>OGJY01000078.1_pt1 | contig 117636 bp, 126 predicted proteins | sample 1572231 | NCBI WGS metagenome assembly OGJY01 (sample SAMEA2582121, study PRJEB24529) | metagenome | biome: Human gut stool | place: China | collected 2011
GAACAGGATTACGAAGATGAAGAAGAAACAGAATTCTAGAGAGGTCGCCCTTAGTTCAGAGGTCGGCCTCTGCTAGATGCTCTAAACCCTGCAATATTTCAGAATATTTCAGGAAGGAATAGGGACGGCGGCGAGAAATCGAAAGGTTTTTTGCCGTATCTTTTCTCGGAGCAGAAATGAAAAAATCCGCAAACGCGGATCATCGATGAAGAGAATTTGGAGCGGGAGACGAGTCTCGAACTCGCGACCTCAACCTTGGCAAGGTTGCGCTCTACCAACTGAGCTACTCCCGCGACAGAAGTTGCACTATACAGAGGCTTTTTGGACTTGTCAAACGAGTTGAGGAAATTACTTTGAAAGGGAAATGTTTATATTTGTGAACACGCTTTTAGAGTCGCAGATTTCTCCCCGTATTTGTCTTTTAACTTCAAATAGTTCGGTGAAAAACCCAATGTTTTTCGGTGGAAAATCGGCGCCTTTTCTTTTATCCTATAAGCGAGGACTATTCACTTTTCCAAATAAAGATGGGATTAAAAGTTTTTAATTTTATTTGCGAAAACGGACATACGTTCGAGGCGATGGTGCCCAGCATCGAAGCTTTTGAGGAACAAAAAAAGAACGGTTTTTTCACATGTCCTGTGTGTAATTCGAATGTCATTTCGAGAGCCCTTTCTGCGCCCCACATCCAGGCCTCTTCTACACAAAAGGACGTCCCGCAAAATACCGTGGAGGCAATGCATACCGTCTATAAAACGGTTAAAAAGATACTGGATGAGAGCGAATTTGTCGGGGATCGATTTGCCGATGAGGCTCGCTCCATTCACAGAGGAGACGCCCCGGACCGCCTCATCACCGGAACTCCGACCTCGGAAGAGGTTTCAGAACTCCGGGATGAAGGAATTGAAGTTTTAGAGATTGGGCTTAAGAAAGATCGCTCGATGAACTGATGTTCTGAAGCTCTTCGGAAATTTCGAGCCAGCGGCCTTCGAGTTCGTCAATCTTGGAAGAGAGTTCGCCGTGACGTTTTAAGGCTTCTGCAACCTCTTCCTGATTTCCTTGATAAAAATCAGTGTCAGCAAGTTTGAGATCCAAAGCACTCTTCTCTTTGTTGGCTAAATCGAGTTCTTTCTCGATCTTGCTGAGCTCTTTTTTGAGCGGTTTAGACAGGGCACTGATGCGGGCACGTTCCTGAGCCTCGTTTCGGCGCTGCTCCTTACGATTCACAGGAGCAGGTGCCCCGGAATCTTCAGGTGCCGCATTCCTCGCTTTCTTGTCCTTTAAGACAATTTCGGCATATTCATCCAAATCTCCGTCAAATTCAGAGAGCTTGCCGTCGCGAACTAACCAAAGTTCGTCGCAGCTGGCTCTGAGCAAATGACGATCGTGAGAGACGAGGAGGACGGCGCCTTCATAAGAGGAGAGGGCGACGGTTAGAGCCTCGCGAGTTTCCATATCTAGGTGATTGGTCGGTTCGTCCAGCACGAGAAGATTTGGTTTGTTCCAAGCGATAAGCGCCAGGGAGAGGCGGGCTTTTTCTCCGCCGGACATGGGACCGACCGGTGAAAGAGCCTGGTCTCCGGAAAAGCGGAATTTGCCTAAGAAGTTCCTCAAGTCCAGTTCGCGCATATTCGGAGGAGCAATGCGCGTTAAATGCTGCAGAGGAGACTCGTCGTCTCTTAAGTCATTGAGCTGATGCTGAGCGAAATAGCCGATCTCCAGACCTTGTCCGTAGCGGATTTCTCCGGCTAGAGGTTTAAGCTCGCCGATGAGGGTCTTCACAAGCGTCGACTTCCCGGCGCCGTTTACGCCTAGGATACCGATTCGAGCGCCTGCCGAAATATTGCATTTAACTTGAGTCAGGATGGGATGGTCGGGTTCGTATCCACAGGCAACCCCTTCAGCGGTGATTAAATGCTGAGGCACTTTTTCCGGCTGCAGGAAAGAAAACCTCCATTCGTTCTTAGCCAAGACAGGCTCGACGGATTGAAGTTTTTCCAGCATTTTGATTCGCGACTGGGCCTGACGAGCTTTCGTGGCCTTGTAGCGGAATCGATCAATGTAGGCCTGGAGATGCGACGCGGTGCGTTCGTAAGCTTTAGCGGCGGCTTGCTGAAGCGCAAGTTTTTGAGCTCTGGTTACCTCAAACTGAGAGTAGTTGCCGCCGTACCGATTGATCGTGTTGTCTTCAACCGACCAAATGGATTTTGCAATTCGATCCAGGAATTCTCTGTCGTGAGAAATGACAATGACGGTGGCTTCCTGCTGCTTCAGGAAACTTTCAAGCCAGATGACCGAGTCAATGTCCAAATGGTTGGTCGGCTCGTCCAGCAGAAGCAAATCGGCCGGACGCATGAGCGCACGGGCCAGCGCGATTCGGTTTCTCCAGCCGCCGGAAAACTCGGAGACCTTGCGGGATGAGTCATTGGGCTTGAAACCCAGGCCGTAGAGAATTTCTTCGGCCTTGGCGACGACAGCGCCTTCATTGATTTCGGCCAAATGGGCGACGGCTTGCGCATAAGCCATATCGTCGCCGGCTTTATCTGCGCGTTTGAGCTCTGCCCTAGCTTCCATCAAAGGTGCATGTCCTTCCAGAATGTACTCCAAAGCCGGAAGATCTGTCTCGACGACACGCTGAGCGACGTGCGAGATGCGGTTCAAAGGAGGCGCAAGGATGTCGCCGTCCTCGGTGGAAAGCTCGCCCAGAATGGCTGCGAAAAGGGTGGACTTGCCGGAACCGTTAGGCCCGACCAATCCGATAATTTCTCCGTCCGAAGTCGTGAGATTGACGTTTTTATATAAAACTCTAACGCCTCGAACCAGGCTCACATTCTGAAGTCTAAGCATTGGGAAGCTGTTCTTTCTTAATCATGAAGACTTGATCTTTGCCGCCGGAAGTCGGCAGCCAGGTGACCTCAATATTCGGGAAACGTTCCTTGAAGTTTTCGGCTCCGTCTCCGAGTTCAACGATTAAAACACCGTTGTCATTTAAGTGCGCTTTAACTTCTTTAAGCAGCCGGTCGATGATATCCATGCCGTCGGCTCCTGCGACCAAGGCTAAAGAAGGTTCGTAACGATACTCCTGAGGCAGTCCTTCCATCGAGGATTCGGTGACATAGGGAGGATTAGAAATAATGAGATCGTATTTCGTGTTCTGCAGATTCTCGAAAAGATCGCTCTGAATCGGATAGACACGATTTTCGAGTTCGTAGTCGGCGATATTGATTTCTGCCACTTCTAGTGCTTCGCTGCTGATATCGACGGCATCGACTTCGGCCTGAGGAAACTTTTCTGCCAGCAGAATGGCCAAGCAGCCGGAACCGGTGCACATATCCAAAATGGAGCGGATGTGAGCAGGGTCAGGAAGAAGACCGTCAAAATTTTTCTCGATCAGTTCCGCGATGTAGCTGCGGGGAATCAAGACTCTCTCATCTACGTAGAAGGGGAAACCTGTGAGCCACCACTCTTTCGTAATGTAGGCTGTCGGTTCGAGATCGTCGCAGCGGCGGGAAATGTTATTTAATACCGTTTCCCGTTCATTGTTGGTTAGTGCGGCGTCTAAGAATTTATCTTCGTACTCCAGCGGAATACGGAGCGTGCGGAGGACCAAAAACGCGGCTTCTTCTTCCGGATTTTGGTAGCCGTGATTGAATGTGGCTTCAGAAGAATAAAGCCTCGTCGTGCAGTACCGAATGAAATCCCGGATGGTTTTAAGCGGTTCAGTATTAGTTTCCATCATGTTCACTTAAAAAAATGCGTTCCAGTATTCTGAAATAAATTTTAGATAAGCAGGCGATATCCTTTGTCGGAATGCGCTCATTGACCTTATGTATGCGATCGTTCACCGGTCCGAACTCTACAACTTGGGGGCACCACTGTCGAATAAATCTGCCGTCGCTGGTGCCCCCGGAAGTTGAGAATTCAGGTTTGATGCCGGTCACATCCTGAACAGCCCGGGCGAGCTCGTTTCTGAAGTAAGGCTTTTCTGAGAAAAACGGCGAGGCGCTTTCCTGCCATTCAATCTTGAAATCCAAATCATGTTTTCGGCACATGTCTTCGATCTGTTTCTCCAGTGACGCCGCGGTGTGTTTGGGGTTGTACCGAATGTTGAAGGTAATGATGCATTCACCCGGAACCACATTGACCGCTCCTGTGCCTGCATGGATGTTGCTGATTTGGAATGAAGTAGCTGGGAAAGGAGGAAGACCTTCATCCCAGACGGTTTGAGAGAGTTCGGCAAGCAGAGGTGCGGCGCTGTGAATAGGATTCTTAACCTTCTCTGGATAAGCAACGTGTCCCTGAATGCCTCGAACGGTGAGTTTGCCGTTCAAAGAGCCGCGGCGCCCGTTTTTAATAGTGTCGCCCAGCTGCTTGAAGCAGCTGGGTTCTCCGACGATGCAAAAATCAGGTGCGGCTTCGCGTTCGGCTAAAACCTCAAGTGCATACTTGGTGCCGTCTTTGCCGTCGCCTTCTTCATCGCTTGTGAACAGCATTGCAATGGTTCCTTTGAACTGCGGATGCTTGGATACGAACTCACAAGCGGCCGCAGCAAAACAAGCGTCGGAGGTTTTCATGTCCTGAGTGCCGCGTCCGTACAAAAAGCCCTCGTCTTCAGTGGGTTCAAACGGCGGGAACTTCCATCCGTCCGCCCCCGGCGGCACAACGTCCACATGTCCGGCAAAGAGAAATACGGGAGATCCTGAACCGTACTTTGCCCACAGGTTTTTTGTGTTTCCTCGATTAATCTCTTCGCAAATAAAGCCGTAACGCGTGAGGAGATCGGCAAAGATCTTTAAAGAACCTGCATCCGAAGGCGTCACGGATTCACAAGCGATGAGTTTTTTAGTGAGTTCAAGAGGGTCTTGCTGCATGCTGAACATTCTCAAATTCAGAAGTAGAGAAAAAATGCGAAGACCTCTGCCGGGAAAGACAGAGGCTCTAAAGAAAGGGCCTTGAAATTTCAAGGCCCGTAAAATTAGTCGCGAAGAAGTTCGTTAATGCTTGTCTTCGAACGCGTCTTGGCGTCTACGCGCTTAACGATAACCGCGCAGTTAAGATTGTACTTGCCGTCAGCAGAAGGCAGGCTTCCAGGGACAACAACGGAACCGGCAGGCACTCTGCCGCGATGGATTTCGCCGGTCGTACGGTCATAAATCTTCGTGCTTTGTCCGATGAAGACACCCATGGAGATTACGCTGTTTTCTTCCACAACGACACCTTCGACGATCTCGCTGCGGGCGCCGATGAAGCAGTTGTCTTCGATGATTGTCGGGGAGGCCTGCAAAGGTTCCAACACGCCGCCGATACCGACACCGCCGGAAAGGTGGCAGTTCTTACCGACCTGTGCGCAGGAGCCCACTGTGGACCAAGTGTCGACCATGGTGTTCTCGCCGATGTAGGCACCGATGTTGACAAAAGAGGGCATCAACACGACACTCGGAGCGATGTAGCTGCCGTGGCGGGCGACTGCGGTCGGAACACAGCGGATGCCGGATTCTTTCCAATCGGACTCGGAAAAATGATCGAAGCGGGAGGGCACCTTGTCAAAGAAGGACAGGTCGCCGGCGCGGACCATTTTGTTCGGATAAAGCTGGAAGCTCAAAAGAACGGCTTTTTTGATCCATTCGTGCGTGACCCAATTGCCGTCAATTTTTTCCGCGACGCGAAGTTTTCCCTGCTGAAGCAGTTTGATGACTTCATCGACGGAGTTTTGAACTTCAGGTGGAAAGTGTTCGGGACGAAGGCCGAAAGATTCTTCAATAATTTGCTTCAATGCTTCCATAGTTATTCCTCAAAGGGGTCAAATTCTGCAATTCTTTTAGCGGCCTCTGTGACTTCGGGCACGGTGGCAACCAAAGCGATACGGATGTAGCCGGACCCGGGGTTGACACCGTTGACCTCTCGGCCAAGAAAACTGCCCGGGAGAACGGTGATGCCCTTTTTCTCATAAAGCCGTCTTGCATAAAGTTTATCGTCTATAGGCGTTTTCGCCCACAAGTAAAAACTTGCATCGGGCATTTCTACTTCTAGTGCTTGTTTCAGAAGCGGAACAGCCGCCTTGAATTTTTCGACATAAAGGCGTCTGTTTTCCCGCACATGTTCTTCATCATTCCAAGCCGCAATACTTGCGTGCTGTACGGCGCCCCCCATTGCGCTGCCGTGGTAGGTTCGGTAGAGCAGGAACGGTTTAATCAGTTTTTCGTCACCTGCAACAAAACCGGTACGCATGCCCGGGATGTTGGAGCGCTTCGACAAGCTCGAGAAGACAATCAGGCGGTCGAAGTTAGTTCTGCCCAAAAGTTTGGCAGCGGTCAAAGAGCCGAGAGGCGGATTGTCTTCGTCAAAATAAATTTCCGAGTAACACTCGTCGCTGCCGATCACAAAGCCGTATTTGTCGGAAAGGTCAAAAAGCCTCTTCCAATCTTCCAGTGAAAGTACCGTTCCGGTCGGGTTATTGGGAGAGCAGACAAACAGCAGCTGAGTGCGTTTTAGAACTTCTTCCGGTACGGTGGAATAGTCAGGCTTGAAGCCTGTCTTAGCTGTCATCGGGCAAAAATACGGCTCGGCACCGGCTAATTTTGCTGCGCCTTCATAAATTTGATAGAAAGGATTCGGTGTGACGACGACCGGGTCTTTAGTCGGATCGATGACAACTTGGGTCAGTGCAAACAAAGCTTCACGCGATCCGTTGGTCGGCAGGATTTGGGAAGCCGGATCGAGTTTTACGCCGTAGCGCTTTTCAATCCAGTTCCCAATCGCTTCTTTCAGCTCAGGGTAACCGCCTATCGGAGGATACTTTTCAAACAAGGCCTGATGATCGAAGAGAGATTGTTTGACGGTTTCAGGCGCCGGATGTTTCGGTTCACCGATGGAAAGGGAAATCGGTTTGAGTCCTTCCGGCAGTTTTGCGCCCTCCAAAAGTTTGCGCAGCTTCGCAAAGGGATAAGGCTGAAGTGTATTAAGCAGCGGATTCATGTTTGCTGATCTTTCTCGTTGGAATATCCACAAAATTTTAGCGAAGGAAGAAGCACTTGCCGCGCTTGAAAACTACGAAATGAAGCGGTCAAAAAAGAACGGCCCGTCGATGACGGGCCGCTGAGGAAAAATCGAATTAACCGCGAGTCGGATCGTTTGATTCGAATTCTGGCAGTTCAACCGGCTTGACCGGTGTCCAGCCTTCCTTACGGTATTCGGCAACAACTGTCGTGTAGATGCCGCCGCGGACCCACCATTTAGCCTTAAGTCTCATGAAACGCGGGGAGGTGGCTGCAACGAGATCGTCCAGGATCTTGTTGGTGATGGCCTCATGGAAAGCACCTTCCTGACGATAGCTCCACATATAGAGTTTCAGAGCCTTGAGTTCGACATTCTTCTGGTCCGGAATGTAATCGAGCAGAAGTGTGGCGAAGTCGGGCTGCCCGGTTAACGGGCAAAGCGACGTGAACTCTGGGATTTCAATGTGAATTAAATAATCCCGATTTGGCTGAGGATTCGGGAAAGTCTCAAGATTCTTGCTAGGTGCAGTAGACATGAAAATTATTTTTCCGCTATGTGTTTAATTAGAGGACACAAATTATAAGGTCGCGAAAAGAAAGACAAAACGATTTGAACCGCTGTGGGTAACCCGGAGAAAAACAAAATTGCATCAGTTCGTAATACAGTGGTTTTCTTCATAAGCCTGTAGAATATTGAGTCTTAAGTAGTAGCCTGCGGCGAGCGTGGCCGCAGGTCCAGGATTTAGCTAAAGAAAGATGAATATGGTTGGAATGGGGGTAACGATAGTCCTGATCCTTGCGGTCGGGGGCGTCGGCGTTTGGTATTGGCTTCGCATCAAAGAGACGGCAAGTCATGAAAAAGTCGAAGATAAGACACCTCCGAGGATTCCTCAGGAGCCGATTTTCGGCGAAGATTTGATCAATTCCGGCGACATCAAAGTCGACGAGATTAAGACCTCACCTCCTGTTGAAGAGCCGCAGCCTGAATCGCAGTCTCCGTTACAGGCAGAAGAGACGGTCGAAGAAGTCCGGGAAATTCTCCCAGAAGAACCCGAAGAGGAAGAGGAGCCTGTTGAAACTTCCCCGATGTTGGAAGAGATTGATGACAGCGGTCTGCCGAAATATGATCCCTTTGTCACTGAACTCGTCCGTATTACCTTCAAAAAACCGGTAACGGGCAGCCAGCTTGCACCGTTCGTCAAAACGGCGATGGAAAATGCTCCGAGGGGGCTGCTGCGCATTCTGGCTCTCGAAGCAAACAGCAACCGCTGGTTTGTGCCGGATGCCATCGGTATGTTCTCGGCAATTGCCTTCTATATTCAGCTGGCTTCGGGAAAAGCTTCTTTCGACCAGGTTTCTTTGTCGAATCTGTACCAGTTGGTTTTCCTGCGTATGGAAATGAACCTGGACGGCACTTCCGAAATGAAGGAAATGCAGCTGCTGAACAACCATACGGATCAGCTTAACGCACTCATCAAGGATTTCGGCGTGCAGATTACGCTTCTGCTGCGTCCCTTGGAGCCGGTTTCCATCGATGATTTCGAGAAAGAGACGATGCTCTTGGGCTTAAAGCGCCGAAGCATGACGCATTATGAAAAACTTGGTGAACTGGTATTGGATAAGAACGGCAAGCGTCAGGGCAACAGAAAAGGAACCATTGAGCTTCGTTGGTTAGACGACAGAAATATTGCGATTTCTTTGAATGTTCCGCTGATTGCTCCGGAAAGCGATCCTCTTCGTCTCCTGATGACGGCTGCCAACGCTTTCGCGGCGGTTTTTGATGCCAAGATCGTGGATCCCAAGGGATGTGAGATCTCGGGTGCAACGGTCTCTCTGCTGAAGCAGGAACTTGATCGCTTCTATAAACAGATGCGTGAGAACAATATTGAACCGGGCAGTGTCAGAGCACATCAGCTTTTAGACTGATAACTTCCCAAAATTATCATTCTGATTAAGAACATCGGATTCCGTACGAGTACAGTAAGGAATCCGGTGTTTTTATTTGGTTCAGGTACGAAATGGAAGAGCAAGATAAGAAAAAATTAGAGGCAGTCAAACTCCGTATGGAGAAGCTGGCTGAGGAGCTTGAAAAGCATAACAAGGCTTATTACATCGATAATGCTCCGACGGTGTCTGACGAAGTCTACGACTCGTTGTTCCAAGAACTGGCACGACTGGAAAAAGAATATCCTCAGTTCAAAAGTGCGGTTTCTCCGACCGAGCGCGTCGGTGCGACGGTCCAGAGCGAACTCAAGAAAGTGATGCATGCTGTTCCGATGCTTTCCATTCATACTGAGACGGATTACACAGCGCAGGGCGCCTATGATTTTGATGCCCGCGTAAGAAGAGAACTGGAGCTGACATCCGATCAAACGGTCGACTACGACTGCGAATTGAAGTTCGACGGGCTCGCCATTAATTTGCGGTACGAAGACGGCGTTCTCGTTCAAGCAGCTACTCGCGGAGACGGCTACACGGGTGAAGACGTTACTGCAAATGTCAAGACGATTAAGACACTTCCTTTAAAAGTCGAGGGCTTCCCGAAGATTTTTGAAGTCCGCGGCGAAGTTATCATGCACAAAGAAGTGTTCCGCAAGCTCAATGAAGAGCAGGAAGCAGCCGGAGCGAAACTTTTTGCCAACCCTCGCAATGCTGCGGCAGGAAGTCTTCGTCAGCTGGACTCTTCTTTAACTGCCAAACGCAACTTGAACTTTTATGCATACGGCTGCGGTGAAGTAAGTGAGATGCCGGCCGACACCCAGTCGGGCTTGCTTGATTATCTGAAATCCAAGGGCTTCCCGGTGATCAGTAATCGAACTGTCGTGCAGACGCCGGAAGAGCTGGAAGCGTTTCATCTGGAAGTCGCTCGTATTCGTCACGACTTACCTTTTGATATTGACGGCGTGGTCTACAAGGTCAACAGTTTTGCCCGCCAGAAACAGCTGGGTTTTGTCTCCAGAGAGCCGCGCTGGGCAGTAGCTCATAAGTATCCGCCGGAAGAAGTCCAGACCCAGGTTTTGGATATAACTGTTCAAGTGGGACGAACGGGCAAACTTACACCGGTCGCTCGTCTGAAACCGGTGTTTGTCGGAGGAACCACAATCAGCAACGTTTCTCTGCACAACGAAGAATTCTTGCAGAACATGGGCATCAAGATCGGAGACACTGTCGTCGTGCATCGTGCCGGCGACGTCATTCCGGAGATCGTCCGAGTGATTCCTGAACTCAGGCCGAAAGACGCCAGAGATTTCGTGATGCCGGAATTCTGTCCGGTCTGCGGTTCTCACGCCTATAAAGAAGACGGAGAAAAGGATCGCCACTGCAGCGGCGGTCTGTTCTGCCGCGCACAGAGAGCCCAAGGCATTCTCCACTTTGTCAGCCGCAAAGCCATGGGCATTGACGGAATCGGAGAAAAGCTGGCCGAACAGCTGATTGAACATGATTTGGTAACGACGGTTGCGGACATTTACCGTTTGACCGTCGACAAGCTGGTCGGACTGGATCGCATGGGACAGAAATCGGCAGAAAAACTTGTCGCCTCAATTGAAGCCTCTAAAAAGACAACGCTCGAACGCTTTCTTTACGCCATCAGTATTCCGGAAGTCGGAGAAGCGACGGCAAGAAACCTGGCAGCTCACTTCGGCGCCTTAAAGCCGCTGGAAGATGCTTCTTTAGAGCAGCTGCTTGAAGTTGAAGATATCGGACCGTCGGGCGCGGAAAACATTCTGCACTTCTTTGCCGAACCGGCGAACATCGCGGTGATCAATGACCTGATGGATCGCGGCGTCGTGTGGGAAGAGGGTACGGGCACGAGTGACCAGGAACTGCCGTTGAACGGTTTGACATTCGTTCTGACCGGCACACTGCCGACGCTTTCCAGAGATGAGGCCAGCGATATTATTCGCAAAGCCGGCGGAAAGGTAAGCGGCTCAGTGTCGAAGAAGACGAGTTATGTGTTGGCAGGCGAATCTGCCGGCTCCAAACTCGCCAAAGCCGAGTCTTTAGGCGTTAATATCATAGACGAACCTGAGTTATTCAAAATGATCAATCAAGGAGTAAAGGCGGATGGCTAATTTTGCGTTGATCGGCGGCAGCGGTTTGGACCAGCTGTCTCTTTTAGAAGGCAAGGTCATTGAGAAAATTGACACTCCCTATGGTAAGGAGCCGGTCGAAATTTGCCGCGGAGTGATTGACGGTCTGAACATTGTATTTTTATCTCGGCACGGAACGACTGAGAAAAAGCCGCCTCATATGATTAACTATCGTGCCAACATATGGGCTCTTGCGCAGTTCGAGCCGAAGGCCGTCATTGCATTGGCTTCTGTCGGAGCGGTTTTACCTGAGGACGATATCGGTGCCATTGCCGTACCTGATCAGATCATTGATTACACCTGGGGTCGCGAAACCAGCTACAACACGGGCAAAGAGAAGTTTATTAATTTTATTGACTTCACTTATCCCTTCGACATGGATCTGAGAGAAGCGATTGTTGACGCTTCCGAAGAACTGGATCTTCCGATTATCGACGGAGGTACTTATGCCTGCACACAAGGTCCGAGACTCGAAACGGCGGCAGAAGTCGACCGTATTGATAATGACGGCGGTCACTATGTCGGTATGACGCTGATGCCCGAAGCTTGCTTAGCCAGAGAGTTGAATCTCAAGTACGCAGCGATTTGTCAGATCGTCAATACGGCTGCCGGCCGCGGGTCTTCCGAAAAGGGCATCGTGCTGGCAGATACAAAGGAAGCCTTAACAAAGACAACCAAGGAAAGTGTTGACTTGGCCTTAACCACATTCCGATCTTTGGCAAAATAGATCATTTGAAAGTGACAAAACCCGCTGATGAGGCGGGTTTTGAATATGCAGACCGGCTAACCTAAAGCTCAAGGGCTTCTAACACGGCTTTTTCAAATTCGGCGCAGAAGACAGGATCCCGCAGCTTAGCGCTTTCAATTAGAAAGACGTCCTCGGCTCTTTCGCCCAGTGTCGTGATTCGGGCCGTCACAAGATTGATTCCATACTTCACAAACACACGTGCGATGGATGCCAAAAGACCTAGCCTGTCGGTTGTGACGATGGACAGCATGTATTGCTTTCCGGCGGCATCCGGCCTTAATGAAGCCTGCGGTGAGATCGGGAAGAGCTTGGATTGACGTGAAGGGCGTCCGCGAAGAGGGGGCGGAAGTTTTTCTGCCAAATCCAGTTTTTCCGCGAGTATTTCTTGGAAGCGAGCGAACTCTTGTTCGAAGTTGGGGTCTGAGCCGTCGTCAACGACGATGAAAGAGTCGACAACGCGTCCGTCTCGTCCCGTGTGGATACGAGCTTCGGCAATGGACAGACCGTATTGCTGCAGATTAGAAACGATGCGGGCAAAAAGTTCGGGGCGGTCCTGCGTCAGGATAAGAATTTCGTGCGCGTGTTCCATGCCGCGCAGCGGTCTGGATGCCACAAATGACTTCGAAGAATCGAGACGCGGCAGCAATACCTTGGCATGCCAAACGATATTCCGCACCGAGTGCTTCATAAAGTAAGCAACGTCAAAGTTATCCCAGAATTTATTGATCCGGTCCCGCTGCTCCGGTGTAAAGCGCGTCATGCGCAGAGCATCTTTACGGCGCCGGGAAACCAATAAATCTCGGTCGATGCCTTTCCCTTTAAGGAATCTGGCGGTCGAATAAAACAAATCTTCAAGAAGCTGGGCTTTCCAGGCGTTCCAGATTTTTGGTCCCGTCGCCCGGATGTCGCAAACGGTGAGCAGATAAAGGCCGACGAGGCGTTCCATCGTTCCGACCTTCTTGGCGAAGTTTTCAACAACCTCCGGATCAGAAATGTCTTGTTTCTGGGCCACCATGCTCATGGTCAGGTGTTCACGAACAAGAAACTCAATGTAGTCAGCGTCCTCACCGGTGATTTCAAAGTCGCGGCACATTTGCCGAACGATTTCCGCCCCGATTTTGCTGTGGTCTCCGCCTCGGCCTTTGCCGATGTCATGGTAGAGAAGGGCAAGAACCAAACGCCAGCTTCCTTTCATCGCCATCATGAGCTCGGTGCAAAGCGGCAGCTCGTGGGCGTTTTCACTGTGTGTGAAGTTTCTGAGGTAACGAATCGCAAGGAGGGTGTGCTGATCCACTGTATAGGCGTGGAATAAATCATGCTGCATTTGACCGACGATTCGGTTGAAGCTTGGCAGCAGTTTTCCGAGTACGCCCCAGCGATTCATCTCTTCCAGGGCATGCCAAACGCCTCGGCGTCCTTGGATAATCTTCAAAAATGTCTGACGGTTGACGGGATTTTCAGCCCATTCTTTGTTCATCAGAGAATGAGCTTCAAATAAGGCACGGTAAAGCCGTGAAGACTTCATCGGAATGTCCGGATGACGTTCCTGAATTAAAAAGGCCTCGAGAATTCTTTCAGGGTTTTTAACGAAGACGTCCGGAGACTCAAGGCCGAGCACGTCGCCCTGCCGTACAAAACCGCTGCAAATGGGTTCGCCGGTTTGTTCAGGTTCTTTGGAGTAGCGTTCTTTAATGGCCTGAAGAATGATGGAATTGAGCTGGCCGATGGTTTTTGCATTGACATAGAAGTGCTGCATCATCACTTCACTAGGACGCCTGCCGACAGTCCCGACAATGCCCAGCGCTTTAGCCAGCGGTTCCTGAATTTCGAAAATTAATCGATCCTCATGGCGGTTAGTGAGCAGATGCATATGGATCCGCAGCCGGTAAAGGCTTTTCGTAACGGATTCCAAAAGTTCGCATTCTCGGCGAGTGATCAAACCCTTTTCAAAGACTTCCTGCCAAGTGTTGCCAAGACGGGCCGCCCTAAGCACCCAGATCAAAATATTCAGGTCTCGAAGGCCGCCCGGGGCTTCTTTAATGTTCGGTTCCAGAGCATAAGAGGACTCGTGGTACTTCAAATGCCGCTGCTGCTGTTCGATGAATTTTGCCCGATAGAACTTTTTAAGATTCAGACTCCTTTCTATCGTATCGGAGTAGGTCTTAAAGAGTTCTGCGTTCCCCGAGATGAGCCGGGATTCGAGCATCGCGGTCTGTGCAGTGATGTCGATATCTGCCTGTTCAAGACACTCTTCGATTTTCCGAACAGAGTAGCCGACGGTCAGACCAAGCGACCATAGATTGCCGATAACTTCCGAGATTGTTTTTAAGTCTTTATCTTTGACATCATCAGGCAGGAGAAAGAGCAGGTCCAAGTCGGAGAAAGGAAACTGCTGCTCTCTGCCGTAACCGCCGACCGCGACGACGGCAACCGCTTCAGACAGACCGTTGAGTTTGAGAATCTCCAAAACTGCCTCATCGGCAGCCTTGGAGTGCGCAGAAAGATAGGCATCGGCGTCAACGTCCGCCAAAAACTTCTTTGCTAAAACTTCTCGCTGATCTTTAAACTTTTTGACGATTTCGTTGATTTCCATAGCCTTGGGATTCTATCTTTATGAATTTAGGCAGAAGGTTTTACCCACGAGGGGGCAGGCGGGCATTTCGGCGATACCGTCAGAACTTCGTATCCGGTTTCAGTGACGAGAATCGTATGTTCCCACTGGGCGGAAAGGCTTCTGTCTTTGGTTACGGCGGTCCAGCCGTTCGGAAGGATGCGAAGTTCTTTCCTTCCGGCGTTGATCATCGGTTCGATCGTGAAGATCATGCCGGGCTTCATGACAGCACCGGTGCCGAGCTTGCCGTAATGGCAGACCTGAGGATCCTCGTGGAAGCCGACACCTACCCCGTGCCCGCAGAATTCACGCACGACGCTGCAGCCCTGAGGCTCGACAAAATGCTGAATTGCATAGCCGATATCTCCGAAATGGGCGCCGGGACGCACGATTTCAATGCCTTTCCACATGGAGTCGAAAGTGACATTGATGAGGTGTTTAGCAGCAACGGAAATATGGCCGACGGAATACATACGGCTGGTGTCGCCGTAATAACCGTTTTTAATGACGGTCACGTCAATATTTAAGATGTCGCCGTTTTTGAGCACCTTCTCATTCGGAATACCGTGGCAGATCTGATGATTGACGGAAATGCAAGTAGCTTTCGGATAAGGATTGGTGCCGTCCGGGTCGTAGTTAAGGCAAGCGGACTTGTCTTTTAGGACATCTTCGGTATATCTGAGCATCAAATCATCGAGGTACTCGGTGGTGACGCCGGCTTTAACAAACGGTTCAATGTAGTCGAGAACCAAAGCCGCATCGCGGCAGGCAGCCCGGATGCCTTCGATTTGTTCCGGGGTCTTAATAAGGATATTGTCAAACATTGATTAAATCTGACTCGAAAAAGTTTTTCAATGCGGCAATTTTAGTGGATTCACCGTTAAGCGGTGCCTTTTCAGCCTTATATAGGTCAACCGGAAGAAAGGTGACAATCAGTCTTCAAATCCTCGCCAAAACAAGGTTTCATTTGATTTATCCCAAATAGAAAATCCAAAAGGTTGTAACGCCTCTTTTCAAACGCTTAACTCTTTGAAAAAGCATGATAGAATTTCGCCCCGATCCGAACGGAAACGTTTGGACTTTTTTGTTAAATAGCGCAGTCTCACAACAGGGTTCCATTCGGAAATCGTGAGGCTGTTGGAATTAAACCCTAAAGGAATTAAAGATATGTCATCTCTGAGCATGCGTGAACTGCTCGAAGCCGGTGCACACTTCGGTCACCAGACTCGTTTTTGGAGCCCCAAAATGTCCCAGTACATTTTCGGCTCTCGTAACAAGATTCACATCATCAACCTCGAAAAGACTGTTGCTAAATTCGACGAAGCTGCCAAGTTCTTAACAAACCTGGCTGCTCAGAAGGGCACCATCCTTTTCGTCGGCACAAAGCGCACTTCCCGCGACGCCATCGTTGCTGAAGCCAAACGCGCCGGGATGCCTTATGTTGATCAGCGCTGGCTGGGCGGTATGCTCACCAACTTCAAGACGGTTAAGGTTTCCCTGAAGCGTCTTAAAGAAATGGAACAGAAAGTTGCCGACGGCGCTCTTGAAAAGATGACCAAAAAAGAAGCTCTCGACTTCACTCGTGAACTCGAAAAGCTGAACAAAGCTATGGGCGGCATCAAAGAAATGAACGGTCTGCCCGACGCTCTGGTCGTTGTTGACGTTGGCTACCACAAGATTGCTATTCAGGAAGCTAACAAGCTTGGTATTCCTGTTGTCGGTATCGTTGATACGAACCACAATCCTGCCGGTGTTGACTATGTCATCCCGGGTAACGACGACAGCGCCCGCGCTGTTGCTCTTTACGCTAAAGGATTTGCTGACGCAATTCTTGAAGGCAAGAACAAGAACCTTGAAGACACTGTCAAGGCTGCTAAAGACTCCGACTTCGTTGAAGAAGCCGCTGTCGAAGAAAAAGCTGAGTAATTCGCCTCTTCTTGTCTGAAGTACCAAGGGAAGGGGCGTTCGCGCCCCTTTCTTTTTAAACCAATTATTTTTTAAGGATAAAACAATGGCTGTTATCACTGCCGCAATGGTTAAAGAACTTCGTGTTAAAACCGACGCTCCGATGATGGAATGCAAAAAGGCTTTGACAGAAGCTGACGGCAACATGGAGCAGGCTGAAGAAATTCTTCGCGTTAAGCTCGGCAACAAGGCCACTAAGGCTGCCAGCCGCATTACCGCTGACGGCGTTGTCGCTATCTACATCGACGAACCGGGCAAGATCGGCGCTATCGTTGAACTGAACTCCGAAACCGACTTCGTTGCTAAGAATGCCGACTTCATCGCTTTCGCCAACGACATCGCTAAGCTCGTCGCCGAAAACAAACCGGCTGACGTTGCTGCTCTTTCCGCTCTTCCGCTCAACGGCTCTACCGTTGACGAAGTTCGTAAAGGCCTGATCGGCAAGATCGGTGAAAACATCTCCATCCGCCGCTTCCAGATCATTGAAGGCAAAGGCAAGCTCTCCACATACATCCACGGCGGTGCCAAGATCGGCGTTATCGTTGACGTGGTCGGCGGCAACGACGAAGTTGCTCACGACGTGGCTATGCACATCGCTGCTTCCAAGCCGAAGGCTCTCGACAAAGACGGCGTTGATCAGAACCTGATCGAAACAGAACGCCGCGTTGCGATTGAAAAAGCTCGCGAAAACGGCAAACCGGAACACCTGATCGAGAAGATCGCCGAAGGTTCCGTTAACAAGTTCCTCAAGGAAGTCACACTTCTTTCTCAGCCGTTCGTTAAGGATGACTCTAAGAGCGTCGGCGAACTCCTGAAGAGCAATGGTGCCACAGTATCTGCATTTGCGCTGTTTGTTGTCGGTGATGGTCTTGAAAAACGCAACGACGACTTCGCTGCCGAAGTTGCTGCTCAGGCTGCTGCCGCACGTGCCTAATTGTTGAACTTTTTTCGGAGTAAACGATGAGTAAGTCTGAAACGCCTAAAACCAAACGAATTCTGCTGAAACTCTCCGGCGAAGCCCTTATGGGGGACAACGCCTTCGGCATCAGCCGTGATACGCTCAAGAGTATCGTCGGTGAAATTAAAGAAGTAGTTGACTTAGGCGTTCAGCTTGCGATCGTGGTCGGCGGCGGCAATATCTTCCGCGGAGTCGCACTCGGCTCCACCGGTATGGATCGTGCCACCGGCGACTATATGGGCATGCTGGCTACCTGCATGAACGCAATGGCCCTCCAGGATGCACTGAGAAACGCCGGTGTTGAAGCCCGTGTTCAGTGCGCTCTGGATATCGACCAGGTTGCCGAGCCGTATATTCGCGGCAAAGCCTTGAGCCACCTGAAGAAAGGCCGGGTTGTGATTTTTGCTGCCGGTACCGGTAATCCGTTCTTCACAACGGATACTGCCGCAGCGCTGAGAAGTGCTGAAATCGGAGCCGATATGGTTCTGAAAGCCACTCAGGTTGACGGTGTCTTTACCGCTGATCCCAAGAAAGATCCCAGCGCAAAAATGTATAAGTCTCTGACTTTTGACGAAGCCATTCAGAAGAAGCTCAAGATTCTGGACGCTACAGCTTTTACGCTCTGCCGCGATCAAGGCATGCCGATTAGAGTCTTCAACCTTCATAAGCCCGGTGCGCTCAAGCGCGTTGTGCTTGGTGAAGACGAGGGCACGCTCGTTCACGTTTAACCGAGAAAAAACGGATACAAAAAGCTCCGGACCTGCATCAGCGGGTCCGGAGCTTCTTTCTTGATCGATGAATTACTTTTCTGCTTTTTCACGTTCGCAGGATTTTTCGGCTTCTTCTTTCTTAAGTTTGTTCTCTGCGTGAATCTTGTCCCGCAGTTCATCACTCTTTTGTTCCTGGTCTTTCAGAATTGCGCCGAACATTTTTTCAATTTTTGCCATAGTCCAAACTCCTTATCAGATGTTTTGAGCTTAAGCGCGTTTAGCCGAAGAGCCTATTAAACCAACTCGAATCGAGCGGTTTGAGGCTTTTGCGCTCCGTGGTAAACTCAACGAATTAATAAAGGCTGTCACTGCCGCCGTTGTTTTATTTCGGCGGATTTGACCGCGTCCGTGATTTTCTGCTCACCGGCGTGCGACTAAGTTTTGTGACTTGCAGCCGAGAAATCTGCAGAGATTGGAAATTGACATGACAACTAAAGACATCTATTCACAGTCCGAACACCATATGAAGCGTTCCATTGAGACGCTCAAAGAAAACCTGATGAAGATCCGTACGGGTCGCGCTCATACCGGTTTGCTCGAACACATCACCGTCGATTACTACGGCTGCCCGACTCCGATTTCTCAGGTAGCCCAGCTCGGTTTGGCTGACGCCAGAACCATCACTGTTCAGCCTTGGGAAAAGAAAATGGTTGCCGTGGTTGAAAAAGCAATCCGCAACTCCGATCTTGGTCTGAATCCGGCGACTTCCGGCGAAATCATTCGCGTTCCGATGCCTCCTCTGACCGAAGAACGCCGTCGTGACTTAACGAAGGTTGTTCGTTCTGAAGGCGAAGAAACTAAGGTTGCCATCCGCAATCTGCGCCGCGATGCAAACAACAAGGTTGCTGCGCTCGTGAAGGAAAAAGAAATTTCCGAAGACGACGAACGCCGCTCCAACACAGAAATTCAGAAACTCACCGATAAGTACATCGGTGAAGTCGACAAGCTGATTGCCGAAAAAGAAAAGGAAATCATGACCGTTTAATCGGTTTAAATCCTATGACAAGTCAGGAATTGACTGCAAAGCCACGTGAGAGGGTGCCCCGTCACGTGGCTATTGTTATGGATGGCAACGGAAGATGGGCCAAGGCTCGAAAACTTCCTCGTCTTATGGGCCATCAAAAAGGGGTTGAGTCCGTTCGCACAGCGATCCAGGCCGCAGCCAAGACAGGCGTGCAGCATTTGACGCTTTTTGCTTTTTCCAGTGAAAACTGGAACCGGCCGGCAGATGAGGTTAAAGGGTTGATGAAGCTTTTTCTCGTCAGCCTGCGCAGAGAGATTGCAGCTCTAAACAAAGCCAATGTACGGGTTCGTCTTGTCGGCGATCTGACCGCTTTTTCTGAAGAACTTCAGGAGCAAATCGCCGATTCAATGAAGATCACGGAAAACAACACCGGTCTGACACTGAACGTCTGCGTGAATTACGGAGGGCGTTGGGAAATTCTTGAGGCGGCAAAAAGATGTCGTGATATTCCGCTCGAAGAACTGACGGAACAAAAATTTGCTTCGCTGCTTCCTTTGGCGGATTCCGGCGATGTGGATTTGTTTATCCGTACGAGCGGGGAAGAGCGGATCAGCAATTTTATGCTGTGGCAGCTTGCTTACGCAGAGCTGTATTTCACAAAAATTTTATGGCCCGATTTCACCGAGAACGAGTTTTTAAATGCGCTAAATTGGTACTCTTATAGAGAACGTAGATTTGGTAAGACTTCCGAACAAATTCAACAGGAAGCGAAAAAGGAATAGTTCATGCTGCTGCAAAGAGTCATTACAGCCGTTGTGTTGTTAATTATCATCATCGGCGCGCTTTTAATTTCTCCTTTGGCTTTCACGGCGGTGGCCGCGATTGCTATCGGATGCTGCTTTTGGGAGTGGCTCCGCATTTGTAAATGGAACAACGGGGTCGCAATGGTTTGCGGCGTTGTTTTGGGGGCATCCCTTTTCTTCTTAGAGTATGCCTCACCTGCTGCACTCCAGACAGTTCAGTCCGGCAACGGGCTAATGATTATTACCGCCACGGCAACTGTGCTTTGGGCGGTTATTACCGCGGTTATTTTTACCCGCCGCACCTCCGGTTGGATGGTCCCCCAAGGCATCGGGGCCCTTTTAGGCTGGATCTTTGTGCCGGCCGCTTGGTTTTCTCTGATGTACTTGTTCCGTGAGAAGGGCACCATTTATATGTTGTCCGTCTTGGCTATCGTTTGGGTTGCAGACATCATGGCCTACTTCGGCGGCCGCTGCTTCGGCGGTCCTAAAATGGCTCAGGGAATCAGCCCGAAGAAGACTTGGTCAGGTGCGCTGACAGCATTCGTGTGCGTTCTTGCTCTTTCGTATGTCCTTTACTGGGCTCAGCCTTCTTTCCCACTTTGGACCAACGCGCTTATCTCTCATTTGACCGGTTGGACTTCAGCTTTGATTCTGATTCTGGTAGTGCTGTTTTCTATAGCCGGTGACTTGTTTGAAAGTGCGCTTAAGCGCACTGCCGGAGTTAAAGATTCAAGCAATCTTCTTCCGGGACACGGCGGTTTCTATGACCGTCTCGATGCTCAGATGAGCGTTCTTCCCCTTACCGTCTTCATTCTTCTTTTCCTCCAAGGTTACTAAGTTTCAGTCATGGAAAGCGTTGCGATCCTCGGTGCGACCGGCTCGATCGGTAAAAGTTCATTAGATGTCATCTCTCGTTATCCGGACCGGTTCACCGTGTACGCGGTGACGGCCAATTCCAGCGTCAAGAAACTCGCTCAGGCGGCTAAAGACAGCGGAGCTAAAGTCGCGGTAATTGCAGATAAAGAGCTTCTAGGAGCTCTGCAGGATGAACTTAAGGCCGCCGGAAGTAGGGCGCAAGCTTTGGCCGGTGCTAAGGCAATTGATGAAATCGCATCCAGCCCCGAAGTCGATATCGTGATCGGAGCTATCGTCGGAGCTGCCGGAATTTCTTCGACATTTAAGGCTGCCGAAGCCGGTAAAAAGCTTCTGCTGGCCAATAAGGAAAGTGTCGTTTGCGGCGGCCGAATCCTGATGGATACGATTAAGGCCTCGGGTGCTGTTCTCATGCCGGTCGACAGCGAACACAATGCTATTTTTCAGTGTCTTGTCGGAGCGACCCAAAAAGCCAGATGTGAAGCCAATATCCTTCTGACTTGCTCGGGCGGGCCTTTCCGTCAAAGACAGGACCTTTCCAATGTCACGGTTGAAGAAGCTACGCATCATCCGAACTGGTCGATGGGCAAGAAAATTACCGTTGACTCTGCGACGCTGATGAATAAGGGCCTGGAAGTTATCGAGGCTCGCTGGCTTTTTGATTTCGAGCCGGAACGCATTCAGGTTGTCGTTCATCCCCAGAGCGTCATCCATTCTATGGTTCAGTATGCCGACGGAGTAGTCATTGCGCAACTGGGTGCTCCGGACATGAGAAACACGATTGCTTACTCTTTAGGCTTCCCGGAAAGATTGGACGCCGGGGTAGAACCATTAAACTTCTCAAAAATCAAAACGTTAACCTTCGAAGAACCGGACTTAAAACGTTTTCCCCAGCTTGGCTACGCCTACGATGCATTGAAGCTGGGCGGAGCTGCTTCGATCGTCTTGAATGCAGCCAACGAGATCGGCGTCGAGGCATTTATTCAAGGCAAGATCGGCTTTACCGACATTGCACGCCTATGCCACGCAATGATGTACGGCTTCCAGCCGCCTGCTCCGACGAACTTGGAAGCGATTCTGGATACGGATAAACAGGCTAGAAAACTGGCTCAGTCTTGGGTCGAAGGTTTTTGCGACAAATTGGAGAACTAACCTTGACATTGTTGACGACCATTGCTGCCTTTGCGGTAACGATCGGTATTTTGATTACCTTTCATGAGCTCGGGCATTATTTAGTCGCCAGACTTTGCGGCGTAAAAATTCTGAGATTTTCTCTCGGCTTCGGGAAACCGCTTTTTATCTATAAACGCAAGAACGATCCTGATGCAACGGAGTGGGCGGTCAGTGCGCTCCCTTTGGGCGGATACGTCAGGATGCTCGATGCGAGAGATCCTGCCTGTCTGCCTATCAAACCGGAAGATAAAAATCGTGAATTCGGGGCTAAGAATGTGTGGCAGCGATTTGCCATTGTTGCTGCAGGTCCATTTGCAAACCTTCTGCTTGCCGTCCTGCTCTATGCTTCTATCTTCATGATAGGTAGCACGCAGCCGACGCCGGTTGTTGCCGAGCCCCCGGCCGGTACGCCGGCCGCGGTGGCCGGACTCCACGCCGGCGACAAAATTCTGAAAGTCGGCGATTCAGAAATTAAAACTTTTACGGATCTCCGTATGGAGATGCTGAATAAGTTCGGAAGTACGACGGATATTTTGGTTCACAGTCCCAACGGCAGCGAAGTAACGAAAGAAATTGACCTCACGAAGATGAGTCTAGACCCAAAAGCAAAAGATGCCGATCCTTTTGATGAGGTCGGTCTTCATTTGAAGATGGGCCATCCATTTATCTCATCTTTTGTTGAGAACTCCGCCGCGCAGCGCGACGGAATCAAAATCGGTGATCACATCTATCAGGTCGGCAGCGTTCCGGTGAAGATGCCCAAAGATTTTGTGGCTGAAATTAAGAAGTACCCCGGCAAGCCCGTCAATCTTCTCGTCGGAGATGAAAACGGGCCGACACATACGGTAGAAGTCACACCTGCCTATGCTAAGGATGAACAGGGTAATGAAATCGGCAGAATCGGCGCAGCAATCGGAGTGGACTTCCCGCACACTCAGGTTTCTTACGGACTGTTAAAGAGTTTGGCTGAAGGCGTGAAGAAAACGTGGGATACCGCAGCAATGTCTGTTCGAATGATCGGAAAGATGTTTACAGGTGATGTCTCTATCAGCAATATCTCCGGTCCTGTGACGATTGCCGACTATGCCGGCCAGACTGCTCAGCTGGGTATTCTTCCTTTTATTTCGTTTTTAGCGTTGGTTTCCATCAGCTTGGGAATTTTGAACTTGTTACCGATTCCCATGTTAGACGGCGGCCATCTCCTGTATTATTCTCTCGAAATAGTGACTGGTAAGCCGGTTTCTGAGGCTGTACAAGCGTCTGCACAAAAGATTGGCATCGCAGCTCTCTTTGGTTTGACTATACTTGCACTATTTAATGATTTGACGCGACTTTTGCCGTGATTTCAATCACGCAGGGTCATTTTTTAATTTATAGAATATGCCTCATCCTAAGAAGATAGCGCTAGCTTGCGCTTTAGCTTTGGCAGCGACGACCGTGCTTGCACAGGGTCATGTGATTAAAGACATTCGACTCGAGGGCATTTCCCGTACGGAAGCGGGTACTGTTTTTTCGCATCTGCCGATCCGAGTGGGAGACACGTATTCTCCGGAGCTGGGCGCTGAATCTCTGCGTTCACTGTATGCTTCCGGAATGTTCCAGGATGTTCAGCTCGACATGGACGGCAACGTCTTAGTGGTTCGAGTTCAGGAGCGTCCGACGGTCGCAAACATTCACACTACCGGTATTTCCGAGTTTGATGCCAAAGGTGTTGAAAAATCTCTCCGTGATGTGGGCTTAGCCGAAGGTTTTATTTTTGACCGCGCAGTATTGGATCGCGCCGTTCAGGAATTAAGACGCCAATACCTCTCTCGCGGCCGTTACTCCGCTGATGTCAAAGTCACTGTTACGCCGGTGGAACGCAACCGCGTCCGCATCAACATCGACGTTGATGAAGGTCCGGCCGCAAAGATTCAGCAGATTCGTTTCGTCGGCAACAAAGTCTATGACGACGGCGATCTTCGCGATGAAATGCAGCTCGGAACGCCGAACTGGTTCTCTTGGTATACCAAACGTGACCAGTATTCCCGAGAGAAGCTCACAGCCGACTTAGAGGCAATTCGCGCTCTGTATAACAACAACGGTTATCTTGACTTCAAGATTGACTCGACACAAGTATCTGTCAGTCCCGATAAGTCAGAGATTTTTGTCACCATCAATATTGATGAAGGTAAAAAGTACACAATCAAAGATATCCGCTTAACCGGTGATATGCTCGGCCTTGAGCCCGAGTTTGAAGATCTTGTGGATATCAAGCCGGGTTCCGTTTACAACGCTTCCGAAGTAAATGGTCTGGCAAAGAAATTTACGGATCGTCTTTCCGCCTTGGGCTACGCGTTTGCAAGAGCAATTCCGAATCCTGTCGTTGATCCGGAAAATCCGGATGAAGTCAGTGTCGTGTACACGATTGACCCAGGCCGCCGCGTTTATGTCCGTAAAGTGAACATTACCGGCAACACGCGTACTCAAGACGAAGTGATCCGCCGCGAAGTTCGTCAGTATGAAGCCAGCTGGTTTGACAGCGATAAAGTTGCCGTCTCCCGCGACCGTATTGACCGTCTCGGTTTCTTTGAAACGGTTACTGCAGAACCTGAGCCCGTACCCGGCTCTCCGGACGAAGTTGATTTGGCTGTTAACGTGAAAGAACGTCCGACCGGCAACATCTCTATCGGTGCCGGCTATTCCACCTCCGAAGGTATCGTTCTTTCCGGCGGTTTCTCTCAGAACAACGTGTTCGGTACCGGTAATTCTCTTTCTTTGGAAGTCAATACTTCTAAGAGTTCCAGAACTTACGCAGCCAGCTTTACACAGCCGTACATTACAACGTCCGGCATCAGCCAGTCCTTCGAAATTTACGACCGTAAGCTCGACTTGGACGAACTCGAAATTACCGATGACGTTAAGTACGAAACGTTCGGCGCCGGCGTGACCTACGGTGTGCCGATTACGGAAAACGACCAGATCTTCCTGGGTGGCAAGTTTGAAATGACCGATGTGACGGTCGGCTCCGGTGCTCCGCGCCGTTATGTCGACTACGTCAACGATTACGGCAAGAAGCCGAAGAGCATCGCAGCTACGATCGGCTGGTCCCGTGATACCCGAGACAACATTTTGGCTCCGACACGCGGCCGTTACCAGAGATTGTTCGGTGAAATCTCTCTGCCGGTCCTTGATCTGAAGTACTACCGTGCGACGTATCAGTTCCAGCAGTTCGTTCCTGTCACGAAATCCATTACCTTCGCCTTTAACACAGAGCTCGGTTACGGTGACGGCTATGCAGGCAAGCAGTATCCGTTCTTCAAGAACTTCTACGGCGGCGGTATCGGATCCGTCCGCGGCTACGATACTTCTTCTCTCGGACCGCGTGATACCGACGGTGATGCCTCCGGCGGTAACCGCAAACTGAATTTCTCTCTTGAGCTGCTGACGCCGATCCCCGGTGCTGACAGAACCCTTCGTATGTTCACCTTCCTGGACGGCGGCTGGGTCTGGGGCCGCAAAGCCTTCTACAAACAGCTTGCTGACGGCAGCTACGCTGTGGACCGTTACAAGAAGGACAAGCTTGACCTCGGCGATCTGCGTTACTCCGTCGGTTTCGGTTTAGCCTGGATTTCTCCGATGGGTCCGCTTAAATTGAGCTTCGCATTCCCGCTCAATAAGAAGGACAGCGACGAGCTTCAGAGATTCCAATTCCAAATTGGTACAGGTTTCTAATAAATTTGTGGCACAATTAAACAATTGTGTAGGAGATACATTCATGCAAAAAAAATGGTTAGCGGTTGCGTTAGTTTCCGCCTTGGTTTGCTCTGCTGCGACAGCAGTGCAGGCAGAAGTTAAGATCGGTGTCGTCAGCACCGAAGTTATTCTTCGCGATTCTGCAGCTGCTCAGGCCGCAAGTAAAAAACTTGAACAAGAATTCTCTAAGCGTGATAAAGAACTCAACGCTGCCGGTCAGCGCCTGAAAAACGACGTCGAGCGCTTCGAAAAGAATGCCGGAACAATGACTGAGCAGGAAAGAATTCGCAAGCAGCGTGATCTGGCTGAAAGAGACCGCGATTTCCAGCGTCGTCAGCGCGAACTCCGCGAAGACTTCAATCAGCGCAGAAATGAAGAGCTCCAGAAGCTTCTTCGTCAGGCTAATACGGTCATCAAGAACATCGCTCAGCGCGAAAAGTATGACCTCATTCTTCAGGAGGCCATCTACGTCAACCCGAAGATTGATATCACTGATCAGGTTCTCAAGGAACTCAAGTAATTTTTATCGGGCACAAGCAGACAGGATGTCTGCTTGTTGCTTAATTGCCATTTAGTGCAATATGTGCGGCATGACCTGACTCGGGTTTCGGCGACTTCAAACTTGCTCTCCCTCTCAGATCGGCCGCATAAATTTTTTAAATAGGGCGATCAAATGATTCAACAAACAGCGCCGATGACTCTTCTTGAGTTAGTAGACCGAATTAAAGAAAAAAGCAACGACACTTTATTAAGCACGATCAGTGCCAACGGAGGCAAAGCTGAGATTAAGTCCATTGCTCCGCTGGAGACTGCCGGACACGGCGATGTCGCCTTTTTAGCCAACAGTAGATATCGAGACGCAGCCGCTGCCTGCAAAGCAACAGCTTTGGTTTTGACTGAAGAAGATAAACAGGCCATCTGGGGTGAAAAAGAACCTGACCGTATTGTCGTCATTACGCGCAATCCGTATGCTTGGTTTGCATATGCCCTCCAAATCATTTTTCCGCAGGAACAGCCGGAACCGGGCGTTGATACCAGAGCTGTTGTAGAAGACGGTGCTGTTATTGACTCGACTGCGACCGTTGAAGCCGGTGCCGTAATCCGCAAAGGCGCACAGGTCGGTCCGTACTGCTTTGTCGGCGCGAACAGCGTCATCGGCGAGGGCGTGGTTCTCGGCGAACACACTCGTATTTATCCGAACGTGACGATTTACTACGGCTGCCGCATCGGCAGACGCAACATCATTCACTCCGGTGCCGTAATCGGTGCCGACGGCTTCGGATTTGCGCCTTTAGACAGACAGTATGTGAAGATTCCTCAGATCGGTGCGGTTGAAACCGGAGATGATGTTGAAATTGGCGCCAACACCTGTATCGACCGCGGCGCTCTGCAGAACACCACGATCGGACAAGGCACTAAGATTGATGACTTAGTCATGATCGGTCACAACTGTCAAGTCGGCAAGAATGTGGTTCTTTCCGGAAGAACTGGTTTGGCCGGAAGCACGATTATCGGCGACAACGTTCAGGCCGGCGGCGGATCCGGTTTTGCAGGACACCTCAAGGTGGCCGCAGGTTCGATCATCGGCGGAGGCGCCGGTGTTCCGGGCACGATCGATAAGCCTGATTACTATGCCGGCTACATGCCTGCCATGCCTCACAGAGAGTTCTATAACATTCTGTCCGTAATTAAACGTTTGCCTGAGATGCGCAGACAGCTGAAGCATCTGGCAGAAAAAGTTGATTCCTTTAAGAAAGAGTAAAAATGCAAGACATTAATGACATCATGAGGCTCCTGCCTCACCGCTACCCGTTTCTTTTAGTTGACCGAGTTTTGGAAACGAACGGTGTCGATAAGCTGATTGCCATCAAAAACGTCACCGTCAACGAACCTCAGTTTACCGGTCACTTCCCGGGCGTTCCTGTCATGCCCGGCGTTCTGATCATCGAAGCGATGGCTCAGGCCTGCGCAATGCTGGCTTTTGCAAGAATGGGCGGCGAAAGAGATCCTGAGAAACTTTTTTATTTCGCTTCTATTGACAACGCTCGCTTCAAACGCGTTGTGATCCCGGGCGACCAGCTTCGCTTTGAGTGCACATTCCTGCGTGAAAAACTCGGCATGATCAAAATGCACTGCGATGCAACAGTTGACGGTCAGCTGGCAGCATGTGCCGACATGATGTGCTCCTATCGTTCACCTAAATAAAGGAAAACATATGGCTCAGATCCATCCCTCATCCTTAGTAGATCCTCAAGCCAAACTTGCGGAGAACGTTGTCGTCGGTCCGTTCTGCACGATCGGTCCCCACGTTGAAGTCGGTGAAGGAACCACTTTGCAGAGCCATATTGTTCTTACCGGCCATACCAAGATCGGTAAGAACAACAAGATTTATGCCTTTGCAGCGATCGGTATCGATCCTCAGGATAAAAAATACCGCGGCGAGGAAACTCAGCTGATTATCGGTGACAATAACGTTATTCGCGAACACTGCACACTCTCTGTAGGAACCGTACAAGACAAGGGAGTAACTATTGTCGGAAACGGCAATCTGCTGATGGCCAATGTCCATGTCGCCCATGACTGCGTCATCGGAAACGACACCATCATTGCCAACAACGTCGGCTTTGCCGGCCACGTTCATGTTGCTGACGACGTGATCGTCGGCGGACAGTCCGGGATTCACCAATTCGTCAAGATCGGGAAGGGCGCGATGCTGAGCGGCGGAAGCATGGTTCGTCAGGACTGCATCCCCTACGGTATGTATCAAGGTTACCCGGCATCTCCCTTCGGCATCAATCTCGAAGGCATGAAGCGCCACGGCTATTCAAGAGCTGCCATGCATGCGGCCCGCGAAAGCTACAAACTGATCTTCCGTGAAGGCAAGACCGTTCCGGAGGCAGTGGAAGCCATCAAGGCTTACGCATCAACCTTAGAAGATGAACAGGCTAAGAAAGTCTGCGAACTGATGTGCGAATTCACAGAGCAGGCAACTCGAGGATTGGCTCGCTAATGGAGCAATTGACTAATAACAGCATTATCTGGGCAGCCGGAGAGAACAGCGGAGATTATTTAGCTTCGCGTGTTCTGCCGGCTGTTGCCGCATCTCGTCCGAATCTAAAGATGGAAGGTATCGGCGGAGACAGAATGATCCAGGACGGCTTGGATCCTTGGTTTCATGCCAGCGAACTTTCCGTCCGAGGCTATTTGGAAGTGATCCGCCATCTGCCGCGAATTTTAAAAATTCGCCGCGAAATGATGCGCCGTACTATCCAGTTTCGCCCTGCTGCCTACATCGGGGTTGATGCTCCTGACTTTAATCTGTCGATTGAAGAGAAGGTTAGAGCTTCGGGTATTCCGGTCGTTCACATGGTGGCTCCAGCCGTCTGGGCTTGGCGTCCGCAGAGAATTCACCAAATCAAACGTGCGGTGGATCATTTGCTTTTGATTTTCCCTTTTGAAGAGAAAATTTTTAAAGAAGCTGGTATACCCAGCACTTACATCGGTCATCCTCTGGCAGAGATTATTCCGATGGAGCCGGATACGGAAGGTGCGAGACGCAAACTGAACATCGTTGCGCAAGGCCCCGTGGTTGCCATACTTCCCGGCAGCCGAAAAGACGAAATCCGCTGGTGCGCTCCGGCATTTTTCGGCTCCGCCTCTTTAGTTCTGAAGCAGGAACCGAGAACTCGATTCATTGTCCCGGCGGCGGATGAACAGCGAAAGAAAGAGATTTTAGAAGTTCTTAACCGTTTTCCCGACGTCAAAGACCATACAGTGCTTTTGGACGGGAAGTCGCATTTGGCGATGGAAGCGGCCGATGCCATCTTGGTGGCGAGCGGCACTGCGACGCTTGAAGCCGCGCTTTATAAAAAGCCTTTAGTCGTCGGTTACGCGATGCCGGCACTTTCCGCAATGTTGATTCTTTCCAAAGGCCAGACAAAGTGGATCAGTCTGCCCAACATTTTGGCGCAGAAGACCTTAGTTCCCGAGTGCGTTCAGATGTTCTGTTCGCCTGAAATTCTTTCGTCTCATTTGCTTCACGCACTTGAGCCGAAGCGGCAGGAATATCTCAAAGAAGTATTTTCAGAAATGCATGAAACATTGCTGAGGCCGACCGCTCAGCTGGCGACAGAAGCAATCGATCAGGTTCTAAAACACTGATGGCTGATTATTTATTTGACGGCGAAGAAACGATTGCCACGCTTGTCTGCGGCGTGGACGAAGCCGGCCGCGGCCCTTTAGCCGGACCGGTTGTTGCCGCAGCGGTAATTCTGAATCCCGATCATCCGATCGAAGGACTCAGGGATTCAAAAAAACTGACTGCTCATGCAAGAGAGGTTCTTGCGGAGCAGATCAAAACGCATGCGCTCGCCTGGGCGATTGCTGAGAGCTCAGTGGCCGATATCGACCGTATGAACATTCTGCAGGCGACGATGGCAGCCATGCGCAAAGCCGTGCTTCAGCTTGATCCGAAACCGGATTTGGTGCTGGTGGACGGCAACCGTCTTCCGGAACTTCCGTTCCGGGCAGAGCCCATTGTCAAGGGCGACGACTTGATTCCGGAGATTTCCGCAGCGTCTATTTTGGCAAAAACTTATCGGGACGCCTTAATGAAAATCCTCGGCGGAATGTATCCGAAATACGGTTTTGAGCAGCATGCGGGATACGGTACGGCATACCATCTCAAAATGCTGGAGAAATGGGGGCCGTGTCCGGTGCACCGAATGACGTTCGGTCCCGTGGCGTTGATTGCAAAGAAATTTGAGCGCCGAGCCGACCGTAAAAAGCGAAAGGGACAGTAAATGGAATTCATGCGGATCACAAGCGCAGCCAATCCTTCAATAAAACTTGCAAAGAATTTGGCGCAGCACCCGAGAGCGGCGAGAAAAGAAGGTTTATCTCTTGCCGAAGGAATTCATTTGGCCCGAGAACTTCTTTTGCATTCCGAGCTTGTCCGCAAAGTATTTTTAAGAGAAGGGGCGGAGAAGAATTTTGAAATCTCTGAAATCTTACAAAGATATCTGTCGTTAAAGATTCCTGTGGTTCAGCTGTCTTCCCAAATCTACAGCTCGATTTCTCCTGTGGACACCAGTGCCGGGATTATTTGTGAGATCCGTATTCCTGAAGATGGGAACATCAAAAAAGACGAAGATTGGATTTATCTTGACGGTGTCCAAGATCCCGGCAATGTCGGAACCATTCTTCGTTCTGCATTGGCTTCGGGCGTGACGAATATTGCTCTGTCTCAGCAATGCGCCTACGTCTGGTCCCCAAAAGTTCTGCGTTCCGCCATGGGAGCTCATTTCTTCTGCAACATTATTTCTTCCGTCGAACTCGAAGAGATCAAAGAAAAAACGGGCGCCGCTTGCTTAGTTGCTGACGCCCGAGGCGGAAAAGATCTCTACGAAGAAAAATGGGGAAAAGACCACACCTTATGGGTGTTCGGAAGCGAAGGCCTAGGCGTTTCTGAAAAAGCCCTGGAACTCTCCGATTTGACGCTGTTGATTCCTTTGGATTCCAGAGTGGAAAGCCTCAACGTTGCAACAGCGGCTTCCGTCTGTCTGTTTGAACAGCGCAGACGCCGGTTGGCTTACCGTACAGAAAAATAATATGCGGCCGAGTCGGCCGCATATCCAAAATCAACTCATTCAGTCATCACATTCCCATGTGCGGGTCGATGTTGATCTTGAGCTCAAGCAGAATCGTTGCAGAAATTTCTTCAATGGACTTAGAAGTGGAGGAAAGATATTTGATGCCTTCACGATCCATCATTCGCTGGGCTTCTTCGACTTCATATTCGCAGTTTTCTATTGAAGCGTATTTGGAGTTGGGGCGTCGCTCGCCGCGGATTTCAGAAAGACGTTTGGGAGAAATGGACAGACCGAAAATCTTGTCTTTGCAGTTTTCCAGAGCAGGGGGCAGCTCGCCTCGTTCGAAATCTTCCGGGATAAGCGGGTAGTTAGCTGCTTTGACACCGTACTGCATGGCTAAGTACAAGCTGGTCGGAGTCTTACCGCTGCGCGAGACACCTACCAGCACCACGTCTGCCTCTTCCAAGCCTTTGTTGGTTTGTCCGTCGTCGTGTGCGAGCGTGTAGTTAATCGCATCAATACGGCGGTTGTATCTTTCTTGGTCGCCGATTTCGTGACTCTTGCCGACGGAGTGGTCGCTCGGGACGCCAAGTTCACGTTCCAGAGGTCCGACGAACGAGCGGAAGAGCTCGATGACGAAAGCGTTGCAGTATTCGTTAAAAGTAGAAGCTAAGGAGCCTGCGACAAGGGTAGAGAAGACAATCGGCCGCACGCCGTTCTCTTTGCCGACTTCGTTGATTCTCAAGGCCGCAGCCTTGGCTTTTTCTTCCGTGTTCACGAAAGGCATGCGGTAGCGCAGGTATTTAAGACCGTGAAACTGCGCTAAAACAGCATTTGCCAAAGTTTCTGCAGTAATTGCCGTAGCGTCAGATACAAAAAACACGGTACGCTGAGTCGGTTTGTCAGGGGTTTCGTTTACGTTTGAATTCATAAAATTTAACGCTGTTAGATGAAGTTACGAACTTAACGCTAAAAGAACGGCTAAAATTTAGCAAATTTTTTCACTCAATTTCGAGGTAAACATGACACAAGGACGTTTCGTCATTCCATTCAGCCAACTTCGTATGACAGATGTTGACATCGTAGGCGGCAAGAATGCTTCTCTTGGCGAACTGCTTAGCCAGCTTACAGAAGCCGGCATTAGAGTACCTGACGGCTTTGCAACGACGGCTGAAGCCTTCAGAGTCTTTTTAAAAGAAGGCGGTCTTGATAAAAGAATCGAAGATCGTCTGAGCAAGTTAGACGTTGATGATGTTAAAGAGCTGGCAAAGGCCGGCGCTGAAATTCGTGAATGGATTGAAAAAGCTCCTTTCCCGGCCCAGCTCGAAAAAGAAATCAGAGAACACTATGAGTGGCTCAAGGGCGACCAGAAGGAAATTTCCGTTGCTGTTCGTTCTTCCGCTACTGCCGAAGACCTTCCGGACGCTTCCTTTGCCGGCCAGCAGGAAACTTACCTGAACGTCGTCGGTCTCGAACAAGTGTTCGCAAGAATGAAGGAAGTATTCGCTTCTCTCTACAACGACCGTGCGATCTCTTACCGCGTTCACAAAGGCTTTAATCACGCTGATGTAGCCCTTTCCGCCGGTGTCCAGAGAATGGTTCGCTCCGATAAGGGTGCTGCCGGTGTTATGTTTACGATGGATACCGAAAGCGGCTTTGATCAGGTCGTTTTCATTACAGCCAGCTACGGCCTCGGTGAAACCGTTGTTCAGGGCGCTGTGAACCCGGACGAATACTTTGTTCACAAGCCCATCATGGAAATGGGCAAATTCCCGATCATCCGTAAAGTTCTCGGCAGCAAGAAGATCAAGATGATCTTCGACACAGACAAGTCCAGTGGACGCTCTGTGAAGGTGGTTGATGTTCCCGAATCCGAACGCCGCAAGTTCGCTTTGAACGACGACGAAATCATTCAGCTTGCCAAGTACGCCCGTATTATTGAAAAACACTACGGCCGTCCGATGGACATTGAATGGGGCAAAGACGGCATCGACGGCAAACTCTATATTCTTCAGGCTCGTCCTGAGACCGTGAAGAGCCGTCAGAAGAAGGCTGATGTTCAGCAGAAATTCGTTCTTCTCGGCAAAGGCGAAATCCTGGTAACCGGCCGCGCTATCGGTCAGAAGATCGGCGCCGGTAAGGTCCGTATTGTTGCCGGTCCGGAACAGATGGACCTGGTTCAGGAAGGAGACGTCCTTGTTACGGACATGACCGATCCTAACTGGGAACCGGTGATGAAGAAGGCCAGCGCTATTGTTACCAACCGCGGCGGCCGTACCTGCCACGCAGCTATTATTGCTCGTGAGCTCGGTATCGCCGCTGTTGTCGGCTGCGGAGACGCTACCGAAGTCCTCAAAGACGGTCAGGAAGTTACCGTCTCCTGCGCCGAAGGCGATACAGGCAATATTTACAACGGCCTGATCCCGTTCGAAATCAAAGAAGTGAAACAGGGCGAACTGCCTGAGATCCCCGTTAAGATCATGATGAACGTGGGCAATCCTCAGCTTGCATTCGACTTCCAGTCCATCCCGAACAAGGGTGTCGGCCTGGCTCGTCTTGAATTCATTATCAATAACAACATCGGCATCCATCCGAAAGCCTGCTTAGCTTATCCGGATCTTCCTGAAGATCTGAGAAGAGCCGTTGAAGAAGCATCCGCCGGTTACGAAAACCCGCGTGAATTCTTCAAAGAAAAGATCGCCGAAGGTGTTGCCACGATTGCTGCCGCTTTCTATCCGAAGAAAGTGATCGTTCGTATGTCCGACTTCAAGAGCAATGAATACCGCAAACTCTTAGGCGGCAAGCTCTACGAACCGGAAGAAGAAAACCCCATGCTCGGTTTCCGCGGTGCAAGCCGTTACGTTTCCGAAGACTTCAAAGAATGCTTTGCAATGGAATGCGAAGCTCTGAAGAAAGTCCGCGACGAAATGGGTCTGACCAATGTCGAAATCATGATCCCGTTTGTCAGAACCGTGAAGGAAGCCAAGGAAGTTAACGAACGTCTGAACGAACAAGGTCTCAAGCGCGGCGTGAACGGTCTTCGTCTCAACATGATGTGCGAAATCCCGAGTAATGCCCTGCTCGCCGAGAAGTTCCTTGAACACTTCGACGGCTTCTCTATCGGGTCCAATGACTTGACCCAGCTGACACTCGGTCTGGACCGCGACTCCGGACTGGTTGCCAACTTCTTCGATGAACGCGACGAAGCAGTGAAGGTCCTCTTGGCTCGCGCCATCAAGGCCTGCCGTGAGAAGGGTGCTTACGTCGGCATTTGCGGCCAAGGCCCGTCCGACCATCCCGACTTAGCTCAGTGGCTGATGGAAGAAGGTATCGAGTCCATTTCTCTGAACCCGGATACTGTCGTCAACACTTGGCGCAGACTGGCTAAAGACGTTAAGAAATAATTCTTAGTTTCTAAGCCTTACCAAACGGCCGTTTTCCTTTCGGATGCGGCCGTTTTCGCGTTCTTAACCTATAATTGACTCACGGTCAAAAGAGAGACCTCAAAGAAGGGAACGCATTATGGGATTGTCGTATTTTTGGTTTATTGCCGCTGCAGTGATCGGCGCGATGGATCTTTACTTCGGCAATGCTTTTCTATTGGTGATTTCAGCTGCCGCTTTTACGACAGCCCTTTTTTCCTTCTTCCTCAGTTCCGTTTATTTACAAGTCGCCATCTTCACCGTCATTTCTCTTTTAGTGATCAGTTATCTGATGCTTTTGCAGCGTCACTTGAGAGAAGTCGACTTTTATTCCGAAATTCTCCGCCGGCACATTGGTAAAACCGTGACGGTTCACGAATGGAGGCACAATCGGTACGCGACCGTCCAATACAACGGGCGAGTTTGGGAAGCCGAGATTGCTTTTAATGCGGGCGGTAATCTTCGTGCAGGGAAATACAAAATATGGAAAATGCTTTCGAACCGGCTAGTTCTGATTCCGTAGAAGGAAAAATCCCGGAGGGCGTCAGCCTCCCCAATCTTGACGATCCTCTCGTCATTAAAGATTTATTGAGAGCTCATGCAATGGCGGTCTCTAAACGCCTTGCTGAAGCCGTTCATAAAAATGTTCGTCGAGAAGAAGTCGTTCAAGCCGACCAGAGAGCCGCCGCATTCTTGGCTACAACGCTTTTAGGTCAAAATCCCGCTTATGCAAAGGCGTCTGTAAACACGCCCGAAAGAATTGAAAAGCTGCTTCGCGCCGAATTCACGGAGGCTTTGAAAGGCTTCGGGATCAAAGAGGAAGAGGCCGCTGATCCGGCTGTCTTTATGCAGCTCGTGATGTTTCTGTTCACAAACCAAGTCCACGAACTCATCAATGAACTGCAGAAAAATCCGGATGATATCGAAGCAAAAGGTCCGCAGGCTCTCGACGCTCTTCTTGAGTCTTGGGTGAAAAAATTAACTAAAGAGAAGTGCGATGCCTAAATGTATTAAACCGAGCTGCAACCGCGGCTGCTGCGGCCACGACCACAGCTCCAAGGCGGAGCAGGCGCCTTCTATCGTGGACATTGAAGTCGTCAGAAAAATTCTCTCCCAGGCCATTGTGAACATGTGCAAACGGGCTATTGCGTGTGCGGAAGGCGAACTGACGAGAGATGAGCTCGCAGAGAAGGATATGAAGCTCATGGAGTGGCTCGGGGAGACTTTCTGCGGTAACAACAGTCATTTTGAACCGGGCCCTGAAGACTGGACAACCGAAGGTTTGGCAGAATACATCAAACAGGCTCTCCCCCAGATAGAGGAGAACCCGGAAGGCGGGGGAATGAGTTCTGATGAGGTCGTCGTCAAAGCCTGCGCGATTTTTGTCGGGGAAGCCTATAAGGCTATCCATGATGCTCTGAAAGCCGGGTTCCCGCTGCTGGATGCCGATGAATTACCGGCGCCCGTCGCTTCTTTTGTCGAATCCTGGACCCTTTTGTTCGTCGGTGCTCCGATGGGCAGCAATAACTAAAACTGAAAATAGGAAAAAGAAAATAATGAATAACTTTGAATACTCTAATCCCACACGTTTAGTTTTCGGCAAAGGAGAAGAAAGCCGTATCGGTGAGCTGATGCGTGTCCGTGTGCCGGCGATGAGCCCCGTGCTGGTGGTTTACGGCGGCGGTTCTGCCAAAGCCAGTGGGCTCTTGGAACGCATCTCCGAATCGTTAAAAGCTGCCGACCTTGTGCCGATTGAATTGGGCGGCGTGACTCCGAACCCGCAGCTTTCTTTTGTTCAGAAAGGTATCCTTTTGGCCCGCGAGCACAGAGTTAAAGCGATCCTCGCTGTCGGGGGTGGAAGCGTCATCGATGCTTCTAAGGCAATAGCCATCGGCGTTCCTTATGTTGGCGATGTTTGGGATTTCTTTACAAAGAAAATTATGCCGACAGAAGCGCTTCCGGTTGCCGCTGTGCTCACGCTTCCTGCTGCAGGCAGCGAACAGAGTATCCGTATTGTGATTTCGAACGGAGACAGAAAGCTCGGCGCCGGTTCTCCGCTGGTCCGTCCGTTTGTGAGCGTCATTGATCCCGAACTTTTCTTTACGCTTCCGGAAAAGCAAATCCGGGCCGGTGTGATCGACATGATGAGTCACATCATGGAGCGCTACTTTACTCAAGCTAAGAATACAGACTTTGTAGACGGTCAGGCTGAAAGCGCTATGAAGACAATCATGAAAAACGGCTTGAAGCTCAAAAAGAATCCCAAGGATTACGATGCTTGGTGTCAGATCGGCTTGGCCGGATCTTTTGCGCACAACGGATATTACGGACTAGGACAGGTTGAAGACTGGGCATCTCACGGCATGGAGCATGAACTGAGCGCCTGGGATACGACAATTACGCACGGAGAGGGGCTTGCGGTTGTGATTCCGGCATGGATGAAGTACGTCTGGCGTGCCAATCCTAAACGCTTTGTTCAGTTTGCACGCAACGTCATGGGCGTAAAAGGCGAAGGCTCCGATGAAGAAATCATTCGGAAAGGCATCAAGACTTTCAGAAGGTTCCTGAAGAAGATGGGTGCGCCTAAGAATCTGAAGGAACTCGGCGCAGAGAAAGCCGATCCAAAAGAACTCGCGAAAAAAGCGGTGGAAATCCCCGGAAAATTAGGAAACTTCCTCCCGCTTTATGAGAAGGACATCGTCAAGATCTACAAGCTGATGCGTTAATTTTGAGTTTTTGTGAGAGGCACTTCGGTGCCTTTCTCTTTTTCTGGCGCTGCCGGAACGGAGTGAGTGAAATGCTTCTCCCAGTTTTTGACATATTCCTCGGCGAGCGGCTTGGATTTAAGAATTAAGAGGTTTTCCCCGTTTTTGGTTTCTGCAACTTTGACGAAATTGAAGCTGCCTGTAAGAACGATATCATCATCAACAATGATGATTTTGTCGTGCGCGGTGCGGTGAGCGGTATCAAAGAAAGTCGGGACGCCGGCTTCGATGAGATCTTCGGTCGTATTCGGTTTCTTCTTAGGCATTTTCTTGTCAATGATGACATCGACCTTCACACCGCGCTGATGAGCGCGGATGAGTGCCCCGGTAATTTCTTTGTTGGAGAAAAGAAAGGCCTGCATACGAATGCGGGATTTTGCGCTGTCAATGGATCTCACGATGGCGTTTTCTGCTCCCCCGTTCGGAGAGAAGAAGACCGCGGCTTCCGTGGGATAGAAAGGAGAGGCGAAAGCCGGAGCTGCTAGGGAAAGGGCAGCAGCGTGAACTAAACAAAAAAAGATGTGTTTCATAACGATGTAAAAAGAGAGCTGCCGATTGGCAGCTCGAAGAAAGATTATTTTCGATTAAGCGTTCTGTTTTTCAGCAGACGGCCTTGTTCGCGTTTCCACTCCCGCTTACCGATATCGGCTCGTTTTTCAAACAGCTTTTTGCCTTTGCCGAGGCCGAGTTCGAGTTTGACTCGGCCGTCTTTAAAGTGCATGTCCAAAGGAATCAGCGAATAACCGGCTTGTTCAACGCGGCCGATCAAACGCATGATTTCATGCTTATGAAGAAGGAGCTTACGGTTGCGCGTCGGATCCGCTTTTTCGTGTGTACTGGCGGTTTTCAGAGGCGTAATGTTTGCATTCAATAAGAATAGTTCACCGTTTCTGACGAAAACGTGAGCTTCTTTAATGGAAGCGCCGCCGGCACGGATGGATTTCACTTCCCATCCTCTTAGTTCCAGACCGGCTTCAAATTTTTCTTCAATATCGTAGTCGAATCTGGCTTTTTTATTTTGAATAATTGCCAAGGTTGCTCTCCAAGTAATAATGGCTTACAGCGAATTGATGCGGCCAAGGCCGAAAACGGGCTGAAAGCCGAGTAAAATCTGCACAATTTTACTTTATTCGAGGTACGGGAGGTTCATTTGCTGTTATCAGCCGTAAAACAAACACCCTCCGGACTGCTCAAAAAAGTTCTTGAGCTTCCCGAAGGTTCAACGGTCGGGGACGCACTGCGTGCACTCAACTGGCAAAAAACCGAGGAAATCGGTCTGAGTATTTACGGTCGGCGCTGCAAAGAAGAAGACCTCCTCAAGGACGGTGACCGAATTGAATTAACCGAACCGCTCCGAATCGATCCTAAAGAAGCCAGACGGCTTCGCGCTTTAAATAAACCGCTTTTGGCAACTCGAGGTCGGAAACATGCAAAATAAAATTTCACCCTTCGAATAAATACCTATTGCTGGTGGCAAAAACAGCATCGTCAATTTACGTATAATTATTTTTTGTGCTTAGAGGTTCAACAATGCGACTCCTTCAGAAGGCTTTAACCTTTGACGACGTTCTCCTCGTTCCTGCATACTCGAACATACTTCCCCGCGAGACCGTCCTTTCCACACAATTCACCAGAGACCTCCGTTTAAACATCCCGTTCTGCTCTGCAGCTATGGATACGGTTACTGAAGCTAATTTGGCCATTGCCTTAGCTCAGGAAGGCGGCATCGGTATTATTCATAAAAACATGACAGCCCAGGCTCAGGCTGCCGAAGTTAATAAAGTTAAACGCCACGAAGCAGGCATGGTTGCCGACCCGATCACCATCGGTCCGGACATGATTGTTGCCGACGTGATTCGTCTGACTCGCGAACACAACATTTCCGGTCTTCCCGTTGTTCAGGGCGAAAAAGTCCTCGGTATGGTTACACACCGCGACCTTCGCTTCGAAGACCGCATGGACGCCAAGATCAGTGAAATCATGACACCGGCCGAGCGCCTGATCACGATTAAAGAAGGCGCCACACTCGACGACGCTAAGAAACTGATGCACGAGCATCGCCTTGAAAGAGTTCTGGTTGTTGACGACAACTTCCACCTTCGCGGCTTGATGACCGTCAAAGACATCATCAAAGCAACCGAACATCCGTATGCTTCCAAAGATAAACACGGCAAACTGCTTGCTGGTGCAGCTGTCGGCGTCGGAGCCGGTACGGAAGAACGTGTCGAACTGCTGGTTGACGCCGGCGTCGACGTATTGGTTGTTGATACAGCCCACGGCCATTCTCAGGGCGTGCTTGACCGCGTCAAGTGGGTTAAGCAGCACTATCCTCAGGTTCAGGTTATTGGCGGAAACATTGCTACTGCCGCTGCTGCTCTGGCCCTCGTTGAAAACGGTGCAGACGCTGTTAAAGTCGGCATCGGCCCGGGTTCTATTTGTACGACTCGCGTTGTTGCCGGTGTCGGTGTTCCGCAGATTACTGCCGTCTCTAACGTTGCCGAAGCTCTTCAAGGCTCCGGTGTTCCTCTGATCGCTGACGGCGGTATCCGCTTCTCCGGCGACGTCGCAAAAGCCATCGCAGCCGGTGCCAATACCGTCATGATGGGCGGTATGTTTGCCGGTACTGACGAAGCTCCGGGCGAAATCATTCTGTATCAGGGCCGCTCCTACAAGAGCTACCGCGGTATGGGCTCTCTCGGCGCTATGAACAAAGGCTCTGCCGACCGTTACTTCCAGGACAACAATAACGGCAATGTTGATAAGTTTGTACCGGAAGGTATTGAAGGTATGGTTCCCTACAAAGGAAGCGTTCTTGCCATCATCTATCAGATGTGCGGCGGCCTTCGTTCTTCTATGGGCTACTGCGGCTGCCGTACGATTGATGAGATGCGCAGCAAAGCCTGCTTTGTTGAAATCACATCTGCCGGCTGGCGTGAATCTCATGTTCACGATGTGAAGATCACGAAGGAAGCTCCGAACTACAGACTGGAACATTAATTTCCCTACATGTCTGAAATTTCGGATTAATATGACGGACAAGAGTCGACTCGAGTTTTATAGACTCGGGCCGACTTTTGTTTTTAATTGATATTTAGCGAAGATGAACCACGATCGAATTTTAATTCTTGACTTCGGAAGCCAAGTCACGCAATTGATTGCGCGCCGTATTCGTGAAGCTCACGTTTACTGCGAAGTCCACTCCTGCGACGTATCGGATGAATTTATTAAAGAATTCAAGCCGAGCGGCATCGTCCTGTCCGGCTCTCACATGAGCGCTTATGAAGAATCTACGGACCGCGCTCCGAAGGCCGTCTTTGAAATCGGTGTTCCGGTTTTAGGCATTTGCTACGGCATGCAGACAATGGCTGAGCAGCTCGGCGGCAAGGTTGAAAACGGTGCTCAGCGTGAGTTCGGCTACGCAGAAGTTCGTGAACACGGCCACACAAAACTCTTGAAGAATATATCCGACTTTACGGATAAAGACGGCAAGAGCTATCTGAAGGTTTGGATGAGCCACGGCGACAAAGTCACTGAAATGCCGCCGGGATTCAAACTGATGTGCTCGACTCCGACTTGCCCCATTGCCGGTATGGCTGATGAGGGAAGAGGCTTCTACGCTGTTCAGTTCCACCCGGAAGTCACACATACTGAAAAGGGCCGTGAAATTCTTGAGACATTCGTTCTTAAGATCTGCAAAGCCAATCCCGACTGGGTTATGGGCAACTTCGCACAGGAAGCGGTTGAAAAAATTCGCCATCAGGTCGGTAAAGACGAAGTTATTCTCGGTCTTTCCGGCGGCGTCGATTCTTCCGTTACCGCTGCCTTGATTCATCGTGCTATCGGCGATCAGCTGACCTGCGTCTTCGTGGATAACGGTCTTCTTCGTCTGCACGAAAGAGAGCAGGTTGCCCAGACTTTCCGTGACAACATGGGTATGAAGCTGATTGTGGTTGATGCTTCCGACCGTTTCATGGATGCTTTAGCCGGAGTTACCGATCCCGAAGCCAAACGTAAGATCATCGGTCGTCTGTTTGTCGAAGTTTTCCAGGAAGAAGCTGAAAAACTTCAGAACGCTAAGTGGCTTGCTCAAGGCACCATTTATCCTGACGTCATTGAATCCAACGGTGCTAAGACTAAGAAGGCTCAGACGATTAAGTCTCACCATAACGTCGGCGGCTTACCCGATACACTGCATCTGAAGCTTCTCGAACCGCTTCGCGAACTCTTCAAAGACGAAGTTCGTGAACTTGGTATCGCTCTGGGACTGCCGGCTGAAATGGTTTATCGCCATCCATTCCCCGGACCCGGCCTCGGTGTTCGTATTCTCGGCGCTATCAAGCGCGAATACGCCGATCTTCTGAGAGAAGCCGATGCGATCTTCATTGAAGAACTTCGCAACGCCGGCTGGTACGACAAAGTCAGCCAGGCTTTCGTTGTCTTCCTGCCGGTTAAGAGCGTCGGTGTGATGGGCGACGGCAGAACATACGACTGGGTTGTCAGCCTGAGAGCTGTTCAGACCAGCGACTTTATGACTGCTAAATGGGCACATTTGCCGTACGATCTCCTTGGCAAGGTTTCCAATCGCATCATCAACGAGGTTAAGGGCATTAATCGCGTCGTTTATGATGTATCAGGGAAACCTCCTGCCACGATTGAGTGGGAATAAAAACATTGAATTTCTAGCTATTTCTTAAGCATTCGGGATGATTCAGAAGTCATCCCGTTTTTACATTTAAAATCAATAAAAAAGCCGTTTTTTCGCTTTCAGAATCTTTCACTTTCTTTCAGTATCTTTTAGCCTCTAGCAAGCCTATTTCAATGGCATTTTTGATGGTATAGAATTTTTCTTGAAAAAATTTGATGGTATTTCAAGAGATTTTTGACAACCCTTGATGGTATTTTGAAAATGGCACTCACCGATAAGGCAATAAAGGCGCTGAAGCCCGGAGAAAAAACGTACAAAGTGGCCGACAGAGATGGGCTTTATTTATCTGTTGCTCCCTCCGGCACGATGTCCTTTCGTTTTAATTACCGTTACAACAACCGCCAACAAACCGTGACGCTGGGCAAGTATGGAGAGATCACGCTGGCACAGGCGCGAGAAAAACTCCTGAAGGCAAAAGCCGATCTTGCCGCAGGGATTTCTCCGGCAAAAAAGAAACAAGAAATTAAAAATACTCTCGCGGAGAACAGCTTCTCTGTCTGGCTGGACAAATACACTGAAGAGTGCGGAGTCGCAGACTCAACAAAAAAGATGCGGGGCTATGCCATCGATAATTATCTGCGGCCGGCCTTAGGAAAAATGTCGCTCTTTGAAATCACTGAGAACGAGGTTAGGGCATTAGCAGAAGATTTGGTGAAACAGCAGGCTCCGAGTACGGCGCTGCTTTGCCGCATGATTATTAAAAACGTCTATACCTTTGCTTCAATGCACGGCGGACCGAAGTTAAAAAGCCCGACGGATTTTGTTCGTCCTAGCTCAATCCATACGATCAAGTCAAGAACCAGAGCAATGTCACCAAGTGAAATTGGCTACGTTTTAAACGGGATCGAACAAAGCTCATCAGACATCAGCTCAAAGAGTGCGTTTAAGCTGATTTTGCTGACACTGCTCCGGAAATCCGAAGTTATTAACGGAGTTTGGAGTGAGATTGATTGGAATGAGAAAACATGGCGTATTCCGGCTCATCGCATGAAAAACAAAAGGCCACACAATGTTTATTTGAGCAAACAGGCGTTCGATATTCTGGTTTGTCTGAGAACGCTGAGCACGTGTAAGAGCGATTTTATTTTTCCGGCAAAGTACGGTCTAAATAAGCCCATGGCAACGTCCACGCCGAACCGACTATTAGCTCTCGGAATTGCAAATGCGAAGAAGGCCGCGATTGAAATAGAGCCGTGTACGATTCACGACCTCCGGCGAACTGCCAGCACACTTTTAAACGAGGCGGAATTTAATTCTGACTGGATTGAGGCGTCGTTGGCTCATGTTGCCTCGGGCGTGAGAGCTGTTTATAACGTGGCGGATTACGCTCCTCAGCGGCGCCGGATGCTTCAGGCCTGGGCAGACATGGTTGACAAATGGCAGAAAGAGTATCAGCTTCGGGAATAAGAATTGCACAGAGCACGATACCTCGTACCCAATTCAATTGTGAAATTAAGTTTCAATAAAATAAAACGAGGTACTATTAAGAGGTATTATTCCTTCTTTAACCAACCTAGGAGGTAGCTATGCCAGAAGTTGTAAAAAACGTTCTGTCTGGAATGTCCCTCTTGGGGATATTAGGGTACGATTTTGTATACCCTGTCGCTCCTAAATCTCCATTTAAAGAGGCTAAAAGGGCGCTTTCTAACGACAGACAAATAATAGAGAGAGACATCGCCAAGGCTGCGGCAATTTTGAAACGCCGATAGCAAAAAGCCCCGCCAAATCAGCGAGGCCAATCTTTTAACTTGGCAGTTTAAAGTTCATTATGTAATCGTAGTCATAACGAGCCTGTCGGCCCAGAGTGAATTGCGGAATGATTTTTTTGTCCCGCTCCCAGCGCCAGAGAGTCGTGGCACTGATCCTCAAGATTCTCATGACATCTTGTCTTGTCAATTTTGGCTTCCCGAAGTCCATTCCTTTTTCATTGTTGTTCATCACGCCACCTTCTCTAAATATCTAAGCACCAAATCCTCATCCAGCTCATGCACGCCGTGCGGGAGGCCTAGTTTCTCCCGGCGCTCGTGTTCGTCATCAATAAGCTTCTTGACCGCCATGAATTCACGTACTGTCCGGCGAGGAGCCGTCTCTAATCCTTCTCTCAAAATGCTGCAGATTTCGGCACCGACATCACGCAAAACATCCAGCTCATGGGCTGTTCCTACATAGTGACTTGTGGTCTTTTTCGCATTTTTACGATTGAGAATGTCATTTAATGCATGCAGTGCTTCCTGGAATCGCTCAAAGAATTCTTGTTTGGCTTCTTCCTGCCCTTTGAGACGTCTCAGGTACACGACGATTCCGCCCCAGTTGAGAAAATCTTGAATGCAGCGCATGTGGTCGTCCGTTGCCTCGCCTCTGGGGAGCGTGATTTCAATGACCAATGCCGTTTTATTCACGATCGACTTCAGCTCAGTGACCATTGCGTCGGAGTAGTGGGCGCCGGGCAAGCGAATCTTTATCGGTCGATGCGGGTTACGAGGCTTTTTATTCGACGGCATTGTCTTCCTCCGCTTTAAAAAATACCAGCCAAAATCTGTTCGTACCGGCTTTGTTGGCCGAGGGCTTCTTGTCTCCTAGGAGCGGCTGGCGCTTGAGCACGTAAAGCAGCTCCGCCAGCGTCACGTCTTTGTCGGCCCATTTGAAAATCAAAGTCCCGTTCGGCTTGAGAACTCTCCAGGCTTCGTCGAAGATTTGTTTCATGCCTGCATGCCACTCTTTCTCAAGTACGCCGTAACTTCTTCCCATGTCAGACGTTTTTCCGCAGTTGATTAAATGGGGCGGGTCGAGCACGACGAGATAAAACGAGCTGTCCGGAAACCCGAGCTTCCTGGCGTCCATCAATTTGTCCGGGTGAATCTCAAGTTTTTTGTATTGCCGCGTCCAATGAGTCTCCCATCGAATATCTCCGAAGAGCACGTTTGCATTCTCTTTGTCAAAGTAGAACATTTTTGGTCCGCACATCGGATCAAGAATCGGTTTCATCTTTGTGCTCCGTCGCGTTCGTAATCAAAAAACAGATTTGCCGTGATCCGGCACAGAGTCCGTCCGATCATGCCTGTCCACCTCGGTTCATTGTTGAGTGCTGCCAGAAGGTCTCTGTCGTTTGCCTGTTGCTCAAGCAGCTGAACAATATCCCGGAAAACTCGGCTCTGAAGAGCAGGATCTTTCTCGCGCTTGGCGATGAACTTCTTGAGGCTCGTTAAATAAACTTGATTCAGTTTCTGTGTCATTTTCTTTTCCGTTGCATCTAGAAGCCTCCTGTCCCCGGTTACCTGGCTGCCTAAGTTCTGGTTAAAGAATGGAGCAGGGGGCTTGTAGTTACATTTTCGATAAGTGCCGGTCTGTTCCCGGCTGTCACTCCGGATTGATAATTAATTTGTCATACCAACCATCAATCAAGGAGGAAATATGATCATCGATTGTCAGGTTTACATTCGCAGCCATCGCTTTCCTGAGGCTGAATGGGAAGGGAATGGGGAGGTTTTGGTGTGGACGTCGACTGGGGCCCGGCTTCTGATTTTCGGAGTTTCTGAGCGCGAGTTCCTCGAGTTGCAACGTACTGCGGATCACGAGTCCATAGTAAAGTTGATAAAAACACACCGTTGCCAATGGACCTAGCGGGGTTGTAAAAACGCCCCTCAAACATATACATTTTTCCGTCTAACTTAATAGATGTAATGCAGCGGAGGTCGTCAAGGTATCGGCCTCCTGCGTTTTTATTAAAACAGATCATCGACTTCCCCAGAAGCCAAATACCGAATCTGTAGCTGATGTTTTGAATTTTGGTCTGTAGAAAGTTCATTTACTCCTCACTGTTTGTGGTCTTTTCCTCAGAGTTGTTGGGCGCCGGTCTTTCCCGGCTGTCACTCCTATCGGATAATTAAGAGGTCTCAATTCATCAACTACCGAAAGGAGAAAAAATGAAAGACGAAAAATTTACATTTACAAAGAGAGAGATTCATCAGTTCCTTGAGAAAAGACGGCTTGCCCACGATGCAGTTCTTGCCATGGTTTCCTCCGGAGCAATAAAGCTTCCTTGCGCCAACTTTTCCCGATCGATAGACGATGATGCCGTCGAGAAGCGCGAGCCAACAAAAATTGCCTGCTTGAATGTTGCCATCATTGAATCTTTGATCAACCATACTCACGAATATCTCTGTACCCAGTCCATGCAACAACGCAATTCAACCCTTCCGGCCACGGTTTTTGAATGCTTTGAGGAAGATCCGAAAGTATTTGAAAAGGGCCCTGAAGCCGAACGGTTTGCGTTTTTACAAAATTGGCTTGTTGAAGGCGCCGACATCAGCTCGATTGAACGAGGATAATCCGTCGATTAGATCAAGTTTTTGCAGCTTGTCTAGCTCGTGAAGCTCATCCAGAATAAGCTGAGAAATCTTTTGGATTCGTTCCACCCTCTTAATCGAGAGGTTGGAAAAAAGCACGGGATTCCCGGCTTCATTCTGGATGTCCACGAAACGAGCTCTGATGGACATTCGCAGCAAACGAGCCTTCCTTGCGTTTTGAATCTCTTCTTCTGTCAACTCATCGTAAAAATCGGAAAGCGTATCGGCATCCCACCTAAGCGACTGTTTAGGTGTGACTCCGGGAACATCCAATTCGACAGTGATCCCACGGCCGCGATAAGGCTTTTCAGCAACGGAGTTTTCAAACATCCGGACTACATTGTCACAATATTCCTTAAGTATTTCAGGGGACAATTCTTCTTTTACTGCGCACTGAGTTTCGCGAAGAATGCCAGCTACATATTCGGGATTTAATCTTCTCTTCATGGTCATTACTCCTTAACAGGGTCTTCAATAAAATCTCTTAAATCAACCAGCAGGCTGTAGTACTCGCCGCGGATTTTGAATTTGACTTCGTAGCCTCCGGTGAAAACACCTTTCTGCTCTTTGTCGGAGATCGATGCGCGGTCGATCAGTACGCCTTGATTCTTCAGAACCAGGACATTGCCGATACGGCAGCAGAGCTTTTCGATTTCCCACATGAATTCGCCCTTACGATCCGGCTGTTCCTCACAGGCCCTCTGGAGCATTGTCTTTTGATTCAACAGGTCGAGGAGAAAGGGAGTGTCTGCCGGATTGACGAAGAACGTGAAGCGATCCTGGCTCACTTTTTTCTCTTCCTCTCCCGGCTTGATTCCGTCTCGTCCTAGGAAACGAATACTTTGGCTTTCAGTAAGCAGAGTCTTTCCGAGCTGCTTGGCAACATCATCGAGCATGCGAACTGCTATGTTTCCGGCAATCGGATTGTTCACAGCTTCCATGAGCGCAATCTTTCTCTGGATGAGTTCGACCGCGTCGTTAAAGACGTCATTGGAAAGTTTGAAAGTGATTTCGCCCGATCTCATATTTCTTCCTTCGGCAGCTCTGCGAGCTTGCGGGACAAAATCATGACGCAGTCCGTGAACAATTCCCGGACACTCGGATGTGGAGTTGGGTTGGACGCAACGCAGGCGCCGAGAAGTCCGATGAGCTTAACGACGTTCTCGGCTGCAAGACGGTGATCGCCGTCCACCAGAACGTCCAGAAGATTTTCAGTGCCGGCGAGCAGGCGGCCGAAACTTTGGCCGCTCCATGCGAGGAGCTGGCGGGCGCTTTCGTTGACTTGTGTGGCGTCGACATTGGAGAAGAATATCCATGTCGGAAGGCTGTTTTCAGGCGAATTTTTCATGATGAATCCTGATATAAATAACAATTGTTATAATAACAAAACAAATTAATAATGACAAATGTTATCAATAAGGAAAAAGAAAATCCGCCCAAAGGCGGATGTCTCAATGGATTGAGATTACTTTTGTAGATTTAAGGTCTCTCGGTATTCTTCTGCCTGAGCAATCAGTGTAAATTTCACATCTTCGACGCCCTCGTTATTAAGTGCATTGCGAATCTCCTCAATGGGAACTCGGAAAAATTCTTTCCTCAGATTGACTTTGTTAACTCTTTTGTCATTAAAAATCTCATGCAATCGGTTCTCTAATGCGGGAGCGTCTTTGCTGTAGATCATCGCGTGAATGTCGAACGGGAAGGGGACAGAGGCATTTCCAAGTTCATGAATTCGCTCCTCAGGTTCCAGCCGGCGTGTCATCCCAATTTTGAAAACCTGTTGCCCAAAAGATCCAATATTAGAGATGATGTAAACAAATCCGGATTTTGTCAGTTCTGCCATAGACCTGGCTCGCCCAAACTTATCTTCTGCAATTTTTAATTTCTCTCGTAACTGTTTTAATTCGTTTTCATATCTTTCGCGCTGTTCAGAAGTGGCCGTTTCAAGTGCTTGAGAAAGTTTCGCCTCAGCTTCGCGTATTCGCTGCTCTTCTTTCCTAGCCTCTCTTTCTGCTTTCTCAATTTCCGCGGCTAGACGAGCTTCTTCTCGCATACGTTCTTTAATTTCCCTTTGTTCCTCTTGTTCTTTCTTTTTGAGTTCAAGAAGGACAACAGACCATCTAAGTTCTTGCAATCTTGCGTTTAAGAAATTGTTTGTTATTCGAGCGTTTCTGAAGGCTTGTCCTTGGTTATTGACGATGGCAAATGCATCGAGGATTGCCTGTTTAGACTTTCCAAAATTTTCTCCGCTCTTAACTTTAGAAATGGCGCTGTCTACCCGGCCGTTGAAAGCGTCTATGACAAAGTCGCAAGCAGTTTTATTTTTTTGCCCTTCAATATAATCACAAATCGCAGCTTCGCCTTCTCTTATCATCCGTTTTGTGACGGATCGGGACTCCTTATATTTCTTACTAGCGTCTGAAAAACCAAAATGCTCGGCCAGCCCATCAAGAGCATTACTTGCTGGCATAAGGTATTCGTCTCCATATCCTTCGATTGTGTTCTTCATTGCTCGGATCGCAGACGTCAGAGTTGAAATTTTTCGCTCTGCGTTCGCTACGATAGTGCTCGCTTTGATATCAGCCTGTTCTAACCTAGAGGTGGCTTTGTTTTGAGCGTCAATAACGATAGAGTCAGCCTGGTCTTTTGCCTCTGCAACGATATGGTTTGCTTTATTTGTGGCGTCTTCAACTATTGTTACAGCGCTGGCCCGTAGTGCTTGAATTTCAGTTTCTTTGATTCGTAATTGTTCTTGATTTTTTGCAATTTCAATGTTTTCGCTCTTTATTTTGGCCCATTCAGCTTCGATTCCATCTTTTAGGTTTTCATATCTCTCATTGACAGCTCCGAGTTCTTTTTGCAGATTTCTAGTTTTTAGGATCCAGAGAATTATTCCGAGTGGCAGGAGGTAAATTGACAAAAAACATAGGGTGATAAACCACCATTTGTAGTAAAACTTTGTTTTCATTTTTAGTTGGGATTAAAGGTTAAAGGGTTTCCTGCACTACAATCGTCGTGATATAGCGCAGGATTATTGTTAAATTTTTCTGTACTTTCTGTGTTCTAACATAGTCCCTATGATTTCGAAATTGTGGCGCTCTGAGCTAACTGTCGAATAGTCATCGTTTAAAGGGACGAATTCATATTGCAATTTGCCTGATGAATCGGGTCCCAATTCTCTGATCTTTCTAAAAATTGGCTCGTTATTATCGATCTTGACAATTACAAAATCACCAGGAATGGGAGGAACTTCTGGATCAATAATCACTCTATCCCCAACTTCAAACTTGGGCATCATTGAGCTGTCTTTAATAGCTACAGCAAAAGCGTTTTCGCTTATTTTCATATCAGTTAAAAGATATTGGGATAGCACCGTATTTATAGGCTTTCCAATGTCTTTAAACTCAATAAGGGGAATTTTTTTAGTACCAATTTCAGCGGGCGATAGCGCTTCTTTTCCTGAATGAACAGGACGAGGTAAACCTATGCCATTAGCAAGCCAACCAGCATCATAGCCGAAAAGCTTAGAAAGCTTAGCCGCGTAATCCCCTCTGAGATTTTTGGTTCTACCAGTGCACCAGAAGGCAATGGTTGCCTGAGATGTCCCCATTCTTTTTGCCAGTTCGTATTGAGAAAGGTTGTTTTCTTTCAATACCAATTTGATTCGATCTGATAAAGCCATACATAACTCCTCTAACAAACTCTATAACGATTGTTAATTAGAGATGTATTTACCAATTTAATAACGAATGTTATTATTTCAATCATTAGAGATATGGAGTTATTAAATTGCTCACTCGAGATCCTGCGTCAAAAAAAGATCTAGCCAACAAAGTTCTGACTGAACTCGGAGGCGCTAAGGAAGTTCAAAAGGTTTTTCCTGATGTTTCGATTGCCTCAATTTATTTCTGGAAATCTCGTGGGATACCAATCGATAAGGAAAGGTACCTAAGGGCAAAGTTCCCCAAGCTTCAGGCTTGGAAGGGCTATCCAATAAATTTCGAGCCCTAGCTTAACAACCTCGATCTCCAAGGAAAAACAACCATGACAGAAGAACAAAGGCGCGTTGCCCGGCAGCGCCTCGATAAACAGCTCCGGCGTCTCGACTCTCGGAAATTCAGTTTCAACCGGTTTTCGATGCGCAAGCGAATGGCTTACGCACTGCTGGCGTTCATCTACATAGTGCCGTTGGCAATCACGGCTGTGCTTGCGTTCGACAAAGTTTTGTAGGAGGAATCCGTCATGGCCAAAGAATCCAAAACGCTATTAGGCGCGCTTCTGATACCGAGTTTGGTGACCACGCTTCCGATGGGCCGGCTTGTCAAATTAACGGACGATCTGGAGAGCTTCCGTGAGCTAATTGACTGCAAAACCATTGAGCACTTGTCTATGGGATGGGCGCCGGGAGTTGTCCTGGACGCCTTCATGGACGAGGAGGGCATGCTGGCAAGAAAACCCTATTTTGTATTCCAGGGAACGAAGCTTTTCGGCAATGTGCTTCTGCTGCGCAGAGGCAAGAACAGCGATTCCGACTCTCTCACCTTTAATGATTTTATGGCGATTACTGAGCTTTGCTACGCGTTCGATATGACAGGCGAATGGGGGATCAAATGAGCACACCTTGTTTTTTACTTCACATCGGCCCGTGCTGTGTTGCCGAGGCCAAAGGCGTCGAAGAACTGGAAAAGCGCCTTCATGCAATTGACTATGAGCTCTGTTGGCTAAAGCAGCTTTCCAAAGGCTATAAGAACGGCGTCTCTCGCGGAGCCATTGCAATCTCAGTGGGCGCAATGCGTTATGTGAAGCTCTTGAATCCTCCCCGCAGCACTCCGGACATTTTGGAGCTGTGGTGCAGAACATTCAATCTGGACGTGATGACGATTCTCTACAGAGAGGAAAGACCTGCAGACGATAAGTTCGGATTCCCGGATGTTTTTCCGGACATGTTCCCGGCAAGAGGATTCCTCAAATCCGGTTGTCAGACCTACGAAGAGTTTTGCAATAGAGCTCTGGTGAAGATCGGCGAAGGCCAAACGATTGAAGTTCCGGAAGACAGCCCGTGGAATCCATGGGCCGAGGCCCGTAACAAACGCTGGGCGTCTAGATATTGGCTCGGCGGATACAGCGAACTGGCAAAGGAGAAGGACCATGACAAGTAAAGAGAGCCTCTTTGCAATCCTGAACGCCGTTGGCGGTCTCATGTTCCTGGCCGTACTGGTGACGGTTTGCCTGACCTTGGCAGCGGCGCCGGTAGCGCTCTTTATTTGGCTTGTCTATTTAATGCTCAAGTTTTTGGGCGTGTTTGCGTAAAAGTTTCGGTCTTCTCCCGGCGGTTCTCTTTTCGTCATGTTCACCTACGCCGGGAGAAGGCCTCTCAACCAAAGAAGAAACATCATGACTAATCAAAATCAAAAAACGGACATCTTGGCCGTCAAGCTCGTGCCGGGCCCGAACGGCGCCCCGCTGGGCAAAGTCGTCCGAGTAAACAACATCAGGGAGGCCGCTGAAAAGCATATCTCAACAGATTTGAGAGACGTCACCAGCAGGTATATCGATGTGGCATTTGATCTTCCTGTGAGCGCGGTTTTCAGCACACAGAAGGCCGAACGTTCCATTCACTTCGCAAACGTCACACTTCCGGGATCCGTCCTGTTGTTCGACAAGGATGAGGACTGCCGCGTACGGTCGCTCTCCCGGGCGCAAATCCACGCCATAGCTTATTTCTGCGCCTCCTTCAGATATTCGGAGGAATAGCCATGAGCACACCTGCATTCAAGATCCTGCATGGCACGGTCATTATCGGAGACGCCAAGGGCCCGTTAGAGCTCAAAGTGCTTCTCGACCGGCATATCAAAGAGATGAACTTGCTGGCCTCCATTGTCACCGTCGCAATCAATAGCGGTGACTTTCAAAAGGTGATGATCGAATCACTGCCGAGACTGCAGCTTCTCAGCGAGCTCACCATTCCTACTGAATCCTTTGCGGTCTTTAGACAGTGGAGCAACCTGCACATGGACAGCCAGTTCGCAATTGTTTATTCAGTAGAAGATCCTTCCGACTGTTTCGTGATCAGCGGAGAAGCAGCCGTCTCCTACGGAGAGGAAGAAGGGGATCCGAGAACATACGAGGAACTCAAAGAGTTCTATACAGGCCAAGGCGCCGGCATTCAATCCCAATCCGTCAACTGAGGGCACAGCATGATCATCGAACTAACTCACAAAGAACCGTTCCCGTTTGCCAATCATTACGAGAACTTGTCTAAGCAGCGCTACTTCAAAAAGTATTTCGTGAAACTCTTGGGCATCCCGGAAGTTCAGTTAATGCGTCTGGGCGCAGACGTTGAAGCCGACCGCGCTTATTTGTTCAACAAGTTTCACAAGGTTGAGCAGAACTACGAGATCGAGGCATGGGAGCCAATTGAGAGCTACCGAATCGCCGGAGAGACGGCATGAATACGAACCTCCCAATCTCTCAGGCTGATCTTGAGGCGATGAGAATCGGGCCGGCTCGCGCAGCCGCCGAAATAGAAGGGTCCTGGGCGATGACCGTGGATGCGCGTGAACCCCGCAGCGGGACTAAGAAAGACTTCCAGAGCGCTCTCATGCAGGCCGGGCTACTGCAGGGCACCGGCAATGTTCAGCCGACGGCAATCTACGGCACCACATTAAAGCTTTATTCCTACGACGAAATATTTTCTCCAAAGGAGACGACAAATGGCAAGACAGAAGACAACAGAAGTCAGATCGACAGCGCTGAATCTCACGGACAAATTCGAGATTCCGCTTCTCTCGATTGCGATCCAGCACGAAATCAACCGCATCAACGAGACACAGCGCAGAACCAAGGACAGCCGCAAGAAACTCAATCAGAACTTCGCACTGGAGACTTACGAAGGAATCCTGAGAGCGATCGAGGGTGCTCAATGAGCAGGAAAGACAAGATCAAGATCAGCGTCGGCGAAGCCTACTGGGTGCTCGGAATGTTCAAGAAGCTCGAAAGCATTTGTCTTGAAATCAACAGCCTCCCGATGACGCTCCGTCCGGAAATCAAAGGCTTCAGAGATCGTCTGAGACAAAAGCTCAGAGAGATGGAAGCCCGGGAGCGTGAGAGGGCCAGATGACGCTCGAAGACAGGATTCTGAGGCTGGCCCGGCTCGGTATGACGCCGTATCAGATCGAAGAGCAGCTGGGGATCAAACACTTCACGATCCATATCGGCTACCACAAGGTTCTGCAGCAGGGCTACTCCGAAAACGATGCGTTTTTTGATCGGACGGCAGCCGAGCAGTTAAGCGGACCCGTTACTGAAGAGTTTCGCCAGCTCAGCCTGAAGAAGCGCCCGGTCAAAGAGACGATGACCGAGGAAGAGCTGATCGAAAAACGAAAGGCAAAGCAGGCGGAGGCAAGGGCTAAAAACACGGAAAAGAAGCGATCGTACTACCAGAGGCATCGTGAAGAGATTCTGGCCTATCAGAAACGCTGGAGAGAGATGAGGGAGAAGTTAGATGAAAAGCATAAGCGAAGAAAAGAGAAGAGCACTGGAAAAGCTCGGAATGCATCCGGAGCTGATGCTGTGCCCGGCAACGGGCAGGGTGCTGACGGTAATCAGCTCAGTGCATGAGTACGTCAAAGACGGCAAAACCATGAACCTGCTGCACATCTCGGTATCGCTCAAAAACCGTAATCCCAATTGGGATGAGATGTGCTTTGTCAAAGAAAAGCTCCTGGGAGACGAGATGCCGGCGGTGCAGTTTCATCCGCCGCGTTCTGAATACGTCAATGAGCACGAGCATTGTCTGCACATTTGGGCCTCCGAGGATTTCTCTGAGCTGTGGCGCCGGATGGGAGAGGAAGACTACTGGAGAACAAAATGAGTCTCTACGACTATTTCCGCCGAGTGTTTAAGAACCTTCGGGAATCCCTCAGCAAGGCGGAGCCGTACCCCGTTATTTGGCTCCCTCAGGGGCCGGTTAAGGCGGAGGACTTCTTGACTCTCATTCGAGAAGCGCCTGAGGTACGCAGTCCCCTTGAATGGCACCAACGGTTCGAGAACATTTTTGAGAAGAGCCGACTCACAAAAAGCATCAACAAGGCCGTTTTTACATTGACGGACCCCGATAGGTTCTTTTCATTCAGATATTGGATTCGGGTTCCGGAAGACCCGACAAATTGCTTTCCCGACGGCTACCTGTTGTGCGACGGAGGCCGAAGAAACAAAGGAGAAATTGACAATGAAAATCGTACTCACACATACGGAAGAGTTCCCGTTTGACTGCTATGAGGGCAACTTGGCCAGCGGTCTCTATTACGGCAGCTATCTCGTCAAATTCAAAGATTGCGCCCATCCGGAGCTGATGTTTGTCACGGAGTCTCAGGAGTTCGAGGACTGCTGCGCACTGGAAAACGATTCAAACATCGTTGAAAGAGATCAGGCCGATGAAATCGAGGCATGGGAGCCCGTGGATGCGTGCGAAATCGTCTCCGGAGAACACTACATGCCATCGCTCACCAGACCCGAGCTCCTCCTTCTCAAAACTTGTCTGAAACGAGGCGGATTCAACTTGCCTTTGGAATGGCGCGGGATGGCAAAGCAGCTATTCGCGAGATTTGACAAGGATCTGCAGGGAGAAATCCAGCTCGGAAACGATGTCCGGAAATCAAATTAAGAATCAACAGAGAGATTCATCATGAAACGATCAGAAAGAAGTTACGCAAAGATATTCACCGGGAAGTGGCGTTCCCGCTCCTTCCGGACATTGAGAGGGAATCCGTGGGCAATTGTTCTGCAGGACTACTTAATGTCTTGTCCGGCCTCAGAGATGTCCGGAGTGTTCTACATGCCCAAATACCTTATTGAGGGCGAACTGGGGATTCCGCACGACGAGCTCGAAAACGCAATCAAGATCCTCGAAGAGGCCGACTTCTGCCGCTTCTACGATGACGAGTATGTGTTCGTCTTCAATATGGCCCGCTATCAGATTGCCGACGCCCTGAGCCCGGATGACAACCGCTGGAAGTCCCTCATGAGAGATATTGAGGAAATGCCGGACAACATCCGCCGTGAATTCATTATTCGCTACAACGATGATTTCAACCTTGGCTATCGGATTATCCGGAAAGCAGTCGAGCCAATGGCGCCGGTGACGGCTTCGCCTCAGGCCGAAAACAATCAAGCCGAAGGTAAGCCCCTTACAACTTGTCAGAGCACGGAAGACAAGGGCCTTGGAGCTACTTCCGAATCTGAAATCAAGCTCCTTAATTCTCAAACTCAACCAGAATTAGAGCCCCTTGTTTTAGAAAGTGAAGCCCCTTGCAAGGGGCTTACAAGGCCCTTACAAGCCCCTTGTAAGCCAGTAACAGTAACAGAAACAGTATCAGTAGCAGTAACAGAAGAAGAAGTGCCGGTCGGCAAGCGCCGACTTGCCACTTCACGACCTCGACAGGCCACGCACCGTTTCGATTTGTCGGAATTGCCGGATGAATGGCGGCAGCAGTGCGAAGAACTCAGGCCTGATCTCGATCCCCTCAAGGTTTTCGCCGAGTTCGTGTACTACTGGCAAACCGTGAACAGTTCAAAAGGTCTCAGAAGCGATGACGGCTGGCGCCGGACTTGGCTCAACCACATCAAATCCGTCAAGCAGAACGCCGGGAACGTCAAAAACGGCTCGGCACGTGCTCCCGCTCCGGTAACGCCGCCTCCGAGCTTGTCTGAAGCAGCTATGGCCGAAATGCAAAAAATGAGGTTTTGAACATGAACGACGCAATGAACGGAATACCGCAATCTATGCCGGACAAGCTGCCTTGGGACTGGGCAGACTACTGCGAAAGAAACCGCCCGGACCTCGATGTGAGCAAGTTGTTTTTCAACTTCCAGCGCAAAAACAACTTCGACATGACGATCCTGCGCACTGAAGCGGAATGGTTCAAGCACTGGAGCCGGTTTGTCGATTGGACGTTTGCCTCGCCTTGGAACATCCCCAGAGACCCCTTTGGCCGTCCGATCAGAAGCGATCCGTTTGCCTACAACAAAGTTCTCAGGGAAAAACGAAACAACAGACACAGCAACAGAGAGAGTCAGTCATGAAGGCGAGCGAATTTGAGAATTTCTTTTTCTACCTTACGGACAAGTGCCGGGCGCTCAAGGGCAAGGAAATCACTCCGGAGCTGAAAAGCACTTGGGAGCTTGTCTTTGCACCCATTGCCTTCCATGACGCGATAGCAGCTGTGAACTACTGGATCGGCAATGAAACGTTCACTCCGACGCCTGCCGAGCTGATCTCTGTCATTCGAGGAGAGTGGGAGCGGCGTAACCGGATTGTCAGCCAGCAGGCCCAGCTTGATTCCATGCCTCCTCTGTCTCGAGTTTCGATGTCGGACGAAGACAAAGAGCTTGTCAGAAAACTCGATCACATGCGCCGCTGGAGAAAAGCGCGTCCGCAGCCGCCGACATTCTGGATCAGAAAACTGCTCGGAGAGTTTCTGACGAACCGCTCCCATGTCACAGGTCCTCAGAGGCGTTCTTTGGTAGCAGCCGGAGCGATTGATTCGGAAGGACAGCCGACAGGCGCCTATGAACCTGCATACGCAGATTGGTTTGAACTGCAGGGCGAACGAGAAGAAGAAGCTCGTATCGGCCTTGCATCTTAAAAAGGCATGAAAAATGAAGATGAAGACTTACGTCGCCATTAGCTGGACGACCCAGATGCTTTTCTCTTTTGGTTTGGCATTAGGGATCAGTTCTGGAGGAATGTTTTTTGTTGAAAACTTTTCAATCGTTTTTCTGGAAGAGGAACCTAGTCCGGAGACTATGTTATCCGCAACATTGGCGGGAGCTTTATTGCTGACTGTGTTTGTTCTTTGGGCAAAAAGCCTACATGACAAATTTAAACGCAGAGAAAAAGAGCTTAGTAAGAAAAACTTGTGAGGCTTTTACCTATAAGCCCAAAAATCCGAGAGAGAAGGGAAGATCATGAAGCAGACAAACAAGGGACGAGTAATCGACATCACAATTCCAATTAAACCGGTTCCGAAGGCCCGCCCTCGGTTTTCCAGCGCAGGCCATCAAGTATTTACGCCGTCTAAAACACACGCAGCCGAAAACACAATCGCAGTTCTTGTGCTGAACAAAATGAAGCTGTCCGGAATGCAGATGATCGCGACGGGTCCGGTCAAGGTGACTGCAGAGTTCTTTTTCAAGACGGCAGAAAAGCGCAAACACGAAACGGCCAAATCCTCTCGTCCGGATGTAGACAACCTTGGCAAAACGGTTCTCGATGCGCTCAATGGAGTCGCCTTTAAAGACGATGGGCAAGTTTCAGAGTTCAATTGCTCTAAACGGTATGCAGAAACGGATAGCATTAGGCTCGTGATCGAGGAGCTGAGTGCTGCATGATGGTTCGAGAAGAGATGTTTAGACGTTTGACAAACTGGCGCCGGGTTTATGGCGACAATGCGGCGCCGGCGGTGTCGATTACTGAAATTGCTTGTCGGTACGCCCGAGAAATGATGACTCGAAAATCAGAAACTCCGGAAGAGCAGGCAGCAAGAGAAGCCGAGGAGCTGAGATACAGAGAAGAGCCGACTCCGGCAAAGAACTATCGGGACGCGAACATTCTGGCGTCGGTTTGGTCGAGCATGCCTCCGACGGTTTCCGGAATCGGCGTTAAAGAGATTATCAAGACAATCACATTCGGAAGCCGCACACAGCTTAATCGCCTGCGTCGCCAGTACGGGCCGAGATCGTTTTCTAATGCGATAGAGTCATCACTCACGATTTTCTTCAGAATGGTGGAGGATTACGAAAGATCAATTTCGCGGCCTCCTGCAAATGATGACCGATTCTCAGAAAGTTGAGGACCGAATAAGCGCATAAAACAAGGTTAGAATTTTCCTGAGTTCAGAAAGACTCGATTTATTAAAGAACAGATTTATCAGCTCCTTCGGGGGCTGTTTTTTTACTTTTGCCCGCTCAGGTTGACTCTTCCTTGGATTACAGAATCTATTTGGTGGATAGAGGCATGTTCTCTAAAATAAAAAACATAAATAAAGCATAGGAAGGCGTCATGAATAAGACTTGGCTGGATGTTGTCAAAGAGTTCAATACAACACCATTTTTATTTGTCGGATCTGGCATCTCTAGGCGTTACATGGGACTGCCAGATTGGAAAAGCCTTCTCAAACATTTTTCAGATCGACTTTCCGATGATCCCTTTAAGTTTGTTGGGATGCAGATAGAAGCGAAAGATGACCTCGGCGTTGTTGGAGGAAATCTTCAGAAAGAGTTTGACGCTCGTTGGATTTCTGATCCGGCTTTTAGGACCAATGAGGATTGGATAAAAAACAAAGTCCTCGATCATTGTTCGCCGTTCAAAGCCGAGGTCGCGTGGTATTTAAAGAACATAGCAGCCCCGCAAACAGAATATTTCCAAGAAATTGAAGCTCTTAAAGAGCTCTGCAAGGACCATATCTCAGGCTTTATCACAACTAACTATGACGATTTTTTAGAAAACCTATTGCCCAAGACGTTCAAAACATATATTGGCCAAGATGAGTTAATTTTTTCCAGCCCGCAGCTGATAGCTGAAATTTTTAAAATCCATGGTTCAGTCGACAAGCCCGAGACCATACTAATTACAGACGAGGATTACAAAAAATTCGATAAAAAGAGCGCTTATCTGGCCGCCAAGCTAATGACAATTTTTCTTGAATATCCCGTCATTTTTATTGGCTACAGGTTAGGCGATCCTAATGTCCAAAAGATTTTGTCTTCTATTGTCGAATGCCTGGATGAAGATAAATTAGAAGACCTTTCTAAGCGGCTTGTCTTTGTTGAACGTAATAAAAAACTATCCTCTGAAATAGTTGTGTCGACGCTCTCAAAGAGTGTTGGATCAAAAAGCATTCTCATGACGAAGGTTGAGACGGATGATTTTCAGCAACTTTTCAATGGACTCAAATTAAAAGAAGCAGGTTGCCCGATTAGAGTTTTGCGAATGTTCAGAGAGAAGTTTTACGATCTGTGCATAAGCTCGAAACCGACCAAGAATCTGATCGTAAATGCTTATGATCCGAGAATATCGGAGGATAAGTTAATTTTCAGTGTAGGGATAGAACGAAAGCCGTCTCCCCAAGGGTTGGTGGGGGTTTCATCAGAGCAATGGTATAAAGCGATTTTGTTTGATAATGTGGTGAATTTCACAGCTGACGAACTTCTTGAAGAAGCCTATCCCCAGCTCGTGTCTGCTGGCAGCCACTTTCTTCCGGTCTATAAGTTCTTGTCTCAGGCCACTAAAGAACATCCGAGAGTGAAAGATGAAATAACCAAATTTGATGATTTAATCAGCGACACGATCAAACAGAAAAGGTCAAAACGCGGTTTTCCGGACACATTGGCAAAAATTCAGAGTGATCCTAAATTCTCAGGGAAAGGCATCTTCGCAGGCCGAGCCCATTTAAAGGAAGGCGCAATAGATGTGGATGAGCTCAGGGATTTTTTGATAAGGTCGTTCCGGAATAAACCAGATCTCTTAGGGAAAGCAACTCCCGAGCAATTGAAATCGGACGTGAGGAGGTTAATAAGAATTTATGACTGGCTTGCGTACGGAAAGAAACGCCCGAAGATTCAATCTTCGGGCGAATCGGGGGAGAAGCTCGAAGGCTAGTCGCCCTAAAGAGGGTGGCTGCCCAAGGTTTCTCGAATGGTTGGTTTGAATCTGCAGAGCAGAGAACCTCAAACCTTGAAAGGGATTCTAAACTCCTTTTTTGTATTTTTGGAAGATCTCAAGAATTAGTTACACTACTTTAGGCGAACAGTTTATATACCGCAAATATGGTATTTTAATTTTTATACTCCCTACAATTATTTTCTTGTTGTATATTGCAAAGGACAATTTCATTCCGACTGATAGTTAGTAGTTCCAGTGCGTTAGATAAGAAGACAGCCTATTGGCTGTCTTGGCGTGCCCGGAAGAAAGAAAAGAAGAAAAAAGTCGGTACCGTGTTTCATGATGAATCTAGCCTCTGATGTAAAAGTCAGGGGCTTTTTTCATTGCAGCCTCTCGGCGGGCGTTGTGCACCGAGCCAGATTTGATCCACGCATGGGGTCGAATAGAGCTTGAGCATGCTCTGTAATCACTGCTCATTCTCCTTTGGTTGTTGAGGGTTGCCGCCCGGTGAAGAAGCCGGGCGGTCTTCTTGGCAATGGCGCCGGAGACGATCGCTGTTTTAGACGTGAGTTGGCGCATAGGTTTGCTATAGTGATTTCAGCTCCCAATCACACCGGAGATGACCATGCCCAACAAAAAACGTAAAGTCTTACAGTATCGAAAAGCCGTTATCAGCGACAAGTCTCAAACCCTTTATTCACTTTTATTGCAAGCATTGCAAAAACTTCCCCTCCCGGCGGATAGGTCGCTAGAAACAGCAAAAGGAGAGGATAGTTTCCGGTTGATAAACAACCACAAGCCCACGGAAAAAATGATCTTTGGTGAGTTTGTTTGTTATGAGAAAGGGACTAGTCAGCCGATTTTGTCGAGGGACGTGGTGCTTGAAGGAACACACTTTCCGGTGAAGTATCTCCAGATGAAAGATGTTCCAAAAGAGTTTTCGGGGAAAGACGCTGACTTTGTAAATTCTGTTTTGTATTTTGCTGTTTTCCGGAATCACGTAATACTTGCGCCCACCCAACAGATCAGGATTGATTTATTTGAAAAATATCTTTCATGGCTGCTTGGAGTGCAAAGCGGTGTTCTTGCTCCCGGAGTGTCTTTTAACCTTCGGGTCGGTCTTCGTAAGGAGAATGATCAAGAAACAACTTCGCCCATTGTTTCCATGGAAATAGGCGGAGCAATGCGGGCTGTCGAAACAGAGGACGGAGGGCTCGCTTTAGAGCCATCTTCGTCTGAGGCGTTAACTGTCCAAAACACCGCCTCCATTGGGGTTGGAAGGGGCTTGATAGTTAACCTTCTGAAGTCCATGGGAGTCTACTCGAACACTTGGGACACCATTCTCAATGGCGGAGATGTGACGGCTCGTTTAATCATTAAAAGCTCATCCAAAAAGGCGGAAGACAATAGGAAGCTGTTCACTAACCTTCAAGAAACCTGCTATAGAAATCTTCCTCCGGAAGACATCGTATACAAACGGAAAGATGGGAAAACGGTGAGAGGTGAGACCTTGATGCTAAGTAAGCCCGTCTATTTGCAAGCGACCCGAGACGGTTTTATCAGCCCTGATGAGCTTTACGCTGAGATGAATAATTGGCTCACTGAGCTAATTCAGAATGAGGGGATTCTAAATGAGGACCAAGTTTCTTAATAACTATCTAGCTGTTATTGCGCTAATGGTTCTCTTTACAGCCGGCGCGATAATTGTTGCGAAATACGTTACAGTCGATTCGCTCTATATTCAGAAAGAGCCAACAGATGCGTCCAGCGCTATCTTTGGAATAGGTGCGCTTTCAGTTGTTCCATTAACGCTGTGTCTGTTTGGATTAAGTGAGTTCAATAGTATGTTCGTAAGGCTTGCTAAAAGCCTCGGGACATCAGAGAGGGATCGATTAATTACAGAGATTGACGAACAATATAATCGTTGTTGGAAGCTGTCCTTCATAACGATCGCACTTCAGGTTTTCTGCACTCTGTTCCTATTGTTTCCGACTTATGACTCCCCACTAGCGCTGCTTTGCCCTCTGGTGAATTCAATATTCTGTGTTTGGGTTTATGGAGTGTACGTTTGCGAGAGCGTGAGGGAAGCGGCTAGTTTTTCCGAAAAACAAATCAGCGGAATGCTTACTCGAGAAGAAAAAGACAGGGCAATTGAAGAGATAAAGAAGTCAATGCCGAAATAATTTATTGAGATTACGGCATAGATGTTAAGGAAACACTAAAAGCGAAAAGAACTTTTAGTACAATGCGTTCACCACGATAGGAAGTAAGGAACATCAAAGTCCTCGCCCAGGCTTCGCGCCTATCAGAGAGCGGAGTACCGAATTACGGCGCGAAGCCGTAATGGGCCCCTGCGATAGGGATCAGAAACGACAAAGCCCGTGCTGGAACACGGGCTGCGTCTGATTTATGAGGAATGAGATGGTAACCACATTTCTTACCTCGTGGAAGATTATGCCACAACTCGTTGTGATATGGAATGGTGATTTAAAGATTGACACCGTTCTGGTCATAGTAGTCTTGTTGTGGATGATCCGCACACGATCGTAGCCAAAAGGCGATAGGCCGGCAGCCGCAAGGTTGTCGGCCTTGTGCGTTTAACGGCCTGCGAATAGGTTTTCTTTGCTCTTCTTAAAACACTATTACTCACGGGGTCAATTCAATTCCGCTTTCTCCTCGGGTCCTCCCGAGCAAAAATTCACCCCTGCGGGTGCTGCCAGCCCCGATTTCGGTGTAGATATGAGGGTTTTCACAATGCGGAACGCGTCCCAAAAGTTCATAGATATAAAAATCTAAAGGACCGTTATGAAAAAAAATGTTGAAACCATCTCGATCCGCGGATTTGCTGGTTTATGCGGTAAAAACCACACTTGGGTGCGTCGCCGGATTCAGGATGGAACACTGCCCGTTGCGGACGATGGCAAAGTTCCTATTGAAGAGGGTCTGGAAGCCTTCAAGAAAATGGTTGGGAATTTGGCAAAAACTGCAAAAGAAGCAGAAAAAATTTCAACCGATATTGATCCGAAAGAAATCGGGCTCGAAGGCGTAAATTTAAAAAACCCCGTCGAGGTATCCCACGCCTTTTCCGTTGCCCGTTTACTTGAAAAACAGGTTACTGCCAGAGTGAAAACCGCCGAAATGGAATTGAAGGCGATTGAGCTCGAGGCGAAAAAAGGAAACTTCATTCCGAAAGAAGAGGTTTTAGCAGACGCTCGAAGGGTTGCCTCCCTTGTCCGGGAAAAATTATTGACGATCCCTATTCGTTATGCCGGACAACTTGAGGGCAGGACCCAGAGAGAGATTGAGGGCGTCCTGGATCATGCGATTGATGAGGTGCTCCAGTCGCTAAATGAATCTAAATTTGTTGAGCAGTAAACAAACCGAAAAAAAAATGAACCCCGTTCAGTTGGAGCTGAGCGGGGTTTTTTGATAGTCGATTAGTTAAGTAAGGCATCGACCATGAAGCTGATTTTATCAAAACAGACGAGGAGATTCGTCATGGATTTTGTCAAGGCCTACCCTAAGTGGTTCTTTTTCATTAGATGGACTTTAGCGGGCTACTTGGCTTTTTATTTACTCAAGTCGATAGTCCTTTTTATCACTGGATTTTGATTGACGGCAAAGCTGCCAAAAAATGAACCCCGTTCAGTTAGGAGCTGAGCGGGGTTTTTACGTCAACCTAAGTGAGTAGGTCGATATGGAGATTATATCAAAGCACTGTAGGAAGCTGATCATGGAATTATTCCAACGATACCCTGCTTGGGCCTTTTGTTTGAGATGGGGCTTATTAATTGCGTCTCTTCTACTGATTCTTGCGTTTTCGTACAGCCTGGTTAAGTGAGAATGTTATGGCAGAAAAAATTTCTAAAATCAATTCAGGCACTGTGGGATCCTTAGTCCCGATGGACGAAAAACGTCCGGACGATTTGGATAGTTCTATCCTTTGCTCGATTTCTGAAGACGAAATAACCTTGAACTTGCCGGTTAAATATCTTAGGTCGAGACTTTCGACCGAAGAAATTTCTGAACTACTGGAAAAATCGGCGAGGTTTATCGTTCGTCAAGTCCAATGATTGTATGCATTTCAGCTTCTCCCTTTGCCGGGATTTTTCTCAGCCGATGAGACCTGAGATATTCGGTCAAACAAAAACGCATTTCTAAGGCAGTTAGCCTTCGGTAAGCGTAGATCCGCAGCACAAATTTTTTGTCGTGCGAAGTAAGGACATTGACAACGTCAGGTGAAGTGTTGGATTCAGACATTTTTCGGGCATGAAAAACTAATAAATCTAACTTACTACCATTGCGCCCCAATCTCAAAATTTTCAACTTTGACTGTTCTACTTTTTAATGAATCGCTATGCACTGGCTAAATGAATTTTTGAAATTCTGTCGTCCGGTATCACGATTGACCGGAAGCGAGTGGGCCGACGCAAAAAGGTTCATCTCGCTAGGTACCACGGCAGAGCCGGGGCCTTGGAGAACCTACAGAACTCCGTATCTGCAGGAACCGATGGACGCGGCCACGGACAAGCAGACTGAAAAAATCGTTCTAATGTTCGCCTCCCAAGTAGGCAAAGCGTTGTCGTTGGATACTCCGCTGCCAACGCCTGTAGGATGGACGACCATGGGAGATGTGAAGGTCGGAGATTATCTTTTTAGTGCATTAGGAGTTCCTTGCAGGGTGGTTGCCAAGACCTCCGTAATGCTTAACCATAAGTGCTATAGGGTCGTTTTCTCTGATGGTTCTGAGATTTTGGCTGATGCCGGACACAAATGGTATGTAGAAACGGATTATCTTCACTTAGGCTATTCGAGAACAGGGAAAAACAATACTTTTAAGGCCATTAAGCAGGGAGTGATTGACACGGAAACGATGCGAAAAATGCATACTTCCGTGAAAGAGAAGACAAAAGTTAGAAATAATTTCTCTATTCCCTTAACGAAACCGTTGCAGCTTCCTGATGTCGATTTGCCAGTAGAGCCTTACACGTTTGGGGTATGGCTTGGTGACGGGAATTCGTATTCGAATCAGTTCTGCGGCCATGTGGATGATTTTGAGATAGTAGAAAACGTAAAGGCTGACGGCTATGCCTTAAAAGTCAGGGTCAAAGATAATAAATATATTGCGATTATTGACCCGAAAGATAAACACACTGGTTTCTGTTCTCGCGGGCATAAACTTTCAGAAGTTGGATTAAATAAAGCGGGGTATTGCGCTGAATGTTCCCGGCTTTACTCAAAAAATTTCCAAAGAAAAAAGAGAGGTTTGGAACCATATCCTCTCCCCCCGATAGTCTATAAACCAGGGATTTATTCCACATTTAAAGAAATGGGCGTAATCGGGAATAAGCACATCCCAAATATTTATCTACGAGCATCCGAAAGACAAAGATGGGAGTTGCTTCAGGGTTTAATGGACACAGATGGGTGCGCCGGCGCGAGAGGAAGATGTGAAATAACTTTTAAGTCCGAAGCATTGGCAAATGGGATTTATGAATTACTCGTAAGCCTGGGGCTTAAACCATCTTTCAGCACAAAGAAAGCGTCCATTAAGGAAAGAGGGTATTCATGTTTAGTCTATAGGCTAAGTTTTGCTGCTTATTCTGATCAACCGGTTTTTAAACTTAAGAGAAAACAAAACAGACTCAAAGACAGGAGTTTAGGAAGAATAGGAGAAGCAACGAGAAGAAGGGTGGTTGATATTCGGCCGGAAGAATCTGTTCCAGTGCAGTGTATTGAAGTCGATAGTCCAGATCATTTATTTTTGGCCGGAAGGGGCATGATACCAACTCATAACAGCGAGCTGCTTTTGAACGTACTGGGTTATTACGCAGACCAAGAACCTTCTCCTCAATTGATGCTCCAGCCCACAGTGGAAATGGCCCAAGCATTCTCGAAGGAACGAATCGCCCCGATGTTTCGAGATTCTCCCGGTTTAGCCGGGAAACTGATTGAAGGAAAAGAGGGCCGCGGAACTGAGAAAAAATCGTCCACAACGATTTTAATGAAGCACTATCCGGGCGGTTTTTTGGCGTTAGTCGGTGCCAATTCTCCGGCCGGACTGGCTTCTCGTCCTATTCGCATTCTCTTAGCTGATGAGGTGGACCGCTATCCGGAAAGCGCCGGCAAGGAAGGCGATCCCTTGAAACTTGCCGTACAGCGAACTCAGAACTTCGGAAATAGAAAACTTCTGATGGTTTCGACGCCTACTGTCGTTGGTTATTCAAAAATCCACAACGAATTTTTAGCCGGAGACCAACGAGAATTTGTGGTCCAGTGTCCGGAATGCAACCAGTACAACGAGCTGAAATGGGAGAATGTCCATTGGGATTCCGATGACAAAGGAAATGTCATTGAGAGTTCCGTCGGTCTATTCTGTCCGCACTGTGGAGCAAAAATCCGCGGCCCCCGCAAACTCAATCCGGACATTCTTCAATCCGGACGCTGGGAAGTAAGGAACCCGCAAGGGCGGTTTCGCAGTTATCACATCAACGCATTGAATTCTCCGTGGGTCAATCTTGTAGATCTTGTGAAGGACTGGGTTGAAATCAATCATCGAAAAGACAAAGCCGGCTTGATGGAGTTCATTAACCTGAAATTAGGCGAACCCTGGGAGCAGTTCGAGGCCGATGCCGATAAGTGGGAGTATCTGCTGCGCCGCAGAGAATACTATCCGGAAACCGGAGTTCTTCCGGACGGAGTTTTGCTTCTTACAGCCGGCGTCGACGTCCAGCACGATCGACTTGAATGCACGATTTACGGCTGGGGCCGGGCTCGTGAATGCTGGGGAATACATCATTACGTTATTCCCGGGAGCCCCGATACACCAGGACCATGGCAGCAATTGGACGGCATTTTGACGATGCAGCACTCTCTCTCGTTCGGAACTCGCATAACAGTAGCCTGCACGTTCGTTGACTCCGGTGACGGAACCTACAGCAAAGAAGTTTACGAATACACGAAGGCCAGGGAGAGATTCCGGGTTTTTTCAATTAAAGGTAGAGGCGGCGCTGGAGTTCCTTACATAGGAGTTCCGTCCAGACAAAACATCGTCGGGGCGACTCTTTTCAGTCTGGGCGTGGATTCCGGGAAAACAGCCGTCACGAATGCGCTGGACATTGCCGAAGAGGGCCCTGGATTTGTCCATTACCCGATGCAAGCCGAGAGCGGCTTCGGAGAAAACTTTTTCAAGCAGCTTACAGCAGAAGTTTTTGAGACGAAGTACGAGAAAGGCAAACAAAAAAGCGGTTGGGTAAAAATCCGCGAGCGCAATGAGGCGCTTGACTGTGCCGTTTACGCCAGAGCTGCCATGGAGCTGCTGACTCCGAATTTTGAACAAATTGAGGCTGCTCTTAGAGGCGTGCCGCAAGCAATACAACAACCCCGACGCCGCAGAGGCGTTGTCGGAAAGGGAATCACTTTATGAGCAGTTGGATCACCTTAGAAGAGGCAAGAACTAATTTGAAAATGTGGCTCGAGGCGGAGAGGGCTGTTTCGACCGGCCAAAGCTACCGAATCGGAACGCACAGTCTTACGCGAGCCAGTCTCTCAGATATTGCGAAGCGAATTGAGTACTGGCGAAACGAAATTGCCAAACTCGAGTCAGGACAAGGCGGGCGGATGCGAAGTTTTCGTGTCACGCCCGTTGATTTTTAAGGAGCGGACATGAACGCTTTTGAAAAGGCCATTCAATTTTTAGCTCCTCAGACAGCGCTCACCAGACAAGTTGCCAGAAACAAACTCGAAGTCCTGAACGCACTCCAGAACGGAGGAGGCTATGGTCTCCACGGTGCCTCAATCGTTAAAAAATCGCTTTCAAGCTGGATTACAGGCGGAAAAGATGCCGACTCCGACATTGTTGAAAACATTGAGACGCTCCGCGAGCGTTCTCGTGACTTATACATGGGTTCGCCTCTGGCGACCGGTGCGATTAAGACGCTGAGAACCAACATCATCGGCTCCGGCCTGATGCTCAACGCGCAAATTGACGCGAAGTTTCTTGGCATGACAGAGGAAGAAGCGCGCCAATGGGAGGAAAACACGGAGCGCGAGTGGCGCCTTTGGTCTGAAAACACGAACTGTGACGCAGAACGGAAACAGACGTTCTACCAACTGCAGTCTTTAGTTTTGATGTCAGCACTGGTGAACGGAGACGTTTTTGTGGTGCTTCCGGTTATCCGGACACCCGGAAGCGTTTATGACTTGAAAATCGGCCTGATTGAAGCTGACCGCGTTTGCAATCCGAACGAAGGACAGGATCTTGAGCGGAATATTGTCGGCGGTATCGAATGCGGGCAATTCGGAGAGACTGTGGCTTATTGGATTTGCAATAAAAATCCAAATTCTCAAGGCAGGTCGCTCGAAACGGCTATCAATAAATGGACGCGAGTTCCTGCAATCGGAAAGCGGACAGGGCGCAAAAACGTCCTGCACGTGATGTGCGATGTTGAGCGTCCGGCACAACGTCGAGGAGTGCCGCTGCTCGCACCAGTACTGGAATCAATGAAGCAGCTCTCGAGATATTCGGATGCGGAATTGACAGCCGCGCTGGTGAGCTCGATGTTCACGGTGTTCATTACGACTAAATCTCCTGCGGAGGCAATCTACAGCGGATTTGGTGGCATGGAATCTATACCGGGCGCCCAACCACAAAAAGCTTTGCCGGAACCGGATTACACCCTGGGCTCCGGAACCGTCGTAATGCTCGAAGACGGAGAACAGGCGCAATTTGCTGACCCGAAGCGTCCTGTTTCGGGATTTGAGACGTTTGTCCAAGCGGTGTGCCGGCAGATCGGATCTGCGCTTGAAATTCCGTACGAGTTGCTTGTTAAAAACTTCGATTCGTCCTACAGCGCGTCCAGAGCCGCTCTTTTAGAGGCCTGGAAGATGTTTCGGATGAGAAGAGATTGGATTTCCTCATCCTTCTGCAAACCTGTTTACGAAGCATGGCTCACCGAGGCCGTCCTAAAAGGGCGCATCGATGCTCCGGGATTCTTTGATGACCCGCTGATTCGAGCGGCTTGGTGCGGTTCGGAGTGGTACGGGGATGCGCAAGGCCAGCTCGACCCGCTCAAAGAGGTCAACGCCGCAAAAATCCGAGTTGAAGAAGGCTTTAGCACTCGCGAAAGAGAGGCCGCAGAGCTTACCGGCATGAAATTCGAGAACATCGTCGCGATCCGGAAGCACGAGGAAGCCATGATGAAGGACGCCGGCCTCATCCAACACACAACTATTGAAACAAGAGAGGTTGACGAGAATGACGAATCTGAAACCAACTGATCAGAGCAAAGAATTTCATTGGAAAATCGAAAACTCGGCCAAGCTGCCGACGGTAAAAATTGATCTTTACGGCTATGTTGGTGGGAGCCAGGAGTACGAGGACGGATTCAACGAAACTGAGTTTGCGAAACAGTTCAGAAAAATTGATTCCAATCGTCAGATCGATATTTCCATTAACAGTTTCGGCGGCAGCGTTTTTACCGCACTGGCAATTTACAACCTGCTGAAAACTCACCAGGGCAAGATCAATATTCGAGTTGACGGCGCTGCAATGAGCGCAGCGACGATCATCACTTCCATCCCGAACGCTACGGTCACGATGCCGCTTGGCTCAATGATGATGATCCACGAGGTCTCCTCTTTCGCAATGGGTTCGGCTCGTCAGATGCAAAAAGCGGCCGAAGACATCCGAAAAATCGAGGACAACATCATTGACATTTACGCCGCCAAATGCGGTAAAGACCCGAAGGACATCCGGGAAAAGGTCGAGGCGGAAAGTTATTTCAACGCCAAAGAGGCAGTCGAATTCGGTCTCGCCGATCTCGTCGATGAATCCTCCTCAGTTAAAAATTTGAGAACGCCAACAAACGTTCTCATCAACGGCCTGCCGGCAGACTCGAAATATTTCGAGCACGCACCGGCAGATTTTTTTACGGCAGTCGCTCAGGCCCCTGCCGACAACGTTAATCCACCAGCAAAAAAGGAAGCAAAAATGGATTTAGCACAACTCAAAGCGGAGTATCCCGACCTGATTGCCTCGCTGCAGGCAGAGGCCGTGAAGCAGGGTGTCGAAAACGAGAAGAAACGCATTCACGCGCTCGAAGAGCTGGCCCTGGCCGGTCACTCTGATCTTCTTGAGCAGGCCAAGGCCGACTCGAGCATCACTCCGGAAATGTTTGCCGTTCAGCTCGTTAAAGCCGAAAAGGCCAAGAAGGCAAAGATTCAGAACAGTATCGCAGAGGATGCAGCAGACCTGAAGAACGTGCAGGTTGACTCCAATCTTGGTTTTGAAACTGCTGACGCTAAGGCGCAGCAGGACAAACGGACTCAAAACGAAAAAGATGAGCAGGAACGAGAGGCTTTAGTTAAAGCGGCCGCTGCTCAGTTCAACAAATAATCGGAGGTAAAAATGGCAATGCAGGAAAAATATACGACTGGTGTTGACAACCTGTTCGCAGCGAACCAGACGATGCCTGTAGTCACAGACGTCATCAAAGTTCCGTCCGGAGAAACCGCAATGAAGCGCGGCACATTGGTCGCCTCGACCGGCAAAGCAGTCACCGCCGCAGCTGATGTCTATGGCGTTCTGGCAGAAGATGTTGACGCATCCAAAGCTGGTGTAAACACAGTGATTTATCTGACAGGCGAATTTAACGAAAAGGCTATGGCCGTCGGTATCCCGACAAGCGGCACGTTGTCTGTTTCCGACTGTAAATCTTCGGCCCGCAAGATCGGCATTTTCATCAAATCTAATCAGGAGTAAAAAAAATGGCAGTTGACATTTTTGAGCCGCGCATCATGACCCAAATGATCGAGGCAGGCCAGAACACAAAACATACCTGGCTGCGCGATCGATATTTCGCAAATCGTCCGACATTCACCGCAAAGAAAATCGATTTTGACGTAGTTGGTCGGGGCGGACGCAGAATTGCACCGTTCGTATCGCCCCTCAATGGCGGTAAAGTCATTGACCGAGACGGCTATTCCACTCTGAGCTATGAAGCTCCGATGTTGGCGCCTCAGCGCATCACAACGGCAGAGGATGTGATGAAACGTCTTCCGGGAGAAAATCTTTACTCCGGTAAGACCCCGAACACGCGTGCAGCCGAAATTTTGGGCCGCGATTTGGCAGAACTGGACGAATATATTTCTCGCCGTGAGGAGGCAATGTGCTCTGAAGCTCTTTTCAGCGGCAAAGTCACGGTTAAGGGCGACGGCGTGAATGAGGTTCTGAACTTCTGGTCTACCGTTGCGGCTTCCGAAAAGCCGGAAACTACTTTGACCACGAAATGGGACGCCTCAACAGCGACTGCAGAAACCATCATGAGCGACCTGAGAGTTGTCCGCCGTTCAATGATTAAAGACGGCGGCTTTACTCCTCGTGATTTGATCTGCGGCACTAACGTGATCGACACGATCCTGAGCAAGCTCACTGCCTCTAAGTCTCTCGACATGAGGCGCGTTGACATGGGCCACATCGATCCTCAGCATCTTCCGGATGGCGTCACTTACTGGGGTTACCTCAAAGACTCTGCTCTTGACATTTACTCCTACGATGAATGGTACAAGGGCGATGACAGTGATGTTGCTATGGTTCCGGCAGATAAATGTCTGCTCGCAACGCCGGGCGCAAAAACCATGTTGGCCTATGGCGCCTGTCCGGTCATCAGCGAAACAAATCCGGGAATCGTCTTTGTTGAGGGTTCTCGTGTTCCGATGTCCTGGATCCAGCGCTCCAACCCGATGGGCCGAGTCGTGCAGATCTCCAGCCGTCCGCTACCCATCATCCAGCAGATTCATGCTTTCCACGTCATCAACGCCACCGGATCCTAATCCGATGTCAAAAGAGGGGCTCCGGCCCCTTTTTCATAGGAGCTAACAATGGAAATTGTTTTCACTAAAAACACGGTTTTCGGACGCGACATTTTCAAGGCTGGGGATAAGGCTGAATTCAATGAGAAAGAGGCAAAAATCATTTTGAAGGCTGGCGTCGGTGAGAAATTCGTTGAGCCCGAGGAACCTGAGACACCTGAAGAGGCAGTCCAGCCGGAACCGATTCCGGGCACAAGCTTTGCCGTTCCTCTTCCTGAAGCGGCTGAACCTGAAGCGGCACAGGCTCCGGAGAAGCCGGCTCCGAAGGCTAAAGCCAAATCTAGAAATGAAAACGTTTAAAGACTTTGCGGCAGCGGATGTCCAGAACGTTTTCTTGAATCTCAACGAGTTTGCTGACTTTCACGATATTGACGGCGAAAAAATTAAATGCGTCATCGACAAAAACATCATCTCCAAAATTCCTGAAGACGGACTGGTAGGCGATTTCATCAACATGACAACGCTCTACGCAGACTCTCAGGATTTAGAGGCGCCTGAGGAGGGCCAGTGGATGTCTATTGATGATTCCCGCCACATCGTCCAGTCGGTCTCGATTGAGGGAACGATGCTCGTCATTGTTCTCCGGGAGAATCGACAATGATTGAAGTGAAAATCGACAAAAATGATGTTGAGGCGGCGATTAACGTGCTGAACTCCACAAAAACTGGAGCTCAGAAAGCGGTTAATCGGGCAATCAACCGAGCGCTTATGCGCGGTCGAACCGTTGCCTCGAAGTCTTTGCGCGGCCGCTACACGATCAAAGCCTCCGACGTTAAGAAGGCAACCCGGTTGAGACGTCCGGGAGGCGCAGAAACTTCCGGACAACTCGTGTTCTCCGGACCTGTTCTCACTATGGCGCATTTCCGAATCCGTCCTTCCGGACAGGATACGACCGGAAATAATCGTCGACAGGTGAAAGTTGAAGTTGAAAGAACGGGTCTGAAACCTCTCAAAAACGCGTTTGTCTATAACGGCACCGTGTTTCAGCGAAAGGGCGCGACCCGGCTCCCGATTGAACCGCGTTACGGTCCTTCAGTTCCCCAGATGGTCGGAAACGAAAACATCGTTGAAGACATTCAGGAAGAAATGAGAGACACGTTTCAGCGTCGAATCAATCACGAAGCGATGCGGCTCATTAAAGGAGGCAAGTGATGAATGATGTTCATTTATGCAAAGCGCTCGGGAAGTTCTTGGAAGCCGGTCTGAGCGATTTTCTCCTGCCGCTTGAGCACAAAGCTGACGAGCCGACTGTTTTCAGAGCGCCGAAGATCATTCAAGGCTATCTGCCGCCGAAGAACTCAAGGGAATCAAAGGACGATGATTTTCCTTTCGTCCTGATTCGTCCGGATTCGGGCAAAACGGATGCTGACGGCTGCAGCACCGAAGTTTCGATCGTGATCGGCGTTTGGGATGACGATTTTGAAGGCCATCTCACGGCGCTGACGCTCAAAGAAAAGACCGAGGCGCTGCTATTGAATCTGCCGAATCGGACGCTCGGCGAGCGGTTCATTCTGGAGACGCCTGTCTCTTGGGAAAACTCTCCGGCTCAAGCATGGCCCTTCTGGCAAATCGTTATGTCAACCCGCTGGACATTCCGCGCACCTGAAATCGTCAATCCCTATACACCGTATGAGTAAACATGAAGCTAAGAAAAACTGAAGTTCAAGCAAGGCCCGTCATTTACGTCGGGCCTTCGTTTTTAGGGCTCTCGACAAACACTGTTTTTCGAGAGGGAGCAAATAAATATCCCGACCACATTGTCCGAATGATCGAAAAGAATCCGGCAATCGGTCAGCTGATGGTTCCTGTCGCGGACGTGCAGCAGGCCAGGACCAATGTCCGAACTCAGGGGCACATTCTCAACACGCTGTACAAACAAGCACTAAAAGGAGCTTAAAAAATGGCTTATAAACATGGCGTTTACGTCAGTGAAGTCCCGACCAGCATTCTCCCGCCCGTTCAGGTCAATGCCGGCATTCCGATGATCATCGGCACGGCCCCTGTCAATATGACCGATCCGACTAATGTCAACAAACCGAAGCTTTGTTATTCATACGAGGAAGCGGTTAAAGAATTCGGATTTGTCCCGGCAGAAGAAGACAGCAGCGGCCTCAAGAAATTCAATTATTCAATCTGTGAACTGATTTATTCCGCATTTTCGCTGTATCGAGTAGCTCCCATCATCGTTGTCAACGTTCTCGATCCGACAACGCACAAGAAGAACTGCACGACTTCAAGCGTGCAGTTTGACGCCAAGACGGGTATTGCAAAAATCGCCGAAACAGGCGTCCTGCCGGATACGTTGGTTCTGAAAGCCGGTGAAAAGACACTCACAAAAGACACGGATTACATTGTCTCCTTCGATACCGACGGAACAATGATTCTTTCGTCTCTCAAAAATCAGGACGGAGATTTCCTCTGCAGCTCTGATAGCCCTTATACGCTGACGGCCTCGAAACTGGATCCTTCTGCGGTTGATGCCGATGACATCATCGGGGGCGTCGATACGCCCGGGAACAAGTCCGGCCTGGAGCTCGTGGACGATGTTTTCCCGCTTTTCCGAGTTGTTCCGGGCACTCTGATCGCTCCGGGCTTCTCTTCCAGCCCGAGCGTGGCAGCCGTGATGGCCGCAAAATGCACCGCCATCAATACCGTATTCAAGGCGATTTGTGCGGTCGATGTTCCGACAACAACGGTCAAAAACTACACGGCTGTTGCGAATTGGAAGAACCAGAACAACATCACTGATCCGATGCAAATCTGCTGCTGGCCGATGATTCAATTGGACGGCACTGTGTTTAATCTCTCGACACAGTTGGCCTGCCTGATGGCCCAGGTGGATTCTCAGAATGACGATGTTCCGTATGTTTCTCCGTCTAACAAAAGCCTGCAGATGACAGGCACATGCCTGGCGGACGGCTCCGAGGTGGTTTTAGGGCCGGATACGGGTGCCTATCTGAACAGCCAGGGCGTTGTCTGCGCGTTGAATTTCATTGGGGGTTGGGTTGCCTGGGGCAACAGAACTGCCGTCTATCCGGGAAACACGGACGTCAAAGACGCCTTTATTCCGAACAGAAGAATGTTCAACTGGATCGGCAATACGTTTATTCAGACCTTCTGGTCTAAGGTCGATTTCCCGGCAACTCCTCGCCTGATTAACACGATCATCGACAGCGCAAACATTTGGATGAACGGGTTGGCTGCTATGCAGTACATCCTCGGAGGCCGCATTGAGTTCCTCTCTTCTGAAAACTCGATTACGGACTTGATGGACGGCAATCTCGCATTCCATGTTTACGTCACTCCGCCGCCTCCGGCCAAGGACATCGATTTCATTCTTGAATTTGATCCGGAGTATTTGCAGACACTATTTGTAGCCTAATTGGAGGTAAAAAATGGCAACAGGAACAAACAGCATCCCGGAGCGCTTGATCAACTATCGCGTCTACAACGAAGCCAACGCGCTGATGGGTATGGCAACAGTTGATTTGCCTGAGCTTCAGGCAATGAGCGACACAGTGTCCGGTGCCGGTATCGCCGGCGAAGTGGATAGCCCGGTTCTTGGCCACTATCAGGCCATGAGCTCGACTTTCAACTGGAGAACTATTGAAAGGCCCGCTCTCGAGTTGGCCAAGCAGCAGGCACATCAGTTGGAAATCCGCGGTTCTCAGCAGCACTACGACAACACAACCGGAAAAATCACGACTACTCCCATCCGAGTTGTCATGAGAGCGATTCCGAAGAACTTCTCTTTAGGTTCATTTGAACCGGGGTCCACAACGGATTCTTCCACTGAATTTGAGGTGGTCTATCTGAAAATCGTTGTCGATGACAAAGAGGTTGTCGAAATCGATAAATACAACTTCATCGCTAAGTTCGGCGATACAGACATGCTCGAGAGCGTCCGTAAAGACCTCGGAATGTCCTAACCAAAACTCGCCGGGGCTTGGCCCCGGCATCAAAGGAGAAATAAATGAGCGAAATCATTCACACACTCAGCCGCCCGTTTGAATTTGAAGGCAAGAAGTACGAATTTCTGACGTTTGATTTTGACAAATTGAGCGGAAAGGATCTGCGCGAAATTCGGAGAGCCTTCGACAATCCTGCACGCCCGATTCCCGTCTTAGCAATGGATGAAGAGTTCCTCATGCTGGCAGCGGCCAAAGCGGCACAGGTTCCGTATGAATTAATTGATGCGTTGCCCATGGCTGAAGCCATTTCGATTACAACGCTGGCAAGTCAGTATTTTTTTCAACAGGCCTACTCGGCGGAGCAGGCGAAAGAAATCAACGAGGCGAAAAAGAAACTCTCGATGGATTAATTAGCACTGTACGCAAATACTGCCTCTGGCTGACCCTAAATGGCGCCGGAGGCAGTGCTTCCGGTTGGTTTGAAAAGCCTCTTACAGAGGTGGTTGAGTGGGTGAATGCTTTAGGCGGCCTACTGAGCGAAATTAATGCCAAAACCACCAATTCACAAAAAGAATGGGGCCGAAGAAAAGGGCGAGCTTAAGAATCATCCAAAACACGTCCAGAATGCATAAGAACATTCCAAGCGGCGTATCTGTATTCCACACCCAGCGATCCTTTTGAAAAGGATTAGAGCGGCCCTTAGAGAGCATGTAGGAAACAGCAGCCTGATTGACTAAGTTCGTATTGTTTCCGCTGCCATCACACATTTCATATCTCCTTTTCCTTATGTATTAATTTTAAGAAGGGGAGGGAGAAAAGTAAACGGAAAAAACATAATGAGCGCAAAGAGTTACGAAATAATGTTTGAGGTTGCTGCGGCAGTTAACTCCAAATTCCCCAGCGCTTTTAAAAAGGCCGCAGAGACCGTACAAAAAGCTGAAGACCGAGTTCGGGGCTTGAATAAGCAGTATGAAAAAGTTGGTTCCCTGATTAAACAAACAGAAAAGACCAAACAGCTGTCCGCTCAGTATTTCCGTCAGAAAGAGGCGCTGAATAATCTCAGGGCGGCGATTCAACGGACGAACTCCACCAGCTCTGTCATGTTGTCTGAAGAAAAGAAACTTGCTAAGGCGGTAAATGATTCTCATCGAGCGCTAAACACGCAAACAAAATCACTTTCAAATCTGCGCAAAGAGCTGAATTTGACAGGACGGTCTCTTGATGACGTGAAGAAGAAACATAAGTTATTGGCCGAACAAAGCGCTGTTGCTTCCCGAGTAAACAACATTGCTAAAGCAAGATCGGGAGTTGAATTTATGGAGAGCTCCTTGGCTGAAAAAGGAATGGGCTCTATGGTTGCGCTCTCGACGTTGGGATCTTCCGTGATGCATTACGCGAAAACACCTGTGAAACAGGCCATGCAAATGGAGGATGCTATGGCCGAGATTAAAAAAGTTGTGGACTTCACATCTCCGGACGGGCTGCAGAAAATGCAGGCGGCTCTTGAAAAAATGAGCTTGTCTATCCCGATTACGGCGGAAGGGTTGGCAAAAATTACTGCGGCAGCAGGTCAAGCCGGCATCGCCGAAAAGGATCTTATTCGGTTTACCGAGACAGCCGCCAAAATGGGCGTTGCCTTCGACATCTCCGCAGAAGAGGCGGGAGAAATGATGGCGAAGTGGCGCTCCGGTATGAACCTGACACAAGATCAGGTCGAAAGCCTTGCAGACGCTACAAACGCGTTGAGCAACAACAATGCGGCAATGGCCAAGCAGGTTGGTGAAGCGTTGAAACGATACGGCGCTCTTGGCAAAGTGGCCGGACTAACTGAAAAACAGACGGCCGCCATGGCAGCTACGATCATCGGAGCCGGAGCCGAAGCAGAGGTCGCTGCAACCGGTATGAACGCATTCATGAGAGCTTTGACGAAGGGCGGCTCAATGACGGATTTGCAGAAGGCCGCTTTCGGGAACCTCGGATTTGACGCCCTGCAGCTCCAAAAAGATGTACAGAAGAACGCTCCGAAGACAATTTTTGCTGTTCTTGAGGCGGTAAAGACCAAGCTCCCGAAGGAATTGCAAATGCAATATCTGACGGCAATGTTCGGCGAAGAGGGCGCCAGAGCAATGGGCCCAATGCTGGCCAATACCGAAAAGCTGAGGGAAAACTTCGATCTGGTCGCAGAAAGCGAAAAATACGCCGGCTCAATGGAAAAGGAGTTTTTATCGAGAAGTGCCACCACTTCGAACGCCCTGGAACTGGCCTCGAACGCAATGTCTTATTTTGCCAGAGCTGTAGGTGACCCAATGTTGGGGACCCTCAAAGAAAGAGCGTTGGATTTCGTCAAACTCGGAGAGGCAGCCGGAACTTGGATTAAAGAGAACCAAACACTGGTTAAATGGTTCCTTTACATTTCCGGAGTAGTTCTTTCTTGCGTGGCCGTGTTCCACATGCTAAGGGTTGCCCTTTTCGTATTGGGCACTCCGGTCCTTAAACTTATCACCACAGGAATGAAGTTGTATGAAGGCCTGTTGTTGATCAGAGGAGGATTGTCGGCAAATACGGCGGCCATAAAAGCCTACTCCTTTGCCATGTCTGTCTGGAAAGGAGGAATTCTCGTAGCAACAAAAGCCCTTGGAGGCTTGAAGATGGCTGCAACAGCAGCCGGATCGGCGATGAAATTTATGTTCACAAACCCGATCGGCATGGCCATTACTGCAATTGCTACATTGGTCCTTGCCGGCATCTATCTCTACAAGAACTGGGATGAAGTCAAAGCCAAACTGGTCGAGTTGTGGACGGCCTTTGAGGAAAAATTCCCGGGGCTGGCAGCCACCATGAAAAACATCTATGAAGGCTCGATCAAACCCACAATCGACGGGATAAAGACCACATTCCAAGGTCTGATCAGTTTTATTTCCGGAGTTTTCTCCGGAGATTGGACTAAAGCTTGGGAAGGCGCAAAAACTTCCTTTTCCGGATGCTTCCAGGCGCTCCCGGAGTTTGCCAAAGGTCCGCTCAATCTTGTGATTTCTCTGGCCAACAAAGCCATTGCCGGTTTGAACTCTCTTGGGTCCTTCACGGTTCCGGATTGGGTTCCGGGCGTAGGCGGCAAGAGTATGGGGATCAACATTCCCCAGATTCCGATGCTTGCGTCCGGCGGCATCGCGACAGGGCCGTCCTTGGCAATGGTCGGCGAAGGCAGGGAGCCGGAAGCGATCCTCCCGCTTTCTCGCTTGGGCGGCATGATGGGCGCCGGCGGTCCTTCCATCTCTGTCAACTTCTCTCCTGTGATTCAGATCACGGGTGCAGGAGCGGTCAGAGAAGACGTCCAGTCAGGACTGAGAGCCGGAGTGGCAGACCTGAGGCGCGAGCTTGAGCGCTTGCTGAATTCTGAGCGTCGCTTGTCTTACGCCTAATGGAGGCTTTATGTACAAAACGATTCAGGGCGACACATGGGATATTGTGGCCAAGAAACTGCTGGGGAGCGAAATGTACATGTCCGACTTAATCCGGGCGAATCCGGATTATCAGGAATATGTCATTTTCCCGGCAGGAATCGAGCTCAATGTCCCGGAGGTCGAGCAGACAACAGCTCAGGAAGAGTCAATGCTGCCGCCATGGAAGAGGAAGAATAGGAATGACAGGACCTAGACAAACCAGGCTTCGGCTGCTTTTTTCTAAAAACGAAACAGATGTGTCCGAAGACCTTTGCAAAGACCTGCTCTCATGGTCTTTTACCGATCATGAGAGCGGCCAAGCAGACGAAATCAGCCTGACGCTCAAAGATAATGAAGGGAAGTGGGCCGGGAGCTGGAAGCCTGACGGCGGTGAGAACATCAAAATGTACTTGTCCGCCGGCACCACGGAAGAACCTGGGCCGGAGGCCTTCCTAGGAACATTCTTTGTTGATTATCAGAGAATCTCCGGAGCACCTCGGGTTTATGAACTTAGAGCAGTGTCCATTCCGCTAAATAAGCCTGTCCGGAAAACTCAGAAAAACCGTGCTTGGGAGAACCATTCTCTTCAGGAAATCGCACAAGAAATCTGCAGGGATGCCGAATTAGAGCTTTTCTTTGATTCCGTCGAAAATCCTCAATACCAGCGCATTGATCAGTCTCGCCAAAGCGATATGGCCTTCCTGCAGCATTTGTGTGAGGATGCCGGACTCTCGATCAAAGTCACGGATAAAACGATTGTGATTTTCGGCCAGGAACGCTACGAGAAAAAAGATCCCGTTTGCGCTATGGAGATCGGCGTCAGTGACATTCTGAGCTACACCTTCGAGGTTTCTCAGAGCGACACCTATAAAGCGGTCAAAGTGAAGTGGCGAAGTCCTTCCGCTAAAAAGAAGGATCAGGCGGCCGGTTACGACCTCAATCTGCAGAAAGTGAAGGCGGCCAAAGCCATCGAATACGACTTTTATCTGCAGAAGGTGGACAAGAACGGCAAGGGATCAAACCCGGCTGTTTTTGAATACACGTACACAGATCCGGAAGCCGATGAAAACGGCCAGGTTTTTGAGATGAAAAAGCGCTGTGCTTCGCTCGAAGAGGCGAAACGGCTGGCCAAAGCCAAGCTCCGTCAGCTCAACAGCAGAAAAATCACCGGAGACATGACCGTTATCGGAACCCCGTTCTTGTGCTCCGGTACCGTTATTAAGGTAGTCGGCGCCGGTGCCTTCAGCGGCAATTACATCATCGAAGAAGCAAACCACAGCGGCGGCAGTTCAGGATACACAACGGGCCTGCGGCTGAGGCGCGTCAACAAGGAGTATTAAGGTGTTGTTTAAAGCAAATGAAGAAGACCGTGACGCGGTTTTGGCAATCCTCAAAATCGGTGAGGTGACGGACATCGATCCCGCAAAGTGCAAGATCCGGGCAACGTTCGATGATGAGGACGGCAAAACGAGCTACTGGCTCCCGGTGCTTCAAAGAAAGACATTGCACGATAAAGATTTCTGGCTGCCCGACGTTGGCGAGGACGTCCTTTGTCTCTTTTTTAATGAGGCAGAAGAGGCCGGATTTGCGGTCGGAAGTTTTTACGCCGGAGACGTGGATGTTCCCGGGCAGTCAGTTGACATTCGAACTGTGAAATTCAAAGACGGATCAGAATTCAGCTACAACCGAAACAGTCACGAATTGAAGGGCGTTATCGGCAGCACAAACTTCACGCTGAATCGTCAAAACATTGCGATTTCGGCGCCGGAAACAATCTCTCAGAGCTCCAAAAAAGTTGAAGTCGAGGGATCCAATCAGGTCGCCATTAAGGGCGGGACTTCGGTTGACATTACGACGCCGACCCTAAATCTCAACATCGGCGGCACAACGATGACGTTGAACAACTCAAGCGCTACGATCTCGAGCCAAACCGTTAATTTCGCCGGAACGCTGAACATTAAGGGCAACTGTTCCGTTGAAGGGAATTTCTCTGTTACCGGGAATATCACGGCAAACGGCACCGTTCACGGAACCAATATTTAATTAGGAGGGCACAATGGCCTTCGGAGTAACCGGATTATTCGGGACTCTCCCGTTTGTCTGTTCTTCAAACATCGTGAACACGTTTAAAGACGTGAATAGAGACCTGGCAACAAAATACGCCCGCCACGATGTGATCGGCAGAAAACCTGTTCTTGAATGGGTCGGGGAAGAGCCGGACAAAATAAGTTTAAAGATCCGTTTCGACAGTTCTCTGAACTCGCCTCCCGAGGCGGGTTTGTTTTTATTGAAACGAATGCTTGACTCGCACAAACCCCAGAGACTCCTTCTGGGGCCGCGCTACATGGGTAAGTTTGTTCTCGAGTCAATCTCAGAAGAGCGTCGTTTTCACACGGGCCTTGGCGTCTGCCAAATTGCTGAGGCGACGATTTCATTAACGGAATGCGGTGAAGAAAATGCAGCACGTTCTTAATTTATCCCAGCCGATTTCTTTTGCTCCCGGTACCGTGGCTGCGGAAGTTCTGCAGAACGTCCGGACGATCTTAGCAACTCGAAAGGGGACCGTCCCTCTGGATCGAGACTTCGGCCTCGAATGGGAGCACGTGGACAAACCGATTCACATAGCCAAAGCGCTCATCCAAGCCGAAATTATTGAGGCTGTCGAGCGATGGGAACCCAGGGCAGTGATCGACAAAATCGAATTCGGAGAACAGGCCGAGGATGCGATGGACGGCCTTTTGAATCCAATTATCACATTGAGCATCGGAGGCGCAAATGCCTGAGACTCTACCCAGATGGGGAATGCCGGACGTCAACTTCATTGAGACGGATCCGGAGAAAATCAAATCAGACATCATCAATCGTTATGAGACTGCCACCGGCCGAACACTCAGCGCCGGAGATCCGGTCCGATTGTTTTTGCTGACGATTGCGTCCGAAATTATTCAGCTGCGGCAGGTGTTCAATCACGGGGCCCGGCAGAATTTACTCACCTATGCCCAAGGGCAGTATTTGGACGCCTTAGGCGTGTTCCTCGATACGGCCCGGCAGCCGGCAGACAAAGCCGTCACGACGATTCAGTTCACTCTCACACAAGCGCTTTCGAGCGCTTTTTTTATACCTGCAGGTTTTCAGGTGAGCGCCGGCAACGTCTTATTTGAAACGACAGAGCTGGTGACCATTGCTCCGGGAGATCTACAGGGGACGGCGCAAGCGGAATGCACGCAGGCCGGTACCATCGGAAACGGCTATTTATCCGGGCAAATTTCTACGATTGTGGCGCCATTGGCATTTTTGGCCAGCGCCGTAAACACGACGGAATCGATCGGCGGTTCAGACATTGAGAGCGATGCGAGTTATGCCGAGCGCCTGCGCCTGAAACCGAACTCCTTTTCGTTGGCCGGACCGGAGAAGGCTTACATTTTCCATGCTTTTTCAGTCTCTCCTTCCATCATTGACGTAGCGATCGATTCTCCAACGCCGGGCGTGGTGAATGTTTACACGCTTCTGACCGGAGGCGCTCTGCCGTCAACTGCATTCCTGCAGGAAGTTGAGGACTATTTATCCGGAGAAGAGATCAGGCCGCTGACTGATGAGGTTCATGCTAAAGCGCCGACAGCTTATTCCTACAGCGTCAACGTGGACTATTACGTTCTGCAGAGTGACGCGGTGAGACTCTCTGCGATTCAGACAGCCGTCCAGGCGGCAGTGAACGATTACGTCGCATGGCAGCAGGCAAAAATCGGCAGAGACATCAACCCCGATGAGCTCATTAAACGAGTTCGCGATGCTGGCGCTGGCCGGATTCTTCATACAACCCTAACGCCCGCTTTTAAAACATTAACCAAAGCTCAGGTCGCCCAATGCTCGTCCGTGACAGTGACATTCAAGGGGCTGGAGGATGGCTAAATGAAAACACTACAGGACATCACTTTAGGAGATCTGCTGCCGGACAGCATTTCCTCAGATCAGCAGGTAAAAAAATCTGCAGAAGCAATCGACCCGGAACTGAAAACAGTTTCGGGTTTCTTGTTATTAGGAGCTGTGTTGGCCAACGTCGACAAATTGACCAGCACGCAGCTTGACCACATTGCCTATTCGTTTGACCTCACGACTTGGCGCGATTACTGGCCTTTGAGTCAAAAACGGCAGGTCGCCAAAACCGTTGTGGCGCAGAAATGCCGTATGGGCACATTGTCGGCGGTCAAAAAAGTCCTCGAATCTCTCGGTTCTGCCGTTTCTATTACGGAATGGTGGCAGAAAACACCCAAGGGCACACCTCATACATTTGAGGTGGTTGCCTCTATCGGAGCCATATCCGGAGGACTGAGCGCCAATGCTCAGGAAGACTTTTTCAGGCTACTGGACGAAGCCAAGCCTGTTCGAAGTCACTACACATTCACCGTCGTTCAGTCGCTGCTTGGAAATCTACAAGTTTCCGGAACGATTCGATCGGCTTCTTTTGCGCGTTGTTCTTCTGAAATAACGCCGCTCACAACTCAAATCAGCGTGACACCGCTCATGAGACCGGTTTCTTACGCACGCATCTGATCACCCATTGAAAATTTAGGAGTTTTGATATGCCTAACGTAGTCATTACGTCGGCAGGACTTGCCGCGCTCGTAAATGCTGAAAACAACGGAACGCTCCCTGTAAAAATTACTAAATTCGGCCTTGGAACCGGGAACTACACGCCTTCTGCAGATCAAACCGCGCTCCAGAGCAAATTTAAAGAGATCACTGCGCTATCAGGCGGAGATGTTGGAGACAACACAATCCACGTCACGATGAGCGATACGAGCTCTGATGCCTACACGGTCAATGAAGTAGGTGTGTACCTTGAAGACGGCACTTTGTTTGCGGTCAGTTCTCAGCCGACCGGCGCTATTTTGCAAAAGGCCTCCGGTTCGCAAGGTCTCCTCTCCATTGACTTGGTAATCAGTGGCGGCACCTCCGGGATCACTGTTGACGGAGATACCAATTTCTTCAATCCTCCCGCTACAACACAAGTGTCCGGTGTTGTGAAATTGGCTTCTCTTGACGATATCAAGGCGGGCACAGACTCGAAAAAAGCGGTTACGCCAAGCGGCGTTTTTAATTTCGTAAAAACCTATGTAACGGAAGCCATCGAAGCACTTAAAACGCTTCTCCGTAAGGAAATCGCTGCGGCAGCGCTGGCAGCAGTCCCTATCGGTACGGTTATTTATTACCTAGGCACAGAAATCCCTGATGGCTATCTGCTGACCAACGGCGCCAGCGTCTCCAAGACTGACTTCTCGGACCTTTACGGCGTCATCGGAGACAAATTCGGCAACGTCGATTCCGCGCACTTCAACCTCCCGAATACGCATCACAGATTTTTGGAGGGGACAACCGCCCTTAGTGAGGTGGGAACCTACATCGAAGCGGGAGTACCGAATATCTGGGGAAACATCCGAACAATTATCGGAACAACTCGCGTCGGGTATGAGGCTGCAGACGGAGTTTTTTACGCAGATGACTACCGAGAGGTTGCAAATCAAGGAGCTTCAAACGTAAAAAACAATACGCAGCTTCATTTCAATGCCAACGCGGTCAACAATTTGTACCAAGGTGCTATTTCCACTGTTCAGCCCAAGTCTCTCCGTGGTCTATGGATATTAAAAGCGTATTAGCCAGTAGCCTCTCAGGGCAGACGGTTGAACAGTATCCGAATTCCCATAAACAGACGTGTTCTGGTCAGCGCTGAGAGCTAGATCGTACGAACTGTAATCGCCGTTCATAAAAGCAACGTCTGAATTGTTTTTCGTGCTGACCGAGAAGCAAAGCGTAGGAGCGTAACTGCTCAAAACCGTGCCACCTTGCCCTCCGATATTCGGTAGTTCCGAATATCGAAGGCGCATTAACGTGGATTCAGGCTACAAACACTCAAGCGACACAAAATGGAGCGTTGTTTTGGCGAACAAATTCCAATGTGCAGAGCCAAAGTAAAACCTTGACTACTAGCGACAATAAAGTCGATATAGGATTTTCAGCTCAAAGACACAATCCAATTTACGACAGTAGCAATACAACCGTAAAGGTTGATTCCCTCTGTGGACTGGTCTTAATACGCGCGTATCAATGACAAACCGAATAAAGCATTAACGCGAACCTCATTTAGTCCAGTTTGATAAAGAGAACAGCTGCGGGATAAATCAATCGTAAGAAGGAGGTCTCCAGCGCCTGATTCGCTAGAAGGCCTCGTCAATCCGTATGTCTCCACTTGGATAGCGTCAAATCCTTGCGCGTCAAACACACAACGATTTGCTCTAAAAGTACCTACACTATTCGGGCCGTCCGAATATTCAGGGTAGTACCGGAACAATCCCATACATCAATACAATGACGGGTACGGGCGCTTTAATCGTTGACCAGCAAGGCGAGGTGCAAGCTACAGGGACAACAAACACAGCGTATTGCTATCTGAATTTAAACGCTTCAAATTACAACTCGATCTATAGTGACGCCGTTACGACAGTTAGGCCGGAGGCGTTTAGAGCATATTGTTTGATCCGCTATTTGTAACGAATCAGCGCATACGCTCTCAAAGATTTCGGCTGATTTGTTGTTGAAGCTCCAAAGATAGAGTTTGAAGCTTGAAGGTCAAAGCCGATCTGCGTATTTTGCCAATATCGACTAGTAACCTGATCGGTCGAAACATAATCCCCATATCTGCTTAAGACCTTAAAAGGCAACTCAGGGTCTTTGTGGTTATAAACAATTACGGGCAACGAGCCGACTGGGATATTCGGAAATTGACCGAATATAAAAGGTTATTGGACGTATCTGCCTTTTTCTAGCATAGACGCCAATAGTCTCGGAGCGTGCGATATCGGCCTTAAAACCGCGACTAGCTTGGCAACAATAAATGGCCAACCTGCAGAATGTCCTGCCAATCCGAGAATTGATGCCAGTAGGTTAAACGTAGTTTTTGGGGCTTCTAGCACAGTTCAGCCGGACGGGTTATATGGGCTAGCGTTAATAAGAGCGTATTAGGCATAAACCGTAAAGCCCAGCGGGTTGAACGGTGCTTACGTCTGAGTTGTAAACGTTGCTGACATCTGAAGCATTCAAAACAAGGTCAGTGGGAGAACCTGTCGTACCAGAAACAACAGCCATGTGTAAACCTTGTTTGCGAGCCCAATGAAGAGCTCCATAACCGTTGCTATCTCCGTTTGCAGTTCTCAATCCCCCTAGGGTACTTGAGATATTCGGTTAAAAGCGAATTAGCCAATAACCACGCATTGTTTTCGGTTGGACTGTGCTAGAGGCTCCATAAATCGAATTGCCTCCGGATAAGTCAAAATTCGCATGATTGTCGCCTTGATAACCACTGGAGACAGTTACGTTAATTTTGTTTGTTCCCGGAATTACTTTGAAAACGCCTGTAGATTCGGAAGAAAAGACGCCATAGGTTCCGTCAATAACTCTTAAAATGCCTGAGCTATTCGGTCTTTCCGAATATCGGAGGCACATTCGGCATACGGCGTTATGTCGATTTTTACGATATGACCGGCGCGCTTACTGCTACAGATGGTTCTGCGAGAAGCACAGGAGTGCAAAGCGATTCGATAGAAGAATCTAACCGAAAAATAGTTTTAGACGCTTCTCAGTCAAATTCCATCTTTGGTAGCTCCGACACGGTGCAACCTAAAGGCATGTACGTTCAGTGCCTCATACGTTATGCGGCATAGCGAATTAAACACTGCACGAAAAGACCTGCGGGTTGAACTGTTTCTGAGGCACCGAAAATAGAATTAGACCAACTCAAATTTATTTGAGGATCGTACATCGTACCGGTCGGATCCTTCTTGATACTGCCTTTGGCGGTGTCACCCTTGCTCCATCGAATGTTACCGCTACCTACGTTGGATGAATCGGTAGTCGTTGCAGAAATCCAAGGCAGAGTACCAGTGCTATTCGGTTAGGCATAGCGAATGAGACTCTGCACGTATAGACCCGCTGGTTGTACTGTGCTTGAAGCGCCAAAAATCGCATTGACTTTTGATGCATTGAATTCGACGCCATGACTCCCAATGCCTGTAGTTAATGCTTGAATCGTGTCGTTGGGGTTTGATGTTGCAAACACACCTTCAGCTGATTTGAAGTCGAAGTAGCCGTCAAAATTTCCCTGCATATTCGGGCCGTCCGAATAACTACGGTGTTTTTACATTCGCTCGAGGAGGCGCGGCAAACGGTGCAAGCGGCGGCTTTTATTACAACAACTCGCCCTGCACCAAAAAATATTCCATGAGCGAAGCTGAGGCCGGAGTTACAGGGACTGAACTTAATTTCAACGCTACTATTTGCAGTTCCCTGTACGGAGCCTCAAATACTGTTCAGCCCGCTGGTCTGTATGGTCTCCTTTTAATACGCGCGTATCAAAGCTAAGAAACGTACCGCAGCCGGCTGTACTGTAGTTAAGCCATTTTGGTAAATCGAGGAATTTTGATTTAGGTCTATGTTTACCTGTGTATTCCGGACGTTATCTGAGGCTGGATCGACAACTAAGGAAAAATGCTGATCTTCTCCTTGACTTACCCGTACAGATCCCCAGCTGACAGCTCCACGAAAAGCGTAACAAGCGAATCCGCCTGGGCTATTCGGGAATTAGAACGCTCGAATGAGATTCAGACCAAAAACGGCATTCACTCGCACCTCAGTTAAATCATCCTGATACAGAGATGATGATCTTGAGGCATCGATAGCAGGATCAGCAGGAATTTTATTTTCTGTGCTGTAGTCGTATTGGGTTTTAACCTCCTGTTCGGGATATGCGTAGTACAGAGCACTATTTGCTTCATAGGAGGTAGCCCTAGGATCATTAGCGGCTGTGTAAGTAATTCGACCTTTTATATTCGGACAGAGATTTTTAGCTTGGCAAGCTCCAAATTTTGTTGATTTGGAGCCCGTGTTTAATCAGTGCTAAGCACAACCTGTGAGAAATGAATTACGTCGCTTCAGCTCCCGAGTTATCTGAAGGACTGTTTAAAACCTTGGCACATTGAGCACAGTGTTGGATGTATTCGTGCCATTTTGGCAATATTTTTTGTCGCGCTGCGAAATAGTCGCCGCGCTGATAAGCACGTACAACTTGCGAACCGACAACGTGCGCAAGGCAGGCTTCCGCCACCTCAAAAGGTATTTCGTGGTCGGCAAACCAAGAACGTCCGATGGTGCGGAGACCGTGCGGAACGAGCCGCCCGGAAAACTCCTTTTGCTCATGCATCCACTTGGCCAAGGCCTGGCTGCTGATCGGTTTGTTGGCATACGACGCAGGGAAAAGGTAAGGGCTGCGCTTGTTTTTCCGCATGTTTTTCGCCTCCTCTATAAGAGAGGCAAGGTAGGGTGTCATCGGGATCCGGTGAATCCGCTTCATTTTCATTTTTTCGGCCGGGATTGTGATCTCCTCGTCGGTGATCCATTCTGTCCTGATGGAGATGACTTCTTTAGGGCGGAGCAGGGTGGCCAGCGAAAAATAGAACAGCACCCTATATTTTTGAGGAGCGAGCTTCTCCAGCTGCGAGAGGACGATCGGTAATTCTTTCCAATCTACGGCCGGCATGTGGGTGACCGCCGGGACTGGAAACACTTTAGTTATTTTGGATAAAGGGTTTGAGGTGAGGTACCCGGCGTTGACCGTCATATCAAAAATCTCCCGGGTGCGCATGAGGAGTCTTTTAATTGTTGAGGCTTTTCCTTCTTCTTCCAGCGGCTCCATAAGTCTGATGATCATTGGCGGCGTAACGGAATCCAATTGCCGGGAGCCGATTTTCGAAATGACGTATTTCTCCAATCGAAGCCGTTCATCTCTGTAACTGAGGATTCGGCCCTTCTTTTTTGTGCACCAGAACTTGAATGCATCGCGGACGGTAAAAGAACCTGTCGGCTCAATTTCGAGTTCTCTCTGTTTCTTACGGACGATGGCCCGGGCCTGCAGCAAGGATATTTCAGGCCAGTGACCAATTGTCAGATCTGTAACGCGGCCGTTTCTAGAAAACCTAAAAACCCACGATTTCACTCCGGACGTCTGGACTCTGAGCGCGAGTCCGGGAGAGTCTGTTATTTGATAGCGCTTTGATTTGGGCTTTAGAGCCCGGATTTCTTTGGGAGTCAGCATGTCTAAAAAAGTTGAGAAATTAGTTAAAACAGTGTTTGTCTATGATGAGGACGGATTTTTCGAGGACACGCACATTGCGCAGGTCAATCCAAAGCGTCCCGGGGCATATCTGATGCCGCCCCGCTGTACGCTGGTGAAGCCCGACCTCAAGCCGAAATTTTTCTACAAAATTAAAACGGTGGGCGATGAAAACTCAGGGTGGGATGAAATCCCGTTTCCGCAGTCAGCCGCTGATTTCGTTGGGGTCGAAATCCCGCACAAGAGCCGCACGCTTCACAACCACATGCTCCGATCCCTGCTCAGCGAACTTGTAAAGAAGGATCCGGAGCATTTCCGCGAGGTCGCAGTAAACGACAAAAACGGCGACAAAATCGCCACGACAGTTGAGGCGATTCCGGAGCCTACCGAGGCAGAGAAAAAAGCTCAAAAGGAAGCCGCAGCACGTTCTACAAGAGACTATTACTTGACGATGACGGACTATCTCGTTGTGAACGACTATCCGATCACGGATGAAGAACGCGAACAGGTGCTCGAGTACCGCCAGGCGCTTCGAGATATCCCGCAGGCTCGAGCCTTCCCGGAAGGCATTGTTTGGCCGGAGCCTCCTGCAGTTGCCAAAGCGGCTCATAAATATTGGAAGTCCGCTCAAGTAGGCGCAGAAATCAAAAAGAGAATCGAAGCAATCCAGGCCCGGACTGATTTGGACGAAGAGCAGAAAACAAAACTGACTGCAGCACTGCAGCAGGTTTATCAGCAGAGCGGTTATCCCTACGACATTGAATGGCCCGTAGAGGAAGAAGTTCTAGCAAACGAATAATTTCAAGGAGGCGGGAATGAAAAACCCGCAAAAATTCGATGAATTCATGACGGCATTGTCCCTGATCTCATTTGCGCTCGGATTTGTCAGCGCGCTGGCCGGAGCGGCAATGCCGTACGTAAAAGGCGAAAGGCAATTTATGTTCTATCGATACATCGTTGAAGTCGCCACATCGGCAATTGCCGGCGTTGTGGTGTTTTTGCTTCTTAAAGTCACAGACATTCCTGAGGAATGGATTGCGGCACTTACCGGGATCGCTTCTTTCTACGGAACGAGGCTGATGAACGTTCTGTATGGACTGCTTGTCGGACGACTCAAGATCATTTTTTTGGACTCCTCAAAAGACGAAGGGAGGAAAAAAGATGACGAACAAAAGTGAAATCACTGTTACTCCCAGAAGAGTTCTTAACGGAACGATCAAATTGATTTTGATGTCGGCGTTTTACATTGCCGGGCCCTGACTGAAAGCCAGTTGGCTCTACTCACAATCGACTCTCAAAAGGCGCGGATCAGCGAACTGGAAACCGAGACAGAGACGCAGCGCGTTGAAATCGACAATCTCACAAAACGAGTTTCAGAAAACTCAAACAATCTGGCCGCAATAGCTGAAATACGTCATGAGCTGACAGCGATCAGGCTGGAGATGGCTACCTTGAAAGGATTACATAACAAATGACAGAACAGAAACTACCTTTCTCGCAATGGAATCCCATCATTGCTGAGAATTTTGTTAAGAAATGGGAAGGGCTCAAGCTTAAGGCTTATAAGTGCTCCGCCGGCACGTGGACAATTGGGTATGGCCACACAAAGGGCGTCAGGCCGGGGCAGGTTATTTCACTCCTGCAGGCTGAAAGGTTTCTCCGGGACGATTTAGAAGATCATGCCGAGGACTTGGCGCCTTATGTAACCTGCAGATTGACGCGAGGACAATACATCGCGCTGCTGGACTTGGCCTTTAACCTCGGAGTTCCGGCAGTCGCTAAATCACACACGCTGCAGTATTTGAATGCCGGAGATTTGGAGAAAGCTAAAAAAGGTTTTCTATCGTTTTCTAAACAGAAACAGTTCAATCCTGATGGATCGATCAAACGGAAACCAGACGGAACTCCGGACATGAAAACAGTTCCAGGTTTGTTGAATCGTAGGCAGGAGGAGGTGGAACTGATGTGAACCCGTTATCAATTTTCAAAATCGGCGCTGGCGCTTTAATCGTGCTCGGCGCCTATTTTTTTGGCCTCAACCAGGGCCAGAACTCAGAGCAATTAAAAACTGCTCGATCTCAAATTTCCCAACTTACAGCAACGGTCCGGAATTATGAAACGCAATACAAAAATCAGGCGATCGCACTGGCTGAGCTTCGTATCGCTGAATCTAGCGCTCGTAATGATGTTGAACGGATGCGCAACCGAATCAACGTCCTCGAAAATAGAGCTAAAACCACTGCAGCTCGAGACACAGTTCAATGCCTCCGATTGGAACAAGAGGCTAGAGGATTACTTCTTGAGGCAAGATCGGCTATTGAGTACTGTAGAAGGGCACTTAGCTGGAAATAGTGGCGCCGGCGATAAGTAACAGGAGGAAGAGATGGAGAACGAATTACAGAAGTACGGTATCAAAAACAGTGACAGAACCAAATGCGAAGTGTGGACGAGGGTGATGGGATACCACCGTCCGGTCGATTCATTTAATATCGGCAAGCAAGGGGAGGTTATGGAGCGGAAATACTTTGATGAAAAGAAATGCTGCGGTCATAAATAATTTCTCAGATTGAGAGAACATGTTTTGATGGTATTTTTCATGGTATTTACTTCTATTCCATTAAAACTTATTTTTGAAAACAGATTGTTATAAATCAATTTAACAATTGAGTGGGAGTGATCAGGTAGCATTTTAATTCGCTAATAAAAGCATCAGGGTGCCTTGAGGGCGCCCTTTTTTGTACTAATTTTCAATAGGTTAGAGATTTTAAAGATTGATGCTTCAAGATAGCTCTATTTGCGGGACGGGGATTTTTCAAGTTATTTCTTCATGGTTCCGACGGACCGTAATTCTTAGGGCCATGAGTTTTTTGCCATGGTTTCATCAAAAAGTTGTTTCTACTCATGGTTCGATAAAAGAATAATTTCGAAACAAGAACTGCAGGAAAAGAATTTAAATTACTCGATTCGCACGGCTTTACCCTCGTTTTTGAGGTCTGCGCGTTAACATGCTAGGCGGGCAACTCAGTTATACTTTGGCCATGAAAAAGATCGGAATAAAGCAATTTAAAACCACGCCTGACCTGGCAAAGATGATAGAAGAAGGCCATAAGGTTCACGCGATGGCGAACGGAAGAATACAATCGTATGAGCGGCACACGCCTCAGCCGGAAGACTACAGTAACTTAGACGATTTTATGGAAGTCGCCGAGAATCATATCGATGAGCTCTTTAGCACCAGAAGAGAAGTTGATGAAATGCTGACTGAAGTCTTTACGGTTTTTGTCAGGCATCCGGAGCTTTCCGGCACGCCTTATATTGCCGTATTAGAACTGATGGTTTTTCTCGAAGAGGATTTCCGCCAGTTAACTAAGAGATATGAGGCAGCATCTTCTGCGCTGGCTGCCATGGAAGAAAATCAGTACGGCTGCGACGATATGGATATTTATGTCGGAGAACACGGCGCAAAAACAATGCTGGATGCTTTAGAACGATTAAAGAAATTTGGTCAATTAACCAGCGACGAAGAAGGCCTTGAGTGTGAGCTCAAGGAAGGCGTGGCAAACCAAAGCACCGATATTAATTGGAAACAGCCGCGTCTTAATTAATTTTCTGTGACAAGATGCCTCAGCAGACGGATCTAATTTCGAAATTTGTGAAATTGTCTATTCGGCGAGGCTCTTCTCTTGCTTCTCTTTCAAAATCTCCCGAACATCTCCGTACAGTTGTAGATGCGTTTAGGGCAACGGCCCGTGATCCGCTTGATCCGGACGAAGAAGATGCAAAAAAATTTTTAGTCGAAGCCGGTAGCTGGATAACCGATTCAGCCCAAAATCTTTTGGATGCTTCGGTCTCCCCACCCAATGAGCATGTCAACAAATTTTCGCTCTCGGAGTTAACTTCGGCGGTCGAGGTCTTTCGAGAAGAAATTCGGCAAAAAAGAAAACAGCAGGCTTTAAGTCGAGAAGAAGAAGTTCGACTTTCAAGAATCGATCGGTCACGTGATGAATACTTCATGCGCGAAGCCCTCGCCGAGGCAGAAAAGGCTCATCAGGCCGGAGAAGTTCCGGTCGGCGCAGTTGTTGTCGATAAAGAAGGCAGAATCATCGGCAGAGGTCATAACTTGGTGGTTGCCGGTCATGATCCGAGCGGACACGCTGAAATCATTGCCCTTAGGAATGCTTCTCAAAATATTAAAAACTATCGACTCGATAACTGCGCGATCTATGTGACGCTTGAACCGTGCCCGATGTGCTCCGGCGCGATTATCGGTGCCAGACTTACCCGATTGGTTTACGGGGCCAAAGACCAAAAAGCGGGAGCCGTCGAAAGTGTGTTTAAACTATTTGACGAGAGAAGAGTCAATCATCACACTGATGTGACAGCAGGAGTACTGGAGGAAGACTGTCTCCGGATGCTCCGAAGTTTTTTTGTCGAATTAAGAAAGAGCCGTGGTAAATCAAATGGATAAAGTCGGTATTAACGCCCCTTCCGGTAATGTCATTCATTTCAAATCCGTCGAGAGGGCGGCCGAACTATTCGGAGAAAGAGGTTGGGACGTAACGATCGGAGAAGATGTTTACACCAGCTTCGGCCGTTTCGGCGGTTCCAGCGACTCCGCTCGTTTGAATGATTTTCAGCAGGCCTGCAGCGACACCGAACTTGTTTTGTGCGCTCGGGGCGGTTACGGTTTTTCCCGGCTCCTACCGAACCTTGATTTCAACAAAATCAAATCTAATGGAACTTGGGTTGCCGGTTTTTCCGATATTACTTTTTTCACTACGGCTTATTTGGCGCTCACCGGCGGAAAGAGCCTGCAGGCGCCGACGGCTTCCGTGCTCGGCGATCTCAAGTGCGACCCTTACACCATTCAAACTTTCTTTGAACTATTAGCGGCAGAGGAATACAAACTCTTTTTTCCGACGCCGTTCCCGGACCTTCAAACATCAGGACTGCTATGGGGAGGAAATCTGACCGTCTTGTGTTCGATGCTCGGAACTAAATACTTTCCGAAAGTCGAAGGCGGCATTCTTTTTGTTGAAGACATTGCTGAACCGGCCTACAAAATAGAACGTGATTTGAATCATCTTCTGCAGGCTGGAGTGATCGATAATCAAAACGCCGTGATCTTGGGGGACTTCTCAAAAATTAAGTCCTCTGAGCACGATTTCGGATACGGGCTCGAAGACGCTCTGAGTTATATCGCAGGCCAAACGAAAACACCGTTTATCTCAGGATTGCCGTTTGGGCACGAAATGAAAACCGCCACGCTTGTGGTCGGCGCCGAGGCTCATCTCAACGTTCAGTCAAATATGGCCGAACTCAGGATGATCGGCTGTCCTAACTTCAAAGCTTCTGGGGTGCAGAAATGATTTTTTCTGCGATTAAGCGCCTAAAAACCATTTTTGAGCCGGACCCTCCTGAGGCGACCAATTATCATCTTCATCTTTCCGGCGCTCGTTTAGCTTCAAAGGTGCAGCTCCGCCAGCTGTCGGTTTTGAAGCATCGTACGACAGCTGTGGTCGCCATCCGCATGCTGCTGTACCTCATCTTTACCTTGACTTGCTGGAGCTATGTCGGGGGCTGGGTCATGGCGCTCTGGCTGGCTTTTAATGTGATGCATACGCTGGCGAGCATGAAATCTGCGGACGACTTCTTCAATGAACCGTCCATGGACAAGCGTTTCCATTACTGGAAGAACCGCACGCTCCAGATGATTTTGGTGTCGGGTCTCTCTATCGGTTTTGCAGGCTTTTATTTCATGGTTCCGGATAACGTCATTGTCGAGATGATTCTCTTGGCCATGATTGTGGGCGTGACATTCAGCAGTGTGCCGCTTTACGCCATCTGGCTTCCAGCCCTTTGGATATTCGTTCCGGCGACGTTGCTTCCGACGATTCTGAAGCTCGTCCTGATATACCAGCCGTCCTTGTTTATCGCTTTATTCTGGACGCTTATTCTTTTCCTCATTATTTTCTACTTCGGCGTCCGTCTGAATAAGATTTATCTCCAAGGTATCTATCGTTCGTTTGAACGAGAGTTCTTGATGGAGCAGCTGATTTTCCAGCGGCAGAAGGCCGACTATATCCGCGAAGCGTCCGAAATGGCGATCTCTGCAAGAACACGATTCTTTGCAGCGGCCAACCACGATCTTCGTCAACCGCTCCAGGCTATGGGCATTTTTATCTCTATTCTTCAGGGGCAGGCCGATCAACAGGCTAAGCCTTTAATTGATAATTTGTCGAAGGCCTGCAATACGGTGGCGACGCTGGTGGATCAGATTCTGATTATTTCGAAGCTGGATTCCAAGACGATGAAGATTCGGCCATCCGAAGTTTCCATTCGTTCAATCTTCTCTGAATTAGCCAATGAATTTACGCCGATGGCTGAACAGAGGGGACTGACATTTGAAGTGAGGGCCGAGCCCCTGATGATTGTCACCGACGAACTGCTTTTTGAACGGGTGCTTCGTAACCTTATCGGAAACGCCGTACGTTATACCGAGCACGGCGGTGTCCTGCTGAGGGCCAAGAAAACAAAAAAGAATACGCTGGTCGTTACGGTCTCTGATTCCGGCTGCGGTATTACGAAAGAAGATCAGGCAAAACTTTTTCAGGCCTATTACCGCGGCGGCGCCGGTCATAAATCTCGAGAAGGCTTCGGCTTAGGTCTTTCGATTGTCGATAAGATCTGCAAACTTCTGAATATTGAACTTAAGCTCATTTCAAAAGTCGGGAAGGGTTCTATCTTCCGCTTGGAAATGGCAATTGAAACGTCTGTGGATACTACAGAGGTTCAGCCGCCCGTACAGCCGAATCGGATTTTTTCCTTGGAAAATGTCAACGTCCTCTTAATTGAAGACGATCCTTTGATCCGTGAGAGTCTGGCAACGCTGCTAGAAGGCTGGGGCGCTAAGGTGAGAAGGGCTGAATACTTTGATGCAGAACTCGCTGCTCAGTTAATCGAGGAAGCGCCGGTGGATATTATTTTCTCGGATTTTAACTTGGGGCCGGGCCGCTTGACCGGTCTTCAATCGATCTTCCGTATTCGAAGCGTCCTGGGGCGCAAGATTCCGGCGATTATCAGCACGGCCACTTCTCGAGATGCCATTATGGCCCAGTACGAAGAAGAAACCGAAGGACTGGACTTTGCGGATTCGGCGGTCAACCTGATGGAACTTCCACTTATCGTACAGAAGCCGGTCACGCCGACTGAGATTAATCGGATTATTCACCGCGAAATCGAAAAGAAGTAATTTCTTTCCAAGATTTAAAGTTCTCGCCTTTATTGCGCTATATTGAAAGAATCTTCTACAAGAAGAATAAAAAACCCGAACCTAACCATTCCGCAAGAATGAGCCGGTGTCGGTACTAGAACATGCGGGCCTCCGTCATAAGCAGAGTGTTCGCCTCCAATCAATTTCCCGTGGACTTTGAAAGGATATTTCCTAATGAAATCTCAAGAAGGGTCTAAAGCCGCAGAACGTCTGAACGGGTCGGAGATACTTGTACGCGCACTTGCCGAAGAAGGCGTGGAATACGTCTTCGGTTATCCGGGCGGCAGCGTATTAAATATTTTTGACGCGATCTACAAACAGGATAAATTCAAACACATCCTTGTTCGTCATGAGCAGGCGGCAGCACATGCTGCGGACGCCTACTCCAGAGCTTCCAACAAGGTCGGCGTTGCCTTGGTCACTAGCGGCCCCGGCGCCACCAACGCCGTCACCGGCATCGCAACTGCGTATGCCGACAGCATTCCGATGGTGATTTTTACCGGTCAGGTGAATACCAGCGCGATCGGTCAGGACGCTTTCCAAGAAGTGGATATCGTGGGCATTTCTCGTCCATGTGTAAAACACAATTTTTTAGTGAAAGACGTCAAAGATTTGACCAAGACGATTAAGAAGGCTTTCTATATAGCCAAAACAGGCCGTCCCGGCCCCGTACTAATCGATATTCCGAAGGATGTTTCCGCAGCGATCTGCGAATATCAATATCCGGAAAATGTGGAACTTCGTTCATATAAACCTTTGACGAAGGGCCATCTGGGTCAGATCAAAAAGGCACTGCAATTAATTCTCTCGGCTGAACGTCCTTTGATCCATATCGGCGGAGGTATCGTTTCTGCCAATGCGAGCGAACTGCTCCAGCGTTTAGCTTTTGAACTCGGCATTCCCGTTAATTCAACATTGATGGGCTTGGGTGCCATGCCGTCCGATGATAAAAAATTCCTCGGTATGGTGGGCATGCACGGAACCTACGAAGCTAACATGGCGATGCAGAACTGCGACGTTCTGATCGCAATCGGTTCCAGATTCGACGACCGGGTAGTCGGCTTGCCGTCTAACTTTGCACAGACAGGCCGCAAGATTATTCATATTGATATCGATCCGTCCACGATTTCCAAACGCGTGAAAGTCGACATCCCGATCGTCGGCGACGTGAAGGAAGTCATCGCCGACATGCTCAATCTGCTCGAAACTACCGACAAGCGTCCTGATCCGGAAAAGCTCGCTGCCTGGCAGAACAGAATCAACGGCTGGCGTGAAAAAGACTGTCTTCATTATGAAAACAGCGCTTCGGTCATCAAACCTCAGTATGTTCTTCAGAAGCTGCAGGAAATCGGCGGTGATGACATGATTGTGGCGACCGACGTCGGTCAGCATCAGATGTGGTGTGCTCAATTCCTTAAATTCCGTAAGCCTCGCCATTGGCTGACTTCCGGCGGCTTGGGCACTATGGGTGTGGGCCTGCCCTATGCGATCGGTGCCTGCGTTGCTCATCCGGATAAACCGGTGGTCTGTGTCACTGGCGACGGTTCTATTCAGATGAATATTCAGGAATTGGCGACGGCGAAACAATTGGGTGTTGCACCCAAGATCATCCTGCTCAACAACAACTATCTCGGTATGGTTCGTCAGTGGCAGGAACTTGAATATGACCGCCGTTACTCTCATTCCCACATGGAAGTAACACCTGACTTTAAGGCCCTGGCAGAAGCCTACGGCCACGTCGGTATTGTGGTCGATCGTCCGGAAGACGTTGAACAAGCCCTGAAGGATGCTTTCGGCAAATACAAAGACAAACTCGTCTTCCTTGATTTCCATGTGGATCCGACGGAGAACGTTTGGCCGATGGTGAAAGCCGGACGCGGACTTACGGAAATGATCTTAGGCTCGGAGAAAATCTGATGAATCGACACGTTCTATCTATTCTTTTGGAAAACGAGCCTGGAGCACTTTCCCGCGTGGTGGGATTGTTCTCCGCTCGAGGCTACAACATTGAATCTTTGACCGTGGCTCCGACGGAAGATCCGACGGTTTCCCGTATGACCATCGTCAGTCCGGGAAGCACGGAAATCATTGAACAAATTACCAAGCACCTTAACCGCTTGATCGAAGTCATTAAAGTCGTTGATTTGACGGAAGGCGAGTACGCGGAACGTGAACTCATGCTTGTTAAGGTTCGTGCCGTCGGCAAAGACCGCGAGGAAATGAAACGTCTAAACGACATTTTCCGCGGAAGAATTATCGATGTAACCGACAAGACTTACACCATCGAATTAACCGGAAATTCCGACAAACTGGACGCATTTCTCAAAGCAGTGGATAAGGAATGCATCCTTGAAATGGTTCGCACCGGTTCCTGCGGCATCGGCCGCGGAGATCGAATGCTCCACCTCTAATTTATTCTTCCAACCTTCATAACTTGAGGAAAATTAAAATGAAAGTTTATTACGACAAAGACTGCGATCTTTCTTTAATCAAAGGAAAGAAAGTCGCCATCATCGGTTACGGCTCCCAGGGCCACGCTCACGCTCAGAATCTTCATGATTCCGGCGTTGACGTGGTTGTCGGTGTTCGCAAAGACGGCGCCTCCTGGAAGAAAGCCGAAGCTGCCGGTCTGAAGGTAGCCACGATCGAAGATGCGACTAAAGACGCAGATGTTGTGATGATCCTTCTTCCCGACGAAAAGATCGCCGAAGTCTACAAAAAACAAATCGAACCGAACCTGAAAGAAGGTGCTGCTTTGGCTTTTGCCCACGGCTTCAACATTCATTACGGTCAGGTCACTCCGAGAGCCGACCTTGACGTTTGGATGGTTGCGCCGAAAGCTCCGGGTCACACCGTTCGCCGCACTTATACCGAAGGTTCGGGTGTTCCTCAGCTGATCGCTGTTTACCAGGACAAATCCGGCAAAGCCCGTGAAGTCGCCATGTCTTACGCTGCTGCCAACGGCGCAGGCAAAGCCGGCATCATTGAAACCACCTTCAAAGAAGAAACCGAAACCGACTTGTTCGGCGAACAGTGCGTCCTGTGCGGAGGTATCGCCGAACTGATCAAGATGGGCTTCGAGACTCTGGTCGAAGCCGGTTATGCTCCTGAAATGGCTTACTTCGAATGCTGCCATGAAATGAAGCTGATCGTCGACTTGATCTACGAAGGCGGCTTGGCAGACATGAACTACTCCATCTCCAACAACGCTGAGTTCGGCGGCTACGTCACCGGTCCGAAGGTTGTTTCCGATCAGGCTCGCGCTGCCATGAGAAAGGCGCTGAGCGACATTCAGGACGGCTCTTACGCTAAGAACTTCCTCCTTGAAAACCAGGTCGGCGCTCCGATGCTGCGCTCCATCCGCGCTCAGACGGCTGCTCATCCGATTGAAGTCGTCGGCGCTCGCCTGCGTTCCATGATGCCGTTCATCTCTGCTCACCGTCATATCGACCGCAGCAAGAACTAATCATTTGAACCGCTGAAAAAATGAGAAGGGGCGCCGATCAGCGCCCCTTTGATTATCTGAAAAAGATAAATTATTCGAGATTCTGGATTTGCTCACGCATAGATTCGATCACGAGTTTCAGATTGACGGAGGTGTCCGTCATCGAAATGGATACAGCTTTGCTGCCGAGCGTGTTGGCTTCACGGTTGAGTTCCTGCATCAGGAAGTCCAACTTACGGCCGACGGGGCCTCCCCGGTCGAGTGTTCTTCTCACTTCTTTAACGTGAGTGCAAAGTCTTTCCATTTCCTCGTTGACGTCAAGTTTGATACCGTAGAGCGTGATTTCCTGACGGATGCGCTCATTGACTTCTTCTTTGGTGATCTGAGCACCGTCTGCCAACGTGGTGCCTAAGGCTTCCTTAAGTCTTTCCGTGAGTTTGTCCTTTTGTGCCTGAAGAATTTCAGGAATCTTCGGACGAAGCGTATTAACGAGATCTTCAATCTGCGTGCAGTATTTGAGCAGAACTTGGGCGAGGGCGGCGCCTTCACGCTGACGACTTTCGTTAAAGACTTCGAGACATTGTTCAAAGCCTGTTAAAACCTGCTTTGCAAAGACCTCAGGGTCAGGAACCGGAGCGGCAACGATGCCGGGATAATTTAGGATGTCGGCAACACGGAGCGCCGTGGCGGAAGGATCAGTCTTTAAGACTTGTGTCTGAAGAGCCATAAGTTTATTGAGGGCTTCTTCATTTAAAGCCGTATCTGCAGATAGGCCGGAATCCACCAGATTTAAACGGCACTCCATCTTGCCTCGAGCAATTTTGCCGGAGATGATTTCTCTGAATTTCGGTTCGAGGAAACGAATTTCTTCGGAAGCGCGGAAACTCAAATCTAAAAAACGAGAGTTGACACTTCTTATATCGATGCTCAGTAAGCCCATATCTGTTTGGACTTTTGCATTCGCGTAACCTGTCATACTCGAAATATTACTCATTGATAACTCCTTTACTGCCGCGCTTCATCGAACTGGAATGCACGGTCTTTCTGCCGCTGTATTTTACCTTCCTTCAAGTCGGCTCTAACTTTTATAAGGTTCGTATCGGGTGAAAATCGCGGTTTGAGATTTTGCCTTCATTAGAATTGACAGAAATTATTGAAGGAGATTGGAATGCCAGAAGAGACATGGAGCCGCCCGAGCGGCCGCAAAGCAGACGAACTGCGCCCGATAAAGATCACACGTCACTACACAAAATACGCCGAAGGCTCTGTTTTAATTGAAGTCGGAGGTACCAAGGTCATTTGCACCGCTTCGGTTGAAGAAAAGGTCCCGGGCTGGCTCAAAGATCAGAGAAAAGGCTGGGTGACTGCGGAGTACGGAATGCTGCCTCGCGCTACCGGCACTCGCACGGACCGAGAAGCCGCCAAAGGAAAGCAAAGCGGCCGCACACAGGAAATCCAGCGCTTGATTGGCAGATCTTTACGCGCCGTTGTCGATATGGAAGCACTCGGCGAAAGAATGATCAAAATTGATTGCGATGTGATTCAGGCCGACGGGGGTACAAGATGCGCTTCTATTACCGGTGCATATGTGGCACTCGCTGATGCCGTCAATTGGCTCATCAAAAACGGCTCCTTGGAAAAATCTCCGCTCAAAGGACAAGTCGCTGCACTTTCAGTCGGTATTTATGAAGGTGTTCCGGTTGCCGATTTCGACTACGACGAAGATCATTTAAGTGATACGGATATGAATGTCGTGATGACAGACGCCGGCAAATTTGTTGAACTGCAGGGAACCGCCGAAGGAGAACCCTTTAGTCGGAAAGACCTAGATGCCTTGCTCAAGCTGGCTGAAGACGGATTGAAACAGCTGTTTGCTGCTCAGAGAGCAGCCCTCGCCGAGGAGTAAAAGACATGTCAAAAAAAATTGTTCTCGCCAGCAATAACAAAAAGAAAATGAAAGAGATGCAGGAGCTTCTCGCTCCGATGGGCGCCGAAGTGATTTCTCAAGGTTCTTTGGGAATTCCATCCGCCGAAGAACCTTTCGGTACCTTTGTGGAAAATGCGCTGACGAAAGCCAGACGGGCGGCGAAGCATTCCGGTCTTCCGGCCATTGCCGATGACTCGGGAATTTGTGCGGATGCCTTAAAGGGCGCACCCGGCGTTCTGAGCGCACGCTTTGCCGGTGAACCAAGCTCGGATGCCGCAAACAACGCAAAGCTGATTAAAGAACTTGTAGACAAAGACAATCGTAACGCGCATTACACCTGCGTTATTGTCGCCGTCCGTGATGAAAACGATCCTGAGCCGCTGATTGCGATTGATTTTTGGAACGGTACGATCGGATACGAACCGAAAGGCGAGGGCGGCTTCGGATACGATCCTTTCTTTATCGTGACGCCGGATGGAAAGACCGCTGCTCAGATGACGGCAGAAGAAAAGAATGCTGTCAGCCATCGCGGCAAAGCCATGAGAAAAATGCGCAGTTTATTAACCGAACGTTGGAATTGGTAAATTGAAAGAACTCCCGCTTTCTTTATATATTCACTGGCCGTGGTGCCTTAAAAAATGTCCTTACTGCGACTTTAATTCTCACGGCTTGAGGGGGCCGGCACCGGAAGCGCTCTATGAGGCCGCTATTATTGAAGGGCTCAAAGAGCAGGGCGCCCGTGTTCAGAGAAGAAAGCTGAAGAGCATATTTTTTGGAGGAGGAACACCTTCTCTGATGGCGCCGGATACCATCGGCAGAATCATTGAAGCGGCCGACCGCAGTATTCCGTTCCACGAAAACATAGAAATTACGCTGGAAGCCAATCCCGGCACTTTTGAAGAGCAGAAATTCAAAGACTTTAGAAAAGCCGGAGTCACCCGGCTTTCGATCGGAATTCAAAGTTTTGATGACTCTAAATTGAAGGCTTTAGGCCGGGTTCATAATTCACAGGAAGCCAAGCGGGCCGCTGAAAGCGCCGGAAAGATCTTTGAGAACTTCAACCTGGATTTAATGTTCGGGCTTCCCGGCCAAACTATTCAGGAACTGGACGAAGAGCTGGAAACGGCATTTTCTTTCGGATCGACGCATTTGTCTTGTTATCAGCTGACGCTGGAGCCGAATACTTACTTTGCCAAATTCCCGCCAAAAGGGATGCCTGATGACGACGTACTCTCAGACATGTCGGATTTGGTCAGGGATAAAACCGCGGCCCGAGGCTTTGATCACTATGAAGTGTCTGCTTATGCCAAGGAAGGTTTACGCTGTCGGCACAATCTGAACTATTGGGAATTCGGAGATTATTTGGCAGTGGGCCCGGGCGCTCATGGAAAACTGACGCTGCAAAGCATTCCCGAACGGTTTTATAACTACCGTGACCCGGCTCGCTGGCTCCTCTCTTTTAAAGAACACAAAACACAAATCGCTGAACGAAAACCGATCTCTCCGGAAGATTTGCCGTTTGAATTTATGCTCAATGCACTTCGCTTGAGGGAAGGCGTCCCCTTTGAGTTTTATACCGAGAGGACCGGTCTTGATTTCGATGTTATTGAACCGATTTGGACGGAACTTCGAGAGAAAGGCCTTGTCTGCGACCACCTCAAGAGGATTAAAACAACGGAGAAAGGCTGGCTCTTTTTAAATGAAGTGCTTGAGGCTTTTCTTTAGCCGAATTCCGACATTCAAATATCAAATCATGCGGCCGATTTCGGCCGCTAATTCTTTCTTTCTGAAGAAATGCACCACTTCCAGCAGTGTTCTAACTCTGTTCAAAAATTAATAAAAAAAATTCCCCAAAATGTTCCAATTTGCACTAAAAAGGTGCATCATTACAAAAGTTTTTACGACTGCTTACTGAGGTTCTTTGAGAATGCATGATTTCGTGCATGTCAAAAATTGGCACGAAATTTGCATAAGCTTTGTTGAACATATTTTTTGATTGCCACGTCCAAATTTACTAAGGAGATATCCATGGCTAAGACCAGCGCTGAAATCATGCAGATGCTTGTGGACAACAACGTCAAATTTGTTGATTTGCGCTTTACTGATTTCAAAGGCAAAGAACAGCACGTTTCCGTACCGGTTTCTGCTTTTGATGAAGACAAGTTTGAAGAAGGTCACGCTTTCGATGGTTCTTCCATCGCCGGATGGAAGGGCATTGAGGCCAGCGACATGCTGCTGATGCCGGATCCGGACAGTGCCCGTATGGACCCGTTCGCCGACGAAGATATTCCGACAATGATTCTGACCTGTAACGTCGTTGAGCCTTCTACCGGAAAGGGATACGATCGTGACCCCCGCAGCGTTGCCAATCGTGCAGAAGCTTACTTAAAGAGCACCGGCATCGGCGATACCGCTTACTTCGGACCCGAGCCGGAATTTTTCATTTTTAACGGTGTCAGCTGGGGCACCACAATGAATCACAGCTTCTTCAAGATTGAAAGTGAAGAAGGCTATTGGAGCAACGGAAAGGATATGAACGGCGCCAACGGCGGCCATCGTCCTACCGTTAAGGGCGGTTATTTCCCGGTTCCTCCGGTCGACTCTCTCTACAATATCCGCTCCCAAATGTGCGAACTTCTTGAAGAACAAGGCGTTCCGGTTGAAGTTCATCATCATGAAGTCGGCGGCTGCGGCCAGTGCGAAATCGGCACACTGTTCAGCACTCTGACCAAACGCGCTGACTGGACTCAGATTCTTAAATATACGGTATGGAATGTTGCAGCGGCCTACGGTATGACTGCAACCTTTATGCCGAAACCCGTCGTCGGCGACAACGGCTCCGGTATGCATGTTCACCAGTCAATCTGGAAGGACGGCAAGAACCTTTTCGCAGGCAACGGCTATGCAGGCCTTTCCGATCTGGCCCTCTACTACATCGGCGGCATTATTAAACATGCTCGTGCATTGAACGCGATCACAAACCCGACAACCAACAGCTATCGTCGTCTGGTCCCGGGCTTTGAAGCTCCTGTCAAACTCGCTTACTCGGCTCGCAATCGTTCCGCTTCTCTGCGTATTCCGTTTGTTTCCAGCGAAAAGGCCCGTCGCGTTGAAGTTCGCTTCCCCGATCCGATGGCTAACTCCTATCTGGCATTCTCCGCCATGCTGATGGCCGGTTTGGACGGTATCCAGAACAAGCTGCATCCGGGTGAAGCTGCAGACAAGAACCTCTATGATCTGCCGCCGGAAGAAAACGCAAAGATTCCGACCGTTTGCTCTTCTTTGGAACAGGCCCTGGATGCTTTGGCGGCCGACCATGAATTCCTGACAGCCGGCGGCGTCTTCAGCGAAGATCTGATCACTTCTTATATCGAACTCAAGCATGAAGAAGTCGTACGTACTCAGATGGCCGTCACACCTGAAGAGTACGACATGTACTATTCGAGCTAGTAGCGTAATTTAAGTCTGTCTGCGCAAAGACAGCTGGATGACCGAGCGGAGGAAATCGTGAGTTTTGATGCCAAGCGTTTAGAAAGTTTCGATCTCCTCAGGCTCGGTCTTTTTGTATGTAACAAAGAAGGCGATATTCTTTATGCCAATACGGCAGCCCAATTCCTTTCCGGGCAGTCATTGAAGCATTTAAAAGAACGAAAACTGCAGTTTTACCTGAATTCGTCGGATGAATGGCTCGCAAATTATCGTGCGCATCCTGAGCCTTCCTTTCTGGTTCCGAATGAGTTAGACCATTTTCTGCGTCCTCCGGCAGAACCGATTCCGGTTCTGGTCACCATTCATCCTTTCCCGGATGACGAAAATATTCTCTTGGCTGAGATTGTGCCGGCAGATAAGACCCTTCAAATGACGCGAGAGCGTCATATGAATGAGCTGTCCGAAAATACTCGGCGCCTGCTGCGAAATCTCGCCCATGAAATTAAGAATCCTCTCGGAGGGATTCGAGGCGCTGCGCAGCTCCTGGAGGGAGAACTTCACGATCCGGAAAATAAAGAATTTACCGAGGTCATTATCAGTGAAGCAGACCGTCTTCAGCATCTTGTCGATAAGATCCTAGCGCCTTACCGTCAGCTTTACCATCCAGTGCCAACTAATGTTCACGAGATCCTGGAACGTGTTCGCCTCCTGGTGCAGTCGGAATTTCCGGAAGGGCTGAAGGTCGTTCGCGACTACGACATCAGTGCGCCTGAAATGATGGCTGACAGAGGTCAGCTGACGCAAATTTCTTTGAACTTAATGCGCAACGCCGCCGAAGCATTATCCGAGCAAATAGCACAGGGCACGGCATGTATCACGCTTAAAACCCGTGTTGTCCATCATGTTCAAGTCGGTCAAAGTTTTTGCCGCACGGCATTAAATATCCATGTGATCGATAACGGAGAAGGCATACCCAAAGACTTAGCCGACAGTATTTTTTATCCTCTGGTCAGCAGAAAGGAACAGGGGAGCGGACTCGGACTCTCCCTGGTTCAGACTTTTGTCGAGCAGCATGGCGGCAGTATTTCGGTCAGCAGTGAAGCCGGCCGTACCGATTTCAGCATATTGTTTCCCTTATCGTTATGAAAAATGTTTGGATCGTGGACGATGATCGTTCCATCAGATGGGTATTAGAAAAAGCACTTCAAAAGGCAGATATCCCCTGCAAAACTTTTAGTGAAGCAGAGTCCGTGCTGCAGGCGATCAAGAAAGAGCAGCCTGCTTTGATTTTGAGCGACATCCATATGCCGGGCAAAAGCGGCTTGGAAATGCTCTCAGAAATTAAGAAGTCCTATCCGAAGCTTCCGATCATCATCATGACGGCCTATTCGGACTTGGACAGTGCCGTAGCCAGTTTTCAAGGCGGAGCGTTTGAATATCTTCCCAAACCTTTCGACATCGATAAAGCCATCGAACTCGTTCGGCGAGCAACCGAAGAGAACGAGGAAGAAGAGCAGACTCCGTCAGAAGAAACCGCTTCTGAAATTATCGGTAAGGCGCCGGCCATGCAGGAAGTCTTCCGCGCCATCGGACGTTTGTCTCAAAGCAAGGCAACCGTTCTGTTAACAGGAGAGTCCGGCGCCGGCAAAGAAGTGGTGGCGAGAGCGCTTCACAAACACAGTCCCCGCGCCAATGCTCCTTTTGTCGCAATCAATATGGCGGCAATTCCGAAAGACTTAATGGAAACAGAGCTCTTCGGACATGAAAAGGGCGCCTTCACCGGTGCCAGTGCGATCCGTCACGGACGTTTCGAACAGGCAGAAGGCGGCACGCTCTTTCTGGACGAAATCGGTGATATGCCTGCTGAACTTCAGACCAGGCTCCTGAGAGTTTTGTCCGACGGTTATTACTATCGCGTCGGGGGCCATCAGTCTCTCAAAGCCAATGTCAGAATCATTGCGGCAACGCACCAAAATCTGGAAGCGATGGTTCGGGAAAATCGTTTCCGCGAAGACTTGTACCATCGTCTCAATGTCATTCGCCTGCGCCTGCCTCCTTTAAGGGAAAGGCCGGAAGATATTCCGCTTTTGGTCAATCATTTTCTGCAGAAGTCGGCAGAGAATCTCGGCGTTGAGCCCAAGATCATGTCTGAGGAAGCGATGGAATTTTTAAAACGTTTCCCGTTTCCCGGCAATGTTCGTCAATTAGAAAATCTCTGCAATTGGCTTGTCGTGATGGCGCCTTCCCAGCACATCCGAGTGACGGATCTTCCTGAGGAGATCAGCCGCGGCGAAGCGGAAAAGATTCATAAAAACAGCGAGGTTTCAAGCGAGGAGACTCTCGGCGGAAGCTGGGAGGAACTGCTCAAAGCTGAAGTCAAAGAGATGCTCAAAAGTCAGTCTCCCGATCTCATGAAGCAGCTATCGGATACTTTTGAAAGTATCGTAATCGGGACGGCGCTTGAGTATACGCACGGAAGGCGAGTCGATGCTGCGACAAGACTCGGCATCGGCCGAAATACAATTACACGCAAAATCGCCGAGCTCAAACTTGAAAGCGAAGACTAACGGCCTTGATAATATGGGCGGTTATGAAGATCGCTGATATTGAACAACAACTTATCCAAGCCGGCTGCAAAAGCGTTCACATCGATCGCTTTTGGCGCAATTGGTATTCCGGCAAACCTCTGAACCGAAGCAAGGTACGCCTGCCTGCGGCGGCAGAGGCACTGTTGCCTCAATTAGAGGAATTCTTAACTCATCAATTGATGGCTCAGGAAAAAGCCGAATCCGAGACCGGCACGCGCTGGGTTCTCAAAGCCTCCGACGGCCAGCTGATTGAATGCGTGCTTCTTCCTCGAGAAGGCGTCTGTGTATCCACGCAAGTCGGATGTGCTGTCGGCTGCGTCTTCTGTATGACCGGAAAAAGCGGTTTGATCCGACAGTTGAGCGATCTGGAGATTGCCGGTCAGGTCCAATACGCCATGAGAAATGCGCCTGTGAAGAAAGTAGTTTTGATGGGAATGGGCGAGCCTTCTCATAATCTTCGTTCCGTTCTTTCTGCGGTTGAACATATCGTTCGGTATTCCGGCATCGGATACAAAGAGGTTGTTATTTCTACTGTCGGTGATAGGCGACTTTTCGAAGCGCTGCTGAAATCAGAAATCAAGCCGGCATTAGCAATCTCTCTGCACAGCGCAATGGATGAGAAGCGCAGAAGTTTGCTTCCCCGGGCCGCAGATTTAACCGTGAAAGAAATTTTAGAGTACGGTGCAAAATACGCAGAGGTCGGGAAATATCCGATTCAATATCAGTGGACCTTGATTAACGGCATCAACGACGGGATTGATGAGATTGAAGCGCTGACTCCTCTGTGGTCTCGGCAGGCTATCCTCAACATGATCCCCGTCAACGCTGTTGACGGCAGTCCATACCGGCGACCGTCGACAGAGCAGATCGATAAGATAAAGGAAGCATGCCGAGCAAATGGAATATTGCTTAAATTCCGTGACTCAGCCGCCCAGGATGTTGACGGAGGCTGCGGTCAGCTTCGCGCCAGAGCGCTAAAAAGAAAGCCGGCGTTACAGCCGGCTCAAGAGTTAAAGATCAAGCGTTAGTGTCACGGGCGCGTGATCACTCGGGCGTTCATTGCCTCTGACTTTCTTGTGAATTTCAACTCCGAGGTTCTTGCTGGCAAGAGCCTCGGAAATCAAAATATGGTCGATACGAAGGCCTCGGTTTCTTCTGAAAGCCATCATGCGGTAATCCCACCAGGAATAGGATTTTTCCGGCTGTTCAAAGGCGCGGAAAGAGTCCGTTAAGCCGAGATCGATAAGACGCTGAAAAGCCTCTCTGGCTTTAGGCGTGCAAAGCACGGATTCCGCCCAAGATTCCGGATCCCAAACATCGCGATCTTCCGGGGCGATGTTAAAGTCGCCGAGAAGCACTAAGTTCGGATACTCTTCCAGCTGGCTCGGAAGCCATTGAACCAGAGCTTCCAGCCAAGCGAGCTTATAAGGAAACTTTTCGCTCTCAACTGTTTCACCGTTCGGAAAGTATCCGTTGATGACGCGGAGTTTTTCGCTGCCGACTTGGACCGTTGTGGCTAAGAGACGGCTTTGCGGATCTTCGAAACCGGGGATGTTGCGAACTTCTTCGTCCGGAAGGAAGGTCAGCGGGTCACGAAGGATTGTGGCGACACCGTTGTAGGTTTTCTGGCCAAATGCATCCAGCGTATATCCTACTTCTTTGAAGGCGGCCGCATCGATGTCTGCCTCCTGCATCTTGAGTTCCTGAAGGCAGAGAATGCTGTTCTCTGTTTCCTTCAGAAAGTCCAAAACCTGCGGCTGACGAACCTTTAGAGAATTGACGTTCCAAGTCGTAATCGTGATGCTCATTTGGTCTCCAGCAAGCCATATTGACGGAGAAGTGCGTCGACGGAAGGTTTACGGCCGCGGAAAGCAACAAAGCTGTCCATTGCCGGGCGGCTGCCGCCGCGGGACAAAACTTCGTCCAGCCATTTGTTTCCGACCTCAGGATTGAAAATACCTTTCTCTTGGAAGAGGGAGAAGGCATCCGCAGAGAGCACTTCAGCCCACTTATAGCTGTAGTAGCCTGCGGCATAGCCGCCCGCAAAGATATGAGAGAAGGAGTTGGCAAAACGGTTGTACTCAGGCGGGAAAGTGACCGCGACTTCTTTTCTGACTGCAGTCAGGATCTTTTGGACCGCATCTTTTTCCGGATGTGTGTCCATATGAAGGAGCATATCGAAGAGGGCAAATTCGATCTGGCGAACATTTGCCATTCCGGCACCGTAGTTTTTGGCAGCAACCAGTTTGTCGAAGAGTTCGCGCGGCATGGTCTTGCCGGTCTTGACATGATGCGTAATGGTCTGCATCACATCCCAATTCAAAACGAAGTTCTCCATGAACTGGCTTGGCATTTCAACTGCGTCCCATTCCACGCCGCTGATGCCGGATACGGCCAATTCTGTCTGGCGGGTCAGCATATGATGCAGGCCGTGACCGAATTCGTGGAAAATCGTTTCGACGTCTCTTAACGTCAGAAGAGAAGGATTGTCTCCGACGGGTGCGGCGAAGTTGCAAACAAGGTAAGCAATCGGTTTTTGGATTTTTCCGTCAACCTCACGACGGGAGATCTGGTCATTCATCCATGCGCCGCCTCTCTTTCCGTTGCGGGCATAAAGGTCCATATAGAATCCGGCGATCTCTTTGCCTTCCTTGTCTTCAATGACAAAGAATTTGACGTCATCGTTCCAGACGGGCGCTTTCTTTTCTTTGATCTTGATCGAGAACATCTTCTCGACAAGTCCGAACATTCCTTTGAGAACAGCAGGTTCCGTGAAGTATTGTTTTACTTCATTTTCAGAGTAAGAGAATTTTGCTTCACGGAGTTTTTCGCTGATGAAAGAAAGATCCCAAGTCTGAACATCCTTAATTCCTAGCATATTCTTGCCGTAATCGATAAGTTCTTCCATTTCTTTCTCTGCAGCTGGTTTGGCCTTGGCCGCTAATTCTCGCAGGAAAGAAACGACTTGTTCGGGAGATTCTGCCATTTTCCGAACCAAGGAGACTTCGGCAAAATTTTTATAGCCGAGAAGATGAGCGTCTTCGACCCGCAGTTCGAGCAGACGATTAATGATTGGCAGATTGTCTTTGCCAGCAGGCGAGAACTCAGAGGCGCGAGTCACGTATGCGTGATACATCTTCTCACGAAGCTCTCGATTTTCTGCGTACTGCATGATCGGCAGATAATTCGGCATATGCAAGGTGATCTTGTAGCCCTTGGCGCCCTCGGCTGCAGCCTGCTGGGCATAGAGATGCAATTCGGCCTCAGGGACACCTTTGAGCTCATCTGTGTCTTCCGGGAGGTAAAGCGCAAATTCATTAGTGCAGTCGAGAAGATTTTCAGAGAACTTCTGAGAAAGTTCGGCTTCCTCTCGATTGATCTCGGCCATCTTCTTCTTGCCGACGTCATCTAATTCGGCGCCGGAGAGAACAAAGCCTTCTAACTCTTTGTTAATGATCCTCTGACGGGTTGAAGAGAATTTCTCAAAAGCTTTCTCGGCTTTCAAGGCTTTGTACTTTGCATAGAGTTCCTCATCCATACCGAGTTCGCTGAATACTTCGGAAATCGGAGGAAGAAGTTCATTAATCGTAGCTCTCAACTCGGGCGTATCGGCCACGCTGTTCAAATGTTCGACAACCGACCAAACATAGGAGAGATTTTCAGAAGCATCTTCAATCGGCGTAACTAAGGTGTCCCAAGTCGGTTCTTTATCGGAAGCTTTTACTGAAGCTACGGTGTCTTTCAGACGTTGAATCAGTGCAAGCACCGCCGGTTTAAAGCTGTTCGGATCAAGCTTGGGAAAATTAATCAGCTGGGTCTTATCGTCAATGATGCTCAGGATGTTAATTAAATCACACATGTATAGATTCCTTACCGAGATATTTTTTGCAGACGCTTTTCATAAGCTTCAACCGTATTAGAGAGAAGCATTGCGATGGTCATCGGTCCGACACCGCCGGGAACCGGAGAAATATAGCCTGCAACTTTGGCGACTTCTTCGGTGTCAACATCTCCGCAAAGTTTTCCTTCGGCATTGCGATTCATACCGACATCAATCACGGCGGCGCCGGGTTTAACCATATCAGCCGTGACGACACTTTCTTTACCGACCGCAGCGACAATGACATCGGCCTGAAGAGCGAGCTCTTTCAAATTCTTGGTTTTACTGTGCGCGACCGTGACGGTGGCATTTTTTTCAAGCAGCATGATGGCCATCGGTTTTCCGACAATATTGCTTCTGCCGATGACCAAAGCGTGGGCGCCGGTGAGAGGATAGTCCACGGATTCCAGCATTTTGATGACGCCGTATGGCGTGCAGCTGCGGAAGCCGCCGATGCCGGTCACGACAGAACCGACGTTGACAACATGGAAACCGTCAACGTCTTTATCTGCACGGATTGTCTCAATGACTTTTTGCTCGTTGATATGACGGGGCAGGGGGAGCTGTACAAGGATTCCATCCACGGAATCGTCGGCATTGAGTTTCTCCAAAAGTGCTAATAACTCCGCTTCTGAAGTTTCAGCAGGAAGCTTTTCCAATTTAGAGGTAATGCCGACATCGGTGCAGGCTTTGATCTTGTTGCGGACGTAAACCTGGCTTGCCGGATTATCACCGACAAGAATGACCGTCAGTCCGGGAGCCCTCGAACTTAATTTGAATTGTTCTACTTTTTCCTTCAAGCCGGCTCGAACGGATTGTGCGAGTGCTTTTCCATCAATTATTTTTGCGTTCATTGTTATGAAAAGAGTAAGTAAGACCGATCCATTGTAAGGATATTCACAGAGCCTAAAACCTTTGCTCACAAGAACGAGTAACAAAAGATCTTCGGCCGAGAAGAGGCCGTAAAAAGAAAAGGAAGGCGGTGTGCCTTCCTTTGTGACGCTGTCTAAAAGACTATCTCATAGATCCGGAGTCTTTGACAGGAGGTCTGTTTGCATTCATGACGACGCGCATCAGATCTGCAACGGTGCCGGAATTGGTTTTATCCATAATGGAAGCACGGTGGGCTTCAACGGTCTTAATAGAAATACCCAAGTCAGCGGAGATTTGTTTATTCAGACGGCCGCTCACAATTCTTTCAAGAACGTCCTGCTCTCTGGGAGTCAGTTTGCTCAGAAGAGCGTCGTTCAAGGAGCGCTGTTCAGCCTTGGCTTTACGCTGACGGGCTTCCTGCAGCATTCTTTCGATTAAAGAGCGCAGGGCGGCCTGGTCAAAGGGTTTTTCAATGAAGTCAACCGCCCCCTTCTTCAAGGTAGAGACTGCCATAGAAACGTCGCCGTGACCGGAGATAAAGATAATAGGAATATCGCACTTTCTGGCGATAAGGTGTTCCTGAACTTCCAAACCGCTCATGCCCGGCATTCTGACGTCAAGGACGAGAACGGCGATAGCGTTCGGATCGAATTTGGCGAGGAACATTTCACCGCTTTCGAAAAGTTCAACGCGGTAGCTGGAAGCTTCGAGAAGCCACTTGAGAGAATCACGTACGGCTTCGTCGTCTTCAACGATATACACAACACCTGCGGTATCCGGAGATTCCTGAGTGTAGGGTTTCGAGGTCATCTGAATCATCATGTGCCTTTCTAATTAATATATTCTTACAAGCAATCCATTATCTTAATCTATAGGATGATAAGAGTCGCTAACTGAGATATCTTGTATCACGTGAAGATATTATATATCTTAATCACACCCCTGGATAGTACAGAAGGCGTATCTCTTTAAATTGAAACACAATTATTTTTGTTTCTGTGCCTCGGAATCTTTCGTGAAACAAATCTTCAGGTCGAAGAAAAATACGGCGCCCCCGCCTTCGTTGTCTCTTACACGGAGCCTTGAGTTATGAGACTCTGCTATTGTCTGGCAAGTACTCAGACCTAGGCCGAGGCCGTTCTTCTTAGTAGAAAAGAAGGGTGTGAACAGGCTTGCTTTCATCGTATCGCTGATTCCGGGGCCGTGATCGCCGACAGACAATTCAACGTCTTTAGCGCCGACCTTCGCACTGACCGTGATGGTTTTGTCCTCACTGCCGTGTTCCAAAATAGCCTCAGCAGCATTACGAATAAGATTCATGAGAATCTGCATGATCTGGACCGGATCGCAAATTACATCAGGCACGACAGCAGGCAGCTCGTAAACCACCTGAACACCGGCATATTTCTTCTCGATCAGACGTCCGAGCTCCATCGTGTCAGAGAATACGCTATTCAAAGACACGCACTCCAATGTTGTCGGGCGGCGTTTGGCAAACGCTCTGATGTTCTTAATAATTTTGTCGATGCGTGCAGCCTGATTAGCAATCTTTCGATAGATCTCCAGCACCTGAGCCTTGTTTACTTCCGGCGCCCTGTCAATCACTTCCAGTGCTGTATTGGCATAAGCGGTAATCGCGGTGAGCGGCTGATTAATTTCGTGTGTAATCGTAGAGGCCATCTCGCCGAGCGTAATGAGGCGCGAAGAGTTTTCCATCTTACTGGTCTGCTCTTCGAATTCCTGCTCATTGATTTTTCTCTTAGTGATGTCCAGCGCTGACTGAAGGGTGAAGTGAGAGCCGCCCGGCAGTGTCACTCTGGCTTCTGCTACGGAGAACCAGCGGCCAAGAGAGTCGACCCAAACCTCTCCTTGACGATTGCCTTGCGGATCGAACGGTTCTTTAAAGGCCTTGGAAATCTCTAAGTGACCGTCTGCGGTATTTCCCAGCTGTTCCGTGTAGTGGTTATTGTGAATACCTAACATACTCCCGGTCGGTTTCTGCATCACGGCGGAAATACAAGACAAGACAGAGTTCAGAAGTCTTTCGTAGGAAGCGATAGAGTCGTTCGTGAGGTTCATGGACTGAGCCTCGACAGTGTTGTCCTGGATCATATAAATCCAGCCGATATGTTCGTTGTATGCCGAGTAGAAAGGCATCGCGAGCATCAGCGCTTCAAGCGTTTCATCATTTTTGCGGCGGATCGTCAGGTCAAAGCGGTACGGCTTACCGGGTTCTTCATGAGGACGGTCTTTCAGCAGCTGTGATGGAAGTTCAGATCCGTCTCCCCAGAAGGGATAAGGCGGTGTCTTGCCCAAAAGTTCTTCTTCTGAGTAACCGGTAATTTCCTCAGTTTGACCGTTTGTATAGACGATCTTGTTGTCCAAGTCGGTGATGATTAAAGCCAGGTTCATGGAATCTTCGATGGAGCGGCGAAGTTCCAGTTCTTTTAATGCGCGTTCAAGATCAGACTGATTCCTGCGCATTTCGCGGTTGAGGAAAAAGAGTGATAGAAGCAGAAACAGCATCAGAGCGCCCAGCCAATAAATCAGCGGGCTGGCAAAGATCATTGGGCGTTCGAGAACGTTGCAGCCGTACAACTGAATGGAAGGCGGCAGCGGGTCAGCTGCGCGTACGTAACTCGGGATGGTGTAGTCATCCGGCGGGTTGTAGGCAGCTCGGCCGGCAATTTCTTTTGTTCCGTGAAGGAATGAGAATTCGTAATCGGAAAGCAGCGACTGAGGAGTTGAAACTTCCAAAAGTTTGTTCAGCGACAGTCTGGCGAGGAGAGCATATGTTTTTTCGCCGATGGCAAAGGGATAAATGATGACGACAGAAGGCGAAGAAATGTCGCCGGGCGTAAACCAGAAAGAAGAGTAAGAAACGCGGTTAGAGAGGAAGGCGTCTCCGATCGCATCGCGGACGACCTGCGGATAATCCAGATAGTTATATTGACGAAGATCGCTTCTGCCAAGCCGAGGATTTACAACAGACTCCAGGCCTTTGCCGCTCGGTTCAATGACACGAAGCAGAATAACTTCGGGGCTCGACGAGATAATTTCTCTGCCGTACTTATTTACAACGGCGGGGTTGATACCGTCCAGCTCCATTTTTTCGATCATGCGGGCCATGGAGGCGGAGATGCCCCGCATTCTCATTTCAATGTTATCGGCAACCTTTGCCGTGCTCTTCATCAGATTAGTTCTGAGAATAGTTTCGTTATTGGCACGCACGTTGAAATAGAAAGCCGAGAAGATGACGACAATGAGGACCGCGATCGCCCAGATGAACGGAGTTGTACCGCTCGGAAGATTAGAATGACTTTTTATGCCCGCAAAAGCCGACGAGAATCCGTCTAACAAGTCGTTGCTTTGCGAAATGTGCTTCTTATAAGTCATGGCAATCTTTCTAAAAATTTATAGTTAGGGGCGTTTCTAAAAAAGCGCCCTAAGATTTGTCCTTCGAAAGATACAAATCGTTAATTCTTAATTATGCCACTCCTAGGATAAAGCCTTGAGGCCATAACAGGCTGAAAGTTCTAACTTGGCGTTGTATGTATTTCTGAAAACAATCGCAAAGTTAGCTTTCCAAAAAAATGTGAATTTCCATCATTGGATTGTCTGATTAGCCGTCCTACTTAATGGAATAGACACCCAGTTCTTGATGGAAAACATACTCCCACCGTCGTTTACCTGAGAATAAAGCCGTGGCGTGGGTTACCTTTCTTTCGGATATTCATACCCAGATTCTTTTAGCAATTTCTCAAAACAATTTTTTGGCGTAAATTGCATCAATGGAAAGAAAACTGAAAGAAGTCAAACTTGATTCGGCTAAAACGTTTTCAGAGTTATACGGATTGAAAGATCAATCACCTTTAATTGGAGTAATTGATTTTAAAACAGCTCAGAAGTCGCCGAACAACCTTGAGATGGAGTACGGGGTTTATGCTCTCTATTTGAAGGATGTGTCAGTGTGTTCGTTAAAGTACGGAGCTTATCCCTGCGACTATACGAGCGGCACTTTGGTTATGTTTGCTCCGGGACAGCGAGCACGTCTTGATAGTCCTGAAGCGCAGGTAAGACCCGACGTCATCGGACTTTTGTTTCATCTCGATTTAATAGAAGGGACGCCCTTGGGTTTAACGATGGGGAAGTACACCTTCTTTTCATATAAAGAGGCCGAATCTCTGCATTTATCTGATTCTGAAAGGGATATTTTTAGAAGGGCCCTTCAGGAAATCGCTGAACATCTTAGAGTTCCGGCGGCATGGCATACAAGAGATATTTTGGCGAGCCGGATTCAACTTTTGCTGGATTGCGTCAATTCTTTCTATGTTAGACAGTTCGGGACTCGGCACGCTATTAACCTCAAGATATTGCAAAACTTCCGAGTCCAGCTCAAAGGTTTTTACGTTGAGGGCCGTAGCACGAATGGTTTTCCTTCGGTTTCTTATTTTGCGGAAAAAGCGAATCTTTCCCCCGGTTATTTTGGCGAGCTCATAAAGAAAGAAACCGGTAAAACGCCGCAAGAATTAATCGGAAACCACATTTTGGAGTGTGCGCGGCAGAGACTGGTTTTGTCAAAAGATTTTGTGAGCACTATTGCTTACGATCTAGTATCTTGTAACTTTAATTAGTTCGTTTTTATGAGGTGATAAAATGAAGCAA
>OGJY01000085.1_pt1 | contig 115358 bp, 87 predicted proteins | sample 1572231 | NCBI WGS metagenome assembly OGJY01 (sample SAMEA2582121, study PRJEB24529) | metagenome | biome: Human gut stool | place: China | collected 2011
GAATCCACTGGTGTTTGAGACCAGCGCGTCTACCAATTCCGCCATCTGGGCATTTGTTTTTTCTAATGCGTTGCAAAGGTACGCATATTTTTTATTCCTGCAAGCGTTCAGCTATTTTTTTTCAAATTATCTGTTACGGAAGGCTAATAATACAAGATAGGGAGACTAAATCCCGGATTATTTCGTTAACTTTGTAAGAGTATAATATAAAAACAACCTGTGTATCATGAAAGATAATTATTGCGTTATCATGGGAGGAGGGATTGGCAGTCGCTTCTGGCCTTTTAGCAGAGAAAGTTATCCTAAGCAATTCCTGGATTTCTTCGGAACCGGACGTTCTTTGTTGCAGATGACTTTCGACCGCTTTTCCAAGATCATTCCAACAGAGAATATTTTTATTGTAACAAATGAAGCTTACGCCGATCTGATCCAAGAACAACTACCTGAGTTAAAAGAAGACCAGATCCTTCTGGAACCTGCACGTAGAAATACGGCACCCTGTATCGCATACGCAGCATATCACATCAAAGCATGTAATCCGAATGCCAATATCGTTGTAGCACCTTCCGACCATCTGATCCTAAAAGAAGATGTATTCCTGAAAGATGTTCAGCGCGGGTTGGACTTTGTTAAGGAGAATAAGGCACTGGTTACATTGGGTATCAAACCCAGTCGTCCGGAAACCGGTTATGGTTATATCCAGAGCAGCGACTCTATGTTGGGAGAATTTACCAAAGTAAAGACGTTTACGGAAAAACCGAACCTGGAGCTGGCAAAGGTCTTTTATGAGAGCGGCGAATTTTTCTGGAACTCCGGATTGTTCCTGTGGAATGTAGATGCTATTCTGGATGCATTCAGCAAATACCTGCCGGATATCGCTGTCCGTTTCGATCTGGGTAAAGATAAATTCAATACGGAACATGAACGTGACTTTATCCGTGAGAATTTCCCTTATTGCTTGAAGATATCTATCGACTACGGTATTATGGAGAAAGCGGATAACGTATATATGTTGTGTGCCGACTTCGGTTGGGCCGATCTGGGAACCTGGGGATCATTGTTCGAACTGGCTCCGAAAGACGAGAACAACAATGCCGTATTGAAGAACAGTAATGCGCTGCTGTATGAAAGTTCGGGTAATGTGATCGCAGTAGGAAACCCTAAAAGGTTGACTGTTGTACAGGGACTGGATGATTGTATCGTGGCTGAATCAGGAAATGTACTCCTTATCTGTAAGAAAGACGATGAACAACGCATCAAACAGTTTGTTGCCGATGCGCAAATAAAACACGGGGCGGAATTTAATTAAACCATTTCTTCCCCAGATAATGAACGGGATACCAGGCGGCCATAAATCCAATGGCCGCTACCGTTACAAACGCTACCAGGATATCCGTAAAGATAACACGTACGGGATAAGCATCAATAATAAAGGCACCGGCCGTCTGTCCCAGTTTGATCAGGCCGAACGATTGTTGCAACAGGCAAAGAACCAGGCCGATCATGATCCCTATCAACGCTCCGAAGCCGGAGATCATCCAACCCTCAAACAAGAATATACGGCGGATCAGGCTGTCGCTTGCCCCCATGTTACGGAGTGTGCGTACATCATCCTGCTTCTCGATCATCAGCATCGACAGCGAGCCTACTACGTTGAATAAAGCGATTGCCAGGATAAAGCAGAGGATCAGGAAAGTCATCCATTTCTCTATCTGCATCATTTTGAACGAGGCCTCTTGTTGTTCGAAGCGATCCCGGATAATGAATTCGTCCCCTAAAATGCTTTTTATCTGCTTTTTTACGGAAGAAAGATCTGCTTTCTCCGTCAATTTCAATTCTATGGCGCTGACTTCTTTGTCATAATGGAACAGTTCGCGGGCCAGCGAGAGAGGGACGATCATATAGCCTTCATCGTAGATCTGTTGATTGATCATGAAAACTCCGCCGGTATAGGCATATTTCCAGTTGAACGAAGAAGATGGATTCGATAAGTTGACCTTCACATTCCGTTTAGGCACATACAGTTCCAGAGGAGAGGCGAAGCCCGGCCGTGCTCCCAACTTTGACGACAGGCCAACTCCCAGCAGGGCATAGTCTGCCACTTCGTCTTGTAGTGTGAAATTGCCGTCTATCAGCGCGCTATCCATCATGGTAAGATGCTGGTAAGCATCATCCACCCCTTTCACGACAGCTACATCCTGACGGTCGTGGTAGCGGATCAGGGCATTGTCCTGCAATGTCTCACTGAAAAAAGCAATATCCGGCAACTCCCTTATTTTCTGCATATCGGAGGTTGTCGGATCGAATACTTTTCCTGTCCGGGGTGTGATCTTCAGTTCCGGATCGAAACTGCTGAACATGCCTGCTACCAGATCATTGAACCCGTTATAGACCGACAGGGCGCAAACCAATGCAATGGTAGCGACCACCACCCCGCAAACACATATCATCGATATGATATTGATCGCATTGTGGGATTTCTTCGAAAAGAGGTACCGCCGGGCTATATAGAACGGGAGATTCAAAGTTCGGATGTCTTATTTTTGAAGCAGTTTATCAATGTTTTCAATATAATCCAGCGAGTCATCGATGAAGAAACTCAGTTCAGGAATGATACGTACCTGCTTACCGATGCGTTTGCCCAGGTCAAAGCGGATCGCTTTGGTATTGGCGCGGATCGATTCCAACAGCTCTTCGCCCTTTTCGGAAGGGAAGATACTCAGGTATGCTTTGGCTATACCCAGGTCGGGGCTAACGCGCACTGCACTTACAGAAATCAGAATGCCAGGCATCCCCTGGGTCTGTTTCTGGAAAATATCGCCTAATTCTTTCTGGATCAGACGACCAATCTTATTCAGTCTTGTACTTTCCATATCGTTGTAATTTTACTTTTTCCAAATCATTGTCAGGCCGTCGCGAAGCGGAAGGATCACTTTCTCCACCCGCGGGTCTGCTTTTATTTTATCATTAAAACTAAGAATACCGATGGTTTGTTTATCTGCCGGATGAGGTTTTTCCAATACTTTACCATCCCAAAGTGTGTTGTCGGCCAGGATCAGGCCACCGGGGCGGACTTTCGGAAATACCAGATCGAAGTATTCTGAATATAGTCGTTTGTCTGCATCGATAAACACCAGGTCGAACGTTTCATCGAGCTGCGGGATAATTTCCAACGCGTCACCGAAATGCAGCATTATTTTATCTTTATAAGGAGAACGGGAAAGATACTTCATGATGAAATCTTCCATTTCATCGTTTATCTCAAGGGTATGGATCAGTGCATCTTCTTCAGTTCCTTCGGCCATGCAAAGAGTGGCGTAAGCGGTATAAGTACCGATTTCCAATACACGCCGGGGGCGTAGCATACGACAAAACATTTTCAGTATCCTTCCCTGCAAATGGCCGGACAGCATACGCGGACGCAGGAGGTTTACGTTGGCATCCCGGTTTAAGGAGGATAACAACTTGCCTTCTTCGTCACTGTGGGAGAGAATGTATTCGTCTAATGTCATTATAAATAAAGATGTTTACGGGTCAAATATACAAAGAAGATGTTACAAATAGTCTTTTTACCATGACAGACTTGATCCGTCACCGCACTTCGACTTTTATAACACCTTCTTTTATCTATATCGGATTATTCTTTAAAAGTCGGAAGGGAATAGTTCTTTCCTGCATCCAACACTTTTCCTACGTTGTTGATTTCAAGGAATGTCGTTCCGCCACCTTCGCCGAAGCTACCGCTCAGATAAGCTACCATGTCGTTGCGTGTGATACGTCCGCTCTTGATCAGTTCGTTCAGCGCACTGAAGAAATAACCGCGGCGGCTGTCGTCCCAGGGTTGATAAACAGCCCATACGCCGTATGACAAAGAAAGCATGCGGGTTACACGCTGGTTATAACAGATCGCAAATACAGTGGATGTACCGCGGAATGCTGCCAGATAGCGTGCTGTACGTCCGGTATGGCTGTCTGTGATAATCGCTTTTACATGCAGCTTGTTGGATGATTTCACCGCCTGTTTTGCCAGGAATGAAGTAACATCCAGGTCGTTTCCTTCGATGGGAACGCGGATATCGTTTGCAGCCAGCTTAGTCTTTTCAGCTTCGCGGGCAACCTTAGTCATTGTCTGGACTGCTTCCAGCGGATATTTACCGTAAGCCGTTTCCCCGCTTAGCATCAACGCATCCGTACGATAATAGATAGCATTGGCGATGTCGGTCACTTCCGCGCGGGTAGGACGCGGGTTCTTGATCATGGAGTGAAGCATCTGGGTAGCCACAATTACCGGCTTCTTCATTTCCACACATTTGCGGATCAATACACGCTGAATGCCCGGGATCTTTTCTGCCGGAACTTCGATACCCAGGTCACCGCGGGCGATCATGATACCGTAAGTCACCTCCAGGATTTCGTCGATATTGTCGACCCCTTCCTGGTTCTCGATCTTAGAGATGATCTTGATCGGGCTTTTATGTTCGTCGAGGATCTGTTGGATATCCAATACATCCTGTTTGTTTCTTACAAAAGAGTGGGCGATGAAATCGAGATCGTTCTCGATAGCCCAAAGAATGTTTTTACGGTCTTTTTCTGTCAGTGAAGGCAGGTTGATACGTACACCCGGCACGTTCACGCTCTTGCGGCTACCGAGTACGGCATCGTTTTGGACTTCGCAAACCAGGTAATCGTCATGTTTTTCGATCACTTTCAGTTCCAGGTCGCCATCGTCGATCAGGACATCGCTTCCGACGATGAGGTCACCGACAAAATTCTTGTATGATACATAAATACAATCATGCGTAGTTTCACCGTTCGGATCACCTATGATTTTTACGAGTTCACCAGTTGTAAACGGGATTGGCTCCTGGCATATCGTAGTACGAACTTCAGGGCCTTTTGTGTCCATCAGGATACCGATGCGGTCGGAAACGGCACGGGCATTGGTTACGACACGGTTCAAACCTTCTTCCATCATGTGAGCCGTATTCAGGCGCACAACATTCATTCCTGCATTATACAGCGAACGGATGAATTCAACATCACAACGCTGATCAGAAATCGTAGCAACAATCTTAGTATGCTTTAACATATAACCTTATAAATATTATAACCTATTATTCCTTGTAAGAGTCGACAACAGTCAACTAGATAAGCGCTTCAAGCGCCAACCGGTATGAATCCAGACCGAACCCGAGGATCACGCCTTTGCAGGCAGCGGATATCATAGAGACATGGCGGAATGATTCGCGTGCATGTACATTTGAAATATGTACTTCTACTACCGGCGTATTTACAGCTTTTATGGCGTCATGTAATGCGATGGATGTATGTGTATATGCTCCCGCATTCATTATAATACCATCATAGTCGAAACCCACTTCGTGAATTTTGTTTATCATTTCACCTTCAATATTACTTTGATAGTACGCTATTTCGCACTGAGGATATCGGGCGCGTAGTTCGTCCAAATAACTTTCGAATGAAGCACTACCATACACTGTCGGCTCTCGTTTGCCCAACAGGTTAAGATTAGGACCGTTAATAATCTGAATCTTCTTCATTTTGCTGTAACTTTATTACCTTTGTACCACCTTGTACGGGCTGAAAATATCCGGCAAAGGTAGTGATTTTATTTGACACATACATAATTACCTGTCTACAATGCAGCAAGGAAAAGATATAATCGGCAAATATAAGACCTGGCTCCGGCTGGAGAAGTCGTTATCTGCCAATTCGATAGAGGCTTACCTGACCGACCTCGATAAACTGACCCGTTTCATCGAATCGGAAGGAAAGGATTACACCGACATAACCTATCAGGATTTACAGCAGTTCGTCGCCCAGTTGCGTGATATCGGCATACATCCCCGTTCGCAGGCTCGCATCATCTCGGGTATTAAGTCGTTCTACCGCTTCATGTTGCTGGACGAGTATATAACAGTCGATCCTACCGAATTGTTAGAATCGCCCAAGATCGGATTGAAGTTACCCGAAGTTCTGACGGTCAACGAGATAAATGACATACTCGATTCTATCGACCTGTCCTTGCCGGAAGGCCAGCGTAACCGGGCGATGCTGGAAGTGTTGTACAGTTGCGGATTGCGTGTTTCCGAATTGACTTCCCTGCGTTATTCGGATGTTTATTTCGATGAAGGTTTTATCAAAGTGGAAGGGAAAGGGAGCAAACAACGCCTTGTCCCGATCTCCGATACGGCTATCCGGGAGATAAAGAATTACCTGCTGGATCGTAATCTGGTCGCGGTAAAGAAAGGGTATGAAGATATTCTTTTCCTGAGCCGCCGGGGAACAGGGCTTTCGCGTATCATGGTGTTTCATGTGATCAAACAGCAGGCGGAGATGGCCGGCGTAAAAAAGAATGTCAGTCCGCATACGTTCCGCCATTCTTTTGCCACCCATTTACTGGAAGGCGGTGCCAACCTTCGTGCCATTCAGGATATGCTCGGGCACGAAAAGATCACGACGACAGAGATCTATACCCATATCGACCGGGAATTCCTGCGTAAAGAAATCCTGGAACATCATCCCCGGAGCCGTTACCGGGAATGAATGCCTTTTATCCTTTCAATTAGTTCGTCTCCCAATGCCTGTTTCGTCACGATATGCTCTTTGACGGCTGTAACGAACGGGTTTTGTTCGAATGCGCCGCGAACGGTTTCAAAGTCCTCCTGTTTCTCTTTTCTGGAACCGTCTACGCCGAAGCCGGTCATTGAAGTAAGCGAGAATTCCTTTTGTGCGTCCTTGTACAGCAGATCGTCCAGTTCGATCACGGAAGACTTCCATATCTCCACCAGTTGTATGATTTCGTCAGCGGTGATGGAGTCAAGTTTTATGCCGTAGTATTCTTCTATTTTCTTATAAGCCCACGTCCATTCCATCTCATAATACAGATAGTGCATGGTGTGGAAGAACAAATCGATAAAACCCAGCGAGGTTGTCTCCTGGTTTTCAATATCCTCGATCAGTCCATCCAGTTGGTCTTTGGGAAGGATCAGGCCGGCCAGGTCTACCCATTCTCCTTCTCCCTCTTCGGTTGTCGGGATCAGTTGACTGTGTACTTCTTCCAGGCTCTTGAACCGGGTGCCTTCCAGTCTTTTGATCAATGAGTTGCCCAGGAACTTATTGATTGCCATCCCGTACAGTTTCAAGGCATTCCGCAGGGAAGAGCCTTTAATACGGGTGTTCTGGTAGTAATAGATCTCGGAAGTCTCACCGACAAGGCTTTGCAGGTTCTTCAGGATGTCGACTGCCTTCATCATCTTCTGAATGGTATAAGGGCTTAACAGGTTGTAGTTGATCATATCTTGTTTGTTCGGGTCGGTACGCTTGTCGCGTTTCGGCCATTTCTGGGCGTCACGGATCGTTCCGACGCTCCGCAGGTTAACGCCCGGAACAAGATAAGTTTCGTCATCCTGCTCTATCAGGTAGGAGAAAGGCATGTCGGATGTATCGCTGTGATGGTGATGCCGTCCCATGATCAACGAGAAAGCGCCGATACGTGCCGGCCAGAGGATATAAGAATCGCTGGTTGTCTTGGAACCCCTTTCCACAATACCCTGATGGATCGGGCCGAGTTTATACATGTGGTTGCTCTGGTTGGAACCGCTACCGGCGTTCAGGAACGAATACATACCGGCAATCAGCAAACTGCTCTTGTGCATGGATACCGTGAACGGCCCGGCAAAGATTGCGCAAGCTTCCCCGTTTTCGAACGAGCAGTTACTGAACAACAGGGAGTCGTGTGCTGAGAAGTTATGCGTCACATGGCAGGCCTGTCCGATAAAGCAGCGGATAATCTTTGCTGCATCGGCAATAACCGCTCCGGAAGAGATAATGAAGTCCTGGGCGATCACACTATCGCCGATATATACAGGAGCTTCTTCGTTACTGCTTATCGTTCCGTTTTCCAGGCGTGTGCAGTTTTCGATGGTGGTGTATGGGCCTAGATCGACATTGCGGATCGTTCCGGCATTGATTATCTTTACATCCTTACCTACTGTCCCGTAGTCGGAAGTCAGTTTTTTAGTATAATCGGCAATCATTTCCTGTAGCTTGCCGATCAGCTTCGGACGGTGGCGGTAAAGTGCGATCACATAAGCCAGAGGGGCGGAAAGCCGGTTGAAGATCGGTACTTCACGACCGCCGGTTTCGTTTAATACGGATACCTGTACGTTGTTGCCGAACGTCGTTTCCCCTTCCACAACCATTATGTTGACATTCTCTATATAGCAATTATCGTGAATGCGGTAGTTCGCAATATAATTGTGTACGTTCTCGATCAGGATATTATTGCCTAAGAAGCAATTATGCAAAGTCGCATTCCTGATCCCGCTATGCTTCTTTATTCCGCCGGGCAGCGTAAACTCCTTTTCGAAAAGACCGATTATAACCGTTCCCGAAAAGCGAACATTAACGAGATACTTCGTATCGAAGGAAAGCGGGACTAATACTTGATCCCAGCTCTCTGCGCGGCAGTCCTGAGATTGCAGGATCGCAATCTCTTCCGGCCGCAGGTTTCTTATTTTATCCATTGGTCAACTAGTTTGTATTTCTTCCGGCTTACTCCTGTTCTTCTTCGTCGTACTGCTGGAAGAGGAAGTCGTTGTAAGGAAAACGGGTGATATGTATCTGTTTAACCCGTTCGTATAGTAATGCTTTCAAAGCATCGATATTGGTACGTTCCTTGGCGGAGATAAAGATACAGTTATCCTGCAACTTATTCATCCAGGTACGTTTCAGTTCGTCCAGGTCGATATTTTCACGTTTCCGCGGGGTGAGGTCGTCCTCGTCTTTCGGAACGAAGGTGAAGGCATCGACTTTGTTGAATACCATGATCATCGGCTTCTCGCTTTTGTCGATCTCGGCCAATGTCTTGTTTACCACCTCGATCTGTTCTTCAAAAGTCGGGTGGGAGATGTCTACCACATGAACAAGCAGGTCGGCTTCGCGCACCTCGTCGAGTGTCGATTTAAACGACTCCACCAGTTCAGTAGGTAGTTTGCGGATGAAACCGACCGTGTCTGACAACAGGAAAGGCAGGTTCTCGACAATCACTTTCCGGACAGTCGTGTCGAGTGTTGCAAACAGCTTGTTCTCGGCAAATACTTCGCTCTTGCTCAACTGGTTCATCAGCGTAGACTTGCCGACGTTGGTATATCCGACCAATGCCACACGAACCATTTTACCGCGGTTCTTCCGCTGTACACTTTTCTGCTTGTCGATCTCTACCAGGTCGCGTTTCAGCTTGGCTATTTTATCCAGGATGATACGTTTATCGGTTTCGAGCTGCGTTTCACCCGGCCCGCGCATACCGACACCACCACGCTGGCGTTCCAGGTGAGTCCACAGACGGGTCAGTCGCGGCAACATATATTTATATTGGGCCAGCTCCACCTGCGTCTTTGCGTTGGCGGTCTGTGCACGATGGGCGAATATATCGAGGATCAGGCTGGTACGGTCAAGTATCTTCACCTGAAGTTCTTTTTCAATGTTACGAAGCTGCTTGGGGGTGAGTTCGTCATCGAAGATAACCAGTCCGATTTCATTTTCGATCACATACTCTTTTATTTCCTGAAGCTTACCGGTTCCGACGAATGTAACGGGGTTCGGATAGTCCAGTCTCTGATAAAATTGTTTCACGGCTTCGGCTCCGGCCGTATCGGCAAGGAATGCCAATTCGTCCAGATATTCTTTTACTTTCTGTTCGTTTTGCTCGGGGGTAATCAAACCAACGAGCACCGCTTTTTCTGTCAGCGCTTCTGATATAATAAATTCTTTCATGCGACAAAGATAATCATTTCAATTATTTCTTTATATTTGCGAACAGAATAACGATCAAAATAGTTTAGCTATGAAAAAGAAAGATTTACGCGCAAGCGGGCGTCTCTTTGCCTGTATTGCAATTTCAACAGTTATGTTGTCCGTCCGGGCACAAGTGTCTAATCCGTCTACATGGTCTGTTTTTGTGAAAGGAAGCGGGAATACGGTAGTTGTCGATACGTTTCGTATGCAGACGTTTTCGGGGGCGGCTGGTGATAATTGGGAGTATACGGGAAGTGACGGGGTGGTAATAGAGAAAGGAAGGGGATTGAAAATACCCTTGAAAGGCAAGGTCTCGTTTGAACCTTATACGTTGGAGAACTTTCAGAAAGTGTCGGCTGTGATTACTCTTTCTGCTCATTCATTGACTGCTGGTGATACGTTGTTTGTTGAGCTTGATAATAAAAACGGGAAAAATCGGGGAGGAGCAGTTTATCCTCAAGGAAAAGATAAGCCCGTTGAGTCTGTACGATTTGGCAGTAACCCTTGCCGTCTGGACTTTTCTGCATCTACTTTGAACAATAATACGAATGGTTATTTCCTGATTGATAGCATTTATGCTTATGATACAATACCCAAGCACTCTCTGTTTACCGGCGCAGGCGACTGGAATGATAAAAGCTGTTGGTCTCATCTTCCCCCTTTCCGTCACCGGCGTGCTTTGATAAATGGAGACGTAGAAGTCAGCTCTTTGGTACAATGTAACCAGGCCAGTTTAGCTGACGGTAGCTTACGTATTACTGATAATGGTCATTTTATTGTGGATGAACTGTTTCTCCATAACACTGACATTTCACTGGCAGTAGCCGGAGAGCTGACTGTAAATAAGCAGATAACGACATATTATACCTTCCCCGAAAAAGGTAAATGGTACTTCCTCTCTTTCCCTTTCGATGTTTCCCTGAAAGGGCTTGATTCCCGTTTTCAGTTGAAAGATGATACCTTTTCCGGTAATGGTAATTATCTGTATGTACAAACTTATAACAGCGACAAACGAGTTTCCAGTCAACAGGCTACCGGAAACTGGAAAGTCTTTCCTATGCCGTCCTCTTCGGATAATCCTCTGATCTTTGAGAAAGGAAAAGGCTATCTGGTCGCATTGGACGCTGCGGCATCTGACAATACATTGACCTTTTCTGTCGATAAAGAGAATCTGCCGGACAATTTCGGTAAGGCCGCCTCTATACCTATAAATATATCATCTTCCGGTGATGCTGATACCGATCATAGCGGTTGGTATCTTTGTGGTAACCCGCTGCCCGCACCGTTGGAACTTTCCCGGATAAAAACTGATCCGGCACTGGATGGAAATATCTATTTATACGATGGGAATACCTATAAGTCCTATCCGATAGGCAGCAATTACGCACTTCCGTCATTTGCTGCTTTCTTTGTCAAGGCGACGGCTGCTACCGCGTTGATTATTACCGGTGAATTATCTGCGGCAAATGTAATCTTGCTGAAATCCGATTTCTCTTTGCGTTCAGAGTTAGCAGAGCCGACAGAAGTTAAGACCCAAATATCCCAAGTCAAAAAGGAAACAGGGAAAAGTTTCTTAAAAGGTAATGCACTCTATCTCGAAGATCTCCCGTCTGCCGGAAAAGTAAAAGTGATAGATGTTACCGGCCGCGTTGTATATTACCGTGCTGTATCAAATGGTTCATCCGTGTTGCCTTTGTCTCTCCGGTCAGGATTGTACATTATTATTGTTGAAGCCGGTGGTTATCGCGCCCAACACAAATGCGTTCTGACCCAATAAAAGCCGGAACTATCTTGTATCTTTGCCTGTTCAAAGTAATAAAGAAGAAAATCGGTATGAAGAAGATTAATATTACAACCGGTGTCCTGTTGATCTACCTGATCGTAATGAGCGTATGGGGCTGGCCCGGAAAGCAACCCGATCCCGACTGGGTACAGTATTTCGCTGTCATGGGAGTATCCGTGTTCGTCATCCTTCTGCTACGTTATCTGCAAATCAAGCGGATGAAGATGCGTAATAAGTGGAAGGAAGAGAACAAACGGTAGTTCAATGCCTGGAACTTGCCCCTAGAGAAACTGGATGGCCTGGGAGATAACTTCCCCTGGAGCCGATGTAAACTTATTTACCTCCGCAATAAAACATTGTTCGACCTTCGTCAGACAGCTGTTCGACAAGTGTGAGACAGCTGTCTGACGAGTGTCGAACAGCTGTCCCACACCCGTCGAACAAAGTTTTCCTCCGTACCCCGCTGAAATTGCGACCGCGCTGATCGGTAATTCCCTCCCGGATAGTTGGAAATATGTCCGGGATCATCCTCCCTTCCCGCCGGGTAATACTCTATATCTGGTAGGCAGTTGCATCTTTAATACTTATTAACTCCTTTTCTCTTGCTTGCTTACGATTATTTCGTAAGTTTGCGATATAATCGTAAATAAATAGGAATCATGGAAAAATTGACAATGCAGGAAGAAGAGGTAATGCGCTGGATATGGCAGATTGGTCCTTGTTTCGTTAAAGAGATACTAGCGAAGTATCCGGATCCGAAGCCACCCTATACCACGCTTGCTTCTATCGTCAAAAACCTGGAACGTAAGAAGTATGTGAAGAATAAACGCTATGGCAATACGTACGAATATACTCCGCTGATACCGGAGAGCGAATATAAACGTACCTTTATGAGCGGCGTTGTACGCAACTACTTCGAGAACTCGTACAAAGAGATGGTTTCCTTCTTCGCCAAAGAGCAGAAGATCTCTACGGATGATTTGAAAGATATCATCGATCTGATAGAAAAAGGAAAAGAATAAACCTTTTAATACCTTATTACCATGACACCGGAATTTGCCTACTTTCTGAAGGTGAATGTAGCCTTTGTACTCTTTTATGCCTTCTACCGACTGCTCTTTTATAAGGACACGTTCTTTAAGTTGCGTCGCTTCTCCCTTCTTGCTTTCTTTGGGCTGGCGTTGATTTATCCCCTGCTCAACATACAGGAATGGGTGAAGGAACAGGAGCCTATGACGGAAGTGATACAAATGTATTCGGCTATCCTGCCGGAAATAACCGTGACGCCCGAAGTGGTGGTCGAAACAGACTGGAAGAGTATCCTGCTCTCGGCAAGTTCTTATTTTTACTGGGGTGTCGTGGCCCTTCTTTTAGTCCGCTTCCTCGTTCAGTTAGGCAGTATCCTGCTACTGGCTTACCGCAGTCGGCGGACGGTCATACACGGCGTGCCTGTTTATCAACTGGATAAACCCGCCGGGCCTTTCTCGTTCTTCCAAATGATATTCATACATCCGGAAAGCCATTCGGATAAAGAGATAGATGAAATACTTACACACGAATGTACCCACGTATTCCAATGGCATTCGGTAGATGTGATGATTTGCGAGCTGATTACCGTTATATGCTGGGTGAATCCCTTTGCATGGCTTCTCAAGCGGGAAGTGCGCCATAACCTTGAATACCTGGCAGATAATACCGTTATCCAATCCGGATACGACAGCAGGAGCTACCAGTATCACCTGTTAGGTCTTGCCCATCACCATCAGGCTGCAGCAACGTTATATAATAGTTTTAATGTATTACATCTAAAAAACAGAATTAGTATGATGAACAAAAAGAGATCCAATGGGATCGGAAGAACAAAATACCTGATATTCATTCCACTGGCGGCATTCCTGATGCTACTCAGCAATATTGAGGCGGTTGCCCGTATTACGGGACAAATTGCAGCCGATGCAGTTGCCGAAGTAAAGGAAGCGACCGAGATCAGCCTGGTTCCGGCGGAAGCCGTGAAAGTGAAAGGTCAGGTAATAGACGATTTTAACGGGCCGATCATCGGTGCGAATGTGCTTGTAAAAGGATCCAACGTCGGGACAATAACCGACATGGATGGTAACTTTGTACTCGAAACGACAAAAGATGCCGTCCTTGTATTCTCTTTCCCAGGAACAAAGGCGAAAGAAGTGGCAGTGAAAGATGTGCTGGGTGACCTGAAAGTACAGTTGTATTCGGACGGAACGGTACAACGGTCACAGTCGGCCACGGCTTCTCCTGCTCCGCAACGGCAGTCGGATGGGCCGCAGGTTGTATCGGATCAGGTATTTACCGTTGTAGAAGTAATGCCGGAATTTCCCGGTGGACAGGGTGAATTGCTTAAATTTCTGGCCAAGACTATCAAATATCCGGTGATTGCACAGGAGAATGGTATTCAGGGACGTGTTACGGCTTCATTTGTCATAGAGAAAGACGGTTCTATCCGTGATATCGAAGTGATCCGTGGTGTCGATCCGTCACTCGATATGGAAGCTGTCAGGGTACTTTCTGCAATGCCGAGATGGACGCCCGGAAAGCAAAGGGGACAGGATGTGGCCGTTAAGTATACGGTGCCGGTTACTTTCCGTTTGCAGGGAAAAACAGAGAATCAACCCACTCCGGGCAAGGATGATATAGTAGTTGTTGGTTATGGTAGCGACGAGGCTGATAAAGTAGCCGATTCTAACCAGGTCTTTGCAATGGTGGAAAAGATGCCGCTATTCCCCGGTGGACAGGACGGCTTGATTGCGTTTTTGGCAAAGACAATACAATATCCGAAGGAAGCACAGGAGAAAGGTCTTCAAGGACGTGTTGTCTGCTCATTTATTGTGGAGAAAGACGGTTCGCTTAGTGATGCGAAAGTAATCCGGGGTATCGACCCGTCATTGGATCAGGAAGCTTTGCGTGTCATTAGTGTGATGCCGAAATGGACTCCGGGAACACAGCGCGGAAAGGCTGTTCGGGTTAAATATACCGTTCCTCTGACTTTCACCTTGCAGTAACCACCAAATAATACGAAGCTGATGATGCATAAATATACTGTTTTGCTTCTTCTCAGTGTCCTGTCCCTGATGGGGCAGGCACAGAGTTCATCACTACAGGAACTGGTTAACAGAAAGCAGTTTACGCAAGTGATTGCCCTGGCCGATAGTCTTACGGCGGCAGACTCTGCCGACTATGTTACTATGTCGGCTATCGGCCAGGCTTATGAAGGCGTACTCCGGTATAAGGAAGCATACCAGTGTTTCCGCCATTGTCTGTCGATGGACACGACGAATGTAGATGCTTTGAATGCGGTTGCCCGTGCAGCCATCAACTTCGGAAAGATTGCGGAAGCGAAGCGTTGTTTTCAGAAAGTGCTCGAAACGGATACGCTGAACTTCTACGCCAATAATCAGTTGGCCCGCCTGTATTATCAGTTGGGCGATTACGGGCAGTCGATGGAATATTACCATACGTTGGCTTCTTTCGAAAGTGATAATCCTTCTATCCTGGCCGGCCTCGCCGATTGCCATGTCAAGAAAGGAACCGGGCCGAACACGCTGATCGCCCTTTCCCTATATGCCCGCGCATTGGAAATTAACCCGGAAAATATACGTGTCGCCTCTTCCCTGATCAATACTTTGCTTCGGATGGGGGATGGAAAAGGGGCGTTGCAGGTATGCGATACCGCTTTGTATTATAACCCGGATAGTCGTCAGATCCGGCAGAGCCAGGGGATGGCTCTGTATATGACGAAGAATTACCTGAAAGCGGATACGGTCTACACCGGTTTGCTGGCTGAAGGCGATTCCTCTTTCATCAACCTCAAATATGCAGGAGCAGCCCGTTATATGTCGGGACATGCACTGGATGCTGTTGACCCTCTGGAGTTCGCTTACGAGATCGACTCTACCGATGTGGAGACGGTTCTTCTCTACGGTGCTTCGTTGGGGAAAACATACGACCGGCAGCGGGCGTACCGTTTATTCGACCAGGCGGAAGAGTGCATGAAGCCGAAGCCCTTTTTTGTCAATCTGCTGACTGCTTTCCGAGGAAGTACCCTGGAACGTGATGGTCGTTTCAACGAAGCGGAAAAGATATATTATGAAGCCTGGAAGAAAGATCCGACGCAACTGAATTTCCTATATGAGATCAGTAAGAATTATTGGGTAATAGAACCGGATCTGTTTAAGGATGAGGTGAAGTTGCAGAAAACGCTTTTCAGCAAGTACACCTATCTGACGGAATATATGAAGCGGAATGAATCGTCGAAAGGACTCCATAGCTACCGCTTCTTCCTTGAAGACTTGTATCAGGACGCCTTCTTCCGTAGTGTCAGCGAGCTGACAATGTTGGCACCCGACGGGAAAAAGAGTAAACTCTCATTGATCGACCTGCGTTCTCTGATCAACAGCCTGCCTGAACCACCCGAAATAGAAAAGCAACACTACGAACAGATGCGTGCTGCCATGAAGAAACGGGAACAGAAAGAGATGGCTTCGAAGGACTCGTCCGATCATTACTTCAATGCCGGCAGGAAAGCTGCCCAGGAGAAGAAATCCGAATAACCTAACAGGTTGCATATGGTAAAACAGATCAGAATGGCAGGTGTACTTCCTGTCTGCTTATTTCTGCTTTCATGCGGAGGAAAGAAGTCCGGTGATCAACAGGCGGAAGATATTTCCGGAGTATCCGGATATCCGGTAACGATCGCTTTTGAGAAAGGGATCGAGACGGAGCAGGAAGTACTGCTGAGTGAGATCGCTAAGGAAGTAAAGATCGTGCCGCTGGAGACGAAGCCCGAATGTCTGGTTGCCAAAGTGAATAAGGGGATGATACAGATGGTGGATCATAACTTGTTTATTCCGTGCAGTGAAGGGTTGTTGCAGTTTACGGATGACGGTAAGTTCGTCCGCTCGGTCGCCAAGCGGGGACAAGGGCCGGGAGAATATGCGGCAGTCAGGTTTATTGCTGCAAACGACAGGCTGAAACAGGTTTATTTGATGGATCATGGAAAACTCCTTACTTATTCTGTCGATGGAACGTATATAAGAGAGTGCAAAATACCTTTCTGCTGGCAGTTCACCGTGTTAGGCGATAGTACGTTTGTCGGCTATATTTATAATAATACGGGACAGAAGAAAGATAAACTTCTTCTTATAAATCAGGAAGGTGAGACATGGAATACTTTTCCGCAGTATGATCAGTTTACCATTGCCAGCGGCTTGAATTATTATTTGTGGGGACGTTACGACCGTTATGTCTATTCATTTAAGGAGGAAGCTTGTTGCAAAGAGTATTATAATGATACGGTCTTTACGGTTACACCGGAGCAGCTTCAACCCCGTTATATCCTGGATATGGGAAGATATAAAATTCCGAAGGAAAGACGTTTTGAAATCCTCGAAGGAAACTGGCAGGTCTATTCAGAACCGGCACAGGCGTATCTGCGCCCGGATTTCCAGGAAACTTCTCAATGGGTGTTTCTCCCCTATACTTCCTGGGATGTGACCAGTGAAGATGAGTCGCTCCGGTTGGCTATGTATGATAAGAAGAAAGGCGTTTGCTATAAGGTGAAGAACGACCGGATCAAGAACGATATGCCGGGCGGTTTGCCTTTTTATCCGGAAGCTCGCATCGCAGATGATGTGTTGCTTTATTACCTGGAAGCATCCGAGGTACTGGAGCTGGCAGAAGAGGATCCTTCGATCCTGGACTATGAGCAATTGATGAATTTGAAAGAAGATGATAACCCGGTATTGATGATCGTTCAGTTGAAATGATCTGAACAAATAATAATCAACTAAATACTTAGGAGTATGAATAGATTTAGTACCATATCATTCGTTATTATCTCCTCTCTTTTGTTTTCCTGTGGCGGGAAGAAAGCAGAGAAACAGGCGGAAGAAGTGGAGGTTGCAAAAGCTCCCACATATCCTATGACTGTTCCGTTTGAAACCGGTATAGAGACGGAGCGCGAAGTCTTATTAAGCGAGATTGCCGATTCTGTAAGGTTTATACCGTTGGAGACAAGCGATAAATCTTTGATCAGGGGAATAAAAGAGGCGAATATCCTGAAGACTGACAAATACTTCTTTTTACCGTGGGTGGAAACATTGTTCCAATATACTTCAGATGGTCAGTTTGTCCGTAAGATAGGACGCAAAGGAAGCGGCCCCGGTGAGTTTGTCTGGATCTCCCAGATTGATGCTGATGAAGAAAAGGGATTGCTTTTTATGCAAACGACCTCGCAGCGGATCAATGTGTATGATATGGAGTCGGGGAAGTTCCTGCGGTCGATGAAATGTCCGGATATCGAGTCGGGGGACTTTGCGATGTTGAATGATACGACATCCGTCACATTCGTTCGTAATACGAACGGCAAAAGGAAGATACGCCTTTATATCGCTGATGCCAAAGGTGATACCCTGAATACCTTCTCCCGGTCGGATTTGTTTGAATTGAACAGTCAGTATTCATGGATGATGAGCAGCCCGACGGATCGTTATATGTTCCATTATAAAGATCTGGTTTGCTGTAAAGACTATTACAACGATACCCTGTTTACCGTAACGAAGGAGCTACTCGAACCCCGGTATATCTTTGAAATGGGGAAATATTCTTTGCCTATTGAATGTCGTTTTGAATACCTAAACGGAGATGGCAAGCGTTTCCAGGAACTGGCAGCTCCTTATCTGAGGTATCAGGCAATTGAGACAGAATCGTATCTGTTCATGCCTTATACGAATTGGACAGGTGAAAAAGCACGCAAGCGGCGGCTGGCTCTGTTCGACAAGAAAACCGGGGAGTGTTATAAAGTATCGGGTGATGGCTTCATAAGGAATGACCTGGGAAGTGAATTGCCTATTTGTCCTGTAGCTGCATTAGACAGTAAAACATTATTGTCTGTATGGGAAATGCAGGATATATTTAAGGAAGCCGAAAAGAATCCCGCCATCCTTGAATTAGAACAATTGAAAGGGATAGACGAAGATGATAATCCGGTGTTGATGCTTGTTTATTTGAAGTGAAATGACAATTATTGCTCCCGTTACCGATAGCTTGTTAGGATGAACAGTCGGTTATTCTTAGACTTCACTGTAACGGGACAATATTTTTTATCCCATCATCCCCGTTTTTATTTCAGTTTCGAGATAAGAATAAGTATAATATGGACTTTGATAATACAGTCCCGTAGCAGGGTCAGACAATTTAGCGAAGGTATCTGAAGTATAAACCGTATCCAAAGCGGTTGGCATATCCATTCCCAAACGTTCCATCAGTAAAACAACTAAGTCTGCCGTAACCGATTCAACCATATAATCAAAGTCTGTCATAACCTTTTTAATAAATGAATTGATTTTTCAGTTCCAAAATAATACTGGAAAGTGATTCCTTTCATATATTTTAATCGATTAAGAAACTCCTGTATATCGATAGATTTATCTTCTAATTTCTTAATCTGTAAACCAACTTTGTCATTAGCGATTGGTCCATAGACAATATCATACTGAAATACTGAATTTCCGTCTCTACTATTTCTATTAGCAAACACAAACTCCGCCCATTCTTCCGTATATGAACTGAATATTTTCACTAATAGATCCGTTCTATGAAGAAGGGTTTCGTCAAACTCATATTGAGTTACCACTGGCTCTCCGCCTAAAATAGCACATTTAAGAGCAGCCATACGAAAGGCCTGTTCTTTATCTGAGGATAAATAAAAACCTTTCCCAAAATCCTTATTCGGTTTGGAGCGAGTTAAATCTATGTTTTCTATGATGACATTGGAACCATGATAAAGGATCATGCGATAGCCCCTCCCTGGCGTTGGCAATAGAGTGTCAGATAAGAAAGAGCTTCTTTAAAATCGAGTGTGTGGATGGCCTCATAGTGTTGTTCCAGGAAGTCAATTCCACGAAAACGGCGGATATATCGGTAAGCTTGCTGCTTATTCAATCTATTCCGCTGTGCGAACGCATCAATCATAGCCGCTATAAATTCCACTTTGTCTCTTATATTGCTCATTGATATAACCTTTTTACAAAGAAACAGGATTTTTCCTGATTATCCAAATAGAGGCAAATCTTTATTCAGTAGGGTTAATTGGCATTTAGTCGTATAACTTAAAAAGGGCAGACTTTTGTCTGCCCCTTATGAAGATATCTTTGGATACAAATCTCTTATTCACTCAGAATAGTAAGTTCTGCTCCCGTTGCGAAATCCTGTCCGTTCTGTGAGCTCAGTGCGGTGAAACGGATGTAACGTCCTTTCACTGGTTGGTCGAAGAGGACTTTCTTCTCATCCCGGTTATTTGCGAACTGGCCTTTGCAGACAGGTTCTCCCCATTTTTTGCCATCGGAGCTGACTTGAATGGAATATTCCTTGATATTACCGTTGTTGCTGTCTTTGCGGGGCATGTAGATAAAGCCTTTGAATGCCTTTTCTTCGCCGGCATCCAGGTCTACCCAGTGCGGATACTTAGCTACCGTAACCGAATACATGCTGTGCCAGATTGTATTCGGATCGCCGTCTACCAGGTTCTTGGCATCGCCTTCACCCACTTCCTCACTGCTGGCGTAGATAACCTCTGTCTGGATGCTTTCCTGTTTGTTGAAAGTCTTTGTCGATTTGATCTCCGGATTATTCTTCAACCAGGCTGTGATCGTTCCGCCTTCGCGCATCGGGATGGCTCCGGTATATTCTTTCGCTTTCTTTTCCTTGCCGATCGTATAGTAGAAAACAGCCTCCTTATCGATAGACGACAATTCGACCATACCTACCCGGCTGCGGGTGATGGAGAAAGGAATGTCTCCGGCTGGCGATACCTGTGCCGCAGCCGATAGGTCTTGTGTTGCCGGGCGGATGATAAAGCCGATATTGTTCTGTCCGGCAAATACACGGTCGTGCATCAAGGGGCCACCCTGTCCGCAACTGTTACCACCCAGGCCTGTAACGGCAAGGTCGAGATGCAGGTAGGTATCACCGGCTTTCGGCAATTGATAAGGATGTCCGGCCAGGGTCATATCGAGTGCGGAATACTGTAATGCCGAGGTAGAAAGGCGGTTGGTTGCTACAAAGATAGCTCCCTTACCGGCCTTGTCGGTCAGGGCACACCAACGTACGTCCTCATGGTTACCCATGTCCTGCGGTTTGGGGAAGTTCACGAACTGGTCGGCTACGGTCGATTGATATTGCTCGATGAACTGTCCGGCTTTACGGTCGGCATAGTTTTCAATAGGGCCGCGTCCGTAGTACGTATAGTTTTCGTAACGTTGAGGCACTATCATCCGGTAACCTAAACGCGGCAGTACCAGGCTCGGGTTGTTGGAAGTGATGCTTGCCTGCAGCTCGATGGAGCCGTCGCGGTAGATTGTCCATGCCTGGTCGGTTGTGAACTTGAAGTCGTCTTCACCGAATACCTTGTCGGTTTCTTCTTCCACCTTATTCTTACCGCTCGAGGTTCCGCCCAGTATCTTGGCTGCATTGGGCGCTTGTGATTCTACGGTGTAGAACAATACCAGGGAACCGTCTTTCCGCTGGATTACTTTGGATGCGGTAGCTTTATGTTTCAGGTTATGCAAGCCGTTTTCGAACCAGCTGCCGTAGAACCAGTTGTCGTTGTTGGTGAAGGCTCGGAAAGCATCCAGTTTCGGGCCGTTACCGTCGGCAATGATCGTTTCGCCACCGTAATTCAGGCTGTAGATCGTTCCGGTTTCGTTATCGAATGTCGCTTTGAAATTATCACCCTTGATTGTTGAGAAGCGCGGGTCTGACTGTTTTTCGATCGCTAATTCACCTGCTGAGGCATTAGCCACTTCGTTGATGGCAGGTTTTCCGGCGGAAGCTTTTACCGGGAGCTGTTCTTCAGCCATTACATAACCTTTGGCAGCCCAGGGTTTGTCTTCATTCAGCAGGAATTGTACTTTGACGAAATATTCGTTGTCCGCTTTCAGCTGACTGTAATTGTAAGGGATGGCTACCTGCGTACGTTTACGCGGTGAAACCTTGCCCGGGTTCAGTGAGCCGCTTTCCACTTCTTTACCGTTTTCGTAAAGCGACCATTTCACATCGTAGTCAGACAGATCGTTGAAATAGTATTTATTGAACAGCTCGAAAAGACCTTTTTGTGCATCCACTTCTGTTACACCGATATGCTGGTACACTTTCTTCACTTCGTAATACTGCGGTTTCGGTTCCAAGTCGCCGAATACGATACCGTTCATTACGAACTGTCCGTCGTTAGGCGTATCGCCGAAGTCGCCGCCATAAGCCAGGTAACGTTTACCGTCCGGCGTATAGTTGTAGAGCGACTGGTCTACCCAGTCCCAAATGGCACCGCCACAGAAGAAGTTGGTCGACTCCATCGCATCCCAGTAATCAACCAGATTACCGCAGGCATTTCCCATCGAGTGCGCATATTCCGAGATATGGAACGGATACTTGATATCATAATCACCTTTCACGGCGCCGCGTACCCAGGAGATAGACGGATACTGGTTGGAACCCATATCCACAATTTTATTGTTACGCTCATACTGTACAGGGCGTGATAAGTCCGCTTTCTTCAACGCATTATAAGCATCCACGAAGTTCTGTCCCGGCCCGGCTTCGTTACCCAGCGACCAGATCACGATAGACGGATTGTTGATATTGGCGTGAACCATTTCCAGGACACGTGCCACATGGGCATCTTTCCATTCCGCAGGGTGGGACAGGGAAGCCGCGCCGTAATAATACTCATGCGATTCGATATTGGCCTCATCTTCCAGATAAAGACCATATTTGTTACACAGGTAATACCAGTACGGATCATCCGGATAATGCGAGTTACGAACATGGTTGATATTGGCACGTTTCATCAGCATCACTTCCTCTTCCATCATCTTACGGGTGATGGCATGGCCTACGGCCGGATTGCTTTCGTGGCGGTTCACGCCTTTCAGCTTGACAGTCTTACCATTTACATAATAGTAGCGTCCGGCCAGTCCGAACTCGTCTTCCGAAGCGGGCGTATCTTTTATTTCCACTTTGCGGAAACCGACAGTGGTAGAGATTGTTTCTACCGTACGGCCTTTCTTGTCTTTCAACTCGCCTACCAATGTATAACGGTACGGTTGTTCGGCAGACCATTTATTCGGGTTTTGTATTTTCAGGACTGTTTCGGCATTCATCTCCAAGCCCGGAGGAATCTGGGCGATGGGGGCGGTAGCTGTTACGTTCTCTATTTTCGTATTGTCGTCAGAATAGAGTTTATTGGCATACAGCGAATAGACCATCGAATATCCTTTCGCCATTTTCTTACCCAGGTTACGGATGTCCGCCCGGATAGCCAGTGAACCGTCCGTGTAGGTTGCGTCCAGGTCAGGGGTAACAACCAGGTCGCGAACGTGCAATTGCGGAACGGCAGTCAACGATACGGTACGGTAGATACCCGGCAGGCGGAACATATCCTGTGCTTCGAGGAAAGAACCGTCCGAACTGCGGTATACTTCAGCGGCTACGATGTTTTTCCCTTTCACCAGATAAGGAGTGATATTGAAGCTGGCCGTATTACGCGAGTTTTTGGAGAAACCGACGTATTGCCCGTTTATCCAGAGATAAAAGAACGAATCTACCCCGTCGAAATTGATAAAGACTTCTTTGTCTTCCCAATCCTGGGGGATGGTGAATTCACGACGGTAAGAACCGACTTCGTTACGGTCTTTGAAGGTTGTCCAGTTTTCCGGCGGGGTACGCATCACGCCGCCGCGCCAGTCGTCGACAGCTACTTTATGCTGGAAGATAACCGGTTGGTTCACGTAGATAGGTGTTCCGTACTTCTGTGTCCCGTCTTTTTGAAGGCCGACGATGTTCCAGCTGGAAGGCACCGGGATATTGTCCCATCCCGATACATCGAAGTTCGTTTGATAGAAGTCTTTCGGACGTTCTTCGGGAGTTCGTACCCAGTTGAATTTCCAGTCACCGTTGAGCGACTGCCAGTACGTACTGTTTTCCGGTAATACTTTCCGGGCACTTTCCTGATCCTGGAAAGAGAAGAACCAGGCACGAGGTTGTTCTTTGTTCAGCGCAAGGTTTTCGGGCGATTCCCATTCATTCCCTTTCGGCGCCTGTTCTGCGGCATACTGATAGCCTTTTAGTGGATCTACTGTAGCAAAGCTTTGCAATGTAAAGCTGCATAGTAATAGACATAATGCTAGTTTTTGCATATTGAGTTTTTCTTCTTAAGGTGAGAAACAGCCTCAAAAATAATACAATTATCGGAGAGTGTGGTTATTACTTCGTGTTTTTATTAGTAAATCTATCAAATACAGTAAACTTTATTTCATTTGTATCTTTAGCGTAAACCAACTACATTTGCTGCAAATAATGTGAAGATGAAAAAGTTACTTTACTTTTTGCTCCTGGTGCTGTTCACTTTCCCTTCGCTGTATGCTCAACGGAAGAAAGTAGGTGTGGTATTGGGAGGCGGAGGTGCAAAAGGAGTAGCTCATATTGGGGTGTTGAAAGTTCTGGAAGAGGCGGGTATCCCGATCGATTATGTGGCAGGAACCAGTATGGGGGCTATTGTAGGCGGTTTGTATGCAATTGGTTATACGCCGGATGAGATCGACAGCATGGTGATTGCACAAGATTGGACAATGCTTTTGAGTGACCGGGTGACGCGTACCAGCCTATCCTTCCCGGAGAAAGAGAACTCCGAGCGATATATCGTATCCCTTCCTTTCGGCAAGGATAAGAAAGACCGTGTGATCAGTGGTATGATCCGGGGACAGAACCTGCAAAACCTTTTCTCGAACCTGACGATCGGATATCATGACTCCGTGGACTTCAAGAATTTTAATATTCCTTTTGCCTGTGTAGCGGTAGATGCCGTGAACGGGAAAGACTATGTGTTTGATAAAGGCAGCCTTCCGCTGGCGATGCGTGCTAGTATGGCCATACCGGCTGTGTTCACGCCGGTAAGACTGGATAGCATGGTGCTGGTCGATGGCGGATTGAACGATAACTTCCCGGTCGATGTGGCCCGGAAGATGGGGGCCGACATCATTATCGGGGTCGACCTGGGCACCAGCGACCTGAAAGAGCTGAAAGACCTGAATACGCCCGGTGACCTGATCGGGCAGATCATCGCCTTGCATGGTTATGAGAAATATGCCAGAAACAAGGAACAGACAGATTTATTATTCCGTCCCAACATGACGCCTTATAATGCAGCCAGTTTCAGTACGGTAGCTCTCGACACCCTGATCCGACGCGGCGAACAGGAAGCCTATGCCCGTTGGGACGAGATTTGCGCCTTAAAGAAGAAGATCGGTATTCCGGACGACTACCAACCGGAGGAGCAGGGGCACATGCGGAAGTCCTATCCCGTATTGCCGACCGACAGCTTTTATATCCGCCATATCCTGTTTACCGGAACTGACTCGCGGGATGAAAAGTGGTTGATGAAAATCAGTGGCCTGCGGGAGAACAGCCATATCACATTGAATGAGCTCCATCATGCCATGTCGGTATTGGTAGGTTCGAATGCTTATTCGAATGTAAATTATAAACTGACAGGCGAGCATCAACAGGATCTGGTGTTGATGGCTCAGAAGAAATCGGTCAGTTCCTTGAATGCCGGTGTCCGTTTCGACTCGGAAGAGATCATCGGTGTGCTGCTGAACGCGACGTTCGATTACCGGACTCGCAACCATTCGAAACTGGCGTTCACCGGACGTGTCGGAGGAAAGATATCTTCTGCCCGGCTGGATTATTCGATCGAGCGGAATCCGTTGCGTAACCTTAATCTGGCTTATCAGTTTACCTACAATGACCTGGATATTTATAAGAAAGGGGATAAGACCTTCAACACCAGCTACACGCATCATCTGGCGGAGTTCGGGTATTCGGATATGAACTGGCTGAACTTCAAGTTTAAGGTCGGCCTTCGTTACGAATACTTCAACTATACTTCTTTCCTATACACGGGGGATAATAACAACGAGTATGCGGTGAAGCCGGAAGGGTTCATCAGCTATTTTGCACTGGCGCATCTGGAGACATTCGACCGCCGCTATTTCCCGACAAAAGGGGTTTCCCTGAAAGCTGACTATTCGTTCTATACGGATAACTTTGTTAGTTATAACGGTCATGCTCCCTTCTCGGCCGTAGGACTGAATTTCACCTCCGTTCTGCCGATCACTTCCCATCTGAGCGTGTTGCCGTCTCTTTACGGGCGTGTGCTGATCGGTGGAAACCTGGCTTATCCTTTCCTGAATGCCGTAGGTGGTGAAGTGGAGGGGCGATATGTCCCGCAGCAATTACCTTTTGCCGGTATCAACCGCGTGGAGATATTCGACAATGCCCTGGCTGTGGCCCGGTTGCATTTCCGTCAACGTATCGCCGGACGCAATTATATCTCATTGATCGGTAACTATGCTATCCACCATGACGACTTCCTTCATCTGTTTAGTGGCAAAAGCGTATGGGGAGGCAGTATTGGGTATGCTTATAACAGTATTGCCGGGCCGCTGAGTGCCAATTTCAGCATGTCCAACCAGAATACAAATCTTCAGTTTTATTTGAATCTGGGATTTTCGTTCTGATTTTTATTATACATTTGTTGATCAGTTAATCAATCAAATACATAAAGAATACATGAAACTTACACAATTTACCGGGATGGCGATCGGCCTGTCCCTGCTGGTGGCCGGTGTACAGGCGCAGATCAGCCTACCATCTGTTTTTACCGACCACATGGTTTTGCAACAAAAAAGTGATGTGCCCGTATGGGGCTGGGGAGTGGCAAGCGGTACGATCAAAGTGGTCGGTAGCTGGGCTCCCAAAGATACGGCGACCACGGTTGTCCGTTCGGATGGAACCTGGGAGACGACGTTGAAAACGACTGAGGCCGGAGGCCCTTATACTGTATCGGTCTTGGGGAACGGGAGCCGTGAACTGAAAGATGTCATGCTGGGGGAAGTGTGGCTTTGCAGCGGGCAGTCGAATATGGAATGGACACCCATGAGCAATATCGATAACCGCGACGAGGAGATTGCCGCCGCCAACCATCCGGATATCCGTTTCTTCCATATTCCTAAACGGGGAGCAACAACTCCGCAGAATAATTGCGAAGCTTCCTGGGCTGCCTGTACTCCGGATGTAATGAAGAATACCAGTGCGGTTGCCTATTTCTTCGGACGTAACCTGCAAAAAGACCTGAACGTCCCTATTGGCTTGATCGTTTCGGCTTGGGGCGGTACTCCGGCAGAGGTCTGGACGCCGGAAGAACGTGTGATGGAAAATCCGCAGATACGTGATGCCATGCCGGATAAAACGTATCCCTGGTGGCCGGTAGAACCGGGTGTGTTGTATAATCAGATGATCAATCCGATTGTGCCTTATAGCTTGGCTGGTGCCATCTGGTATCAGGGTGAGTCGAACCGTGACCACCCTGACTCGTACGGTATCCTGCTGAAAACGATGATCGAGAGCTGGCGGAAGAGTTTTAAGAAAGACTTCCCGTTCTACCTGGTGCAGATCGCCCCTCATACTTATAATTCAGGAGATAACGGAGCCGCTTTGGTTCGTGAGCATCAGGAATGGGTGTCCCGTACAGTCCCGGAAACCGGAATGGTTGTCGTATCGGACTGTGTGGCAGATATAAAGAACATCCATCCCACCAATAAGCAGGATGTAGGCTTGCGTTTGGCAAACCTGGCTATGGGAAAGACGTACGGACAGCTTGCCTCCGGATACGAAAGTCCGGTATTCAACGGAATGACGGTTAATAAGAATAAGGCGGTTGTCTCATTCTTGCATGCCGAAAACGGATTGGTCTGCAAGGATAAACAGATAACCGGTTTCATGATTGCCGGTGAAGACGGTGTTTTTGAGCCGGGCAAAGCGCAAATCAAAGACAATACCGTTATCGTGACTTCTCCGCGTGTGAAGCAACCTGTTACGGTACGTTATTGTTTTGATGATGCAACCGTCGGAAACCTCTTCAATAAAGAAGGTTTGCCGGTAGCTCCTTTCCGTACGGACAGAAACTGGAATAACGAATGATATTATTCTGTATCTTTGCCTGTAAAACAAACAGATATTTATGAATGCAGAGATTATACAATTCCTGAAGGAATTAAGCCAGAACAATAACCGGGAGTGGTTTCAGGCAAACAAAGACCGCTACGACGTATTGCATAAAGGGTTTCTCGACGAGGTACAGCAAATTATCAACCGGATAGCGTTGTTCGATCCGCAAGTGGCAGGTCTGGAATCGAAAGACTGTCAGTTCCGTATTTACCGGGACTTGCGTTTCTCACCGGATAAGACGCCTTATAAGATTCATTTTGCGGCTTATATGGCGCAGGGTGGACGTGCCAGTGAGCGGGGCGGATATTATATCCATCTCGAACCGGGTGCCTGTATGTTATCCGGTGGTGTGTGGTGTCCTCCTCCCAAATTGCTGAAAATGCTTCGCCAGGATATTTACGATCATATCGACGAGTTTGTCGGTATTATCGAAAAGCCTTCTTTTAAGGAAGCGTTCCCGGTGATGGAAGGGGAAGTGCTGAAGCGTATGCCGGCCGGTTATCCTACCGATTTCAAGTATGATGAGATCCTGAGACATAAGGATTTCTGTTTTGCCGTCAACTTGCCGGACGAGTTCTTTATGGCGGATGACTGGATGGAGCAGTCTTTGAAACGGTTTGAAGAGCTGTTACCGTTCAATAACTTCTTGAACTATACGGTAGATGAGTTCCTGGGACGGGTATAAAATAGTAAAAGGCTTTAGTCGAACTCTTTGGTTGGACTAAAGCCTTTAAAAAATTGAAACCTTACTTTAAATAATACCTTCTTTGTACTTTTTATTTTTATCAATCAGTTCATTAATCTTAGCAACAGAAGCGGCAGACCGCAGTCCGTCTTCCGGTGTATTCATACAGTAATCCACCAGTACATCTATGGTAGAGACTGCAACATGCATCCGGGTGTCGCTGGATGCATAATATATAAATATCTTTCCATCTTCATCGGCAATCCATCCGTTGGAAAATAGCACATTCGATACGTCTCCTGTCCGTTCTTCCCCCACAGGGGCGAGGAAGTAGCCGCCGGGCTGTGCGATGACTTTTGTAGGATCATCGAGGGCTGTCATATACAGATAGAGTACATAACGAAGCCCGGCGGCACAAGCTCTGACTCCATGAGCCAGATGCAACCAGCCTTGCGGCGTTTTGATCGGATGAGGCCCTTCTCCATTCTTTACTTCCTTGATTGTATGATAGTAGCGTTTATCTATTATTTGTTCCGTGATGACTTCTGCATGTGTAATATCATTGATGAGCGACCAGCCGATACCACCTCCGCTACCGGCATCGATAAAGCCGTCCTGCGGTCGGGTGTACAATGCATACTTTCCATCCACGAATTCCGGATGCAGCACGACATTGCGTTGCTGGCTTTTTGATTTCAGATCGGGTAACCTTTCCCAGTCGATCAAATCTTTTGTACGAACAATTCCGGCCTTTGCCATGGCTGAGGACAGATCACCCGGTTTGGCAGCCGGATCATGCCGCTCGCTACAAAAGATACCGTATATCCACCCGTCTTCATGTGCCGTCAGGCGCATATCGTACACATTGGTTTCTTCCGGGTTGATATCCGGTAGATTGACCGGACGTTCCCAAAACCGGAAGTTATCCACCCCGTTCGGACTCTCGGCAATGGCGAAGAACGATTTGCGGTCGAATCCCTCCACACGTACCATCAGCAGGTATTTGCCGTTCCATTTGATGGCACCTGCGTTCATACAGGCATTCACCCCGATCCGTTCCAGGCAGTACGGGTTGGTTGCCGGGTTGAGGTCGTAACGCCATTCGAGCGGCACATGTGCTGCTGTTACGACAGGGTTCTTGTAACGTGTAGCGATGCTGCGGGGAGCATCCAGAGAGGCATTCTCTGCCGATAGAAGCATTTCATGTTGTATCTGCAACTTTTCGATCGTATCTGAGAAACTGATTTCCATTATCGTATTGTTCTTTATTTATCCATGTAATTTGCCGTTATGCGGCAATGTGTTCTGTTCTATTCGATGACCGGACGATCGTCTTCGCCCTCTTCGCCACCCGGTGTTTCGTCTTTCGTGTCGGGCGAAAGTTCGATCCATTCCAAGTCGTCGCTGTCCACCAGGGCACGGCTGTAGGTACCGCCTGACAGCTTCGTGCGTTCGGGGATAAACTCCACGCGTACGGCTTTTACCTGTTTAGCGAAATTGAAATCCTTGATATCCTTCACGCCTACAGTGTTGAGCACGTAGCGGAAGTATCCCAATCCTTTGATATGAACGCTCTTACCCTGCGCCATGCGGGTGTGCATCACACCGGCGATGTCGCCAAGTACGGCCTGAACGTCCGAGTTGCTAACTGTGGAAATCTTCGACAAGTCCTTGGCGATAGTTTCCGTTTCTACCGGTTTCCCTTGCACGATGGCGCGAGGGTAATGCACCCCTTGCTGCTTGTTGTACGCTTTCTTGTAGAATGGCATAGCTTTTTGTTTTTTAATTGATAAATATGTTAATTTCTCGATACGGCGTATTGACGCGCTCAATACGTCATATTGACGTCCTCAATACGGCGTATTGAGAATGGCAGTTCGGAATAATGTTTTAAAGACCTTCGGGATAGAGGGAGATGCGACTTACCCGATGAAATACTAAATAGTCTGGTCGGGAGATATGCACCTCATATACAACTTCCTTGGTCTTATAATCTACTTCTATTATCTTTCCTCCAGCCCCATTCACATTGGGAGTCCCGACTCCCGGACCGAATAATACGTGATTGGTTTGTGGAAGATATTGTACGGAAGAAAGTGCGACTGAATAACATCTGCGTCCTTGTTCCTGATGCCCATATTCCCACATCTGCTGTACAGTCTTCTCTTTCTCATTTATTTTGAACTCTACGGCACGACTATATCCGACTTGACTATAGATATCTATTTCTTCATGACGGCGATGATAGCCGTTGTCAAAGATGAGTATATGACCATTATCAAGCACAACAGGACAATGCGCACCCCATACCCAGTCAAAATTTTCGTGATATTTCCCCCCGTCCAGAACCTCCTTGTCTGTAATCGGTTTTCCATCACTGTCCAAAGGTGTCAGCAATGAATTTCCTATCTTTTCTGCTCCACGATGCGGAGTGAGAAACCATACTAATCGATTGTCACGTGTCAATTTTACCAGTCCTTGGTAACGATTGGAAACAAGAATACAATCGTCATCCTGTAGGTATGTCACAGCGTTGGAATGTGCCCAGTTATGCTGGAAATCGTCCATATCTTGTATGCTTAACAACGCATTCCGGTTCGGATCCATGCTTTTTTTCAAGTCCCATTCGGTTACAATGTCGCCTGTTTCACGGTTTACTTCTATCACATAATCGAAACGGGTGTAAGTCCCTTGTGAATTTGTGCTTCCGGCTTTAGTGACAGTCGCTAAAAGATTACCATTAGGCATTTCTGTTACATCGTGGTGAAACGTGTAACCTTTCGAAGCAATATCCCATTCTTTCACAAGATTACCAACCATATCAAACTCGAACAAGTTTCCTTTCCTGGCATCACCACCTAAAAAATTGCCATTTGCCAAACGTTTGAACCCGCAATGAGCCGTGATATTCAATTTCGGATGATTGCGTAACCAAAGATACCAACGCACCTCTCCGTCACTATCCAGCATATAGGCACGATGAGCATCATATTCTCCTCCTCCCTGGTCATTGACTATAGTGACACCAGGTTCCATCTTGTCTGGTTTGCTTATAACTGTTTGTCGGGCGGAAAAGAAATCGGGCACTAAATCATCAGGGGTAGTTGTTTCGACTTCTATCGTTTCCGTCAGTAGGACTTTTCCTTCCTTATTGGCAAAAGAAACATCAACTGTATTCTTAGAGTCACGGTACAAACCATGTATATATTCTTGATGATTATATCCGAATTTGGAAAAAAGGTGTGACAAATCGCCATGCGAGCCATGTTTACCTTTTACGCAGACTTTCAATCTCCCTTCTACCGGAAAGGGAACAGTAAGCTGCATACTGCAAGGTGCGTATCCTGTAGGATTCACTTTTATGTTTTCCTTAGACAAGTTTAATGAATTGCCTAAAGTCGGTATGATAATTGTTGTGCCATCTACATCTGTCAGCATAGTCCGCCAAGCGGTTGCTTCCGTATTTATGGATGCAATGGATTTTGTAGGTATGAATACCGTATCTCCATCAAAAAAGAAATAGGTGTTTTCTGTTTCCTGCTTCACTTTCAGGAGCAGCTTGTTCTGTTGGATACAAGCATCCATTTGAATATATGTTTCATTGTATTCTTGTTCCTCCTCTTCTTCACAAGAACAGATCAAACCTCCACAGAGTATTGCTATCCAAAAGGCTAGGTAGTATCTTATTCTATTCATATCGGTAGTGTTTTAGGAAAGGAATCCTATCCTCTGCAAACAAAGTACACGCGGACAGGATTCCTTTATTTCAGTTTATTTCCACAACGGATTCTGTTCTATTTTCGGATTATTGTTCCTCTCTCCCTCGCTGATAGGATAGTAGAAATATTTCTCTGCAAAGTTTTCACCGCCTACCTTGCCACAGTCAATGAAATGCTGCTTGATTTCGGCTGCTGTATAATAACGTTTCAACTGATAGAAACGATGCCCTTCCATACAGAATTCCAGGAAATTCTGATGTTCTATCTCTTTCATTACAGCATCTTGTGACATTGTACTAAAATCCTTAGGAGCCAATCCGGCACGATTACGTATACGCTGTAAGTCGGCATTGGCACCGGCAAGGTCATTGGTCATGGCGCAGGCTTCTGCGTGAAGCAACAATACTTCAGCAAAACGGAATACACGCAAACTGTTGCTACGGTTAGACGGAGTATACATGGCATCATTGTCACCGCCAAAGAAGTTGGTGTATTTCTTTCCCAATGCCAGGAACTGAACGCCATTATCCGCTTTCGGATTCGTCATGTAAGAATGTTCCGGATCCCTGTTTAACTTACCTTTGCTCGGAGTTTCCCATAATTCGGCAAAGGTCTTGTCATAAGGATTGTCATAAGGCTTGTTGTCTCCCACTTCATTCTGGTTAAAGTAGAAAGTTGCATACATACGCTTATCGAATTTGCTATCCGATCCTTCAGGACGAGGTTCTTTGATAAATTCGCGTAATGCTTCTGAGGCCGGAGCCATCTTAAACCAAGCTCCCGTTCCTTCCGGACCTAAATAGGTAGGAAGATTCATACCCATACTGGCATTAGCATCGTCGCCGCCCCATGTACCTGTACCGCCTAATTCATTCACATAATCAATCTCGTAAACCGATTCTTTATTGAATTTGTTGTCTTTGTGGAAGTTTTCCAATGGATCCTCTACCAAATCATAATTATAAGGAGATTGTAACAATTGTCCCAATACCTCCTTCGCTTCGGCATATTTTTTCTGGAACACATATGTCTTGCCGAGATAGGCCAATGCCATACCTTTGCTGATGCGCTGTCTTTCGGATGCTGCGCGTTCTACCGGCAAATATTTGGCTGCCTCGATAAAGTCATCTTCCACCTGTTTCCATACAGTTTCTTCCGGAGAGGAGGCAATGTAGGTGTCTTCCGGATTGACTACCGGTTCCAAATGCAATGGTACAGCCCCATAATTGCTTGCTAAAAGGAAATAATACATACCGCGCATACCGTATGCCTCTGACAGGTATTGTTGTTTCAATTCGGGCTTTTCCCATTCAATCTCTCCCGACTGCAAATTGCTGATAACCATGTTAGCACGCTGTATCCCTTTGTACAAATCACCCCAGATACCCGGATCCATATTGGCTGTATTGGTAAAAGTGGAATAGAACTTGATATCTCCGTCTTCGTTGGGGATAAGAAACACATCATCGCCACGGCTAGTCATGGTAAGATAATGAGTATGTGCACCATAATAACCTTCTGACTGGTTCCTGATAGGGGCATATATGGTACATAGTGCCTGGTCCACATTTTGGGGGTAATCCCAAAAACCTTCATCTGTAGGAGTGTTGGGATTTGTTTTGGATAGGAAGTCCGCTTCATTACATGCAGAGAATGATAATGCAAGTAAAGAAGCCAGAGTCAAGTTTAATATATTCTTTTTCATGTTTATTTACTTTAAAAGATTAGAAATCAAGTTGTACACCGAAAGATATAGTACGTGCCAACGGATAACGTCCGTGGTCACAACCGCTGGTCATGATACCTTCGCCACCACCATTTGTAGCGTCATTGGCTCCTAGGTCAGGTGAATATCCCTTGTAACCGGTAATGGTAAAGAGATTGTCCATTGTGGTATAGAAACGGAGTTTATTCACGTTGATTTTCTGTGTCAATGCGCTTGGTAATGTATAGCCGAATTCCAAAGTCTTCAAGCGGAAGAAGTCTCCATTTTCCAGCCAACGATCGGTCCAGCGAGTGTAGTTCATCTCATCTTTTTTAGAGTATCGGGGCATATCCGTATTCGTATTCTGGGGAGTCCATGAATCGAGTACTCTTACAGAATAGTTGTTGAGTTCGTTAGTAGACTCCATGCGGGCACGGGTATAATTGTAAATCTTCTGGCCGAAAGAACCATCGAAGAAGAGATTCAAATCAAAGCCTTTCCACATACCTCCCATATTAAGGCCCAAATTAAATTTCGGGAAAGGTGAACCGCAATATTGACGGTCGCCATCTGAAATCTTTCCATCGTCGTTGTTATCTATAAAACGTATATCTCCCGGTTCGGCATCCGGTTGAAGCACAGTACCATTGTTGTCTTTATGTGCTAATACTTCATCTTGGCTTTGGAATAATCCGTCTGTTTTCGTTAACCAAAAACCGCCAATGGGATAACCAACCTTTGCCCGAGTAATAATTCCTTCTCCTTGCGGATTATAACCTCCATACTCTTGTACTTGACCAATGGTGATTTCTTTTAATTCGTTGGTTTGAGTAGAAGCGTTCACGCCTACGAAATAATACAAGTCACCTATCGTGTTGCGATGAGTTACCGCTATTTCAAAACCTTTGTTCTCCACAGTACCGGCATTCATGGTTGGAGAACCTTTCAAACCGGCATTACCTGCCATGTTGATAGACAGCAAAATATCTTCTGAACGCTTCACATAGTAGTCGGCGGTCAAAGTCAATCTGTCATTGAAGAATCCTAAATCCGTACCGATATCCCAAGTTTTGGATTTTTCCCAAGTCAAATTCTGTGGAGATACCCAGTTTGCATTGGTAATGGCACCTTGCCAAGACTTGTCTCCTATAATATAGTTCATACCTGTTACCAAGCCTGCTTGAGTCCTGTAGTTGCCGATTTCCTGATTACCTAATACACCATAGCTGGCTCGTATTTTAAAGTTGTTCATCGTTTCTTTCCAATCCTCAAAGAAGTTTTCCCGGGCTATATTCCATGCTGCAGAAGCAGAAGGGAACCATCCGTAGCGATGTCCGTCTGCAAAACGGGAAGAACCATCACGACGTACAGAGGCAGACACCATATAACGACCTGCATAGCTATACATTGCGCGTCCGAACAATGAGACCAATGAATTGGACTGCTTGCTTCCCGAGTTAGTCATACTGGAATTAGGAGCAGCATCAAGGGTATGGGGAGCTCCCGGTGCAAAACCTTCGCGGTATGCAGAAACAGAACGTGAATTGAAATCCTGTGCAGAATAACCAACCATTGCAGAAAGGTCATGTTGTCCAAATGTACGGTCATAGTGCAGTGTATGTTCCAACAACCAGGAATCAGATTTGTAGGTGTTTTCATTCAATTTGGAATTGTTGCTCCATCCCAGATCGCCCCAGTTGTAACTACCATTCCACTTTGAATCGCTATATTCACTACGGTTGATACCTGCATTTATTTTATACTTCAAGCCTTTGAGGAATAGATCTACTTCTGCCCAGGCATTGATCAAAAGGTCTGAACCGTGACGCTCAAAGTCGTTGACATAAAGATAACCCAACGGGTTGGAAAGGTTCTTGAATCCACTGGTCGTGATGCCACCAAATCCATCTACCTTGTTATTAGGATCATATACAGGAATGATCGGGTTTTGCCGCAACGCATCCGTAATGGTAAAGTCGTCATAATCCTTATTGTAGAACTTCGCCATTATCGAGGATCCCATACGCAGATGATTATTCAAGAAAGAAAATGTATTTTTGGCATGCAAGGTGAAGGCTTCGTAACCTGTGGTACGCAATACACCTTTTTGGTTCAGATAACCTCCGGCCAGACTGTAAGTCGAATTTTCAGCACCGCCGTTCACTGCAAGGGAAGCCTTGGTTACAGGAGCTGTATGGAACACTTCATCTTGCCAGTTTGTTCCTGCTCCGCCTTTCCAGTTCTTCACTGCTTCGGGTTCACCACCCGGGGAATAATAGTTATCCTTCATGAATCCAATCCACTGGTCGGCATTCATCACATCCAGTTTCTTGGTAACAGTTTGAAAACCGGTATAAACGTTGGCAGAAATCTTAGCTTTGGAATTTTTGAGTCCTCCTTTAGTTGTTATCAGCACTACGCCGTTAGCTGCACGTGAACCGTAGATGGCTGCCGCTGAAGCATCCTTCAATACTTCTATGGATTGAATAACGGAGGGATCGACCATATTGATGTCGCCATATACACCGTCGATCACGACTAAAGGTTCGTTTGTGTTATTTACAGACCCTACACCACGAATGTTGATGTTCATACCGGAACCCGGCTGACCGCCTACATTGGAGATATTAACACCTGCAATTTTCCCTTGTAAAGCGCTGGAAGCACTACGTGCCACATCGGCCATTAGGTCTTTGTTGGATACGGAAGCCACTGCACCGGTCAGGTTGCTTTTCTTTACTGTACCGTAACCGATTACTACAACTTCATCCAATAATTCGCCATCAGCCATTGTGATATTGATCACATTCTTGTTACCAACAGTGATAGATGACTGTTGCATACCTACGTAAGAAAACTCCAGGACTTGTCCTGGATTGACATTGATGGTATAGTTTCCATCAATGTCGGTTGTTGTACCAATTGTGGTTCCTTTTACAACAACTGTGGCTCCGATAACGGGATTATTCTCCGCATCCTTTACCGTACCTTTCACGGTACTTGCCTGTTGCGCCCATCCGGAGAGAGCGAAGGCTCCTAGTAATAGAGAAAAAGCTAGTTTTCTGTTCATGATAATATAGTTAAATAATAATTATTAAGTTAGATTTACCACCATTCTGGAATATAACCGGTATCGGAAGGATTTGGGTCTACACCATCAATTGCAATAACTTTCTTTGTTAAAACAATATCAAGATTATCTCCTGTAACATGAGCTTTGATCGTTTGTTCTCCAAGTGCATTTCCACGAACTACGACAATATATTGCAGCATTTCTGTAACTTTATGGAGATCGTCTAAATCCCATTCTATGCGCACGTTTGCAGGTTTATCTCCCATGACAGTATATCTTCTACCAATTTGATTATAAATATAATCTCTGCCATAGAGATAATAATCGGAACTACTCTGTTCTACTATTGACAAATTCGTTTTATTAGGGTTTTCTGCATAACCGTTGATTCCTGTTAACAATAAAAGAGATAGTACGAATACAATTTTGAAAGTCTTCATAATATTATGTTTTAAATTTGATGTAAGATATTAATCGCGTTTTCTGTATAGAGCTTACAATAAGTTTACTCTCTTTGGTTTAGTGAAAGTAAACTTATTGTATTGCTGTGATTACTTCTTAATAATCTTGGTAGTTTCAACCCCTGTCGTTTTTTCTACCTGAATGTAGTAGATACCATTTTTACAGTTGGAAAGATCTATGTTGGCTTCCATATTGTTATTACCGTATGATTGACTTTTAACTAAATCTCCCATGGTTCCAATAACTCTGATTGATTTTATAGCAGAATCGTCGGTTGACTTGACAGTTACATCAGATGTTACAGTTGTTGGATAAACGGATACACTGTTTCTATTAATATTACGGGCAAATAAATAGCTGTAAGAAATACCGTCTGTTTTAGTTTCATTATAATAAAGGAATAATCTAACAGGTTGATAACGATCTGGATAATCTGCATTTTCTCGATTTTCATACCATTCATTACCTAAACGAAAGATAACTTTTATAGTTTCGTTTGCAGGAATTGTAAAAGACGAAATAATGGTGTTTGATTCAGTCATTACATCTTGTATATAATATAACTTTTGTGTACCATAGTTTATTTTGAATGAATTACTATTGAATGTTATAGATTGGTCCGTTTTATTCTTTATAGAGAATTTTATATTCAAATTGTCATATCCCATATAATAGTATTTGCCAGTATATGGTCTGTACTGCATAATATCTTCATATGGACCATAATAATTTTTGGCAACTTCTATCGGTTGTACATATATATCCTGGGCAGAAGTTACAAAAGAACTAACAGCACTTTTCGTATTCATGTCTTTCGATGAAGAAACATTATAACTGAATGTAGAGAAATAGCCACCTGAACCTTCAGCATAAACGAAATAAAGATTCAACTTTCCATTTTTGATTTGGAAGTTTTCGGGTATTTTGATTATTACATCTGTATTACTGTGTCCACTGATAAATATTGAATTAAGTTTATTTCCGCTTAAACTATAAGACTCTGAAATGTAAGGCGAATCTCCTTGTGTAAATGCGACTAGGATTCTTGCCGTATTTAATTCAATGTTTTGATATGTTTCATTGTAAAGTTTACCTTTTACATATAAATCTTTTCCCGTAACTGAAAAAGATTTTCCAGAGCCTTCTACATATTCATTTATGTCGGAATATACCCCATTAAGTTGAGTTGAGATTCCTGTTAATTTTAAAGAAATGTCATCTTTGGTGACTGCTTTTGCACTTGTTCCCGCTAATAAAGCGACAACTAATAAAACCATTTGTGTAAAAAACTTTTTCATGATCTTTTAAATTTAAAGTTATTCAACGTTTCCTGTAAATGTTACGACACTCTTAGCCGGGAGCGTAACTACATATGTATTGTTTACCGGTTGTATGGTATCCAGAGCTGCCCATTTGTGTGTGGCATCAGTCAGATGACCTACTATCGGACCGGCTGTTTGCGTATTGTCGACAATCAGGTCGATGGTCTTTTCTGTGTCATTGGTATTGATGGCTACTGCTGTGAATGAATTACCGTTTTTGTAACCGGATACCATATATCCCTGATCCGTATTATATTCGGCTGATATGCGTCTACTGCCTACGGGAATGTAGCGTGTAAAGTTTCCGAATGTCTCATAGCGTTTGCCTGTTTCGTAGTCCGTACGGTTCTTGGAGATATAGATCAACCCTTCGTTTGTTCCGCTGTCAGGCAACGCTCCTGCCCACCAGATAATCGAACTTACATTGGCTTCACAAAGATAACGGTGGAATTTGACTGCCCAGTTAAGCCCGTCTTCTATGGAAGTGCTGTATGAGTTGTTCGGGTCGCTGATCTCTGTCAACCATACCGGAACGTTTTTCGATTCAGCTTTGGTAAACGGTTCGATAGCCGGATCTTTTTTCGTTACCGGGTCAACATAACCGTGTCCGGCTGCGATGATCGGGTAGTTGGTAATGCGGGTATTGATATTTAAAATATCGCGTACATAATTTTTACTACCCATGATAAAACCTAAAATGCCTGTCCATTGTGCATTTTCTCCGAAGATAATCTTTACGTCCGGGTGATTGGTGGCAAATGTCGGCCCCATGTTGTTAACAATGAATCGTCCCAAGGTAGTTGTTCCCGGTAGCCAGAGACAAGAACTCCAGGGAGCTGCATATTCCGGTTCATTGGCTGGTGATATAGCGTAAGGCTTTAGACCTACTGAACTGTAAGCATCACAAAATGCTGACAGATAATCGGCATATTTTTGATAGTAAGCAGATTTTAAATTCCCTTCCGAATCACTGCCGTTACTTTTCATATAGGCAGGCGGACTCCAGACGGAATAAACGAATTTATCGACATCATATAATGCTTTGACACGTTGGTTGATCCATAACTGGCCTTTGCGTTGAGCTATTTCTTCTGCTGTTTCATTCCCGTCGGCACTAAAGTCGGTGTCGAAAAACGGGTCGTCAAGCGGCATATTGATTTCTTCATCCAAATAGAAAGACGTATCTCCTTCCTTTTTCCAATAATGGGAATAGACTTCACCTCTTAAGATATTCAGGTGTAATCCCTCTTTTCCGAACATCAGGTCTAATACTGTATCACGTTTGCGGTGTGCATACAAATAATCCACCCATCCGGCTTGTGCCACCCCGAAACCATCGATATTTTGCTCTTCTGTATTCCAGTGAAGTATTACGTCAGTATTTGCAACAGCTTTTGTCGCAACGGAACTACCAGTTTTCTGGTCTGCAATTTCGCTGTCTGTACAAGATCCTAACAGGAACAAACAAGCGAATAATCCTAAGGTTAAATTTCGATGTGTTTTCATAATGAATGGCATTAATGTTAATCTTCAATGCAAATGTAGAGAATGGAGAATATGCGGAAGTGTCTTATTCAGTCAAATTATTGCGCATTTCTGTCAATTTTATTAAATCAAAACTCTTTTGGAGTATTAATTTAAATATAAATTAACTATACTGCATGTTTTATAGGGTTGAATTAAGAAATAAAAACGTATTGATTGTGAATAAATGTTTCTGTTGCTTTGTTATGGTCTGTTTGTTTAAGTTGTTTATACTTAGCTTGTTATCTGTTTTTCGAGTGCGCTGTAAAGTCAAACCGGATTGCTCTATTCGGTCACATGGAACAAGTGCCGGTTTTATTTGACTGATCAGGAGTAAGCAGCGAGTTATACGATAACGCGCATTCGTTGGTAATTCTCGCGATACTCTTGCGGGGTAACGCCCTTGAATTTCTTGAATACCTTGTAGAAATAGGACTGGCTGGCGAAACCACACCGGGAAGCGATGTCCATGATACATTCCTTTTCATTGTTGTTCAGTTCGCGGACAACAGAGTTGATGCGATATTCCTGCAGAAAGTCAGTGAAATTATGGTTCGTATTCTTTTTAAGGAAGCGGGAAAGTGTGGAAAGACTCATTCCCATATATTGGGCCAGTTCGTCTATCGTGATCGGTTCAGCCAGGTTTTTGCTGATATAATCGAGTATCTTTTTCATTTGATAGTCAGTCTCCGTATATTGCGGAGAAGCGTTTTTGGATAAAACGCGTACATCTTCCGACAGGGAGAGCTCATGTAGCAGAATAAAGAACTTCATGACCGAATAGAACCCTTTTTCAGTAGAGATCATTCGCATAATAGGAAGCACACGGTTGATATCGGCCTGGCCGAATACCAATCCATGTTCTGCTTTTGCCATCATTTTCATGACAGAATCGAACTGGTTCTTCTGGAAAGCCGGGTTAGAAAACAGGGACGGATGAAACTGGATGGTGATTTCATGAATATCGTTCGACCGGCAGTTACCGTTCATCCAGGCATGTTTCAATTCAGTGCTGGTGATCAGTACAAGGTCTTTTTCGCCGATAGTTTCTTCCGAGTCGCCGACAATACGCTGGGCACCGCTAGCATTTTCTACAAAGTTAAGTTCCCAAACATTGTGGACATGTATAGGGAAAGTGAAAGAAGATTTTGTGCGTTCGAATAGTATGAAACTGTCCTTAATGGATAGAGGCGACTTTTCTCTGAAAACTTCTGTTATCATGGCATTCATATTAAAACTAGTGTGTATGGGCAAAGATAGCAGATTGAACCTTAATTTGTACGATGAATTTTAAAAAATATTATGATAAATCATCTGCCGGGTTGTATGGAAAGGTAAAAGGTTCGAAATTTCAACTCGTTTCGAACCTTTTACAATATGATCAGGACAATGCAGCGATACCTGTTCCGATCAGGTTGGCATTGTTCATTTTGTTGATATGTACTTTTACATCACCCAGTCCGAACTCTTCCAGAAGTTCCTGTAATTTTTCCATCACGAGGATGTTGTAATCTTTGTCATTCCTGTTTTGACTCCAGAAAAGACTGCCTTCGGCTACCAGGCAGATCTTTTTGGTCTCTTTATTATAGGAAACAAGTAGTCGGATAAGACCGGCAAGCGATGCGGCTACCAGCTGTGCCGAGCGGTTGTAGATCCAGTGGGCTACCTGTACATATTTTTCTTTATGGATATCCGGATAGTTCATAATGGTAGTAAGTTTCTGCGCATCGAACTTCTCTTCGAATTCATCCAGCGGGAAGGTCGCTTTAAGTATGTCGCCCAGATACATGCCGGAAACAGCTTTCTCAAAACGCTGGTATCCACGGGTATTGGTGCAGGCATCTACCGTATCGTCGACAGTGGTCAGGAAAGGCGGATTGAAATCACCGGATTCCAGATTGACAGGGATCAGTCCTTTGGCCTGGGAGGAGGGAGGAAGTTTTGTTATTTTCTCCGCAGGGATAAAAGTGGCCATATTCGTTCCGGTTCCGACAATCAGTCCTATATAGGCATCATAACCGCTGTTGGTCAGTCCGGCAAACAGGCTGGCTACGGTATCGTTGAGAACCTTTATGCCAGTGAATTTGATATCGTTCCTTTCATTCAGATAGTCGAGCAAAGGTTTTCCGACAGGTTCTCCGATCATATCCTTTATTTCAACACCTTTCGTCCAGTGCAATAACCGGGCGTCGCCATCGGGAAGGGATTCGGCTGCATAGGAGAAACAGTAACCGATCGGCATTTCTTCGTCCCGTTTGATCTCTCCGATCGGGTCGGCCAGTTCCTTAAACAACTCCTCGCGGGTGAAACCGGGTGTTTTCATAACGGACAGATCCTTTTTCCATCCGTTATCAGGGTGAATGGTTGCTTTGTCGTCTGCAAAATTGACTGTTGCCACCCTGTAATTGGTGCCGCCCAGGTCGAGAACCAAAGCCTTTCCCTTGATACCTTTACTCCTGGGAGTAATAAATGTTGGCAGACATTGTATTTCTGCATTGTCTTTTGCCAGACCTTCTTCTACTTTCTTCTGTAACGTAAGGGCAATTTCCTTCAATTGCTCCTGTTCTAGTTTAAAAATATTTCTCTCCATGATATACCGATTTAATCAGGATGCTAAGATCCTTCCTTTATTCGTAAATAACAAATTGCAGGGGGTATTTAGTTTTAAAAAATGTAGAAGATGATGAAAAAACTATTTGTGTCAATTCGTAAGTGGTGCGACTGTTTTTATTGTTTTTTTAAGAGGCGTCAGGCATAAAAGGACTTTGTTTGGCATTAATAGACCTGATTTCTTATAAATTGTAAGTTGGAGTTCGAATTGTTCTAATTTGATATTGGTTTAAAATGGTTAAATATGCTATTTTGGCTATCAAATTGTCAAATAATATTTGGTTAATACCGGAAAACTGTGTTCATTTGCACGCAATTTGAAAGTAAATCTTATAAGTAATATATTTTATGAAAGCTTCATTATTGAGAAAAGAAATTTTGACACTGGTTGTCTTGTTCGTATGTAGTTTGGCAATGAGTGCAGCCTCTCCGAGAAACTATCTTTATGATACAAAGGAGGAGAATGGTAAGATCGTATCGAAAGTTATCTTCCTGCAGGAAGAAGGACTTTTAAACAAGCAGGTGAAATATGAATTCACCTATAATGATAACGGCAAAGTCGCTGAAAAGAAAGCGTACCGCTGGAATCAGTCAAAAGAAACCTGGGATCCTTATTATCTGATTTCTTATCAGTATAACGAGGAAAAAGGAGAAATCAATTCCGTATACGGAATGTGGAACAAAAAGAAAAAAGATTTTAGTTTGAATACACAAGAAATGGTTGTACCAGCAACCAGTTATGAGGAAATATTCTCATAATACCTATTTTAAAACATTTCATAGACACACACACGAAAGTGGCGCGAATAACAAAAGACGTGAGTCCCTGTTATTAGCGCCACTTTTACTATCTAAAAGATTATCTGTCGATCAGATAATCTTTTCTATTTCTGCTAAGTTCTTTGCTACATCCTCATCGGTAACTTCGTAGTTGCCCAGGTCGCCAGCCAGATACTGGTCGTAAGCGGCCATATCGATCAGTCCGTGGCCGGACAGGTTGAACAGGATGGTACGTTGCTTGCCTTCTTCTTTTGCTTGCAGCGCTTCGTTGATGGCAACGGCGATGGCGTGAGAAGATTCCGGAGCCGGGATAATACCTTCTGCCTGTGCAAACATAGTAGCTGCCTGGAATGTATCCAGTTGTTTTACGTCTGCAGCATTCATCAAACCGTCTTTCATCAGCTGGCTGACAATAGAACCGGCACCGTGGTAACGCAGGCCGCCGGCATGAATATTGGCGGGAGCGAAATTATGTCCTAACGTGAACATCGGGATCAGCGGGGTATAACCGGCTTCATCGCCGAAGTCGTACTGGAACTGTCCGCGTGTCAGCTTCGGGCAGGAAGCCGGTTCGGCAGCAACGATACGTATCTCTTTTCCTTCTGTCAGCTTATGACGCAGGAAGGGGAATGTAATACCTGAGAAGTTTGAACCGCCACCGAAGCAACCGATCACAACATCGGGATATTCGCCGGCCATTTCCATCTGCTTTTCAGCTTCGAGGCCGATCACGGTCTGGTGGAGCATGACGTGGTTCAATACACTACCTAAAGTATATTTACAGTTCGGTGTCTGCATAGCCAGTTCAACAGCTTCCGAGATGGCTGTACCCAGGCTTCCCTGATAATTAGGATGGTCTGTCAGGATCTTGCGTCCTGCTTTTGTGCTCATACTCGGAGAAGCGATCACCTGTGCACCGAATGTCTGCATGATCGAACGGCGGTAAGGTTTCTGGTGGTAGCTAACCTTTACCATGTAAACGGCCAGTTCCAGCCCGAATGCCTTGGCTGCATAAGAAAGGGCTGCACCCCATTGTCCGGCACCTGTTTCGGTCGTGATATTGGTTGTGCCTTCCTGTTTGCAATAGTAAGCCTGTGCGAGAGCCGAGTTCAGTTTATGAGAACCGATCGGGCTGACACTTTCATTTTTGAAATAGATATGAGCCGGAGTATCCAGCATCTTCTCCAGGCCATAAGCACGAACCAGCGGAGTAGGACGCCATACCTTATATAGTTCACGTACTTCTTCCGGAATTTCGATCCATGCATCCGTGGTGTTCATTTCCTGGTGGGATACCCCTTTGGAAAATAAAGGATACAGGTCTTCTTCCTTTAACGGTTGCTTTGTCTGCGGATTTAACATAGGGCGTGGTTTGTTCTTCATGTCAGCCACTATGTTGTACCAGGCTGTAGGTATGTCTTTCTCCTCTAGTAAAAATTTTTTCGTACTCATAATTCTTTATGTAGTTTACATTATTAATCAAATTTGGCCTTTAAGGCTTACAACTTGGAAGCAAAGTAACAAATAATATTTCGTTCTTCAAATTGAATGAACAAAAATATATACCTTTGCGGCTTCAAACTAGACAAATAGGTAACAAACAACAACAATGAAAAAGCTGGCTCTGCTCTTGGTAAGTGCACTGACTTTGTTTTCCGCAACTGCCCAAAAGAAAAACTTTACTTACAAGTTTTATGGATTCGTACGTGGTGACCTGTTCTACAATACGCGTGCCAATATGGCTCCGGTAGACGGAAACTTTTACCTTTTCCCGCTGGATAAAAATCCGGATGAAGACGGGAAAGATCTGAATGCGACCCCGAATGGTAGCTTCTATACTTTTACTTCCCGTTTAGGGATCAGTGTAACAGGGCCGAATGTGGGTACAGCCCGTACTTCGGCTTGTCTGGAAACCGACTTCGGCGGCTTTTCGGGAAGCACCACGATGCTTCGTATCCGCCAGGCCTGGGTGGCGCTCGATTGGGACAAGAGTAATGTATTGATCGGTCACACCTGGCATCCACTGTTCGGTTCCGTTTTTCCGGATATGCTGAACCTGTCTACAGGGGCACCTTTTCAACCGTTTAACCGTAGTCCTCAACTCCGTTACCAATACAAGGCCGGTAAGGTGAAGCTGACGGCTTCTGCTATCTGGCAGCTGCAATACACGTCGAGCGGCCCGAAAGGAATGAGCGAAGATTATATTAAGAACAGTTGCGTACCGGAATTTTACGTGGGGGGCGATTATACTTCCGACAATGGCTGGTTGGTCGGAGCCGGTGTTCATTTGATTTCCCTGAAACCCCGTACGACCTCGGAGGTAGACGGTAAAACGTATAAAGTAAATGAGCGTATGACCACATATTCATACGAAGCTCACTTGAAATATACCGGCAGGAATTATACCTTTGCAGCCAAAAGCCTGATGGCATCCTGTCTGGATCAAACGGCCCTGATCGGTGGTTATGGTATCAGCTCGATCGATCCCCGGACAGGGGAACAGGAGTATACTCCTTTCCGTCATTCAACTACCTGGGCTAATTTTACTTATGGTACGAAATGGAAGACCGGGCTTTTTATGGGATATACCAAGAACCTGGGGACGGACGACGAATTGACCGCCTCGAAAACGGTTTATGGTATGGGATTGAATATCGATCAGTTGTTTACGGTGAATCTGAATTTATCATATAACCTGCCTCACTGGCAGATCGGACTTGAATATTCGCCGGCAACGGCCTGGTATGGTACGATCGACCGGAGGAACGGGAAAGTGGGAGACACCCACGCCGTAACCAATCACCGGATACTGGGATTGGTTATGTATTATTTCTAAATTAAACGCTTTTGAATGAGAACGAAACTGAGCATGCTTTTACTGGCCGGACTGTTAGCGGTAACTACCGGTTATGCACAGAAGAAAAACTTTTCGTATAAGTTTTACGGACAGGTACGTGGTGATTTGTTTTATAACTCCCGGGCAAACTCCGAGATAGTAGACGGTTTGTTCCATCTCTATCCCAAAGATGTAGACCTGGATGCCGATGGCAACGACCTGAATGCTACGGCAAACGGTAGTTTCTACCTGCTTTATTCCCGGTTGGGGATTGATGCGGCAGGGCCGAATGTGGGGAAAGCGAAGACAACGGCCAAGCTGGAAGTGGACTTTCGTGGCTCGGGTAGTAACTTTGCGATGATCCGTGTGCGTCATGCTTATGTGAATCTCGATTGGGGCAAATCAGCCGTATTGATCGGCCAGACCTGGCATCCGCTGTTTGGAGATATCTTTCCGCAGATGCTGAACCTTTCTACCGGTGCTCCTTTCCAGGCGTTCAGCCGTAACCCGATGCTACGTTACCGCTATACGGATAGCGGATGGAGCCTGACCGGTGCGGCTATCTGGCAGTTGCAGTATCTCTCTACCGGCCCCAACGGGAAAAGCGAGGAATATATAAAGAATAGTTGTGTGCCTGAATTTTATGGCGGCATCGATTATAAATATAAGAACTGGACGGCTGGTGTCGGGGTGGATGTCCTTTCATTGGCTCCCCGGGTGAAGTCTGAATTTAACGATAAAGTATATAAGGTAAAGGAGCGCATTACTTCCGTTTCGGTGGAGGCGCACGCCCGCTATACGGATGATAACTGGAAGATCTCCGCCAAGACAATTATGGGAGAGAACCTGGCTCACCTCTGCATGTTGGGTGGCTACGGCGTCAGCAGCATCGACAAACGTACCGGCGAACAGGAATATACGCCTTACCGTCATTCAATGACCTGGCTGAATATCGTATATGGAAAGAAATGGCAACCCGGCCTGTTTGTCGGTTATCTGAAGAACCTCGGAGCCGGTAAAGATATTGTCGGAGCGACCTATGGTGTCGGCCTGGATGTGGATCAGGTGTTTACAACCAATCTGCAAATGTCGTATGTGTTACCTCACTGGAAACTGGGATTTGAATACAGCCCGTCATTGGCCTGGTATGGCGATAAAACACTGGCAGACGGACGTATCCGTGATACACACTCTGTAACGAATCACCGTATATTAGGTGTCTTAATCTATTCATTCTGATGAAAACACTGATAATCGGAGCCAACGGTTTCACGGGGAGACGGATTTTGCAGAATCTGTCCCGACGTGGAGGATATGAACTGACTGGTTGCTCTTTGCACGGAGATATCGCTCCGGGAGACAATTACCGGTTTGTCCGGGCTGATATTAATGATCACGCCATGATCGCGCAATTGATGGATGAAATCCGTCCGGAGGTTGTGATCAATGGTTCTGCACTTTCTGTTCCCGATTATTGCGAACTGCATCATGAGGAAGCTTATGCAGCCAATGTGCTGGCTGTTGAAAATATAGCCCGTTGTTGTGAAAAACAGGGAAGCCGCTTTATCCACCTGTCTACTGATTTCGTGTTTGACGGGAAGAAAACTACTTTGTATACTGAAGAAGATACGCCTGCTCCGGTAAACTATTACGGTATCTCCAAATATCAGGGAGAGTTGGCTGTGGCAGCCAATTGCAGCAGTTATGCGAATATCCGCGTAGTCGTTGTTTATGGTAAAGCCTTCCTCGGACAGCATGGCAATATCCTGCAACTGGTAAAGAACCGCTTGCAGGCAGGACAGGAGATACGGGTCGTTTCCGATCAGTACCGCACGCCGACCTGGGTCAATGATATTGCCGACGGTGTGGAAAAATTGTCGCATATATCCCAAAACGGTACCTGGCATATTTGCGGTGGCGAATGCCTTTCCATTGCAGATATGGCTTATCGCGTAGCGGATTATTTCAAGCTGGATCGTTCGCTGATCCTTCCGGTCACCACTGAAGAAATGAACGAAGCAACGCCACGTCCGAGGTTCAGTGGGCTGAGTATCGAAAAAGCCCGTTGTGAATTAGGATATAACCCGCATTCCCTGGAAGAAGGAATGGAAGAAATGAGATCGTAAATCATATATATAATAAGTAATATGAGCACAGAAAATAAGAACTCTCTGGAACTGAAGTACGGCTGTAATCCCAACCAGAAGCCGTCGCGCATCTTTATGCAGCAAGGGGAATTGCCAATCGAGGTCTTGAACGGCCGTCCCGGATATATCAATTTCCTCGACGCCTTCAATAGCTGGCAATTAGTAAAGGAACTGAAAGAGGCTACCGGTCTTCCCGCAGCGGCATCTTTCAAGCACGTAAGCCCGGCCGGTGCGGCTGTCGGTATTGAAATGAGCGACACGCTGAAAAAAATCTATTTCGTGGATGACCTGCCGCTTACTCCTTTGGCTACTGCTTATGCCCGTGCCCGTGGTGCCGACCGTATGTCTTCTTACGGTGACTTTATCGCTTTGAGCGATACCTGCGACGAGGCTACCGCCCGCCTGATCAACCGTGAAGTTTCGGATGGTGTCATTGCTCCCGACTATACGCCGGAAGCCTTGGAGATCCTGAAGAACAAACGGAAAGGTACTTATAATGTAATCAAGATCGATCCCGCATATAAACCGGCTCCTATCGAACATAAGGATGTATTCGGTATCACGTTCGAGCAGGGACGCAATGAGATCAAACTGGATGAAAGCCTGTTGACGAATATCCCGACCAAGAGCAAAGAGTTTACAGAAGAAGCCAAACGCGACCTGATCATTGCCCTTATTACATTGAAATATACACAGAGTAACTCTGTTTGCTATGTAAAAGACGGACAAGCTATCGGTATCGGTGCCGGTCAGCAAAGCCGTATCCATTGTACACGTCTGGCTGGTAACAAAGCGGATATCTGGTTCCTGCGTCAGCATCCGAAGGTAATGAATTTGCCCTGGATCGAAAAGATCCGCCGTGCCGACCGCGATAATACGATCGATGTATATATCAGCGACGATCACGAAGATGTGTTGGCCGACGGTGTATGGCAACAGTTCTTCACCGAAAAACCGGAAGTGCTGACCCGCGAAGAGAAACGTGCCTGGTTGGATACGATGAACGGCGTTGCTTTAGGTTCGGATGCTTTCTTCCCCTTCGGCGACAATATCGAACGTGCCCACAAGAGCGGCGTTGAATATATAGCACAGGCAGGCGGCTCCGTCCGTGACGATAATGTAATCGATACCTGCGATAAATATGGTATGACAATGGCCTTTACGGGGGTACGGTTGTTCCATCATTGATTGCCGTTACGAGAAAGAAGAATAAGCAGGTTCCTGGGAATGGGAGCCTGCTTATTTTTAATATGGAGCAACCGTTTGTAAGCAGATGAGTTGTTAAATCGTTTCCGGCGATTCTTGTTTTGTCGTTTTTATATTATATTTGTATGGAGATACTTTTATGGAGAACGAGGTATTACATATAAAGGAACTGGCATCGGGAAGTCATGACGCTTTCAAAAGCCTGTTTATGAGTTATTTCCCCAAGGTGAAGTACTTTATAGGACATCTTATCAAGTCACATGTAATAGCGGAAGAGTTGGCCCAGGATGTATTTATGAGAATCTGGGAACGTCGGGAACAATTAGAAACCATCGAATCGTTTAATTCGTATGTTTACCGGATGGCCAAAAATGTCGCATTGAATTATTTGCGGCGCAAATATCTGGAAGATAGTTATTTGGAAGAGTATGAGGAAGAAACCGTAATGAATATTGAAGGTGATTTATATGCCCGTGAAATGAAATTGCTGGAAAAACTGACTGTCAGCCGTATGCCCCGTAAGCGGCGGACGATTTATGAAATGAGCCGGAGAGAGGGATTAACGAATGACGAAATAGCTAACCGGATGGGCATTTCAAAGAAAACAGTAGAGAATCACCTGAACCTGGCATTAAAAGAAATCAGGAAAACCCTGCTTTTGTTCGCCTCCTTTTTCTTCTGAAAAAATAAAAATTATTTTTTGGGTGTAGAGCTATTCTCGTGTGTCTTAATTTATAGATAACGGAAAATAGCACATGTCAAAAGTATATGAGATTATAAAGAATTTTTTTAAGAAAGATCATCCGGAAGAGATTCGGAAGAGCTTTACGCATTGGTTTTTCTCTTCTTCGGAGGACGAGAGGAAAGAGGAAACTTTACGTCTGCTTTGGGATGATCTTCAGATAAAATCGGATTCGTCGACAGAACAATCTTTTCAGGAAGTCGAAAGGCGTTTGGGATTCCCGGTACGCAAGAAGATACACTTCTCTTTCCGGAAATGGGGACAGGTAGCGGCCGTTATCCTTATTCCATTGTTAAGTGTATGGATGTCGTGGCAATATGTACACAACAGTCCTGCCGAAGAATTGACCTTGGTGGAATGTTTTGTGCCGGAGGGGGAAATCCGGACTATTGTATTGCCCGACCTTTCGGAAGTGACGGTTAATTCAGGAAGTACTTTGTTTTATCCGGCTGAATTCAAAGGTAAAATACGTGATATTTATTTAAGTGGAGAGGCCAAGTTTACCGTTTCTCCTGATAAGAAGAAGCCTTTTATAGTCAAGACAAATGATATGTCTGTTGAAGCGTTGGGTACCGTATTCAATATATCTTCTTACCCTGCCGGAGAAAAGACTATTGCATCTCTTTCGGAAGGAAAAATCAAGGTGGAGATTAACTCCGATCATAAAAGTTTTATTCTCGATCCCCGGGAACAAGTTGTGTATGACAGGAAAACCGGACAAAGTGAACGTAAACGGGCACGCATGGACTATGTGTTGGCTTGGGAAAAAGGGCAGATGGTGTTTCAGGGTGCTTCGATGTATTCGGTTATTAATGAGATTGAACGGCATTATAATGTGAAGGTCTATTTCAACTCCAGGGATTTGAATGATGAAAAACTGACTGTCAAGTTCCTGTATGATGAGACGCTGGAAGAAGTTCTTTATACGTTGAAGCAGATCGTAGCAGGATTCAAATACAAGATAAACGGAGATAAAGTATATATTTATTAATTATAAAACAGTAGAAACCATGAAAAAAAGGACCGGAGAGTCTTGTTTGCAGCTCAACTCCCCGGTTTGAAATCTGAACACTTTTCATAAGGCTTAATTATAAAAATAGTATTCAACAACAAAATTAATATTATTCATGAAAACGAATAACCTTTTATCGTGTAAATATTTACGTAAAATATTTACATATCTATTCCTTTTCTTCATAACCACAAATATCTATGCACAAAATGTGAACCTTACTAAGCAGAATACCAGATTGGCTGATATTTTTGAAGAAGTGGAAAACCAGACAAAGTTGTCTATTGCTTATAGTGAAACGACCATTAACAAGAACCATCGTATCTCTGTAGCTATTGCCGATAAATCAGTAGAAGATGCAATGACCGAAATACTTAAGGGAACTGGAGCTACATTTAGTATCGAAGGACGGAAAATCCTGATCAAGCCAGCAGAGGTTACACAGCAGGAAAATAAAAAGGTCATTTCCGGAACGGTTACCGACGAATCCGGAGAACCTGTTATTGGTGCTAATGTGGTGGAAAAAGGAACTGCAAACGGGACAGTTACCGATATTGACGGGCATTTTACCTTATCGGTTTCTAATAATTCGGTACTTCAGATTTCTTATATAGGCTATATAATGAATGAAATACCTACAAGAAGCCAACAGCAGATAAAAATAGTTTTGAAGGAAGATTCCCAAAGTTTGGACGAGGTCGTTGTAGTTGGGTTCGGAACTCAGAAGAAGGCAAACCTGACAGGTGCTGTCGGTTCCGTACAAATGGACAAGGTGTTGGGTGACAGACCTGTTACCAGCCTTGGAGGAGCCTTGCAGGGGGCAATTCCCGGATTTACAGCTGCTCCGTCTTCTGCGATGCCGGGAGATGGTAATAATTGGAATATCCGTGGCTTGGAGTCCATTACCGGAGGTGGTCCGCTTGTGCTGGTCGACAATGTGGTGTTCAATGACTTGTATTTGCTGAATCCGGCGGATATCGAAAGTGTATCTGTGTTGAAAGACGCTTCTTCTGCGGCTATCTATGGTGCTCGTGCTTCTTTTGGTGTTATTTTGATCACAACTAAAAAGGGGAAGAAAAATGAAACATTGTCTATTAATTATAATAACAATTTTGCCGTTTCAAAAGTGACAAATCTTCCGAAGTTTGCCTCGCCTATAGACTTTGTCAGAACATTGAAAGAAGGTGGATATACCTCCATCTGGTCGGGACAAAGTATCGATACCTATATGGAATTGTTGCCGGAATATAACCAAAATCCATCTGCTTATCCAAATGGGTGGACTGAAGTGAACGGTACAAAGTATTTCTTGCGTGAGAATCCGATCATGACAGATCAGTTTGAACCATCCTGGAAGCAGACGCATAATCTTTCGGCACAAGGGGGAAGTGAGCGTATTAAGTATCGCTTGTCTTTGGGATATACTAATGAAGATGGCGTGTTAGTCACGGATAAGGATGCATTTACCCGTGCGAACGTGACCGGCTATGTCAGTGGAGATATTACTTCATGGTTGACGACTTCATTAGATATTAGTTATAATAATGGGAATAAGAAATATCCTTTTCTGGATGAGTCGAGTACATTAGGTATTTGGAAAACTAGTTTACCATCTTATCATCCGTTGGGCTTGCTGCCTTATGGAACGGATGGGGAAGAATATCCGGTAATGAGTCCGGCTAATACGATTAAAATGGTTGATACCAAAAAAACGGTGACCGATAATACTCGTATTCTTTCTCGTTCGGTTCTGAAACCGTTTGACGGTTTTGAGGCGGTGTTGGAATATTCATATCAGGCTAGTTTTCAGGATATTGAATCGTATGCAAACTCCTTCAAAATGCATCAGGGTTTGACAGAAAGTCTTGCCCTTTCTACTTCGACAACCCCTTTTACCCAGGAAAGAAAAACAACAAAGTATACGACGATCAATGCTTTTGCCACTTATAACAAGACATTTAATGATAGTCATAATATATCGGCTCTGGCTGGTTATAATCAGGAAAAGTCGGATTACCGTTATCTGTATTCGCAGGCTTATAATATGATCAGTAATGAATTGCCGTCATTGAGTGGTTCGGATGGGGCGACGCCCCCGAAAACAAAGGATGATTATACACAATATGCTCTGAGAAGCGGCTTTTTCCGTGTCGGTTACAATTATAAGCAGCGTTATTTTATGGAGGTGAACGGACGTTATGACTTGTCATCCAAGTTTCCGAAAGATTACCGTAGCGGTATCTTTCCTTCCGTATCCGCCGGATGGAGCATTGTAAATGAACCTTTTATGGAGAACGCATCTTCTTTTCTGTCAGCTTTGAAATTAAGAGGCTCTTACGGAACTTTGGGTAACCAGAATATCGATGCATACAGTTATTATCCGACTATGGAAATAGAAAATGCAGCTTGGCTATTCGGGGGAAATGTTCCTAAGACATTGAAAGCACCGGGCATGATACGCGCGAATTTCACTTGGGAAAAAGTGGAGTCAATCAATGGTGGTCTCGATTTTGGAGTTCTTAGGAACCGGTTGACGGGTACTTTTGATATTTATCGTCGTAATACGATCGGTATGTTAGGGCCGTCGGAGGAATTTCCAGCTGTAGCTGGGGCAACGGCTCCTTTACAGAATGCTGCCGACCTGAAAACAAAAGGCTGGGAGTTGTCGGTTTCCTGGAGAGACCGTGTTGGTAAAGTGAACTATGGGTTGACATTTAATCTTTATGATTCCCGTTCTTATATTACGAGATATAAGAATGAAACAGGGTTGTTTTATGACCGCAACGAAGCACAAGATGAAAAACGTTACCGCGTTGGTATGGAGATCGGTGAGATCTGGGGATATGTGACGGACGGCTTTTATACGGCAGACGATTTTATGGAAACAGGTGCTTTGAAAGATGGCATAGTTAGTATTAACGGTGTGACATCACACGTTGGTGACATTAAGTATAAGAACTTGCGTGATGATGAGAAAAGTGTCAATGTGATTGATACCGGGGATAATACGGCAGAAAATCCCGGCGACCGCAAGATCATTGGTAATAGCAGGGCCCGTTTGCAGTATGCATTGAACGGATATGTAGACTGGAAAGGTTTCGGATTTTCTTTCATCCTTCAGGGAGTAGGAAAACGGGATGCCTGGATAGGAGGGGATATTACTTTCCCGATGTCCAGTCAGTTCAGCACAGTTTATAAACATCAGGTAGGACAGATTTGGACGGAAGACAATCCGAACGCATTTTACGGACGTATTTATGAGAATGCCGGAAGTTCACAGGGAGCAAACCAGCGTATCAGTGATAAGTTCCTGTATAATGCCGCCTATCTGCGGGTGAAAAATATTACGCTTAGCTACACGATCCCCGACAGATTCCTGCGGGCTGTTTACCTGAAGAACCTGAAAGCTTTTGTTAGTGCTGAGAATCTCCTTACTTTCGATCATTTGCCGGCAGGTATTGATCCGGAAAACCTGGGTTGGAAATATCCTTTCTCAAGAACGATTTCATTTGGTATCAACTTTAATCTATAAGGAATTATGAAAAAGAATATAATATGTCTGGCTACGGCTTTGATGTTTTCGTTGGCGGGCTGTAACAACGATTTTCTGGAATATCTCCCAAAAACGGATTTGACGGAAGAAACGGCTTTTGTTACCTACGATAATTTTAAGACTTATTCATGGGGATTGTATACCCTTTTCCAGAATGATAAAATGCGTCAGTATGCCGATGCAAGCAAAGATGTTATTACAGTTGCCTACGGCGATGTTTATGCAAACTATTTATATAGTAGTAACAGTACGAATACACAGAGTAACAACTGGCAGTGGAATAATATAAATTCTTCCATGAATACTGATGACAGCTGGAATTTTGATTATATCCGGCGGGTGAACATTATGCTCCGGAATATAGACAAATCGCAGATGAACGAAGAGGATAGAGAGCATTGGCGTTCGGTCGGTCTTTTCTTCCGTTCTTTCCGTTATTACGATTTGTTGGCTCGCTACGGAGGAGTACCTTGGTTGGAAGATGTTGTGAGCGACGAAGACCAGGATATTCTGTATGGCAAGCGTGCATCCCGGGATGAAGTTGCGGGTAATATTCTCCGTGATCTGAAATATGCGGAAGAAAATATCAAAGAGAATGGGGAAGGAGCCAATAGTAATACGATCAATCGCGATTGTGTACGGGCGTTGATGTCGCGCTTCTGCCTCTTTGAAGGGACTTGGCGCAAATATCATGCCTTGGGTAACAGTGATACGTATCTGGCAGAGTGTGAACGGGTTTCCAGGTTGTTGCTGGATGCTTATCCGACTATTGCCGCCAATTATGTAGATTTATGGAGTTCCGATGACCTGTCCTCACTTCCGGGTATTATTCTGTATAAGGAATTTGCAAACGATTTGATCATGTCTACTTTTCCACGCCATGAACGTGGTGGGTCGCAGAAGTTCGGTATGCATGCCCGTACAGTTGGCAGATATCTTTGCCAGGACGGGAAACCGATAGCTACCAGTTCTTTGTATAAAGGTAAAGGGCCTGAAGCGACTGTCAACGACGAATTTTACAATCGGGATCACCGGCTGTACTGGCGCTGTATACCTCCTTATAAGACAAATAAGTCAAACGCGATTCCTGTGACTAATGAAAATAAGAACTCCTGGTGGACGGAAGGTATGAACGAGAAAGACCGTTATTTTATTGATTATATGAATAAGATCAACGATGCGAATCATCAGTTTCCGATATATACCTGGCAGCCCCAGTTCCTGTCGCGGGTGCCGATGATCCAGACATCATCCAATTCCTGGGGACCGATGCGTAATTATGGAGGATATTATTTCTATATGTTCTATAATACCTATAATGAAACAGCTATTCAGGCTGGCGGACAAAAGGCGGTTACCGATGTGCCTGTATTCCATATTGAAGAGATTATGCTGAATTATGCAGAAGTGATGTATGAACTCAATAAGTTCAATCAGTCTGTGGCCGACCAGACTATCAACAGGTTGCGTGCCCGTGCGAATGTGGCTCCGATGGCGGTATCCGATATTACTGCATCTTTTGATCCGGAACGTGATCCACAGGTGGAACCGGTTGCTTGGGAGATCCGTCGCGAACGTATGGTCGAATTGATGGGTGAAGGCTTCGGCTATTATGATATTCGTCGCTGGAAACGGGGTGATTATTATTTGAACCAGCGTCCTTTGGGTGTACGGGTTGCAGCTGATGAGGTCGGAGAGTATTTTGGATCGGGCTCCATCTTTGTGCAGGCCTCAGATGTGAATCCGTCTGCTTTCGTCACTTCCGATGATATCGGCCGTGTAGTTTGTGTCGGCGACTTTGTTTTACAAGGCAAAGGCTGGAAAGATAATTTCTATTTGAATCCGGTTCCCAGAAATCAGCAGATCCTGAACGAAAATTTGGAACAGAATCCGGGATGGGATTAATTATCTGTAGTTTTCCTTAGATTAAATATATGGATTTAGCATGAAGATCGAGGTTGCATCTCTCCGGTGCAACCTCCGTTTTACAGACATAAAGTACTATATTTGTGTCTTAAGCAGTGTAACTGGTTTAAAAAGTAAATAGTATGAATAAAAAACTCTCGATATCATCTATGGCGATGTTGTCTGCCACGGTCGTTTCTCCAATGATAGCTAATGCTCAGAAACAGTATCCTATAAAGCCCAATGTTATTTATATCTATGCTGACGACATTGGAAAAGGCATGCTGTCGGCTTATGGTCAGAAACATTTCACGACACCCAATATCGATGCGATGGTGATGCGTGGAACCTCTTTCGATAATGCATACGGCTGTATGTTGTCTGCTCCGGCGCGTGCTTCTTTACTGACGGGTTATCACGATTGCCGTCCCGATAAGTGGGTGATTACACAAGGAGGAAAGTTTATTCCTCCGACTGATAATCTGTCATTAATACCAGCTATTGAGAAAGAGATAGACGATCAGGATATTCTTTTGGGCGAGGGAGATTATTATCTTCCTCAGGTATTCAAGCAGGCGGGATATGTCACAGCCGAGATCGGTAAACTGGAATGGGGTTTTACGGCTACCCGCAAGCAGATGAAAGAACATGGGTGGGATTATTATTACGGCTATCTTGATCATGCGCGTTGTCATGGTTTCTATCCGCCATTTCTGTTTGATAACGGTGACATAGTTACGATCTCCGGGAATACTCACAGGAACTGTGGAAAAAGTATTGAGAATGAAACCGAGGAGGCCTACCGTGAACGTTGGGACAGAAACGGAAAAGCGGTTTATTCACAGGATCTCTTTATCGATAAGATCATTTCCTTTATCCGTGAAAATAAAGATAATCCTTTTTTTCTGTTCCATCCGACACAATTGCCTCATGGACCGGTTGCCATACCTGCCGTACACCCGGAGTTGGCGGACAATCCCGATCTGACGCCGATAGAAAAGGAGTATGCTTCCATGGTCAAGCTGCTCGATGATAATGTCGGATTGATTATGAATGAACTCCGTAACCTGGGATTGGATAAGAATACGATTATCGTTTTTGCTGCGGATAACGGACATGAAACCTATTATTCCCAGAAAGGAAGATGCGAGAAGCCGTATAGGTACCTGAAAACGGGGCAACTGTTCGACGATTATACCGATAAATATTACAGTGACCTGGCGGGCGATATCTTTAACGGTAATGCCGGTATGGCCGGATTGAAGCGGAGTAACTTGGATGGCGGCGTGCATATTCCGCTGATCTTTTACGGGGAAGGATTGATCCCGACAGGTGTAAGGAGCGGGGAACTGGTTTCCAATTATGACTTTCTGCCGACAATGGCCGATTTGTTGCATGTGACGCTTCCGGTAAAGAAAGACGGTATATCTTTTCTCCCGGTTCTGATGCAGGGCGAGAAAATGCCGGAAGGACGCTATGTGGTATTCGGTTCCAACTACGGTCCGGGTATCTTGACCGACGAAGGCTGGAAACTGCGCTATTACCGGGCAAAAGATGTTTTTGAATTGTATAATCTGAAAGACGATCCGCAGGAACGTCGTAACTTATCCGGACAATATCCTGAAAAGGTAGAAAAATTGAAGAAGATACTACTGAAGGAATGCGATGAAAATTTTGACAATGGAATCAATAAGGCCGGATAGAAATGAAAAGGGACAGCCTCCAACAGGCCGTCCCTTTCTTATATAGAAAGATTGTAAAGTTGTTATCCTATGTTCTTTACCTTGATCAGGTATTCGGCGATCTGAACAGCATTCAGGGCAGCGCCTTTCTTGATCTGGTCGCTTACTGTCCAGAATGTCAGGCCGTTCGGGTTGCTGATATCCTTGCGGATACGACCTACGTAAACAGGTTCTTTGTCGGCAACGAACAAAGGCATCGGGTAGTCTTTGTTTGCCGGATCGTCCTGCAGGATGATACCTTCGCCTTCGGCAAATGCCTTGCGGGCTTCTTCGATGCTGATAGGACGTTCTGTTTCAATCCAGGTTGCTTCGCTATGGGCACGCATAACCGGAACACGTACACAGGTTGCGCTCACTTCGATATCGGAGTGCATGATCTTGCGTGTTTCGTTATACATCTTCATTTCTTCTTTCGTATAACCGTTCTCAGTGAACACATCTACGTGAGGGATCACGTTGTATGCCAACTGATAAGCGAATTTTTCTACAGTAGGTTCTTCGCCCTTCAACAGTTGTTCGTACTGCTTGATCAGTTCGGCCATAGCTGTTGCACCTGCACCGCTGGCTGCCTGATAAGTGGATACATGTACGCGCTTAATGTGCGATACCTTTTCGATTGCCTTCAATGCAACGACCATCTGGATGGTAGTACAGTTCGGATTGGCAATGATACCGCGGGGACGATTCAGTGCATCTTCCGGGTTCACTTCTGGAACAACCAAAGGCACATCGTTTTCCATACGGAATGCGCTGGAGTTGTCGATCATCACAGTACCATGTTTTGTAATGGTTTCTGCAAATTCGATAGATGTACCACCACCGGCCGAAACAAAAGCAACATCGATTCCCTTAAAGTCGTCGTTATGCTTAAGTTCCTTCACGGTATACTGTTTACCACGGAAGTCATAAACATGTCCGGCACTACGCGATGAGCCAAAAAGCACAAGCTCATCCATCGGGAAGTTTCTTTCGTCGAGTACGCGCAGGAATTCTTGTCCTACAGCTCCACTCACACCAACAATTGCTACTTTCATTTTGAGCACTAATTTAATTGTGATATAAAAAAATTGTTATAACTTTACCGCATCCAAAATCGGCTACGCGTATAGTTGTAAGCTATTAGCGTGCAAAGATAGATAATTTTATAACAAAACTATATAACTATGAAACAATTCATTCTATTTTTCCTCGTATTGCTTCCTGTTTGTGCATTTGCACAGTTCACAGAAACGTTTGATGGGCCTGAGATTAATTCCGCTAACCCGTGGGAGGGTCATTTGGACAAGTTTATAATCGATAAAGAGGGTTGGTTGCGGCTGAACGGAGTAGAAGGAGAGGTCGATACTGTTAGCTTGAGGTGTCCTATTTCCTATGCATCCACTATGCAGTGGGAATTTGATACCTGGATCGAGAATGCTCCGAGTAATGAAAATTACCTCCGTTTGTATCTGTATACAGAAGAGAGCGGTGCTTATTATTATGTACAAATCGGAGATGCAGGAGCGAAAAAGATAAGCCTCCGTACTAAAGGCTCTAAATCTCTGTTTACAATGAAAGAAAGTGATTTGCCAAAGGAGTCTGTATCTCTTTCTATAAAAGTAACATTAGAAGAAAATAAAGTTTGGACTATGTATTCTCGCAGAGCAGGAGAGTCTTCTTATCGCTTGGAGGGCCAGACTTCAACATTTCCTGTGAAAACGCCTCTGGAGAGCGGAAAGCTTATACTGAATATCAGACATACAAAAACACGTTACCGGAATTTTGCCATCGACAATTTAAAGGTCTTGCATGATATTACTCCAACCGATACCATTCCGGATGAAACTCCGGAAGATCCTGATCCGGAAGATCCGTTGCCACCTGGTGTTGTTTTGCCTGAATTGCTTTCTGTCGAACCGTTAAGTTTGTCTGAACTTCAGTTTACTTTTGATCAAGCGGTGAATATAACAGATGCCGAGTTCTCCATATCTAATATTGGTAAGGCTAATCGTGTGACATATGCTGACGATGAAGAAATGACGATTGTGAATACCCGCTATCCAAAGGAGATGGTTGCGGGAGTAGAATATACAATTTCTTATAAAGGGATTACTGATAAGGAGGGAAACAAACTTTCCTCTTTCTCACAAGAGTTTAAACTGGAAGAAGAGGGCGAAGAAGCCACTTCCGGTTCTGTTCGGATAAACGAAATAATGGCAGATCCGAAAGGCTTGAAAGAATTACCTGAAACGGAGTATGTGGAGCTATATAATAAAACGGCCAATGTGATCAGCTTGGCAGACTGGCAGTTTTCCTATGGTGGAAAAGCTAAATCTATGGGCTCGTTTGAAATTCCGGCAAACGGTTATGCTGTACTTTTCCGTTCCGGACGTGATATAAAGATTGATCCTTCGGCTATAAAAGTACCATTAGATAATTTCCCGTCTCAATTGGCAAATGCAGGTAAGCAACTGCAATTACTCGATGCTTCCGGTAATCTGATTGACAAAGTAACTTACGATAAAGCCAAACCCGGCAAATCATGGGAACGTTCATCTTCCGGCTCTTGGCATCTTTCTTCCGATCCCCGAGGAGGAACACCCGGTTCGGCCAACTCTTCCGGGCAAGGAGAGCCGGAGCAACCGGAAAAACCAGTTGAACCCGATAAGCCGGCAGAACCCGAAATTCCCGACGATCCCTCAGTTCCGCCAACTATCAAAGTTGAACCGAAAGAATTTATCTTTAATGAGCTTCTTTCCAATCCTTTTGCCGGAGGTAGCGAATACTTCGAGTTATATAACCGTTCCGGCCGTTCTTTGCCTTTGTCCGGTTTGTCTGTCGCTGTGCGTAAAACGGATGGAACGTTGAGCACACGCTACCCGTTATCTTCAATAAATACGCTTATCGAGCCGGATGATTATGCCGTATTGACCAAGAGCGTTGAGGGAGTAGCTGATTTCTATATGGTGACGTCTCCTGCAACCCTCTTTGAAATGTCAAAATTACCTATATTGGCAAATACATCTTCTACCCTTGTTTTGTTCCGTACTGAAGATGGAACGATAATCGACGAAGTGTCCTACTCTTCCAAATGGCATGCCTCTTCGATAAAAGACCAGAAAGGAGTCGCCCTTGAACGGATCGATCCCGAAGCCGAAACACAATCTCCTTCCAACTGGACTTCTGCATCAGCCACAGCGGGTTATGGAACTCCAGGATATCGTAATTCACAATCCGATATTTCTTTCCCGAATGAACCGGATAAGCCGACTGGTATCGAAGCTCCTGAATGGGTTCCCGGTTCAGAACATTACAAAATCACTTACTATCTGGATCAACCGGGATATAGTTGCCGTGCATTTGTTTTCAACACGATCGGGCAACGTGTAGCTGAGATAGCCAACCATGAATTGTTGGGACTTTCCGGTGAGTTAACCTGGGGTGGCGCGTCACTGGCTGGTAGCCACTTACGAACCGGCGTTTATATTTTCTATGCCGAACTGTATCATACCAGCGGTACGGTTAAAAGATATAAACAGGTATTCCTGGTTCGCTGAGAACGTGTGGATAAGTAGTAAAAGTTGCTATATTAGAGCACGATAACTATGTATTCTGATATAGCAACTAAATTCTTTTATTTATAAACCGCCTTATACCATTGTGTATTATTCCTGTACCAATCGGTTAGTTCAGTCAGTTTTTCCTGTGGGGGATAAACGGATAAGCCGGAGAAGGTTTCTACTTTTGTTGTTCCACCTTTTGTACAATAAATATAATCAGTACTGTATCTGTTCGTTACAGCTTTATCCATGCAGGCCGTAAAACGTGCATACTGTTCGTCCGTTGCCAGATGTTTGATAAGGTCGCTGAAGTCGTAAAGTCTTGTAGGAGCACTCGGAAGATAAGATAAAGTCTGTATCTCTCCAAGTGGTAACGAATATATCCCATCCTCCCCGCCGTTAGCGGAGATAATCTCTTTGGTAATAGCTGCGAGATTATCCAATTCGCTTGTATTTGTCACGGCAATGCAACCATAAGGACTTTCATTATTCTTATAAAATTCGTAAAAACCTTTTGCTATCCCTTCTAAGTTTACATTTTTCTCAAAGAAATAAGGTAATATTGTCTGGTAAGGGAAGCCCGCTGCAATAACTTCTGCCGGGGATGCAATGATATGATCCGCTTTATCCTTTAGCTCATAAACACATTCGACACCTCCCATGCTGCAAACATCAAAAAGAAGGAAGTCAAAGTGATATTCATCGGGTATGCCCTCAGCCAGTTCATATATTTCCATATTTTTACCTCCTTCTTCTCCGAATGATTTTAGCATCTTATTATAACCGGAAGGTAACCACGAAGTGCCATGACTGGAAAATATCATTCCATAACTGTCAGCAGGGAAATCGGTAACCACCTTGTTAATAACGCTTCTCATTACCTCCGGATCGATTGCGCTTTGATTGGTATAATCAGCAATATGATGCTTGGTCACAACGCCATTTGAACCTTCTTTGATCTGATAGAGCTCAGCACTCTTATCACTCTTGGAATAATAAACAATGAGATTTCCACCATTCAGGTTTTTGGGAGTGGCAACAGAGATCATACTGTTAATATTTTTATTGATATACGATCCCAGATTACTGGCTACTACATATACCAGAACTGTCCGTTTGGGCCCTTGTTCCTCAAATTCCTCTTTCGTACAACTACCAAAAGTGAGTATGGTAAGTAGGATATATATAAAATATTTACTCTTCATATTATGTTATGTATACTGAAGTTTACAAAGGTACGGATAATTTTCATCCAGACGCTGAATTTAATATCATTTCTATCTATCGAGACATTCTTTTTGTTTATATTTGTGAACTTAAATGAATTGAGAATCAAAGATTAAATAACTGGTATGAATAAACTCTTGTTGATATTCCTGACATCTTTGTGTATAGGGATGGGGGTAAAGGCACAAGTTGTAGCTGTAAAGACCAACTTGCTTTATGATGCGACAGCAACTGTCAACCTTGGGGCTGAGGTCGCTTTTAATAAACACTGGACATTGGATATTTCCGGTAACTATAATGGTTGGGATGTTGCCAGCGACAAGTCATGGAAACATTGGCTGGTACAACCCGAAGCACGTTACTGGCTGCATGAAAAGTTTAACGGGCACTACTTTGGCGTTCATGGTATTTACATGGATTATGATATGTCTAACGTGAACTTCATGTCGGTGATGAAAAAAGATTTTGCCTATGATGGCAATGCTTACGGGGGCGGTATCTCGTATGGATATCAGTTGTATCTCTCTCCGCGATGGAATCTGGAGTTCTCGGCTGGTGTAGGATTTGTGCATTTCGAATACGATAAATCGGCGTTTCCTGTTACTAAAGACAATGTATCTGCCAAATACCGCAATAATTATTTCGGGCCGACAAAGCTTGGCGTAAGTATTACTTATATCATTAAATAAGCGAACAATGAAAACTTCATTCTACATATTCTTTTTCTTCCTGATCATGCAGGTGCTGCCGTCTGAGGCGCAGACGGCTGTTTATCAGGGAATGGTTAATATCAAACCGAACAAGATTGAACTTGAAAAGGGTGTTTTATCGTTGGATCTGAACGTCAGCCTGTGTGGTTTGTCGGTAGCACGTCATCAAAGCCTGCTGTTGACTCCGGTGTTGCGTAACGGCGATAAGTCTTTGCGTCTGCAGCCTATCCGGGTTAATGGTGCCAACAAGCAGAAGATGTATAAACGTGCGCTGGTGCTTCAAGGTAAGGTGGCGGCCAATGGTAATACTTATGTGACTTTGGAGAGTGATCCGGCTCTGTTGCAGGAGGTTGCTTATAAGAAAGAGGTGCCTTTTCAGGCCTGGATGGAACATGCCGAATTGATCCTTGTAGGCGAACTGAATAATTATGATGATATTCCGGTTCAAACCTATACGGATGTCCTAACGGATGATCTGGATATCCGTCCGACGCAGGAGAAATAATAAGGCTTCTACTCTACAAAATGTTTTGTCGATTTATTTGCCATTTGCAATAATCGTTTGTAATCTCTTGTAGATAAGAGGAGTACCGCATTGCAAATGGCTTTTCTGTTTGCAATGCTATTTGCCATTTGTCATAATTTTTTTCGCTGTCGATGTATGGCAAATGGCAAACACTATTGCAAATAAAAAAGGTATTTGCAATGGTTTATATTGCTGTTTGATAGCATGTTATATGCTTGTATTGCAAATGGCAAATAAAAAGTTGAAACTTTGTGTACAAAATATGTTTATATCATGTATCCTTCTTTGACTATTGCCTTTCTCTGGTCTTATTATCTCAAAGCCTATAACAAACTAACTGTTAACTCCCTACTTAGTAAAATTACCCTGTACAGGATAATCGAATACCCTGTACACCCTGGCGAATTATCCTGTACACCTTAGTTGGCTATCCTGTACACCCTGGCAATAGAGAGTCCTGACTTTTCAATTAGTTAGTAAGGAGGAAGAGGTTAATATCCCTGCTTTTGGTAGTTAGTTTGTAGTAAAAGGCTTGCGCTTAAAAATAAACTGTTTCATTACTTGTCCCTCCGTCTACCCAAGGATTGATACTTCCGGAAATAGTGATATCTTGCGCTTGTATGGTAAATGAATAAGTTTGTTTTTTCCCTCCTTCGAATGCTTTTGTAGATTCGATGCGATAGTCTTTGTTACTCATTCTGACAATAAAGACAGGCTTTTCTATGGGATAAAGAAGATAATCAGTTACGATTGTTTCTTCTGTCGGAGTTATTTCTTTACTTAGGTTGTCAATGAGTGTGTAAGCTTGTGTTGAGGCGGCTGCACTTAGCTTTCCGGTTTGTACGTTTAACTGTACGGTCGACGGATAATTCTCCATCGAAATGCTTTGCAGGATCATGTCTTCTTTAATATCATCCGCCTTCTTGAATTTGAGGGTGATGGCAGATAGGATATGGTTGAAGGAAAGATTGATTGGTGTGTCAGCTGTCGTTTTATCCTTGTTTGTCACGGGGGTTGCCCACATGATGTCATCCTGTTTCTTTAGATCGAATGGGATGTTAAGAGGACTGGCTGCTGCTATATATGGATAGTAGGCATAAAAGTTTAGTAGCGTGTCAGGGTTGATAGGGTAGTGGGCGTGTAAATCACTCGTAAATTCATTGCTTCCGGCTACTTTGGTATATTGTGCGTTATTTAAATCTTTACGAAGGGATTGGTCTGATGTATTGCCAATGGTGTGCCCCCAACCGAAGATGCCGATAGCTGCCTTATCTGGAAAATTATTGCTTTCTGTAATAGCTTTGGATACGATGTTTGTTATTTTTCCTCCGAATCGTATGACCGCACCATTAACCGTCTCGTCTTGGGGAACATCGTTGTCACTATTACAGCCGAATATGAGAACGAGTAGAGTAATTATGAAATATCTTTTGTTTGTCATATTAAATATCTTCTGTTATGACAGGTGTTGTCATAGGATTGTTTAATGAGTTGATAGAAATGGTTAAGGTGTAGACAGAGCTTTCCTGCCAGGAGGTTGTTACCTGTTGATCGAATGTAACAGGGTAATAGTTATCTCCTATTAATAAGGAAAAACTGTATTCGCTTTTGGGGAATAGTAATAATTCTCCTGATATTTCTGTGTCTGCATTTATGTCTAATTGATCAAAAGTCAAATTGGTAGCTAGTTTGAATGTCTTTGTTGTTTCGGATGCAATATATAATTCCCCATTTGTAAGATTCATCGTTCCGGAGTTGGGGCCGGTTGCGATGATGCTAACGGGCTCTTGTCGTTCTAATGTATCTATGGTGTTGTTTTTAAGTTTAAATTTGATTTGTGCCAGTTTATGGTCAAAGGTTAAATTGACAGTTGTAGGGTTACGCTTATTTCCTGCCGGAGCGGAAGCGTACATTAAATCATCTTTTCCTGATATGGAAAAGGCTATTTCGTTTGTAGCGGTTGATTGGTAAATGTCTTGTATGTTTGAAGGGTAGAAACTGTATATGGTAACGTTGCTACCGTCTACCGGATAAACAAGTGGAGATTCGAATTCTAGTTCGGAATTCAGTGAGTTGGTATAGGGAGTTATACTATTGGTATACGAATTGTCAGTTTCGCTTGTCCTGTATATTCTAATATTAGAGATATTATCGGAAGTGAAAGCATCAACAACCGCTTTGGTGTTTACATCAATCTGCTTGGGGGTAGTGATAAGAATAGGGACGGACTTCTCTATGATCTTATCAGCTTCCTCGGCAACTTCGCTACTGCATCCGCAGAGGATGAGTAAGAGGCTTAATATGTATGAGGATTGAGCTTTCATGATTGATAATTTTTGTTTTATTAGGTTGTGTCAAAAGTAATAAATGTATAAGTAAAACTTTATTAGACTACTTTTGACACAACCTTGTGCCGTTTTTGTTTTTATGATTTTTTAGTCCACATTTCCAGCTCCTTCCTCAGAACTAGCTTTCCAAGAATCAACACTTGCTTTTGCTGAAATTTCATTAGCTTTAAAAGTTAAATTGATTTTATAAGATTCTCCTGCGACTGTTGTGTTTTTAGCACGTGTAGTACCATCTGCGCTAGCAGGAATATCAACGGTAACCTCTTTCGTTGTTACATTTGTTGTTACTTCTAAAGTATACGCATCTGCTGTCGTTTTGGGAAGTATCATACAATAACCGGCCTCTTTTGCTTCAGCTTCGATTGCAGGATAATCCGTATGTATAATTTCTAATAAATTAGGAGTATTATCTGTTGTACTTGCTTTTAATTCTTTTGTTGATAAATCCAATATAACTTTTTGCTCAATATCTTTAACTTTTATGTGAGTAATAGTACCCCAAGCATCAGCCGCAGCTTTATCTCCTTGTACCCAGATGATTAGCTGCGTTAATTTGTGACTAAATTTAGGTGTCAATTCCGTTCCTTTAGAATTTTTATTCCCATTTGTAACAGTAGAAATCATAATATCCATCTTTCCATCTATAGTATATGAAACTTCACTGCCAGATAATGTGCCTCCTGTGTTGGGGTGATATCCAATGAGATATGAGTACTTTTCTGCATCTGAAGAGTAATAGGGTTTTTCTGTAAATGTAATATCGCCAGAATTCGCAGCTATTGTTGCATTATGTTTTGTCGGATCTGTACTCCAACTAAGAGCATTGTCTGCAGCATCTTTCACTGTTTCTACTTTTACAAACATGACATCATTGATTTCTCCTGTGAGTCCACTAATTGGACCAGAGGACCTAGTTTCAATATTAAGAACTCCTGCACTCATCTTTATCTCCACCGGTGCATCCTTAGTAAGATCATCTATCCCATCACTTTCGCTTGTACAAGCGGTCATTGCTGCAACAGTTGCAGCAATTGAAATCATACTTAATACTAATGTCTTCATAACTATAAAAATTAAATTGTTTGAACTTTATTCGTTGCTTGTTAATGTCTATTCAATGACCATGTTGTCGCCGGCGGAGACTTCCCAATTGTTGATTTTAACAGTGAAGGAAGCGGTCTTTTCTACCGTTACGGATACGTCTACATTTACGTTGTTGCCTTCCGTGCTACCGATTGAGTCGCCCAAATCGATTGTGGCGGAAGAGGTACTGCCGTCAGTGAGGGTGAAATCCAGCTTGACCTCGTTCGTGGGGGTGGCAGGAGGAGTTTCTCCGGGCTTAGGGGCGGTTCCTAGTATCATGATGTTTGCTTTTACTCCTTCCTTTGAGGGAGCGGCTTCAAAGTTTACCGTGGTTGTTTTGTCCGGTACGATCTCTAACTTGCTCAGGCTGAAAGCGGCTGGTACTCCTGATAACATCCCTTTGCAGTCTTTTATATACTCCATACCGTCGACTTTGATGTCGAGCGTTACTTCGCGGATCAAAGGGGCCGGACTGAACTCACGTTTGTTTCGTGTGCCTTCGTCGGCCTCCACTTCCAGGTCATTAATGGCGATCCCATATAAAGGGATTTGCCCCGATACTACGCTTCCGGATGCTTTTGTCTCCGGGATGTATGCTTCTGCCGTTTCGAACGACTCCATGTTGCGGAACTGAATATTATCCGCGTCACAGTTGAAGATCAGTAAACGGTATTTATCCGGTGGCAGAGTGAACTGTAAACCGTCGGCATCGCCTTCGATCTGTGTCATCGCTCCCTTTTCCATAGGATAAAAGCAATAACGTAATTTCCGGGGTGCTTCGTAGCCACTCATGGCCTGTTCCCATTTCAACGAATACGAGATAAAACCATAGGAGGTCTGTTCTGACTTATCTTCGGGGCTGCATTTTATGAAACATGTAATGATCAATAATATGCAGACTGCTATGCCACACGAGCAACCGACTTCTCCCTTTATCATAGTCTAATAATCGTTGATTTTCATTTCTTTTTTTTCTCTATGGCGCAAATGTATCGGGAAAAAGCAGACATAAAATTGCTTTTTCTATTCAATAAGTTGTAAAAAATGTAATAAGCTTTGATTTTTACTGCTTTTCGCCTCTCTGAGTACGAATGGCACGGGGAGACTGCCCGAAGTTAGTCCGGCAGAAGTGGGAAAAGTTGGAAAGAGATTCGAAACCGTATTTATAACTGATCTCGGAAATAGACATTTCGGTTGTGGTCAGATCGTTCTGGATGTCTTCACGTTTCTTCTTTAACATCCACTGATAGGCCGGTTCGCCGAATGTTTCCTTAAACATACGGCGGAAGGTAGGTGTGCTGTAGCCTCCCATCTGGGCGAAGGCTTCCACATCCTTTGCCTTCATATAATTCTGCATGACGAAGTAACGGAAGCTTTTGCTGTACCGGTAGATCGGGGAATAGAATGCAGCCAGGTCTTTTAATGTATAGTAGCAGTTCAGCAGATAGACAAGTTCTGTCCGTTTGGCTTGCAGGAAGCCGGCACATAGCAACTCGTCATTCAGATACATCCTCATTCCTTCCACGAAAAACCGTAACGGCGGGCACATATCCATTACTACCGACTCGGTGCGCGATGTCTCGGCTATGCTTGCCCCTTTGTTGAAGCGTTCGCTACATACGTTGATCGGGCGTTCGAACAGGTACAGGATACATTCGCATGCCTCAAGTACTTTGAATTCTACTTTTGAACCGATCGGCTGCAGAATGAACTGGCCTTCACTGAAAATAGTATTGGGATGTTCTTCGCTGTTTACCAGGACACTGCCTTTCAGCAGAAAATAGAGTGTATTCTGCATGCATCTTTCCTGAGGGAGTATGATTCCCTTAGGATAAGAACGGTATTTAAAGATTTGCTTCCTGTATTCGGCACAGGAGGCACAATCTGTGAATTTAGTGTACCTCAGGTCTTGTGAGAACATATTACCCTTTAACGCTTATAATTTAACCTTTTTACTCTTTCCGGAACTTTCGTTATGGAAACGGTCGACAGCGGTCACAATATAGTGATATTTTTTCTTTCCGTTATCATAAGGCATTAAATATCTTGCCTCGCGGGTTATTTTTACGATTTTGGCAGGGTTGGTCAGGTCTACCGGCTCTTTGTGGTCGAAACGGTAAACGACAAAGTAGGAAGCCAGTTCCGGATTTGTCGGGCTTTGGTCAGCTTGCCAATGAAGCATATAACCGTCGGCTGTCCATTCCGCTTTCAGCTTTTTTACCTCCTGCGGGGCACGGTTATGCATATGCGTATAAGCCGGGATCAGGGCCGGGGTACGGTGATAGTTCCTTTTCAGGCTGTCGGCTACGCCTTTGTTGTTCCATAGGATCTCGTTGGCCGGCCAGAAGCAGTTGCCTTTTACTTTCGAGAGTGAACGTTCGTAAAGCATTTTACGGGTTAGCTGGTCGGCTTTCATGGTACGGGCTACGTCCTGACCTATATAAAGATGCGGACCTTCGGGTGTCGCATTCTTGTTCCACCATTGGATCAGGGTGATATAGTCGGCTGCCGGATGGCCGATTTCCCAGTATATCTGCGGCATATTGTAGTCGATCCAGCCTTCTTTCACCCAGTGGAGTACGTCGGCATACAGGTCGTCGTAGTTTTGCAGGCCGTTGGTGTTGCTACCCGAGCCGTCGGGCGTACTTTTCTTATTCCGGTAGATGCCGAACGGGCTGATACCGAAACGTACCCAGGGCTTGGTCAGCAGGATCGTCCGTTTCAGTTCGCGGATCAGGGTGTTTACGTTCTCACGGCGCCAGTCGCCACGTTGTGCGTTGGTATATCCTTTGTTCAGGCCGTATTTCCGGAAACTGTCGTCATCCGGGAAAGGCATCCCCGCCGCAGGATAAGGATAGAAATAGTCGTCCATATGGATGGCATCCACATCATAACGGCTTACGATATCGCGTACGACCTTGCAGATGAACTGCCGGCTTTCGGGCAGTCCCGGGTCGAAAAGTATCTGTTTATTATAGGTAACGAACCATTCGGGATGTTTATGGTAGATATGCGAGTCTGCGAAACGGGTATTCCCTGCCGTACTTGCCCGGTAGGGGTTCAGCCAGGCATGGAACTCCATGTTCCGTTTATGGCATTCTTCAACCAGGAAAGCCATCACGTCGAAGTTTCCGGCCGGGGCAACGCCCTGTTCTCCGGTATAGAAACGGCTCCAGGGTTCGATATCCGATTTATAGAAGGCGTCGGCTTCGGGGCGTACCTGGAAAATTATGGCATTGATACCGCAAGCCTGCAGGTAGTTGAGTTTCCGAACGAAGTCTTTGCGTAACTGGGCGGGAGTCATATCCTTGTATTCTCCCTGGAAGGCTGTTTGTATCCAGGCTCCCCTGAATTCCCGCTTGTCTTTTCCCTCGGTTTTTTGAGTTGATATTTGTTTGGTTGTCGAACAGGATGTCACGGCACATAGAAGTATGGCCAGGAACAGGCGGATATATTGACTCTTCATGAATTTTCGTTGGTTTGGGATTATTGTAACACATTATCAAATCTTGTGGCAAAGATACATTTCTTTTTGCTATTTTTGTATCCTTTATTAGGGAAAGATTTATGTCTGAAAATAATTCTATATTTATCAAGGGGGCTCGTGTCAATAACCTGAAGAACATTGATGTAGAGATCCCGCGCGACAAATTAGTCGTCATCACCGGATTATCCGGCAGTGGAAAGTCTTCGCTCGCTTTTGATACCTTATACGCCGAAGGTCAGCGCCGGTATGTGGAGAGCCTATCGGCTTATGCCCGCCAGTTCCTGGGACGTATGAGCAAGCCGGAATGTGATTATATCAAAGGTATTCCGCCCGCCATTGCGATCGAGCAGAAAGTGAATACCCGTAACCCCCGTTCGACGGTGGGTACATCCACGGAAATTTATGAATACCTGCGTCTGCTCTACGCCCGTATCGGAAAGACGATTTCGCCTGTTTCGGGACTGGAGGTGAAGAAGCACCAGGTGAAAGATATCGTCAGTGAGGTATTGTCTTACCCGGACGGAACCCGTTTTGCCGTATTTGCACCGGTAGTGCTGCCCGAAGGCCGCAGCATGAAGGAGCAATTGGAGATATTGCAGAAGGAAGGTTATACCCGTTTATCGATAAATGATACGGCTTACCGCATTACGGAAGTGATGGCGGACGAGGCGTTGCTGGCTTCCCCGGTCATCGAACTGTTGATAGACCGCCTGGTCGTTTCGGACGATAAGACGTTGAAAAGCCGTCTGGCTGATTCGGCGGAAACGGCTTTCTTTGAGGGACACGATACCTGTATCATCCGTATCTATACCGCTGAAGAGACGATTGTAAAGGAATACTCCAAGAAGTTCGAGGCGGACGGTATCACTTTTATCGAGCCGACCGATATGATGTTCAGTTTCAACAATCCGCTGGGTGCCTGTCCCGTTTGTGAAGGATTCGGGAAAGTGCTCGGAATAGACGAGAACCTGGTCGTGCCTGATAAGAGCCTGTCGCTCTATCAGGGGGCGGTAGTTTGCTGGAAAGGCGAGGTGATGGGAGAGTGGCTGAAAGAATTTATCGCGAAGAGTGAGAAATACAACTTCCCGATCCATCGTCCGTATTACGACCTGACGCAGAAGGAAAAAGACCTGCTGTGGCATGGTGCCAGGGGATTGCACGGTATCGATGACTTCTTTAAATTCGTGGAAGAAAACTTATATAAGATACAATACCGCGTTATGCAGGCCCGTTACCGGGGCAAGACGACCTGTCCTTCCTGTAAAGGGGCGCGACTGAAGCCGGAAGCCCTGTATGTAAAGGTCGGTGGAAAGAATATTGCCGAACTGGTGACTTTGCCTATTACGGATGCGAAAGCCTTTTTCGACAACCTGCAACTGGATGAGACGGATGCGGCCGTAGCAAAACGTCTGCTGACGGAGATTATGAACCGCCTGCAATTCCTGCTGGATGTAGGGCTGGGCTATCTGTCGCTCGACCGTTTGTCGGCTTCCCTTTCCGGCGGTGAGAGCCAGCGTATCAACCTGGCAACGTCGCTGGGTAGTAGCCTCGTGGGTTCTTTGTATATCCTCGATGAACCGAGCATCGGTTTGCATTCGAGGGATACCGACCTGCTTGTAAAGGTTTTGCGCCAGTTGCAGTCGCTGGGTAATACGGTCGTTGTGGTGGAACATGACGAGGATATTATCCGTGCAGCCGATTATATTATCGATATCGGCCCGAAGGCCGGCCGTCTGGGGGGCGAAGTGGTTTACCAGGGCGATGTAAACGACCTGCAGACCAGCAGTAACAGTTATACTGTCCGTTATCTGACCGGGGAAGATAAGATCGAGGTTCCTGCTTTCCGCCGTTTGTGGAATAATTATATAGAGGTGAAAGGGGCCCGCAAGAATAACTTGAAAGGGATTGACGTGAAGTTCCCGTTGAATGTGATGACGGTGGTGACAGGTGTCAGCGGTTCGGGAAAGAGTTCGCTCGTACGTGATATCTTTTATGAAGGAGTGAAGCATTATCTGGATGATGCCGCCCGCCTGATGGTGGATTGTTCGGGGCTGAACGGTGACATGATCCTGATACAGGGTATCGAATTTGTCGATCAGAACTCGATCGGAAAGAGCTCCCGTTCCAATCCGGTGACTTATATCGGTGCTTACGATGAGATTCGTAAACTTTTCGGCGAACAACCTTTGGCCAAACAAATGGGTTATACATCTGCATACTTCTCTTTTAATAAAGAAGGAGGACGCTGCGAGGAGTGTAAGGGCGATGGCCGGATCACTGTCGAGATGCAGTTTATGGCGGATATCACCCTCGAATGCGAAACCTGTCACGGTAAACGTTTCAAACAGGATGTGCTCGATGTGGAATATCACGGAGCCAATATCTATGATATGCTGGAAATGACGGTGAACCAGGCGATTGAGTTCTTCGAACAATATCCCGGCTCGCAGGAAAAGAAAATCGTAAAGAAGCTGAAACCGTTGCAGGATGTCGGTCTGGGTTATATCAAACTGGGGCAAACCTCTTCCACGCTTTCGGGTGGTGAGAACCAGCGTGTGAAACTGGCGTATTATCTGGGACAGGAAAAGCAACAGCCTACTTTGTTCGTATTCGACGAACCGACAACGGGATTGCACTTCCACGATATCAAAACATTATTGAAGGCATTTAATGCCCTGATCGATAAAGGACATACGGTGGTGATTATCGAACATAATATGGACGTGATCAAGTGTGCCGACTATCTGATAGACTTAGGCCCGGAAGGTGGTAACGCCGGAGGTAACCTGGTTTGTGCCGGGACACCGGAAGAGGTCGCCATGTGTCCGGAATCGTATACAGGAAAGTATTTAAAGGAAAAATTATAAAGCTATGAACAACTTCAAGTTTCAGAATCCTACCCGATTGATCTTCGGAAAAGGGATGATCGCGGAATTAAGCAAAGCTATTCCCGCCGATAAACGTATCATGATCACTTTCGGTGGTGGTAGCGTGAAGAAAAACGGCGTGTACGACCAGGTGGTAAAAGCCCTGGAAGGACGGGAGTATGTGGAGTTCTGGGGGATTGAACCGAATCCTTCCATCGAAACATTACGTAAGGCCATCGCTTTGGGTAAAGAGAAGAACGTAGATTTTCTGCTGGCCGTGGGCGGTGGCTCGGTGCTCGACGGAACCAAGCTGATCTCTGCCGGATTGCTTTATGACGGTGACGCCTGGGATTTGGTGAAGAGAGGTGCTGCTAAAGATACTATCCCGATGGGAGCTGTGCTTACCTTGCCGGCTACGGGATCGGAGATGAATAACGGGGCAGTGATCTCCCGCCATGAAACGAAAGAGAAGTATCCGTTTTATAGTAACTACCCGGTATTCTCTATCCTCGATCCGGAAACGACCTTTACATTGCCTGCTCATCAGATCGCCTGTGGTCTGGCTGATACGTTCGTGCATGTAATGGAACAGTATATGACAACAATGGGTCAGTCGCGCCTGATGGATCGTTGGGCGGAAAGTATCCTGAGCACTGTAGTTGAGATCGCTCCTAAGATCAAAGCAAATCAGCAGGATTATAATGTGATGGCTGACTTTATGCTTTCTGCCACTATGGCGCTGAATGGTTTTATAGCAATGGGCGTCACCCAGGACTGGGCTACCCACATGATCGGTCACGAACTGACTGCCTTGCATGGCTTGACACATGGTGCTACGCTGGCGATCGTTTTCCCGGGTACTTTACGTACTCTCCGCCAGCAGAAACAAGATAAAATCCTTCAGTATGGCGAACGTGTCTGGGGTATTACCGAAGGCTCGGTGGACGAACGCGTCGATCAGGCCATCCAAAAGACGGAAGAGTTCTTCCGCAGCCTGGGATTGTCTACCCGTCTAGGTGAAGAAAATATCGGTGATGAAACGATCAAAGAGATCGAACGCCGCTTCAATGCCGCCAATGTAGCTTACGGTGATGCTGGAAATGTAACAGGGGCTGTGGCTAAACAGATTTTGGAGAATTGTAAATAATAAGATATCTTTTCAATTCTATTAAGAGGGAAGGGTATTAGGATAATAGAAAAGGAGAATGTCTCATTTCGAGAGCATTCTCCTTTTTTATGTAGGTCGTATAATTTCCGGATTACTTTTTCTTCATGTCAAATGACAAGACGATCGGAGCAGGAAGAGCATTTGTTTCTCCTAATTTAGCTTCAGTAGCAGTTAGGTTGAACTTCAGGTTCTTTTCATTAACTGCATAAGCACCTTCGTTTGCAGCAGTAATCGTTACACTAACAGCCATGTTCTCACCTAGAGTGATTGCCAGTGGCTTAGGATCTAACGTCAAGTATACAGAATCGTTAGCAGCGTTCATTTTTGCTTTATATCCTACTTTGTATTCCACTTTTTTAACTTGTTCAATGATGCCATTAGCCATTTCTTCATTTGGGATAATCGCTTTTACCAATGCTTCGAAAGGAAATTTGTCAAAGTTGATAGAATCATTCTTTACTGTCAGATCCAATGTTACACCCGGAGTTTCTTCTGATGCAGCAGCTTTAGCCATATCATAAGTCATCTTTCCTGAATACTCTCCAACTACTTCTTCCACTGTCGGTACAGTAGGAGTATTTTCATCATCATCACTACAAGATGCAAAGGTTAAACCAAATACAGCTAACATCATCACAAGCGACCATTTCAACGTCTTCTTCATCTTTCTTATTATTTTAATGTTAATAAATTATGTACGACTAATTAGATGTAGGGAATTGCAAAAAGGCTGCATCGGGATGAAAGAATAATTGAAAAAATGGATATTCAAATTATAGTTCATACTTCTTCTTTTGTATATTCCAGCCACTTACAGCTAAAGAAAGTTTCCCTTCGGTTATATGTCTAACAGAAGTATCTATAAGTATTTTCTTTGTCTCACCTGGTAATAACGAGAAGAAATTATCTGTATAAAATGAAGGGCGGACAGGTTTATCCCGTTTGTCCAGAAACTGTAGTTGTGTAAAGAATGCAATTTGTGGCGATGTGTTCTTTACTGAAACTTCAATATAATAACGGTTATCACTTACTTTAGTCTTATATTTAGTCTGTATCCTGGCTTCCGGCATTTTATTCAGCGATTCAAATCCGGATGACGTGGGGCCTGTTAGTGTTTCTTTCCCTTCATAGATAGCATTGGAACGCCAATAAAATGTAGAAGCGATTTCCTTATCTTTATCATCGCATAGTGAAAGCCTGATGAAATGTACAGGTGTTATGTCTGATGGAAACTCTATTTTAAATAAATCGTTCAAGACTTCATCTTCCCCTATATCGATGCGTAGAGAGTGAGAAAAACGTTTCTTACTGTTCAAATCATATACCTCTGCTTTTACTTTATAATTGTTGAACGATTGATAATAGTCGTTACAAACGGAAACTGTATTTTTCAGGTAGTCGAATTGGGCATGTAAAGGCTCCAATGCATTTTGTGTATGATATAATGAGGCTGTGGGTTCCAACGACCAGTCCCACATACGTGCACAGACTTGACGAACCGGGCAATTATGATACCAGAACAGTAATCCGGAACAATAGCGATCTCCATAGTCCAACTTATTATAATTCCAGACCTCCCAAATCGTTTTAGAGTTCATGGCTCCTACCAACTGCCCCTTTTTAGCAAACTCTTCTATGGATTGGGACTGACCATAGTTGTTCACCAGGTCTTTATACATGGTGGACATCAGGTGAAAACCACCACCGTCATGATAGTCCCAGACTTCCTTATTGATCGGCCATAGATCCTTTTCATCCATTATCTCCCGAAGTGTTTCGAGAGTCGGAAGAGTGGGAGCCCCGTATTCCGGATTAAATCCGTCGACCCGGCTACCGCGAGGAGATGCCGTATTTTCATAATGTTGCATTGGATTGACCTGTTTATAAGGACTACCGTCATGTACGCCGTCACACTCCGACTGCATTTGATAACCGCGTGTTCCGTCTAACTTCATGATTAACTCTTTTGCTCCGGTAACCTCGGTACTTTCATTGGATGACACGTAATAAGCCAATGAAGGATGGTTTCTCAATCGTTTTACGGTAGATTCTACGTTTGCCAGATAAAGGGATTGGTTATGCGGATGTTTGGTATCGCCGGTCAGCCAGAACTCCTGCCATACCAGCAAGCCCATTTCGTCGCATAACTGGAAGAAATAGTCGGATTCGGCAATGCCACCTCCCCACATACGTATCAGATTGATTCCGGATTGTTTGGTATAGCGCAACTCTGCGTATGTGCGTTCGTCGGAATGACGCAACATCCCTTCCGGTATCCAGTTGGTTCCCCTGATAAATATCTTTTTTCCATTCACATAGAACTGACGTGATTTGTCCGGAGTATTCTGGTCTGATGTTATTTCCCGGATACCGAAACGCGTATTTAATAAATCTGAAACTTCACCATTAACAGAAACGGTCATTTTCAGTTCGTATAGTTCCGGTTTACCTTTAAATATCGGCCACCATAATCGAGGATTGCGGATGTTCAATTGTGGAAACTCTTCTGGAGTAAACACTAGTTCCCGGGTTTCACCACGGAAAAGATTTATTTCTTTTGAGAACCTGATATTTTCGCCCGTAATTTCTCCGGAAACAAGACATTTTACTGAAGAAGTGGTTGGGTTTATGACTTCTACCGATACTGTTTCAGCTGCTTCGCTGTATTCTGGCTTCAGTAGTTCGGAGCGGATGAATGGGTTTCGGATCACAGCCTTATTAGTCGCATATAACGAAATACTTTTCCATATTCCTGTATTGCGGTCACGTATGCCATCCAGAAATGTAAAGTCCCAGCCGACCGACATCAGCATGGTTGTATTTAATCCGATATTTCCGTCACCACCATTGTGAAACTCACCTGCTGCTCCCCATTGTTTCTGTTTAATAGTTCCAGGCATGTCAACCGGATAGACTTTAACTGCCAATGCATTTGCTTCACCTATATGAGCAAAGTCTGTTATATCAACGTAATCTTGAATGAACATCCCGGAGATATTATCCAGTAAATATCCGTTTACCCATATTTCTGCACGATAGTTGATTCCATCCAGTTGCAACCACACTATTTTTTCTTTGAAATCGGTAGGGATGGTGAATTCTGTGCGAAACCAGTAGGTATAGAAATCCCGTCCGATAGTGGCCAGATCCGGTATTACATTATTTGTCAGTTTATTATTCATCCCATAATACGGTTCCGGGTATATTTTATTATGAACAAGAGAATTAAGCACTGTGCCTGGAACTATGGCGGGCATCCAGCTATTTGTTCCATATCCGGGTTGTGATATAGTTTTTGCATCATCCATTACTTCTCCGGCTTTTTTCATTTTCCAATTGAAGCTTCCTTGGTGACCTTCTTTCGAATCCAAATATATTTTATCCGGATTGCGATAATAATTTATATTCTGTCCTTTCAGAAAAGAACTACTGATGATGCATAATAATATAATAAGAAAGAGTTGTTTCATATCTGTAATGCTTATTTAAGTAAGATACCCGTCTATCGTTCTTTTATGAGTAAATGATAGACGGGCATTTTATTTTTATATTAGTTGCCCTACTTCCTGTAAGCGCTTTTGTAGTTGCTTGATGTCAATATTGTGAATATCCGGCGACTTGGATTTGTATATCTGTCCTGCAGCAACACCGACAGCCTCTCCGGTAACCAAAGAGGGGGGCATTACGCGCAGGCTCCCATGTGCATAAGAGTCAGTAGATATACACCGTCCTGCAACCATTACATTTTTCAGGTCGACCGGTGTCAGACAACCGAATGGTATTCCGTGGGATTCTCCTTTTTTATAACGGGGATATTCTGTCGCATTTTGTTTATGAACATCGATATAATAACAGTTGCGCCCAATGCCATCCTCGAATTCACGGCGGGCCAGCCAGTCTTCCAATGTAAATGTATAGTCACATTTTATACGGCGGCTTTCCCGTATACCCATCAAGTTAGCTGTACTTGCCAGGTAAGATGCTGCAAATGATTTAGGCTCGAACTCAACTAGTCCTTCATGTAATTGCCGTACCAGTTTTCGCCCTTTCATTATAGCTTCTGTCAGGGAGACTGGGTCTGTACTGTCGACGGTTACATGACCAGCGTTGAAACCTAACATTCCCGGTCCGATCAATTTGTCGTTCATATGTTTATCCTTTACCAACGGATAATTGGGATTACCATATATAGAATGAATCGGACTGTTTTTTCGGCTGGTGTGAACGTTTCCTATTAAAGAAAATTCATAAGGATCTACATTTGATACGGTAAAGCATAATGTTCCTTCCTGTACAAATCCGCTTTCGTCTCCCATAACAAAATCCGCACCGGCCCAATGGGCAAGATCACCGTCTCCTGTACAATCGATAAAAACTTTTGCTTTATAAGCGGATAACCCTGCTTTATTCGCAACGATTATTGCATCAACAACTCCCTTTTGTTTCATTTCTACAGCAGCCATAGTAGAGAATAAGAGAACAGAAACACCAGTAGAGGTCACCAAATCGTCATATACAACTTTCAAATATTCGCTGTTTATAGGAACCCAGTTATCATAATGTATATGTGGAACTCCTTTCTTAGATTCCGTAAAGACTTTTTCTGCGATACCTTTGTAAATAATTTTATCTCCGTCGGTGAAAGGACACCAGGCATTCAGCAAGCCGGAAGTCCCCATTCCTCCCAGGGCACCTGTGCCTTCTATCAACAATGTTTTGGCACCTTCGCGTGCCGCGGCCGTAGCCGCAGCACATCCTGAAGGTCCTCCTCCTACAACTATTACATCCCAGTTATCGTATACCGGTATTTTTGATTTACCCGGCAAAAAGCTACTTCTGGGAGTTTCTGCAGCCAATGGCGTTCCGATTGCTACAGATGCTAAGCCTAAAGAACTTATGTCTTTTAAAAAATTTCTTCTTTTCATAAATTACCAACCCGGATTTTGTTCCAACAATTTATTTGCATCTAATTCGGTTACAGGTATAGGCAACAAGTAATGTTTTTCCTCTACAATTGAACCGATCACAGGATTTTGTACCATCATTGCTTCTTTTAGTTTATGTGTACGCAACAGGTCAAAGCGGCGGTGCCCTTCGAAGGCGAACTCTCTGCGACGTTCCAGAAGTATTGTATCGAGAAAATCTTCCTTACTCAATCCTGTCTTAATATCAATAGCGGAAGATTCATTCATATTGAATCCGAATGCCCGTCTTCGTACTACATTCAGGCAATTATAGGCTTCTGTGTCAGAAGGATTAATTGCGTTCAATGCTTCTGCACGCATCAGGTAAATATCGGAGTAACGTAATAATGGATAATTATTTTCTCCTCCTTGGGATCTTACTGCCAATGGAGACGGATCCTGATATTTATTAACATAACAGGGAAATTCATAATTTGAAGACATATTCGGATATTCTTCTTTTGTATAAAGACGCACATTTACATCCCTGCGAAGGTCTCCTTCTTCATAACATTCATAATGATTGCGGGTAACCGGATCATCACCGTATCCGACCCAGCCATTCAGGTTGACAAAAGGAGGACGAAAAAAGCCATTGAAGTTACTACCTGCCACTCCAGGTGTATTTCTTTTATATTGTATCTCGAATATAGACTCCTGTCCGTTTTCTTTTTCTACATCAAAATTGTCAATGTAGTTGTCCCAGAGCTTGTACCCCATCTGCATGACCTCACCGGTTTCCTTTACTACATTCTGATAATCTTCGCGCGTCAAATAGACTTTAGCCAACAATGTTGCTGCCGAACCTTTGGTTGCACGCCCTAAATATCCGTCCGGTAGCTGATCGATAGAAGGTAAGACGGATTTTGCATCCTGAAGATCGTTAATGATCTGTTCGTAACATTCGTCTGTTGTATTCCGCGGAACTTCAAGTCCTTCAAGTTGTGTTGTTTGATGTAGCACCAATGGTACACCCCCGTATACACGGACTAAATTGAAGTATGCTAAAGCTCGTAAAAACTTGGCTTCACCGATAAGTCTGCTTTTTACATCTTCTTTGACCTGATCGCTTCCCATATTGGATATATTCTCGATTGCAAAATTGGATCGGTTAACTGCTACATAATGTCTGATCCAAACGGAATAAACCAGGTTTGTATTTCCGTCAAATTCAAATTTATCCAATGCATTCTTGTCCAGATTGGTTGTCGTACGGCCTCCGCCCCATTCGCTGTCATCCGTTCCCTGGCTCTGCAAAACTTCCCAGAATTGATTATAGATATCATTATCAGCGAAAACGGCATAAGCTCCATAAACAGCTGCTGTGGCATCTTCTTCCGATTTAAAGAAATTTTCAGGACTAAGGTTCGACTCCGGTATCAGATTCATATCTGTACAGGAACTCATCATGATTAGACTTACTATTATACATGCTATTTTTTTCATAACTACTTAGACTCATTTAGAATTTAACATTCAGACCAAACAATACTGACTTTGAAAACGGATATGAAAATGCATCATAACCGGCTCCAAGATTGTCTTGCCCGTATTTACTCACTTCCGGGTTGTCTCCGGAATAACTTGTGATTGTAAAGAAGTTCTGCAAAGATGCATAGATGCGCAAGCCTGATACATATTTCGTGAAACTGAGAAATTCTGCAGGAACATTATATCCTAATGTAATATTCTGGAAACGCAGATAAGAACCGTTTTCAACATATTCATCCGATACACGCATGACGGCTTTTGATCGGAGTGGGCGTGGATAGGCTGCGTTCTGGTTAGATAAACTCCATCGATCCATAGTCGTTACGAACATATTGGTAGATCCCTGCATATTTTCCATAACCACTCTTGTTCCGTTATATACATCATTTCCAATCGTAAAGATTGTATTTACATTAAGATCAAAATTCTTGTATGAGAACGTATTGTTGAATCCTCCGAAAATTTTAGGTTGTGCGCAGCCAATAATCGTGCGATCGAGATCATTTATTATTCCATCCGGAACACCATCCGGTCCGCTGATATCCTTATAGCGTATATCTCCCGGTTTTGCAGTCGGTTGGGAGGATGACTCAATATCATCTGTTGTACTGAAAAGTCCGTCATATACGTATCCATAGAATGTGCCTAAAGGTTGACCGACCTGAACAATACGTCCTAGATGTGTGCCAGTGTCATCCTGTCCTGGTTGATCCGGATAAATGAAAGAAACATCCCCTAAATCCAATACTTTATTTTTATTATAGGTAAGATTGAGACTGGTATTCCAGGTAAAGGCTCCTTCTACAGGAGTTGCGTTGATTGCCAGTTCAAACCCTTTATTTTCTACTTCTCCTATATTTTTCAATCCGGAAGAGAATCCGGAAGATCCGGGAATTTTGACTTTCAGCAACAGGTCTTTGGTCTTTTTGTAATAACCATCAAGAGTAACTGTTAAACGATTATTGAAAAAGCCGAAATCGATACCTGCATCAAACTGGGAAGTCGTCTCCCATTTCAGATTTGTATTGGCCACTTGCGATGGGTAATAACCAGTCACTTTCTGGCCGTCACTGACATAACCGGTTGAACCTAATAAAGCGTATGAAGGATATGTTCCGATTCCGTCTTGATTACCTGTTATACCAAAACTGAGCCTTGGTTTCAGATTGCTGAAAATATTCAGGTTTTTGATAAAAGGCTCTTCCGAAGCTCTCCAGGCTAAGGCTGCAGAAGGAAAATATCCCCAGCGATTATTTTTACCAAAACGGGAAGAGCCGTCAGCTCGAATAGAGGCTGTCAGTAAATATTTATTGTTCAGAATATAATTGACACGTGCCAAATAAGAATTTAATGCCCATTTTGTTACACTTGAACCAGGAGCAGAGTAGGTAGTTCCTGATCCAAGGTTGTTCATCTGTAGATTATCGTTTAAGAAACCATAAGATCCGGCATTAAAACCGTCGTAAGTAGATGCCTGTTGAGTATAACCTATCAGTCCGGTAAATGAATGTATTCCCCATGTATTATTATAGGTAAGGATGTTTTCATTGATCCAGGTATACGTATTGTTGGAGGTCTTTTTAGCCTCTCCTCCTTTTTGGCTACCAGAATAAACGGTACGGGGGTTATAATATTTATTTGTTGTATAGTCGATATCTATGCCGATTGAAGATTTGAACTTCAATCCTTTAATGATATCCCATTCAACAAAGGCATTATTCAGTGTACGGAAATTGGCATTCCAATCAACTTTCTCGTTTATAATAGCAATCGGATTATCGAATGTAATAACGCCGTTATCATCGCTAAAGGTGTAACTTCCATCTTCTTTTTTTACCGGTATATTCGGAGGGGTAGTCAGGCGACTTTGTAAAACAGAGTTTCCTACGCGATTATTGTCAACTTTGGTCATTGTCAGGCTAAGCCCTAAATGGATTGTAGATGAAATCTTGTGATCGATATTTGCGCGGAAGGCATATTTTTTCATTTCGGTCGCTTTGATAACACCTTCCTGATCGAAATAATTTAAAGATGTCAGGAACGTGGTCTTATCGTTTCCTCCTGAAATGGTCACTTGATAATTCTGTGTTAAGGCATTATCATTGGATGTCATCCCTTGCCAATCTGTAGTCGCCGGCTTTATACTCTCATCATAAATAGCTGTCCCTCCGGAATTAACCAGCGCTTCATTGGCTAGCTGTTCAAATGAATGAGAATCCAGCAAATTATATTTTTTATAGATATTCTGAATACCCCAATAAGCATCGAATGCCACAGATGTTTTTCCGCTCTTACCTTTTTTTGTTGTTACGATAATTACTCCGTTGGCACCGCGGGAACCATAAATAGCAGTCGAGGAAGCATCTTTCAGTACTTCAATAGATTCGATATCCGACGTAGGGATCGAATTTAATGGACTTAATGCTGTCTGACTGGCGCTGGCACTTGGATAAACCGGCATGCCGTCGATGATATATAACGGTTCATTTCCCCCGGAGATAGAGTTCCCACCACGAATACGGACAGTAGAACTGGCACCAGGCATACCGGAATTCTGTACCATATATAAACCGGATGTACGCCCTTGCAACATCTGATCGACGGATTTTACACTAATACCCTGTACTTTATCAACTTGAATGGAACCAACAGCACCGGTTAAGTCACTTTTCTTAACAGAACCGTAACCGATGACGACTACTTCTTCCAGATTCTGGGTATCTTCAGATAAAATTACTTTCAGGACAGACTGGTTGTCGACCGGAACTTCTTTTGTAAGATAACCGATGTAGGACACAACCAATGTTGGTGACGAATTATCCAATGCTAGAGTAAATTTGCCGTCAATATCCGTCACTGTTCCGATCGATTTCGAACCTTTTCCTACTACATTAGCTCCGATAATCGGTTCACCGTTACTGTCTGTAACAACTCCGCTGATCGTTTTTCCCTGTTGTGTAGCCAATGGAATCGTTGTCCTCGTTCCTCCTGCTGATAACAGGATATATGAGTCGTCGATGGAATATTTTACATCAGTTCCTTCGAACAGGTTAACTAAGACCTCTTTTAAAGGGGCTTTTTTCAGGTTAACGGAGACTTTCCTGTTTACGTTCACATAATCGTTGTAAATAAACAGATAATCTGTTTGTTTCTCAATGTCGTTCAATACTTTCTCCAATTCCGTATTACTTCTTTTGATAGTAACATTCACATTCTGAGAACTGGAGTGTTCTGCACGCAGGCAGAAAATGAACACGAATAATAACAAAGTGGTTATTTTCATGATTCTAAAAAATTGTTTATATCGAGTCCTTTTTATAGAATAAGACATCGACAAAGATTTTTTATTCATATCTTTGGAAATCAAGTTTATTAATGCAATTAAATAATTGTGTTAAGTTTATGCCGGTAAGTGTCCCCACACTTGTCGGCATTTTAATGAAAGGTTAACTGTTCTTTTCTGTCATAGGCATTCTGATTTTAAGATTAGACATTATTTTATATAAATGATTGAGTCGTCTTTATTTCTTACAAATGTGTATTTAGCATCTTGCTGTAAAATACGCAATGCTTTATCAATACCATCCGATATGCGGAATTTACCGCTACAGATGTAATTGGCCAATTGCTGGTTCTCTATAATAATACGTATACCGTAGCTTTTTTCGAATCGCATCATTAATTCATTGAAACTTATCTTTTTGAAGCATATGAGTCCTTCTTTCCAACGGAAAGGGTCAAAATCATCTATCGTTTTCGACTGTAAATGTCCGTTGATCAATGAGACCTGGTGGTTAGGAGATAATATAAGGTTTTCAGAAGGGTTTTTCCTGTTGGAGACTTTAACGGAGCCCTCCATTAACGAGGTACAAAAGTCTTTTGAATCACTATATGCTTCTATATTGAATTTTGTACCCAGCACTTCTATATCGCATTTGTTGGTTTGTACGACGAATGGCTTATCTGCATTATGTGTGACATCAAAATAGGCTTCACCGTCTAGTATAATTTCTCTTTTACTTCCTATAAAAGCTGCGGGATATTTCATTTCAGACCGGGCATTTAACCAAACATTCGTTCCGTCCGGCAATGTCAGATTTACACGTTGTCCGGCAGGAACAGTGATCGTATTCATGGCTTCCCCGATCTTCTTAATTTCTGATTTATAGAGATAAGTTCCGCAAGTGACAGTAATGGCCAGTACAGCTGCGAACTTTACAAATTCTAACATTGCCGACAGATAGAAAGGACGGGAATTTTTCCCTTTAGCTTCTTTCTGAGCAGAACCGGATACAATCATTGCATCGAAAAACTCGCGTTCTCTGAATAACTCTTTCTCATTATCAGAAGATGCTTCCAGCCATATACGGATAGCTTCTTTTTCTTTTGGAGAAGCTTTCCCTTCAAAAAAATTGTATAGTGTTTCCTTTTTCATTTTTCCCGTTTCTGCTTATAAAGCAAATAAGCGGGAAACATCCCTAACGAAAAATGAAACTTTTTGAAAAAAAAAAGTTCAGGTGGCGGAATTTATCTTTTGAAGAGTTGTCCGTTAGTTGAATAATCGTGGTAAAAAGAACAATAAGGGGAAATAATCCTTTAATGTCACGCGCAGCACTTTTAAGGCTTTAGTGATATGAAATTCGACACTTTTCGTCGAAATGCCCAATGATTCCGCTATTTCTTTATGACTCTGATTATTATAGCGGCTGCGAATAAAGATATCGCGGGTTTGCTCTGGTAATGTTTTTAATCCTTCATCGACAAGAGCCTGAAGTTCGTTTGAAAATAACTTTTCCGGATTACAGGCTTCCAGTGTAGCAATACGGAGGTTGAGTTCCCAAAGGTCACAATTCCTTAAATATTCAACTATGTCTTCCTGTGTACGCAGACGCTGAAGATGGTTTAAACACTTGTGTTTAATGATAGTGAGGATATAAGCTGGTATATTTGAATCGGGCGCAAGATTGTCCCTGTTTTCCCAATAATACATTAGGCTGTCGATTGTAATGTCCTCTGCAATCATGCTATCGCCTACGTATGTATTGGCAAAATGGATAAAACGGCTTTTATAATCAGTAAACAACTGATTAAAGGAGCATATTTCAGGTTTGCCTTGCATAAATGTATAATCGAATTTGGCGATAAAGATATACATAAATTTGACTTTCTCGTCTTTCCTTTTGAATTTCTTGTGTTAAAATGATTTTTTAAAAAAGATAGTCAACATGAAAAAATATACTTACTTTTATCTGTTCAATAAAAAATATCACGAAAATGTATTCTAATAACCATGTCGCTTACCCGAAAGAACATATACGTTATGCTGTTCTTTCCTTTTTTCTTGCTCAGGGACTTTGCTTTTCCAGTTGGGCGAGCCGTATTCCTGATATAAAGGAACTTTTTACTGTAAATGATGCTCTCTATTGGGGAATGGTGTTGTTTATGATTCCGGTCGGAAAGTTCATAGCGATTCCGCTAGCCGGTTATCTGGTGTCGAAACTGGGAAGCCGGATCATGGTGCAGGTCAGTATTATGGGATATGCTCTTTCGTTGTTTGCTATCGGGACGGCTGTGAATATTTATATGTTAGGGGTATGCCTTTTCTCTTTCGGGGTGTTCTGGAATTTGTGCGATATATCGCTGAATACACAGGGGATCGGCATTGAACGCTTTTATGGGCGGACAATCATGGCTTCCTTTCACGGAGGTTGGAGCCTGGCGGCCTGTATGGGGGCATTGATCGGTTTTATTATGATTATTTCGGGTATCACTCCTTTCTGGCATTTTACGATGATTGCGGTAATCATCTTTCTTATAATGGTGGTAAGCCGGAGATATCTCCAGGAAGATACGGCTCAGGAACAGGCAGAAGAAGCGGTCGTGAAAGAAGAATCATCGGAAAAGTGGAAATATATCCGGCGACCGGAAATGTTGCTTATCAAGTTGGGGCTGGTGGGTTTATTTGCCTTGATAGTGGAAAGTGCTATGTTTGATTGGAGCGGGGTCTATTTTGAGTCGGTCTTGCAGGTTCCTAAATCGTTACAGATCGGATTTCTTGTCTTTATGGTGATGATGACGGTAGGGCGTTTCCTGGCTAATTATGCATACCGGATATTAGGTAAGCAACGGGTGTTACAGTTGTCCGGAGCCTTTATTTTTATCGGATTCTTTATTTCGGCCCTGTTGGGAAGTCGCTTTGATTCGATGGCATTGAAGGTGATCGTAAACTCATTGGGTTTTATGCTCGTAGGGTTGGGCATTTCGAGTATGGTTCCTACTATTTATAGTCTGGTCGGCGCGAAGTCTAAGACGCCGGTCGGCATTGCTCTGACTATTCTATCCAGTATCAGTTTTATCGGATCGCTGATAGCACCGCTTCTGATCGGTGCTATCTCGCAGGCTTTTAATATGGAATATGCTTATATGGTGGTTGGTCTTTTGGGGCTTTGCATCCTGTTGATGACAACGTTTAGCAGAGCGTTTAAATAGCTCGGCTGTTTAATTTCCCTTAGAATGGGTATTTTTCCCCATTGCAATGGGGATTATTCCCACCATAGCAGGGGAAAATTCCCCATAATTTTTATTTGTGTGGGGAATTAATACAGACAGTATCCTCATACCTTTGTTCCGCCGTCTCCATGCAGCGGATGATATCTTCTTTGCTTCCGCTGAAAGGCCCTGATGCTTCAATCTTGATGGTCGACATGGCGGCTGCAAAGCGACCTGCTTCTTCTATGCCGGCACCTTTGGCGCGTTGGTACAGGTATCCGGTCATGTATGTGTCGCCACATCCGGTAGCATCAACTACTTCCCGGGGTTTATAGGCGGGTATTTTATAGAATGTATCGCCATCATAAATAACAGATCCCAGACTTCCCAAAGTGATCAGCACCTCTTTTACTCCCCAGTCGTATAGCTGCTTCGCGGCGCTGGCTACATCCGAATATCCGGTCAATGCCACCATTTCAAGCTCGTTGGCTTTTAAGAAATGGATATATTTCAGGGCTTCTTCTTTTCCGATCCAGTCGGTTGCATAAACGTTCTTGTCTCTTACTTCGCGCAGATATCCCTGTGAGTCGGCCGAAACAAACCCTTTGGTTGCCATGTATTTTACTACATCCAGCGAAAAGTCGTCGGCCAGCAGGCTGCCTAGATGGAATATTTTTGCTTCCACCTCTTTCAGGTAATCGATAGTGAAAGGATCGGCTTTGGCCAACACCCGCTGCGTACGGTTATCCTGATTCTCTCCATAGATATTTTCGAAATAAACGGAATGTTTACTGGGCATAACAGCTACGTCGATTCCTTCCGAGCGCAGTCTGTCGACCTCTTTCATTTCAGACTCGGCAAGGGCGGTTATCAGCGTATAATCTATATCGTTGAAATGTTTAATTGCGTGGGAGAAATAAAATGCGGTTCCTCCCGCCATGTGTACAGTATTTTTAGGGGTCACTATCTTATCCAGTGTGATGTGCCCGATACAGCAAAGATCATGCATATTATTGATTGTTTATTATACAAAAGTAGTCAAAATTGCCACTGATAGGAACTACTTCTTTATTTTTATTATTTTTGTCTATTGACAATCATTAAAATTGTGGTTATGAGTAAAGACCTGATTCACGAAAAGTTCGTTGGCGCAATCAGAGAGAAGATACCACACAAAGCAACTTTAACTAACACATTGGTTGATTTATTGCGCCTGGAAAAAGAAGCTGTTTACCGCCGTATGAGGGGCGATGTGGCTTTCTCCTTTGCTGAGATTGCGTCGATCTCCCATAAACTAGGGATCTCGTTGGATAATCTGGTCGGAGCACACTCGGCTAAGAGCCGTCCTTATCAGTTGAGTCTGGTGGAGTATGTAGAGCCAATTGAAGACGACTACAAGATGTGGGGACTGTATAACGAACGGTTGCAGGGAGCACGGGAAGATCCGACATCCTGTAGTGTGGAATGTATGAACGTTCTACCCTTTATTTTTTTGTTGGATTATGAGTATATCACCCGCTTTTATTTATTCAAATGGTATAACCAGTATGGCCATTCGGACAAGACTGTTCATTTCAGGGATATCGAAACGGCTGAGAAATTGCTGGCTGTTCAACGTGTTACGGCTATAGAATCCAGGCATATCAGGAAAACGGTTCATGTTTGGGATCCTTTGATCTTTCAGTATATTGTGAATGATATATTGTATTACAGTAGTATCCGGTTGATTGATCCGGAAGATGTCCGGAAGCTAAAACAAGAGTTGATGCATTTCCTTAATTATATGGAAATGCTTGCTTCCAGGGGGACGTATAGTGAAACCGGCAATCCGATACAGATCTATGTTTCCAATATTAATTTTGATGCCAGTTATAGTTACCTGGAGACTAAAAAAATGCGTATCAGCATGATCCGGGCATTTATACTGAATTCGGTTGTCTCGCTGGATGAGAAGGCGTATGGGATATTTCATAACTGGATGCAAGCGTTGCTGAAATCGTCAACCATGATCTCTGTCAGCGGAGAAAAGCAACGGATTTTGTTCTTTGAGAAGCAAAGAATGATCATTGGTAGCCTGTAATCCAAATAAATCCGTATCTTAGGCACGGTCTTTAAATATAACGTTATGGAATTTCTACTTGTTGTACTGATCGTTGTCGTCTGGGTCAGCTTGTATTCACATATAAGTAAGATGAATGCTCACACGGATGCTCTCCGGAAAGATATTTATAATCTGAAAAAGCTGGTGGAGTCTCGGTTGGAAGAGATAAAACGGCCGGAAACGACAAGTATGACGGAATTGACGGAAGAGATGCCGGAAAAGACTGTCGTGGAGGAATTGGTGCCGCCTGCTATTGAGGTGCCTGTTGAGGTTCCTGTAGAAGCCGCTACCGAATACTTACAGAAAGAGATGGTGAGCGGAACGGCTGCCGAAGTACAACCGGAAAAGAAGAAGGTCGTTCCACAGCCTGTCATCAAACCCTTTGGACTGGTTAAGGAGAAAAAGAAAGTCGATTATGAGAAGTATATCGGAGAGAATCTGTTCGGGAAGATCGGTATCCTCGTATTGGTGGTCGGCATGGGATTGTTCGTTAAATATGCGATCGATAAGAATTGGATCAATGAAGTTTTCCGTACGGTATTGGGTTTTGTAGTTGGTGGCGGATTACTGGTCTTGTCTCAGAGATTGAAAAATACCTATCGTACATTCAGTTCTCTGTTGGCGGGTGGTGCATTTGCCATCTTCTATGTGACGGTGGCGATGGCTTATCACTATTATGGCTTGTTCAGCCAGGCGGCCGCTTTTGTTATATTGGTGGTTCTCACGGTGCTGATGTCTTTGTTGTCGGTCGTTTATAACCGACGTGAACTGGCGGTGATCGGTTTGGTGGGTGGGTTTATCGCACCTTTCCTGGTTAGTAACGGAATGGGTAACTATCAGGTGCTGTTTACTTATCTGACGATCCTGAATGTGGGAATGTTCGGGTTGTCGCTCTATAAGAAGTGGGGAGAATTGCCGGTGATCGGTTTTGTGGCTACTTATGTGATCATGTTGGGGTATTCGCTGGTGGCTGATCTGGATATTGCCGGGGACATGCAATTGATACAGCTGCTGCTTTTCTCTACATTATTTTATCTGATATTCCTGTTACCGGTCGTTTCGGTGTTGCGTACGGATAATAAGAAGGCTAATCAGCCGTTGATGATGATCGTTGTGCTGAATAATTTCATCTATCTTTATTTTGCCTTGTGGTATCTGCATGAGTTGCATCTGCCGTATAATATCAAGGGAGCGTTTACTTTGTTTATCGCTTTGGTGAATGTTTGTCTGGCTTATGCGATACGGGGGAAGAAATCGGAAACCGGTTATCTGTTTACTGCGTTGGTGGGTATGTTTCTGACATTTATTTCGATAAGCATACCTATCCAGCTGGAAGGTAGTTTTATTACATTACTTTGGGCGACAGAAATGGTGGTTGTCCTTTGGTTGTTCATTAAGTTCCGCCAACCTGTCTATGCCTATTTTACGCAGTTGCTTCTTTTCCTGACGGTTGTTTCTTTCCTTATGGATGTGGAGGATGTGCTGACTGACGGCTTTGTTCAGCCGCTACTGTGGAATGGAACATTTGCCACCGGAATCTTTACCGGATTGGCTTTTGGTGTATTCGTTTGGCTGATGGAGCGGGAGAAGGTATTCTTTACTCAAACGTCGAATCTGAAATATATTCCTTTTAGTGTTATTTCGCTGTTGCTGGGGAGCGTCGTCGTTTATCTTTCATTTATAGTCGATTTCTATAGGAATATAACGGACGAGCCGTTGAGCAATTGTGTTTGCCTGGCATTTACCTGTTTCGCTCTATTACTTTTATTGATAGGGTTGAGGAAACGTTTTCCGATGGCACGTTTTTTTGTTGTTTATGCTGTGATGGCAGGACTTTCGGGCTGTTTATTTATATGGCTTTCACGAGTGGCGAATGAATGTGGTGAGTATTCTCTCTCCATCTTGCAATGGTCTTCTCTGTTTATTGTCGTTGCCCATCTGTTCTTGCTGGGAAAATGGTTTTACCGTTCGTTTAACTTCCGGCAGAAAAGTGCGGACAGGATGACCTTGTTTATTGCGGTTGTCTCTACTGTCCTGTTTGCTGTTGCCGCACATAATATGTTGTATCTTTTCGGTTGGCAGAATGAATCGAGTGCGGCTCTTTCAATCGCCCTGAGTATTGCGGGCTTTGTGCAGATGGCGTTTGGTATGCGTCTGCATCTGAAAGTTCTGCGTATGATCAGTTTGGCTGTTTTTGGTGTTGTCCTTCTGAAGCTGGTCATTGTCGATTTGTGGTTGTTGCCAACAGTCGGGAAGATCATTGTCTTTATTATGTTGGGAGTAATCCTACTGGTATTATCTTTCCTGTATCAGAAACTGAAGAAGGTGTTGTTTATGGATAATGATGAAAATCTATTGACAAAAGAATAAATGCTTTTATAATTGCAGGTAGATATTTCCTGCGTTTATATAGTTTATTATCAGTGTCTTCCCCTTTTTCTTTCTATATAAAATCTGTTGCCGATAATCATGAGCAATTACTTACCGAGTTTTTTTCTATTATCCGGCATGTGAATCTTATTACTTGCTGGCGTGTTCCCTCTATCTCTGCAGGTAACAGAAATGGCCCCTGAAAACAGGATAAATTACCCACTTTTAGAGCAAATTTCGGGTGTGGCTTGAAAATCTGAAAAAACAGGGTTTGTAAAGTGCTGGAAATGAGATGTCATTAAATTACTTATATATAATGTACGCGTGTACATTATATATATAGAAATGTGCCCTAATTGATTAATATAAAGAAAATTACGAGTGGGTCGGAATGACTAGAGAAATCGTTCCTTTTTTCTAGTCTACAAAATTAGCTATAAGTTTCGTTTCTGCAACCATTTTCCAAAAATATTTTCTTTCTCTATATGATTTCTTATCAACCGAATAGCAAAGTTTGTACGAAATATACCGTTCTGACGACGAACCGAAAAGGAATGACTAGAAAAAAGGAACGTTTTAGCTAGTCATTTAGGGCTAAGACGCGTATAAGGAAGTTTTCATTAACATTAGTATTAATATTAAATTTAGAATTATGAACAAAAAGTTTTCTACGCTTGTAGCCAGCGTCCTGCTGGCGGGTGCTATGGGAACAGTCGATGCGTCTAATTACGCTAAGTTTACTACTGCTCCTACAGTTGCCGAGGTTGTAAAATCTGGTACTTATTATCAACTGGAAACTAGTACACCTGGTGAGGTACTGGGGATGTTCCGTAATGAGACAACCGGTCAATATTATTTAAAATCAGTTAAAACGACTGATGCAACTAAAGCAGAAGTTCGCTCTACTTTGTGGACAATCATGTCGCAGGAAAATGCAGAAGGTGGTTACTCTTATGTGTTTATGAACTATGCTTCCGGTTTACAGTTGGCTATCAATTCACAAGGTGCTGCCGTTGTAAAACATCCGGCTACAGCAGGTTCTATTGCTACTCCGACAGGAAATATTACAGTAGGTGGTGATGTGGCTGTTTGGAAATGGGTTCCTGCTCCAGATCCTGTTGGCAAATCGTTTACTGAAACCACACTTTCTGCTGCTTTTGGTGAAAAACGTGACTCTGTATTGGTGTTGACTGCTGATAATGGTAAAGTAGGGGCAGAAAAGTATGCTTTGAAGAATGTTCCGAAGAATATGGATAAAGTATTGAAAGTAAAACCGGCTTCTCCTGCTGCTATCTTACTGGGCGTTGACGATTTGAACTCTATGCTTTGGAAAGGAGATGCTGCAAATGGTAAATTGAATTTAACATTTACTCCGGATGTAAAAAACAATCAATATAAGAATGTGTTTGCACAGCCGTTACGTGCAGAGTCTGCAGTGGGTTATCCGTTCCGTAACTTTAAATGGCAGTTACCAGAGCCGGGAGGTACAAATACTACTGCTGATGCTGATGCCGCTGAAGATGCATTAGGTAAGCATAATAACTGGTATGAAAAATTAAATGCTTATGAAATTGCTTTACACCGAGAAACATTTACTAAGGCAATTAAGGAGTTAAGAGCAACTTATAAAGACGATGCTATATATGCAGCGCTAAAGGCTTTCGTAAATGCAAAAGGTGACAAGACTGCATATTCTGATGTTTTGGCAGCAGTACAGGCTGTAGAACCTACAGCTGATGCTTCAAAAGCAGTTAAGCCGATAGTTATTTCTTATATCAAGAGTGAAATGCCTAATTTTGTGAATAATAATGCTATGAAAGAAGTTATGGGATATATCGTAGAAGTACGTGATGCTCTTACTTCTTTGGATTCAAAAATAGCATCATTAGACGTAACAGGCAAGTTAGCTGCTGCTAATAAAGAAAAAGAAGATGTTCGTGCTAAATGGAATGATCAAGGTTGGGTTTCTTTAAAAACAGATGCCGGTAAATATGTGATGGTTGATACAGCCTATATGACTACTGATGCCGGACAAAAATATTTGAAACTTTCTGATGACAAAACTTTCGTAGACTTGACTACTAAGTCTAATGGTGAATCAATGAGCCCTATTAGCTGGACTCGTGAAGACATCAATGGACGTTTTAACTTCCAGTTTGTTTGGCATCCGGCTCAGGATTCAATCGTGATCCGTTCTGCAGGTTTTGCAACATTGGCAGACGGTGAAGAGGCTACTTCTATTTGGAAAGATCTGAGTTTACCAGAATCAATGGTGCCGGCACCAACATTGAAAACTTCTGATAGTAAATTGGTTGCTAATCCTAATCCGGCAGAACGTAACTTAGTTAAGATTGCTGTATTGGCTAATACATCACATCGTGAATTGACAATCGGCAACTCTGAATATGACCGTCTGATGAATCCGGCTAACACAATCAACACTCGTATTAGCCTGAACGCTTCCTCTATGTACGAACTGACCACATTGCCTTCAGGTATCTATTTCTTCAACCTGTCTACCAACTTGGCTTCCAGAAAGTATGATGACGGTAAGTATTATGTTGCTCCTTTCTGCGGTACAGGTGTTAACGACTATGAAGCAGAAGAAGTTTCTCAGAAATATGGCGTAGCTCAAGATTTTGGTCATATGCCTCGTACACAATGGGTTGTTGTTAAGAATGCAGGTGTAGTAGGACAGGAAACTGTTAATATCTACAACCGTGAATTCCCGGATATCAAGTTTGAAAATATCCAGCTGTTCAAGGGTGGTGATAAAAAGATTTTTGCTCCTTTCGGAATTGCAACAGGCGATACATTGACTTATGCTTTTGCAAATGAGGTTAAACCGAATGCTGGTATCCTTACTAACAAATACTTAGGTTATAAGGCTGTGGCAAGCGATGCTGCTAATGGTATCAGTAATCGTGTGACTTTGGATTATTTCAGTGGTTTGGAAATCGGTCACTTCGTAAATGTAAACTCAACAGAAAAAGATACAGTGGTTTATGTAGATGCTGCAGAAGCATATACAACATTCCAGTTGATCCCTGTACCTGCAGATGGTAGCAACGATCGTAAATATGGTAAGGCTGTAACTGGTATCGCTCCTCAGTTGTATCGTCAACTTTATACAGTTAAGGTTTACGACAGCAGTAAGTTAAGTAATGATGCGAAATATATTGTACGTGCAGAAGAAAATGAAAATTCTTATGCTGTGTCTTACAATGCAGACAATGCAGTTAAGTTCTATCTGAAAGAAAACAATCAGATCGTTTCTGCTGAAAACGATACAACTTGCTACTATGCATTGGTTGATATTGAGAATTCAGATCGTGCAGGTGTACGCGACGTATCTTTGAAGTTCACAATCGAAGGCTATTGCTCAGAAGAACGTGTTGCTACTTTCGCAGTGAAAGATGACCAGACTATTATTTACCGTGAATTAAACGGTGATGAATCTGTAGTAATCGAAGATGGTATCGAGAAATTCGTTGCTCCTTGTGTTGCTAACATCTATCGTTCTCGCATTATAGACAAACAATATTTGTTTGAATCAGCTGATCAGGCTCAGTTCGATGAACCGGGACGTGGTATCAATTACTTAGGTGTACGTACTCAGGATATTACATTCAACGACAGCACAGCGATCTATGTAGATACGGCCGACGTTCGTAATCCATTCCGTCCTCAATATATGATGGCAGTAGGTACTGAAGTCATTAAAGCTGGTAAATACTGTCCGATCCACGGCTTTAACGCTGATTGTAAGGAAGAACACTTACTGGATGTTCCGGCTCAGGTTTGGGGTCGTTATTTGATCAATGCTCAGGATTCATTGGAAAATAATGGTGTGAAAGATGTTCGTTACCAGTGGGAAAATCAGTACACTCGTTTGGCATTTGTTCATGCAGTACACGTTGGTGATACATTAGTAATCTTCCGTGATGGAACTTATCCGTTGACTAAAGAAGGTCATAAAGATTATCTAACTGCAATGACTTGGGCTCGTGAAGCTGCTGTAAGCACTACTACTCCGGGTATGTCTGACAAGGTATATGTAATGAATGTAAAAGACCGTAACGGTGATAATACTAAACAGGCATTTACTCAGGATTATGCAAACTATAAGTTCATGTTCCGTTTGGTAGACGATCAGGATGCACGCGACTTCATCATTGAAAGCAATGATGGTGCATTTGGTTTGGAAAACAACACATATACAAATAACAACGAATACAGAGCTGTAAAAGTTCAGAATGGTGTACCTGTAATCGCTCGTCATACGACAGCTGCTGAAGGTATCTTGAATGCAGAACGTTGGAATATAGATAACCGTAAATCAATTCCGACTGCAAACGAAGGTATCAACGCATCTGAAGTATCAGTAATCGCAGGTAACGGTATCGTTACTATCAAGGGTGCTGCCGGTAAGACTGTTGCTATTAGCAACGTTCTTGGTCAGACAATTGCTAACACAGTTCTTTCTTCTGACAATGCAGAAATCGCTGCTCCTGCCGGTGTAGTTGTAGTTGCTGTAGAAGGCGAAGCTGCTGTAAAAGCAATCGTAAAATAAGATTAAAAAAAAGTAATCTGTCACGCGGTTTTATACCAATTACCCCGTGAGGGCGAACAAGCGACAGTTTAATACTAAAGTAATAAAATAAAGTTCTTCTGTCAGTATTCCTGCGAAGGAAGAAAACAGACACAAAAAAAGCTCTGGAAGTTCTAAATTTCCAGGGCTTTCTTGTCTTTTTAGGAGTCTCTGTATTGCTTATAGCCTACTTCATGTTTGCGCTCTGTATACAGCTTTTATTGAAGAGCTAGTACAACCACGCGCTCTTTTCTTGTGAAGTTTGTAAATTTGTGTAACTTTAACCGCCCGATAATAACTATTTATACTGTATACGGCGATTATCAAAAGAGTGTGAATAATGATGAGAAAATAAATTTAACTGACGAACAGATCTTTCGGGATCTGTTCGATCGGTACTATGTACCTTTATGTGTCTTTGCAGAACGTTATCTGGAAGATGAAGAGCAAGCTTCAGATATTGTACAGGAATGTTTTGCCAAGGTCTGGCAGAAACAGAAAGATTTTCAATATGTTTATCAGGTCAGGTCGTTTATGTATACCAGCGTTCGCAATTCCTGCCTGAATGAGTTGGAGCATCGTCAGGTCGTATCGAGTTATCAGGAGACAACCGCAGCCCGTATGGAAGAATCCACTTTCCATGATTATCTGATAGAAGAAGAAATGCATCGCGTTGTGATGGAAGCGGTAGACAAATTGCCTCCTCAAAGCCGTAATATAATTCGGTTGGCCCTGGAAAACAATTCAAATGCAGAGATCGCCGAAAAGCTGTCCGTATCTAAGGAAACCGTACATACACTGAAGAAAGGAGCCTATAAGAAACTCCGTTCTTTCCTCAAAGAATACTACTATTACGTACTATTTATCTAATTTGGTTAAAAAAATCTTCAACGCCATTCACCCTGTTTTTGACTTCGCCTGTTTTACTTAATAAAAGATCACAGGAATGTTGGAACAAGACTTCTATATTGCAGCATTAATTGCTAAATCGATAACAAACTCTTTATCAGAAGAGGAAGCGCGGGAGCTGGAAAATTGGAAAAATGCTTCTGAACATAACCTTCGCTTGTTCGAGTCGATGTGCCGGAAAGAAAACCTGTATGAGTATTCCCTCCGGGCAGAAAAATATGATCGGACAGTCGGTTGGGAGCAAGTACAGAAGCGTATCCGCATGACACGCCGCAAGAAGCTTTATACTGTTTTTTGGCAACACGTCGCAATTTTCCTGCTTCCTTTGATGGCCGGTGTTTTTACCTGGTATTTTACCCATGAAACAAAACCCGTTTTGTCAAAGACAGTGATAGCGCAGTCTGTACATATAACTCCGGGAGAGAGCAAAGCTGTCCTCACTCTTGGTGACGGGACAGTGGTAGGTCTTAACGCCGAATCCCGGCAGGAGCTGAATGAATCAGGTATACAGATCAATGTAGATAAAGCGGAACTGGCTTATGATAAGAAAGAAGCGGAAGCAATTCCGGCAGAAGTAACCTCCGAAGAAATCGTTTACAATAAAATAGATATTCCGCGTGGCGGAGAATATAAGCTACGCTTGAGTGATGGTAGTATGGTACATCTGAACTCCCTGAGTTCTTTGCGTTATCCGGTTCGTTTTTCCGGAGAAGTGCGCGAGGTGGAACTGACCGGTGAAGCTTTTTTCGAGGTAAGCAAAAGTCAAACACCTTTTATCGTAAAGACTAAAGGTGTGGATATCCGCGTTTTGGGAACCACGTTCAATGTGTCTGCCTATCCTGAAAATCAGTATACTCAGGCTACTCTAGTTACCGGATCCGTCCGGGTGGATACTAAAGAAGGCGGACAGATTATGCTGAAGCCTTCGCAGCAGGCCGAACTGGATAATCGATCACATGAACTGGTCGTTCGCCAGGTAGATGTCACTTTTTATACATCCTGGGTAAGCGGGAAAATCTATTTCAAAGACGAACGCTTGGAAGACATAATGAATACCTTGTCGCGTTGGTATGATATTCATGTTGTGTTTGCCGACAAGAGTAAGAAGGATCTGCGGTTCGGATGTAACCTGAACCGGTATGAAGAGATCGCACCTTTTCTGGAATTGCTAAATGCTACCGGAAGAGTAAAGACAAAGGTTCAGGGACGTGAAATAACAATCTATTAATCTGTATAAGTTTTGCTTAGTTTTTTAATTTAAAATATTATTATTATGGGAAAAGACAAAGAGAGCTTCAGGCAAAGCAGTGGGAAGAGAGTCCTCTGTATATCCGGTTTGGTCTGTTTATTTCTGACAACCGGGCTTGCACAAGCACCTGCCCGTTCAACTGTACGTAATGCTACTGCAACAGTAACCGTTACTTTCAGTAATGCCACACTGAGAGATGTGATCTGGGAATTGCAGAAGCAAACCGACTTTACATTTGTGTACAGTACTCCTGATGTGAAAGATGTGAAAGTAAGTAAAGTAGACGTTGTCGATGAAGATGTCTATAAAGTGTTGGACAAATGTCTGCACAATACGAACCTGACCTATACGGTTCACGGAGGCGTGGTGGCTATCCGTCATACGAACGAATCGGGAACCGCTTCCGTCACACAACAGAGAAAGATGATACAAGGGAAAGTTTATGACGAAACAGGTGAGACCGTTCCCGGAGCCAATATCCTTATTAAAGGCACGGTACAAGGTACTACTACCGATATGGATGGAAACTTTGCTTTGGAAGTGGAAGATGGTAAAAATATAACGCTCGTTGTCTCTTTTGTGGGATATAGCCCGAAAGAAGTTCGTGTTACCGGCAATAGCCCTTTAAAGATTGTATTGGAATCGGAAGATATGCAATTGGAAGAGGTGGTTGTTACGGGTTACGGTACCTTTAAGAAATCTGCTTATGCCGGTTCGGCATCGACGGTAAAGACTTCGGAAGTGAAAGATGTTCCGGCAGTTTCTTTCTCGCAGGTATTGCAGGGAGCCGCTCCGGGTGTCCAGATCTCGTCCTCTTCCGGTCAGCCGGGGGCTGCTGCTTCTATTAATATTCGTGGTATGGGATCTTTCAATGCTTCGAATTCACCGTTGTATGTAATTGATGGTGTTCCTGTTACTTCCGGTGATATAAGCAGTACAGGATCGGATGCAGGTATTGACGTTATGTCTACTATCAATACATCGGATATTGAAAATATTACAGTTATCAAAGATGCTGCGGCAGCCTCCTTGTATGGGTCACGAGCTGCAAACGGTGTAATCCTGATCACGACCAAACAGGGAAAAACCGGTAAGCCTGCCGTATCGCTGAAAGCCGACTGGGGTTTCTCTGATTTTGCGATGGATTTCCGCGAAGTAATGGGTGGGGAAGAACGGCGTAACCTGATTTACGACGGACTGATAGCTGACGGAATGGTTCATAAAAAAATGACGGAAGCAGAAGCCCGTGAGTATGCCGATGGTGAAATCGACAGCTATGCACCGAAACCCTGGTGCGGATATATCGATTGGGATGATGTCTTGTTCCAGAAAGGCAGTCATCAGACTTATGAAGCATCTATCACCGGTGGTACGGATAAATTTAAATATTATAGTTCTTTAGGTTACTTGAAACAGGATGGTGTTGCCTTGAATTCAGGACTCGAACGTATTACCGGTCGTGTAAATGTCGATTATCAGGCATCCAAACGTTTCAGCTTGGGGGTAAAAGCCCTGTTTGCCAACGTAAACCAGGATGTAAACGATGAAGGTACTTCTTATACATCTCCTTTCTATACATCTAAAAGTGCTGTTACGCCATCCGATCCCGTTTATAACGAAGACGGTAGCTGGAACCGCGAATTAATTCGCATCGCCGATCGCAATCCTTTGCTATCGGCAGTATATGACTATCGTCGTGAACATATTACCCGTGCATTTAATACGGTATATGCTCAGTATGAGTTTATCGATAATCTGAGACTGAAAAGTACGTTAAGTTACGACTATACTCTATCGAAAGGCGATCGCTGGTATGATCCGCGTACTTCCAACGGCGATGATCTGGGTGGAGATATGAAGAAAGTATTCTATGAATACCGGAAGTTGGTTTGGGAGAATGCTTTGAGCTATCAGACAACTATTGCTGACAATCATCATGTGGATGCGCTGGTCGGCTATGAAACGGATATGTTCGAACGCGACCATTTGTCCGGTGAATCTTCCAACTTTGCCCGTTACGATAGAAATGATGTGGAGAATGGTATGAAGCTGGAAGGAGTAGGCGGCTATGCCCGTGCTTATCGACTGGTTTCTTATCTGACACGTGTGAATTATGATTACAGGAATAAATATTATTTAGGTGGTAGCTATCGTCTGGACGGCAGTTCCCGTTTGTCAAGCGAAAACCGCTGGGGTAGTTTCTGGTCGGTTTCGGGAGCATGGAGAGCGATCGAAGAAGACTTCCTGAATGATGCTAAAGACTGGTTGAGTGATCTGAAACTGAGAGCATCTTATGGTGTGAACGGTACGCTTCCTTCTGATTATTACGGATATATGGGATTGAGTTCTATCAAAGAAGGCTATCTGGAAGAACCGGGTATTTTGCAGTCTCAACTGGAAAACAAAGATTTGTCTTGGGAAACCAACTATAACTTTAACGTGGGGTTGGATTTTGGAATATTCAATCGTCTGAATGTTACGTTGGAATATTATACCCGCCAGACAAAGAATCTGTTAATGGATCGTCCGGTTTCGATGACGACCGGTTTCGACAAATTCCTGATGAATATCGGTGAAGTGAAGAATCACGGTGTGGAACTGGAAATTCGTTCAACCAATATCACGAATAAGAATTTTAGTTGGAATACAACATTCAACCTGGGACATAATAAGAATGAGATCGTTCGTCTGGACGGTATACAGACGGAGATTGTCAGTGGCTCGCAGATACGTAAAGTGGGAATGCCTTACCGCACATTCTATCTGATCGAGTTTGCCGGCATTAATCCGGAAACAGGTGCTCCTCAATTCTATACCAATAAGGAAAACGCAGATGGTAGCCTGGATAAAACTGTTACGGAAGATCCGAGCGAAGCTTATCGTATTGCCACCAAACATGCTGATCCTGTAGTACAGGGCGGTTTGTCGAATACGTTGAGCTACAAGGGATTCGACTTGAACTTCATGCTGTCGTACCAGTTCGGCGGTTATTCCTATGATAACTGGGCACAGAAGACAGAACATGGCGGCGACGACCCGGAAGGAAACATTCCGGTTTATTACCGCGATCGTTGGCAGAATCCGGGAGACAATACAGATATCGAACGCTTCATTCTGAATGGCGATATATCGATGAAATCGTATGCTACGACCCGCCGCCTGCACAGTACAAACTTTATCCGTCTGAAAAACTTGACATTCGGTTATTCATTGCCGAAAGCCTGGACAAGTAAAGCCGGCATCGACAAGGTTCGTCTCTATGTATCAGGTAATAACCTGTTGACTTGGGCGAAATACGATTATTATGATCCGGAAGCCGTTAGCGCTGGTACTGCTATTTGGGGAACCCCGCCTTTACGCTCGGTTACTTTTGGGTTAAATGTTAATTTCTAATTATAAAGTCTACAGTATAATGAAAGTATTAAATTATATATTATCCGGTATTTTAGTTCTGTCGGTTACTTCCTGCGGTAACGACTGGCTGGATTTGGAATCTTCAACAGAGATACCTTCCGAAGGCTCTTTGGAACGTTTGGAAGATTTTCAGTATTCGTTGAACGGTATTTATAGTGCTATGCAGAGTTCGGACGGTTATACCGGACGTATCGTCTATTATGGAGATGTAACGGCCGACGATATACAAGCAGCCAGTGCAACCAAACGTACGGGTACTTATTACCTGTTGAAATATACGAAAGATAATGCACCTTCCACCCTGTGGAAAATTCCGTATCAGCTGATCCGTAATGCGAATATCATTCTGGAAGAGATTGTAAATGTCCCGGAAACAGGAGATAATAAAGAGGAGCGCGCTGATATTATCGGCCAGGCATTGGCTATTCGTGCCTTATCATTGTTTGACCTGACCCGTATCTACGGTTATCCGTATGCGAAAGATAACGGCGCATCCTGGGGAGCCTGTATCGTACAGGATGTACGGCAGATTGACAGTAAGCCGGCTCGTAATACCGTGGCAGAGTGTTATGAAGCTGTTATTAAGGATTTGAATGATGCAATACCTCAGTTAAGCCCCGAGTTTAATTTCGGGAAGATGAACCGTTGGGGAGCGATGCTATTGTTAAGTCGTGCTTATCTGTATAAAGGAGATAATGCAAATGCGTTGAAGATAGCAGAGGAAGCTATCGCCGGGGTTGCCAAATACAAATACCGTTTATGGAGTAATGAAGAATACCCGACGGCCTGGGGAGACGAACGCAGTGCTTCCGATCCCGGTGAAGTGTTGTTTGAGATTGTGAATACAACAGTGGATAGTCCGGGTAAGGAAAGTATGGGGTACCTTTGCTGGCGTAGCGGTTATTCGGATATGATATTGACAAGTACTTTTTTCCAGTTGCTGAACGAAGATCCGGATGATGTCCGCAACAAGGTATATGAAATTTATAAAGCTAAGGCTTATATTGATAAATACCAACCGCAGAAGGGTGAAAACCGGGCGGATGCCAATATCCCTTTATTGCGCCTGTCCGAACTCTATCTGAATGCAGCGGAAGCAGCGGTTAAACTGGGTAATAATGCCAAAGCTGTCGAGTATCTTGACCCGATCGTGAATCGTGCCAATCCGGAAAAGACTGTTCAGGGTGAAACGATCACGTTGGAACGCGTGTTGAACGAACGTCGTAAGGAATTATTCGGTGAAGGACATCGCTTGTATGATGCTTTGCGTAATAACCAGACAATCGAGCGTAAGGATGTGAAGATAGACGTTATAAAAAGTACGAAACATTTGTCTATGACGGACGATGCGCAGAAATTCGACTGGAATTATTATAAAGTTGTACTTCCAATTCCTAAATTTGAGATCGATACGAATCCGAGCATTGCTGCACAGCAGAACCCGGGTTATTAATCTGATAATTGAAACATGAAATCTTTCCAATATAAATTTATATTATTGTTCGTTCTACTGGCAAGCTGCTTAACGCAGCTGTCAGGGGCGGACAAAAAGCAGGAGAAGCATAAACTTTCTGCTGACGGGCCGTATTTGTTATACACTGCCGACGGAGGTTTCCGTTCGATCTCAGTGGATACGGCTGGGTTACTGAATGACCAAACCTATCGATCTGTTCCGAGGGGTTTCTCTTTTGATGTTTATTCGGATAAAGGAGAGAAGCTGTTCCCTGTTACTTTGCATAAGATAAAACGCCCGGAGTGGAAAAGTAAGCAAGCCGGGAAAATACTTGTCTTATCCGATCCGCATGCCAATTGGGAATGTTTTTCTTCCATACTGAAAGAATGGAAGGTTGTGGATAAGGATTATCACTGGACTTTCGGCAAGAACCAACTGGTTGTGATCGGTGATGTGTTCGATCGTGGAAAAGATGTGCTTCCGATCTATTGGCTGCTTTATAAACTGGAGAAAGAGGCGGCCGATGCCGGAGGGCAACTGGTCTTTTTACTGGGAAATCATGAAGGAATGGTACTGGCAGGTGATTTGCGTTATACAAAAAGTAAATATCTCCACCTGGCTGATACCCTGAATATCCCTTATCAGGAATTATGGAACCAACAGACTGAACTGGGGCGTTGGCTAGGTACACGTAATACCATGCAGTTGATCGGTGATAATCTTTTCGTCCATGCCGGTCTGAGCCTGAACTTTCTGGATAAGAACAAAAGTATTCCGGAGGTGAACAAGATCATGAGCGAGGGTCTGTTCCTCAGTAAGCAGGAACGCAAGGAAGCCTCTGGTGATATCGCTTTCATGTATGCTACTTATGGGCCGATCTGGTATCGCGGTATGGTTCACAGTGCCGACAGGTATCATCCTTTATATCCGGAAGACTTGCCGAAGATCTTTGATAAATATAAAGCTAAACGTTTGTTTGTCGGCCATACGATCTTTGATGATATTACTACTTTCTATAAATACCAGGTCGTAGCAGTCAATGTAGACAACAAAGAGAATATGGAAAAGAAGCGCGGACGCGGTGTCCTGGTTGAAGATAACAAGATGTATGTGGTCTTTGATTCAGGGAAGAAGGAACTGATCAAAGAAGAATGAGTCGGATATTGCCAGATTAAAACCTATATGGCAACTTCGTAGGGGCAGGTTCCAAACCTGCCCTTTGTGTAAGATTAGAAATCAAAAAATTTCCGAACCTATAATATATCCACCGTCTTTTCCAATGCCATCCCGTGTGAACCTTTGATCAGGATATGGTAGCCTTTCAAGGGGTTGGCTTTTAATTCTTCGATAAGCTCTTCCGTTGTCGTGAACGTGGCAAACTCTTTACCTGCTTTCCGGAAATGTTCCCCGCAAAGGAATACCTTATCGAATTTACCTGCTTTGATTTCTGCAATGGCTTCCGCATGCAACTCGTCGCTTGCCGGGCCCAGTTCGCGCATATCTCCTAAGATAACGGCTTTGGGAGAGACAGGCATGGATGTGAAGTTTTCGATAGCCACCTTCATGCTGCTCGGATTGGCATTATAGGCATCGATAAGCAAGGTGTTATTTTCCGTTTTCTTTAATTGCGAACGGTTGTTGGTCGGTTCATAAGCTGCGATGGCACGGCTGATACGTTCGGCCGGGATCTTAAAATAACGGCCTACTGCGACAGCTGTTAATACATTGTCGAGGTTATAACCGCCTATCAGGTGCGTCTCTACCGTATGGATCTTCCCCTGTTGCTTCCAGTCGAACGTAAGGAAAGGATTGCAGCTGATGATATGGCCGGATGCAAATGAGCTATCCTCACTGCCATAAGTGATCTGTTCGATGCCTTTGGCTATCGCCTGCAGCTCTTTATTTTCTTTCTTGATGAATATCTTTCCTTTGGAACGGCGGATGTAGTCGTACAGTTCGCCTTTGGTCTTCACTACACCTTCAAAGGAGCCGAACCCTTCCAGGTGCGCACGACCTACATTGGTAATGATCCCGTAGTTAGGCAGTACGATCTCCACCAGTTCCTTGATATCGCCCGGATGACTGGCCCCCATTTCAATCACCGCCATTTCATGGTCGTGTGTCAGACGGAGCAGGGTAAGCGGAACGCCGATATGATTATTCAGGTTACCTTCCGTATAGAGCAGATTGAATTTAGTGGATAATACGGCAGCCAGCAACTCCTTAGTTGTAGTCTTGCCATTGGTGCCGGTAATTCCGATAATAGGAATCCCCAACATTTTACGATGACGGTGAGCCAGTTGCTGCAAAGCTGTCAACACATCATCGACTAAAATGGTACGTTCTCCGATGTTATAATCAGGGTTATCGATTACTGCATAGGAACAGCCGGTAGCCAAAGCTTTTTCTGCATATTGGTTCCCGTCGAATCTTTCACCTTTCAGGGCGAAGAAGATGGAGCCGCGCGGACAATTACGACTATCTGTTGTTATTTTCGGATTGTGTATAAACAATTCGTACAGTTCTGATATGCTCATAGTTTTATCTCGTTTGCTTATTATTGGTGAGCAAAAGTAGCAATTAAATGAAGAATGAGGAATGAAGAATGAATATTTAAGTGAGAATCGTGTATCTTTGCCGGAAATAAGGATTAGAATGTTAGATAAAACGCTCAATATTAGGGGAACACTCCTGTCGCTTGCAACTCCCGTTGTGATGGGAATCCTGAATGTCACTCCCGATTCTTTTTATGCCGATAGCCGTAAGCAGAACGAAACCGCTATCCACGAACGGATACAGGCCATTCTTTCGGAAGGCGGACAAATTATCGATATCGGCGGATATTCTTCCCGTCCCGATGCGGCTGAAGTTTCTCCGGAAGAAGAAATGGAACGGTTGGCTTTTGCCTTGAAAATATTGAATACCCATTATCCGGAGGCTGTGGTCTCGGTCGATACGTTTCGTGCCGGCGTGGCTCGCCGGTGTGTAGAGGAATATGGTGTTGCCATAATTAACGACATCTCGGGTGGTGAACTGGATGCCGCAATGTTCAGTACGGTAGCCGATCTGAACGTACCTTATATAATGATGCACATGCGGGGTACTCCGCAAACCATGCAACAGCATACCGGCTATACGGATATGATGGAGGAAATCATGCTCTATTTTGCTGCGAAAGTCCGCGAACTACGTCTACTCGGTGTGAATGATATCATTCTCGATCCGGGTTTCGGCTTCAGTAAGACGGTCGACCAGAATTATCTGCTGATGAACCGCCTGCAGGAGTTCGGTGTGTTTGATCTTCCCCTCCTGGTAGGCATATCCCGCAAAAGTATGATCTATCGTTTTCTGGGTGGGACACCGGACGATAGCCTGAACGGTACTACGGTACTGAACACACTGGCACTGATGAATGGAGCCGATATCCTTCGTGTGCATGATGTGAAAGCGGCTGTCGAAGCTGTCAAGCTGGTTACCAAAACCGTCAATTGTCAATTGTCAACTATCAACTCATAATATTATGTGGATGCATTTCGGAATAAAAGACCTGATCGATGTACTGCTGGTAGCCTTTTTCCTCTACCAGACCTACAAGCTGATGAAGAGTTCAGGTACACTGGCCATCTTTAGTGGGGTAGTTTCGTTTATTATTGTATGGATCCTTGTTTCGCAGGTGTTGGAAATGCGTTTGATGGGAGCCATACTCGATAAGTTTATCAGTGTCGGTTTCGTGGTGTTGGTCATTCTGTTTCAGGATGAAATACGCCGTTTCCTGATGGCACTCGGTTCACACCGGGGGTGGAAGTTCCTGGGAAAGCTTTTTTCAAAAAGGGATGCGAATAACGAACGGGAAGGAAAATATGTCGCCCCCGTGGTGCTGGCCTGCATGAATATGGCCCGTAAAAAGACCGGAGCCCTGATTGTGATCCAGCAGGATGTCGACCTCTCCATATACGAGCATACAGGCGAAATGTTCAATGCCGATGTCAACGCCCGCCTGATCGAAAATATATTCTTTAAGAACAGCCCTCTGCATGACGGGGCGATGATCATTGCCGACGGCCGGATCAAAGCCGCAGGCTGTATCCTTCCGGTTGCGCAGAATGCCAATTTGCCGAAAGATCTCGGACTACGCCACCGTTCCGCGCTCGGAATGTCTCTCGAAACCGATGCATTGATTATTATTGTATCGGAAGAACGGGGTAAAATATCTGTTGCTCACAATGGTAAGCTCGATATCAACATTTCAGCCGAAGATCTGCAACAAATCCTCTCCGGCGAGCGAGAAGTAGTGAATTACTGTTAAATGTTCTGAAAGTGACAGCTCCGGTTGCAAATAGTTTGTGCTTTTTGCAAACTCTATGTTGCATTTTGCCTACTTTTGTACCCGCAAACAGTAGCAATTACTAAATACTATAAAAAATATCTTCCGCTATGGACTTAATGCAAGAGATTATTGCACGCGCTAAAGCTGACAAGCAGCGTATCGTTCTTCCTGAAGGAACAGAAGAAAGAACATTGAAAGCCGCCGACCGTTTACTGGCCGATGGAGTTGCTGACATCATCCTGATTGGAAATCCCGCAGAGATTTCTTCTTTGGCAGCAAACTACGGTCTGAACCACATCGGAGAGGCTACTATTGTTGACCCTAAAAATCACGAAAAGAAAGCTGCTTATGCAGACCTGCTTTTCCAATTACGTCAGAAAAAAGGTATGACTCCGGAGAAGGCTGCTGTCCTTGCTGAAGATCCTTTGTATCTGGCTTGCCTGATGATCAAGGCCGGCGATGCTGACGGCGAAATTGCCGGTGCACAGAACACGACAGGAAATGTGCTTCGTCCCGCTTTGCAGATCGTGAAGACTGCTCCGGGTATGAGCTGTGTATCAGGTGCATTCCTTATGTTTACCAAGAAGCCGGAATACGGAAAAGAAGGCCTTCTTGTATTTGCTGACTGTGCTGTAATGCCTAATCCTACAGCTCCCGAACTGGCTAGCATCGCCGTGGCGACTGCTGCGACAGCACGCGACATCGTAGGTGTCGAACCTCGTGTTGCTATGTTGAGCTTCTCTACAAAAGGCAGTGCCTCTCACGAAATGGTAGACAAAGTAGTGGAAGCTACCCGTCTGGCAAAAGAAATGGCTCCTGAACTGAAGATCGACGGTGAATTGCAGTCTGATGCTGCTCTGGTAGGATCTGTTGCTTCTTTGAAAGCACCGGGTAGCGAAGTGGCCGGTCAGGCAAACGTATTGGTATTCCCGACACTGGAAGTAGGTAATATCGCTTATAAGCTGGTTCAGCGTCTGGGGGATGCAGAAGCAGTAGGCCCGATCCTTCAGGGTATGGCTGCTCCGGTGAACGACCTTTCACGCGGTTGCTCTGTAGACGATATCTATAAGATGGTGGCTATCGCCAGCAATCAGTCTATCGGCTTAAAGGCTGCTAAAAAGTAAAAAAGACACAACAAGTAAGATATGAAGATATTAGTTTTAAATTGCGGAAGTTCGTCTGTTAAGTACAAGTTGTTCAATATGGACACACACGAAGTACTTGCACAGGGTGGCGTTGAGAAACTGGGTTTGCCGGGTTCTTTCCTCAAATTCACCCAGCCGGATGGTAAGAAAGTAATTCTGGACAAGGAATTACCCGAACACAATGCGGCTATCGAGTTTATCCTGAGCGTGCTGACAGATGAAAAATACGGCTGTATCAAGTCGTATAACGAAATTGATGCTGTAGGCCATCGTGTGGTACATGGTGGAGAAGCATTCAGCGGAAGTGTGGAAATTACTCCGGAAGTGATCGGTAAAATGGTTGAGTGCATCGACCTGGCACCGCTTCATAACCCGCCAAACCTGAAAGGTATCCGTGCCATGAGCGCATTGATCCCGGGCATCCGTCAGGTAGGTGTGTTCGATACTGCTTTCCACCAGACCATGCCGGACTATGCTTATATGTACGGTCTGCCTTATTCACTGTATAAGAAATACGGTATCCGTCGTTACGGTTTCCACGGAACCAGCCACCGTTATGTATCAAAACGTGCCTGCGATATCCTGGGTGTTCCGTACGAAGAACAAAAGATCATTACAGCTCACGTTGGTAACGGAGGTTCAATCGCTGCTGTGAAGAACGGCAAGAGTATTGACACTTCTATGGGTCTGACTCCGGTCGAAGGTCTGCTGATGGGAACCCGTTGCGGTGATGTAGATGCAGGTGCACTTACATTCATCATGGATAAGGAAAAACTGGATGCCAAAGGTTTGTCTGACCTGATCAACAAACAGAGCGGTGTACAGGGAGTTTCCGGTATCTCTTCCGATATGCGTGAAATCGAAGCGGCTGTTGCCGAAGGCGATAAGCGTGCTATTCTGGCTCTGAATATCTACAACTACCGTATCAAGAAATACATCGGTGCTTATGCTGCTGCCATGGGCGGTTGCGATATCCTGGTATGGACTGGCGGTGTAGGAGAGAACCAGTGGGCTACCCGTCGTGTCGTATGTGAAAACATGGAATATATGGGCATGAAGATCGACGTTGAAAAGAACGAAGGTATGCGCGGCGAAGAAATGGTGATCAGCACTCCGGACAGTAAGGTGACAATCATTGTTGTTCCTACTGACGAAGAATATATGATCGCTGCCGATACAATGGATATATTAGGTAAATAAATATTGGTAATTAAAAAACTAGTCCTCACAGCTTACAAAACACAGGATTAGTGTTTAGACTGCCCCGACATCGGTTGGGGCAGTTTTTTTATGTGTTATTCCGCTTCGAACTGTTCGAGGAACAGATTCTCCCCGTCCCATACGATATAAGAAAAGAGCGTCATCCAGTCACCGGCGATCAGCAGGCGGGAGGTACGCGAAAGCATCAGGTCGAGCATGATATGGCGATGCCCGAAGATGAAGAAGTTGATATCGGGGTGTGTCTTAAGATATTCTTTGGCGAAAACGACCAGGTATTCGGCCGTTTCCCCTTTATATTTCTGTGCATCCTCTTTCTCCAGGCCGCTTTTGCGGCTGTTGAGCGACCATCCGAGGGCAAAACCGAACGTCCAGCGGGGATGGATACCTGCATACAACCACTGGCAGAACTTATTACGAAAAACGGCACGGATAAACCGGAAAGCCTTGCTGCGGTAGTCCACCTCGTCACCATGTCCGAGGAAGAAACGCTTACCCAGCAGATCGGTCGTTAATACATCCCGGTGAATGATTGCACCTATCTCGTTGGGAAGGTAATCGAACATCCAGATATCGTGGTTACCGATAAATATATGGATCTCGACACCGCTGTCGGCCAGTTCGGCCAGCTTCCCGAGGAAACGGGTAAACCCTTTGGGCACTACATATTTGTATTCGTACCAGTAGTCGAATATATCCCCCAGGAAATAGACCGCCAGCGCATCCTCTTTGATACTGTCGAGCCAGCGCACCAGCTTCTTCTCGACGGCCAACGGGTCTTTATGAAAGCGGGCGCCCAGGTGGGCGTCCGATGCAAAGTATATTTTCTTTCGGGAGGGATTCATAAGAAACCTAGTTCCAGTTTAGCCTCTTCCGACATCATATCCTTATCCCATTCCGGTTCGAACACGAGGTTGACTTCCACATTATTCACACCGTCTACCGACTCCACTTTCATACGGACATCTTCCAGGATGAAATCGGCTGCCGGACAGTTGGGGGCAGTCAGGGTCATATCTATACGGACATTCTTATCGTTGTCTACATCTACTTTATATATCAGGCCAAGGTCAAATACGTTGACCGGTATTTCCGGGTCGTACACTGTCTTGAGCATGGCGACAATCGCTTCTTCTGTTTGGAGGAATTCGTTGTTCATCTTTCTTTAATTTGAATGCAAATATACATTAATATCTTCTATATACTAAACCGTAGAAAAGAGAAAATGTTTTACAAGCCCAGCCGTCCTTCGTCTGCATAGCTGAAGTAAGTACCGTCGGAGACGATCAGGTGATCCGTCAGCTTTATCTCCAGTAAGTCCGCCGCTTTGTCCAGTCGCTTGGTCAGGGCATCGTCCTGCGAGCTGGGGCGCACATTCCCTGACGGATGATTATGGCAAAGGATGATCCCCGAAGCTAGCGCATTGATAGCCGTTTTGAGGATGATGCGGAGGTCGGCGGACGTTTCCCCTGTTCCGCCCTGGCTGATCTTTGCCTTGCCGATCACTTTGCCGGCCCGGTTGGTCAGGGCTACCCACAATTCTTCGTACGGTAAATCGCAGAGTAGGGGATGAAAGAGGTTGTAAGCATCGCGGCTGCTCCGGATACTGTTGCGCAGGATAGGATCAGCCAGATTGCGCCGTTTACCCAGTTCCAGGGCAGCACAAATGGTGATGGCCTTGGCTTCGCCGATCCCTTTGAAACCGGACACCAAATCCTGTATAGACAGTTTGCCTAATGCATTCAGATTGTTCTCTACACTGTTGAGGATACGTTGCGACAACTGGACAGCCGTCTCGTTACTGTTGCCTGAACCGATGAGGATGGCCAGGAGTTCGGCATCACTGAGGGAAGTAACGCCTTTAAGCAGCATTTTTTCACGCGGGCGGTCTTCTTCAGCCCATTCTTTTATTTTCATAGCGATGTGTTTTGGTTGTAGGGCGGTTCGCGAACCGCCCTTACTGTGTTTGGTGTTGTATCTTATGAACGAACACGTCCGCAATAGGAACCGTCCGCCGTATTTACTTCGATAATTTCGCCTTCATTGATGAATAACGGAACACGAACTTCGGCACCTGTTTCAACTGTAGCAGGTTTCAATGTGTTAGTAGCAGTATCGCCCTTTACACCCGGTTCAGTGTAAGTAACCTTTAATTGAACTTTAGCAGGCAGGTCGGCGAAAAGAACTGTATCTGTAGAAGCATCGGAAACAACGTCAACGATTTCTTCTTCTTTCATATAGTCTACACCATTGATCAGGTTTTTGTCGATGATAACATCTTCGTAAGTTTCCTGATTCATGAAGTGATAGTGTTCGCCTTCTCTATATGTATATTGATGAGGACGACGTTCTACACGTACATCTTCCAGTTTTTCATCGATATTGAAACGGCGATCAAGGATACCACCTTTTACTACATCTTTCAGTTTGGTACGCATGAAGGTGTTTCCTTTTCCCGGTTTTACGTGAAGGAATTCAACGCAGAAATATAATTTCCCGTCCAGGCGGATACACGTTCCGTTTTTAATGTCTTGTGAATTAATCATACGATCTATTTTTTATTTATAATGATTTTGTACTGTCATCGGTAATTTTCGGGTACAAAAGTAGTGTTTTCCTCTTAAAGTACCAACACGTAGTCTCCTTTTTCTTCAGAAAAGAGTTGCAAATCAGTCTGATATGATCTGCGTAAACGGATACTGCTTAAAACAGGGAAATAATAAAGCTGATAACGGGGACTAAAATAGCCGTCATGATACCCATCAGTCCGATTGCCAATCCGCTCAATGCGCCTTCAATCGCTCCGATCTGTATAGCTACTGAAGTACCTACGCCGTGGGACGATGCCCCCAGTGCCAACCCTTTGGCAATCCGGCTCTCGATACCTAATACTTTCATCACGAACGGGCCGACGATGCTCCCGAATATACCTACCGCCACAACGATAACAGCCGTTAGTGAAGGGATCCCCCCGGCTTTTTCGGCAATCCCCATCGCGATAGGGGTCGTTACGGATTTCGGTTGCAGGGTAGCTATCAATGCCTGGTCGGCTCCCATCAGGTCGCCGATCACGATCACGCTCACAATCCCGACGATGGCGCCTACAAAGACAGAGGTAAGGATAGAGATCACATTCCCTTTCAGGTATTGCATCTGTTCGTATAACACAAACCCCAGTGCGACAACCGATGGCCCCAGCATGAAATGGATCAGGTGACTTCCCCGTTGGAAAGACTCGTATTCGATCCCCATCGTTTCGAGTACGACAATGATAACGAGGATAGATGTCAGTAGCGGGTGCAGCAGGCTGATACGTGTTTTCTTATACAAAGCCAATGCCGCCAGATAAGTACCGATAACCAATGTGAGTGAAAATACTTCCGATTGTGCCAGGTTATTCATTGTTTCGGCCCTCATTGCCTAATTTTTGCTGGATAAGTGCGACACTAGCAATAACTAAAATAGTACTTACAACGGATGCGGTAAGGATGACAGCCCAATATTGCGAGATGACCCCCAGCGACGTCATAAGCCCGACACCTGCGGGAAGGAAGAACAACCCCATGTTTTCAGTCAGGATGGTGGATAGTTTTTTTACATTGGCGGGCTTCACCAGCTTAAACACCAATGCCAGAAATAACAATATCATACCGATCACGCTTCCCGGAATGAAACCGTCGATAAAGGAGCTGATAAACTCTCCGGTAAAATAGAAGAACAGAATGTAAAATGCTTGTTTTAGCATATCTCTTTGCTGTTTTAATAGACACTGCAAAGATAACAGCTTTGAATCAAATATGTTCTATAACATATCGATTTAACATAAATACTTATCAGCTCTCAAGACAACAGCACTAGATTCAAAACTTTCTAAAACCGATAGCCCACCGACAAATTTATCCCCTGTAGGGTAAAGCTGTTAAGGGTATAGGTTCCCAGTCTCTTATAAGGTTTGCCGGGGG
>OGJY01000086.1_pt1 | contig 114930 bp, 101 predicted proteins | sample 1572231 | NCBI WGS metagenome assembly OGJY01 (sample SAMEA2582121, study PRJEB24529) | metagenome | biome: Human gut stool | place: China | collected 2011
CGGCGACCACCGAGATCTACACTCTTTCCCTACACGACGCTCTTCCGATCTGATTGTCGTATACGAGACATTGGGCCGGATAATTATTGTTTTTAGGGCCTTTGCTCCGATCAATCTCTTCGTACGGGACAAACTCGCCGTATTCGAAACTCGGTGAACGAACGCCGGCCGGATCGCCGACGAAGCAGATCGCACTGGCTCCGATCTGCGTCAGGTGCGAACCGGATACTTCCGAATGGCGGTTGTAGTTGGAGAAGAATACGGCATTCCCTCCCAGGTTATGCAGGTAAGCATTACGCAAGGCACAATGTTCCGTTCCTTCAAAGAACACCGCCGCTCCCCGGTAGATCGACCAGTCCGAGCGGAGCAGTTGCTCGTAAGGTTCCATAAAGGTGCGGAGGGTCTGCGTCAGTTCCAGTCCGTCAAGCGTGATGTTCTTTACCGGATCGGCTTCTGTTCCCCGGAATTCGATCAGGTGTTTGAGCTGCGGAGATTCGAAGAGGACTTCGGATACGTTTTCACCCTCGAGCGGATAGTAGTATAGAATCTGTTCGTCGGCAGCGTAGAACCATTCGCCGGGAGCGTCCAATTCTTCAAATATATTTTCCACCATCCGGTTGTCCGGGTGTATTCCCAACTGGCGGTTGTTTTGCCAGCCACCTTCCATCGACAATTCTCCTTTTTTGTTTTTTCCGGTGATGCGGTAATGGAAGTCTCCCCAGTCGTGTTTATGCATGGCATGTAAATAACCACCGGCCGGATTTTTCCATTTCTTTACCCGTTCGGGAGCGGTTGCCTGGGCGGAAGTCCCGTTGAAACGGACGGCTTTCTCGTCGAAGTTCGGGAAGCGGGCCAAATGACGCAATTGTCCGTCGGCAACCAGCATATCCATAACCGGACTACCGTTTACTTTCGCTTTCATGATCCCTTTCTTATAAGGTTCCCATTGCAGGTTCAAAGGTATTCCCCCTGAGAGGACGACCTGTTCGCCAGGATAGGCTTTTACGGATAATTGCCGGGTGTCGTTCCCATCCTGCGAAGTGAAAACGACCGGTTTGTCGAGAATATACTTCCCTTCCCGTAAATAAATAACAATTTCACCCTTTTCCGTCCGGGCTTTTTCCAAAGCCGCCGGAATATGGTTGAATGGATTCCGGGCACTTCCGTCGCCATCGGCTTTCCCTTCCGGGGAAACATAAAACTCGGATTGCGCCGATATCGGTAGTGTTGTAAAGGCTAGCAGTAAGGCCAATAAGGCTTTCAGTATATTGCTTTTCATTACTAATTAGATTTAAATTCCTATATAAGTGTGTTCTATCTCTTTTCTTCTGATAAACCGATCACATCGTTGCTACCCGTTCAGACAGAATAGGGCTATAGCTAAGGTAATTCTTGTTGTTGGCATAAATGAACAACAGGGAACCGCCTTTGATCGTATTAATGATCGGTTTGCTGACCGATTGCGGAAGGGCAGGACAACCGAAGCTACGGCCCAGCCGACCGGAAGAAGCAATGACGGAAGGATTGGAATAAGCCGCTCCGTGGATAACGATTGCCCGCTCTTTGGCACGGTCGTTGATTCCTTTTTCCAGCCCGTTAAGCACCAATGAATACCCGTTTTTCCCCTGATAAGTATTTTCTGTCAGGAAAAATCCCAGAGAACTTTTAAGCGAACCGTTCTCGTTGGAGAAAGAAGTCGCGTAATTCCCCCCGCTATTCTTCCCGTGTGAAACCAGTGAGGAGAACAACAGTTTCTTATGTCTCATATCGAACACATAAAAACGTTCTTCCGTGGAAGGTTTGCTGAAATCGACCAGGGTCAGAATCTCTTTATCTTTTTGTGTGATCTTATTGTAACCGGCCACAGCCTGCTCGAATGCTGCATAATTGACTACCCCTTCCAGCTCCATTTCGACATATAGCTGCCGGCAGCTTGAAGTTACGGACGTGCGGGGCTCCGGACGGCTCATGGAAGAGAAGCTCGCCGGGATAAATAAAAGGAACAGATATAAGAAAACTTTGTGCATGTCTGTGTGAATCAGACCACAAAGGTAAAATATTTAATCGAAAACAAAAACCAGCGTCTCCTCGATCGGTGCCCAGTCGTAAATAAATTTAGCATGTGAAGTGGCATTTCTCACACACATATGGGAGCGGGGAGTGGTTCCCAGCGACGGGCTGAACTCGATGAGCGTTTTCCTCGGCGCGTTGACCGGTACGCCGTGAATATATCCGCCATTGGTAAAACGGCTGGCGTAAGGTGCAAAACCTCCGGTTTCCGTCGTCCCGTCCACCAGATAGATCATCCGGGGTTTCTTTTCCTGGATAACGAAAATGCCGGGAGGGGTTTCCTGGGCATAAGGCGGCCTGTGTAATCCGGTGGTTGCCGGGTTCATGCTCCTGACCAGCCATTTGTCTCCTACATGTTCGAGGGTGGCTATATTTTGGTTCTTGGTGTCGACGAAGATCGCTTTTTTGAATACGACCGTGTCGGCGATAGTTTCGATATATTTGCGGGGCACCATCCATTCTTTTCCGGTATGGACGGAAGCCACTTTTATAAAGTTTGTGTAATCTTCCAGATGTTTAACCAATGCACCGTCGCGGCCATAGAGTTCGGGTACGGCGGTATCGGCCGGGGGATAAAGCGGCACGCCCTGGAAACGTTCCACTCCCAGCGAGTCGGCAATCCGTCGGTAGGAGTCGCGGTGATAGTTCCTGACCAGCGGAGCTTCCCCGTTCTTATTCCTGTAATTCTGCAGGATCGACCAGGTGGCCGGTTCCCGTTGGGTAGACTCGAGCCAGGTGAGCCGTTCGCGTATCTTATCCCATTGGAATTCGCGGGTGGTATCTTTATAAGGATAACTGTCGGCCAGGGTATGCTGGTCGTAAAGCAGTTCCTTTTCGATGATGATCTCTTTGGGAGCCGCTTCGACTTCTTCCACCACTTCGGTGACAGTCGAGTCTGGCACCGATAGTTCATCCGGCACCGGCTTGTCCGTCTTCATCGTACAATAGCTGAGACTAAGGGCGACAAGACAAAATACCGGAAATATAACAGCTCTTTTCATTCTGGTTTCTTTTTAGGGTGAATATACATTTTATTATTGACATATCCACCGGTTTATCAGGAAAAGAGGTTATCCCATCCGGAATAACCTCTCCACTTTTTACTCTGCTAACATAAATGAGACATCTGTCCCATCAATCATATTTAATAACGCTTACCGGACAGCTTTCGGCCGCTTCCTTGATTCCTTCTTCGTAATCGTTAAAGTCTACGCCCTCATTCACGTGGGAACGGTCGGTTACGTGAAAAACTTCCGGGCAGATGCCTTCGCAAGTACCGCAGGCGATACAGTCTTCTTCTATCCAAACACTTTTAATTGCCATAGTTGTATACATTAAAGATGATTTATACAGGTATAACAAATCAAGGGGTGAAATGGTTGATGTAAATAAGACACGAAATCAACTCCGTTTAAAACTAATTTAACGCTTAAGGAGCTATGAATTAAAATTATTTGATTACGTTTACAGCAATAAAATCTTTGATTAACTATTCATAAACTAAAAACAACATGGATAACGCTATTTTTAGATTTCCTAAGCCTATTAATGAACCGGTAAAATCGTATGCTCCCGGATCAAGTGAAAAAGCAGCATTAAAAAGCACATTAGCTCAATTATCGAATGAAGAATGGGATATCCCATTGATCATCGGTGGTAAAGAAGTTCGTACAGGTAATACCGGAAAAGTTGTTATGCCGCATGATCATCATCATGTACTGGCCACTTATCATAAAGCCGGCGAAAAAGAGGTACAGATGGCCATTGATGCAGCTATGAAAGCGCATAAGGAATGGTCGGAACTTCCCTGGGTAGAACGTGCTTCGGTTATGTTGCGGGTGGCAGAACTCTTCGCTACTAAATATCGTTATTTACTGAATGCATCCGTGATGCTGGGGCAGAGTAAGAACCCCTATCAGGCGGAGATCGATGCTCCTTGTGAACTGATCGACTTCCTGCGTTTCAGCACATTTTATGCAAGCCAGGTATATGCAGACCAGCCTTATTCCGAAACAGGTATCCTAAACCGTATGGAATACCGTGCTTTGGAAGGTTTCGTTTTCTCATTGACCCCGTTCAACTTCACCTCGATTGCCAGCAACCTAAATATGGGGCCGGCCATGATGGGGAATGTTGCGGTATGGAAACCGTCTACAACGGCTATTCATTCAAACTATTTGCTGATGAAAGTATTCCAGGAGGCCGGACTTCCGGATGGTGTCGTAAACTTTATCCCGGGACAGGGAAGCGTGATCGGCAAGGTGGTTACAGCCAGCCGCGATCTGGCAGGCTTCCATTTCACCGGATCTACCTCTACCTTCAATACGCTATGGCGCCAGATGGGTGAAAACCTGGGACATTATAAATCGTATCCGAAGATCGTAGGCGAAACAGGTGGTAAGAACTTTATCTTCGCCCATCCTTCAGCTCCGGCAGCAGATGTGGCAACAGCCATTGTGCGCGGTGCGTTCGAATATCAGGGACAGAAATGTTCTGCCGGTTCGCGTGCCTATATCCCTGCTTCTATGTGGAATGAAGTGAAGGATATGGTGGGTGCCATGCTGAAAGAAATCAAGATGGGTGACGTACAGGACTTCACTAACTTTATAAATGCCGTTATTGACGAACCGTCGTTCGATAACATCATGGGATATATCAATTATGCTAAACAAGCTCCGGATGCAGAGATCGTATTTGGTGGCAACGGCGACAAGTCGGTAGGTTATTATATCGAACCGACAGTGATCCAGACAACAAACCCGGCCTTCAAATCGATGGTGGAAGAAATCTTCGGCCCGGTTATTACTATCTATGTTTACGAAGACAGTAAGTTTGAAGAAACCCTGGAAATCTGCGATCAGACTTCTCCTTACGGCCTGACCGGTTCGATCTTCTCACGGGATCGCTTTGCTATCGACAAGGCGTTCAACAAACTGCGTTATGCAGCCGGTAACTTCTATATCAACGATAAACCGACTGGTGCCGTTATTGCACAGCAACCGTTTGGAGGTTCGAGAGCTTCCGGTACAAACGATAAGGCCGGTGGCCCGTTGAACCTGATCCGCTGGACAAATCCTCGCTGTATCAAAGAGGCTTTAGTCCCACCGACATCTTACGGTTATCCGTTCTTAGGTGAAAAATAAACACAATAAAACAGTTGGCAACCGGTAGCTTGAAACGTATGTTTCGGGGTTGCCGGTTGCTGGCTGTGACCTTTAAAAAATCAGATACTATGTTAGACTTTAATAATACCGAGATTGCTTTTTCTTCTAAATCGCAGTCTGAACTGAAAAACGCTTACTTACTATTCAACACAATCAAATATCCGTGGTTGGTAAAATGTGCCAGTATCGGTAGTAATATCGCTCTGAAGATCCATTTCCCTCTGGCATGGGCTGTTAAGCCGACTTTATACAAGCAATTTGTAGGAGGTGAAACATTACAGGACTGTACCAAAGCTATCAATCATCTCCGCCAGTTCAATGTATGTTCTACCCTCGACTTCTCTGCCGAAGGCGAACAAACTCCCGAAGGCATCCAGGCTACATTCGAAGAAACAATGCGTTCGATCGATTTTGCCAAAGGCAACGACAATCTGGCTTATGCCGTATTCAAGCCTTCTACTATTACGACCGATGAACTGCTTGCCAAAGCTTCAGAGAAACGTAGTGAGCTGACCATAGAAGAAGTAAAGGCTTTCCGTGAATTTAAAGAACGTTTCATGGCTTTCTGCCAGCGTGCTTACGAGAATGATGTCCGTCTGATTGTGGATGCCGAAGATTACTGTTTTCAGGATGCTTTGGACGAACTGACAGACGAGGCGATGCGTAAATTCAATAAAAAACGTGCGATCGTATTTGCCACTTTGCAGATGTATCGCCACGACCGTATGCCTTATTTGCGTCGTATCCTGGATGATGCCAAGGAAAAGGGATATATCGCCGGTGTGAAGTTTGTGCGTGGCGCTTATATGGAGGCCGAACGTGCGCGTGCCGCCGCTCTGGGCTATCCCGATCCGATCTGTAAAGACAAGCAGGCTACCGATGATAATTTCAATGCAGCCGTTCGTTTTACAATGGATCATCTGGAACATTTCGAGATGTTTATGGGAACGCACAACGAAGAAAGCAATTATAAGCTAGCCAAACTGATGGACGAAAAAGGCATTAAACGGGATGATTCCCGTATCTTCTTTGCCCAGTTGCTGGGGATGAGCGATAATATCTCATTCAATCTGGCTAATGAAGGATATAATGTGACCAAGTATGTCCCTTATGCTCCGGTAAGAGACGTATTGCCTTACCTGATTCGCCGTGCCGAAGAAAATACTTCGGTAGCAGGACAAACCAGCCGCGAACTGAAGATGTTGCAGGCCGAACTGAACCGGCGTAAGAAGGTGAATCGATAAACACTCACAGAATGTTTTCGGTATTTTGTTTGCCATTTGCAATATGCCGATGCAATGTATTGTTAAACAGTTATATATACTATTGCAAATGCTTTTTTTGTTTGCAATGTTATTTGTCATTTGCCATAATCAACCGTAAGAGGAATGATGGCAAATGGCAAATTATTTCGTTATTATTGCAATCATTCGGGGGCGCAATGAAAATCAGTCTGACTACGTAGATAGTATAAAGTCATATCGCAATTGAATACACGGTCGTTATCTAAAGCCATTCTGGCGAAACAATAATTATTATACCATGGCTTCATTTCAGCGATCATCGTTTCTATATCTCCTGTCAGTATATTGTTTTGCTGGTAATAGCGAAACATTTCACGAACTTCTGTTTCTTCGAATCCCATCATGGCGTTAAAAGTTTCGTCGGTCGATATATTCCAGTCGATGTTATATCCGCTCGATAAATCATCCAGCGTGATAGGGCTTACTCCCATTAGGAAGATACGGTCGAACATCCCCTTGAATTGTTTAAAATATTCGCGGTAGAAACCACTGGCATATGTCAGGTCGTGAAACATTTTCTGTTCGTGTTCACTCAGAATGACATTGGTGAAGTTGTCGTATTCGTATAGTCGGCATCGTAATAGGAAGCATATTCATGTGCGAACTGATTAATGATAAGACTGCAATAGTCGTTGAAGCCGGTCATTATATCGGTTCCCGGTTGTGAACAACCGGCTTTTCACATGGAATAACAATATATTTTGCATACAATGTGGTTTTCCCGAAACGATGGTCCACATAAGTACTGTCTTTCAAGAAAGTACTTTAAAATGGATTTATAATAGCGTAACTGTTTTATTATTAGGCTTTTTTTTGTGTGGATGGGGTGTGAAGGCTTGTTTACCTTATAATTTGTAATTTATATATGTATGGTACAATTGTTTGATTTTTAGTCATGTATTAGTGTTTTCTCTTTTTATGATTCAGTTTGCGGGAAATATTAAATGACTAAAATAAACGATCCTTTTTTTTAGTCACGACAAAAATATGTATAAAATATAAATTTACCAAAACAAAAAAGGCTCTTTATACCTTGAAATACATATTTTTCCTTCCGAGAAAATAAAATTATTTATATAGTGCTTTGCAACGACAACAAGTGACTAAAAAAAAGGATCCTTTTTTCTAGTCATTTGTTGTCGTTACGAAATGTAACCGACGGTCTTTTGTTGTATTCGTAAACAAAGTAAATATGAATTCTTTAGTGCTGATTATCATTGGTATAATAAGTTCGATCATAATTTCTTTTTTTATAATAACTCGTATATTAGTAGTGACCTACCGGAAATGTTTTTTTGATGTTGTTAATGAACGAAAGGTACATCAAGGTATGATTCCACGTTTAGGTGGCGTATCTTTTGTTCCTTCCATTCTAATTACGTTGTTGTTGATGGTTGGACTCCATTACCTGATTGGTTATAACATCTCTCAAGGAGAGTTGAGGAATGTTATTCAGGAGTTCTGTTTTTTGATTTGTGGGTTGGTATTCTTATTTTTTGCTGGTATAAAGGATGATCTTACAGGGCTGAATTATTGTTCGAAGTTTGTCGTACAGATTGTTGCGGCCATTATGTTTCCTTTATCCGGATTATGGGTCAATAACCTGTTTGACTTTTTAGGCATTCATGAATTGGTATCTTGGGTAGGCATACCAGTAACTGTTTTATTGGTTGTGTTTATATGTAATGCTATAAACCTGATTGATGGTATCGACGGATTGGCATCCGGACTGAGTGGGATATCGCTGGCTGTTTTGGGTTACCTGTATATTCAGGCCGGATTATGGATATATGCATTTCTGGCATTTGTTTCGTTGGCTGTGTTGGTGCCTTTTTCTTATTACAATGTATTCGGTCAGGCGAGTTCTCGTACAAAGATTTTTATGGGTGATACCGGCAGTTTGACATTAGGCTATATTCAGGCTTTCCTGATCATTCGTTATTGGACCGGCATTCCGGAAGCCGCCGCCTGTTCTGATAGGATGATCATAATAGCTTTTTCTACATTGCTTATTCCTATGTTTGATGTGGTAAGAGTTATGTTTATTCGTTGGCGTACAAATAAAAAATTATTTATTGCGGATAAAAATCATATTCATCATAAACTGTTGAAAGTGGGCTTCACCCAGCGACAAGCTGTGGTAATGATATTGGCAATGGCTTGCTTGTTTAACAGTATGAATATCTATCTGGCTCCATATTTGGACAAGAACCTGCTGATCGGTATTTGTATTTTCGTATGGGTGGTTTTGAACAAGTGTTTTAATAGATATTTGTGATTTCTTCTATCAAATTCAATTTTGCACTGAATTTGGCCAATACGGTTTCCAGATTACTGTTTCCTCTGATAACGTTTCCCTATGTTTCACGGATCTTGTTGGCAGAGGGAATCGGTCAGGTTCAGTTTTTCCAGGGGATAATAGACTATATATCCCTTTGTTCGGCATTGGGTATTCCTTTGTATGCGGTCCGTGAAGTTGCCCGTGTGCGGAATGATAAGGCTTGCTTGTGCAAGATGACGGTTGAAATATTATTGTTACATTCGGCATTGACCTTGATGGGGTATGGAGCTGTATATGTACTTGTGGCGACAGTAGCGAAGATTCAAATGGATATTCCTTTGTTTTTGCTGTTAAGTGCCAGTTTGTTTTTTGATGCTATTGGGGTTGTCTGGTTTTATCAAGGGATAGAAGACTTTAAATACATCACGATAAGAGGTATTGCGGTCCGTATATTTTCATTGATATGTTTGTTCGTTTTTGTCCGAAGCAAGTCAGATTTGTTCTATTATGCCGCTATCATCGTTACGGTAAATGCCGGGGGCAATTTGTTTAACTTTGTCCGCTTACGAAAACATTTGGATACAAGTCTTTTGTGCCTGAAAGAGTTGCGGCTTTTAAGGCATTTGCGGCCGGCTTTGCATTTATTTGCTATAAACGTGATAAACAGTATATTTATAAATTTGGATACTGTTATGCTTGGATTCATGAAAAGCGAAGCGGTTGTAGGATATTATACCGTGTCTATCCGCATAACCGGGGTTATTTTGGGAATTGTGCAATCGTTAGGAGCTGTTTTATTGCCACATCTGACAAATCTGGCAAGCCATAGCCGTATGGAAGAGTTCCGGCAACTCGTGAATAAGGCTTTAAGTTTCACTTTAGCTATCAGTCTGCCGCTAACTGTCGGATTGATATTCATGGCAAAACCCTTGATACATCTTTTTGTCGGACATAGATTCGAACCGGCTATATTGACGGTGCAAATCATGGCTCCGCTCATCCTGTTTATTTCTATTTCCAGAATGATGTGCTGGCAGATATTATTTCCATTAAATGAAGAGAAAAAGGTATTCTATACGATGCTGGCAGGAGCTGCCGTGAATTTTGTCATGAATCTGCTTTTTATACCTTCCTATTCCCAATATGGGGCAGGCGGAGCGACTTGTGTAGCAGAAGGTTTGGTTGCGGTTATTGCGATTGCTTTTGCCCGAAGAACAATTCCTATACAGTTATTTTCTCAAAGGAATTTCCATTATTGTATCGTGAGTCTCTGTATAGCTGTTTCACTTTATGTATGGAAGAATTTGGTAACAGATGAAACCGGATATGTTTTGGTTGGTGTTTTATCTTCAGCTTTGATTTATGGAGGGTATCTATGGTATAAAAAAGATACTTTTATTCTTCAAATCAAGCGGGGTATAGTGAACCTGTTGGTTCAGAAAGTTTTGTAGAGATAATGTAATATAATAAATTTAAATATAAACAAGATGAAAAAAGGAATATTGATTGGAATTTTATGGGTAAGCCTCATGAAAGGACTTACCGGGTTTGCTCAAGAAACAAGTAGTTCATCGCTTCGGTATGATTGGAAAGAACAATGGTTTGCCCAGGTACAGGGAGGCGGCAGTTATATGTGTGCCGAAAATATACGGTTCGGGAATTTTCATAAGGGAATGGGAGCATCGTATGCTTTATCTGTAGGAAAACTTTTTACTCCGCTCTGGGGAATGCGGATGAAGCTTTTTGGTGGAGGAGATAAAGGAAAATATTATTCGGATAAAAACAGTGACGCAGTTTATAGTTTCAACCATATCGGAGGTATTGCCGAGGTAAGTTTTAACTTGTTGAATTGCTTTAGGGATAATGAAAAGGCTCGGCAGTCCCGTTGGGATCTTAACCTAATGCTGGGACCGGGTGTTGTTCATGCGTATAATTTCGACAGAAAGGGAGAGAAATACGCCTATGGTCTTAATGCGTCTTCGCGCAACCATTTCCTGCTTTATGGAGGTGCAGAAGTCTTATATCGTTTAGACCGTCATTGGGGATTCTCGTTGGAGGCTAGCACCGAATGGATGAGGGATGAATATAATGGTGTGGTATATGGCAGAGAGCTGGAAGGGCATCTGAATGTGTTGTTGGGGGTTAGATATGTTTTTGGGGAAAAGTGAGGATAGGATAGAAAGTGTTTTTGTATGTAACTTTGTTTTATTTGCATGGCAATTGCAATGAAAAGTGCTATTTGTCAATATATAAATAGAAAGTTTACTTCTTTTTTGCTTATCTCTTTCCTTTTTTTCTGTTTTTTTCCATATTTAAGAATATTGCCTTTAAATGTGGACAAACAACCTAATGCTCTGATTTTATCATTTCTTATTGTTGTGTTTTTGGGTAGAAAGAAGGTCGTAAAGGATGTGGCATGGCTGTTATTTGTTTTGACTATTGCAACGATATGCATGTTTTTCTCCTGGGAAGATTGGTTGGTTTTGCAAATTTGGACTAATTATGCGAGTTTGTTTTTTATTGCTTATGCTTCTTATATTGCGCTTAACTATTTAGGAGGAATACCTTATGCTCTTTTTAAATGGTGTATATATATATGGTTTATTGTTGGAGCAATCCAATATTTTATTTATCCTTCTTTTATGGACTTTATCCTTTATCGTTCTGATAATGAATGGATGCTGGAGTCAGGCAGAGGGGTAACCAGTCTTGCTGTAGAACCAACTAATTATGGGATATGTTGTTTGTTTTTGCAAATCATAAACTATTTGAATTTTAGAAATCAGTCGGCGTACAAACTATTGACACAATTGTTATTGGTACAAATTTTTCTTTTTTCACTTTCCAGTACTTGTTTCTTTTGTATGGTTGTTTCTGCATTTTCGTATATGTTGTATAAAATCTGCATGAGCAAACATCGATTCAAATGGCTTTTCTTATTGATAATAGTAAGTTATATCGTATATAATATTCTTCTATATTTGTTGGAAAATATAGATATACGATTTACTAAACTTTTAAACTATTTGTTGGAAGATCCTACTGTTTTTTTTATTAATCACGGGAATCACCGTTTTGGTGTTTCTTTTTTCTCTTTAAAAGGATTTTTTGATAACTGGGGAATGCCGCATGGATTGGGTTTTTTTAATAAATATGTGGAGCAAGTCATTAAGAATCCTACGTATGCCCCATTAATAGGTCCTATGGTTTTGGCAGAAAGAAAAACATTTACGGCACTAGGAGGAGCGTTGTTTGAATTGGGAGTCTTCGCTTTTCCAATATACTATGTTATTGTGAGTGCGTTCAAGAAAATTTCTTTTTGGATGCTTAGGGCTGATTTTTACTTGTTTCTACTCATAGCCTTGATGCTAAATACAACAAACTTCAATAATGCTATTCTTTCTTTTATTGTAGGAAACTTAATTTATTTGAAGAGAAGTAGTTTTGTAATAATAGCCAATACTAAAATTATTTTATAATAGAAATAATGACACTACTTTCTATCATTATCCCTTGTTTCAATAGTGAAAAGTTTATTATCAAGACTATTGAGATGTTGTTAAGGCAAGACTTTTCGGAATGTGAACTTATATTGGTTAATGATGGTTCTACAGATGATACTCTGTCTATTTTACGGGAGTATGAATCTCTCAAGAATAATATTTTTGTGATAGACCAACCTAACCGAGGTGTTTCTGCGGCACGTAACATAGGATTGTTTCAGGCAAAAGGGAAATACGTTTATTTCCTGGATAGTGATGATACATTGGCGGAAGGAAGTTTGGCCCACTTTAAACAAATTATAACGCAACATCCCGATTGCCAGATGTTTGCTTTTGGTTATGAAACGAGAAGAGGTGGTTGTAAAGTTAAGAGTTATGTTTATCCTTTCTTTGACATTCAAGAAATGTCGGGAAAAATATTAATGAAAAACTATTTGAATAAGAAATTGTGTCTACATATATGCAGTTGTATATATAACCGTCATTTCCTACAAAAATATAAGTTTCATTTTAGAGAAGAGGTTAAGATGGGAGAGGATCTTCTCTTTTGTCTATCAGTGATGCTGAAAGTGGATAAAATGTATTATTCAGCGAGGTTATCATATATTTATCAGTTACACGAAAACTCTATCACAAAAGGACGTCGGCTATACAGCAAGGAGGTTTATGGGATTTTGATATATTTACAAGATTTTTTTAATAAAGTTGCAAAGAATGACAAATCCATGCAAAAAAGCATAAACTTTTTCCTTTCGTTGTATTATTTATCTCATCTTCGACGTTATCTGCGTTCTGATTTAAAGAGTAAAGAAATAAACGTTTTATTTATTTCGGATGGAAAAATTCGTTATAGAAGGAACTATTCCGGTAATATAGCTTATTGGTTTCTGTTGAAATTGTCTATGCTTATACCTGTTAAGTTAATATTAAAAATATGGAAGTAAACAGGTGTACTTAGAAGCTGTAATTGGCTCGTTTTATAAGAAATGAATAACTTGGAGTCCACCATTTACAACCTCGTCCGTAAGAACCCTGCCTTAAAGCAATTCGTGCGGAATATGTATCAAGATATATTTGATTTACTGCCGAAAAGATGGAATATTTCGTCTCTCCCTATCAATACAGGGAAGGTTGCTTCTTGGAATTTCACGATGTCACACCTTTTTTATGATGAGACAAAGTTGTTGATGAACCATCAAATGAAAAGTAGTTATGAATAAAGTAAAAATACTACTTCGAGCTTTCATCGGTAACTTGTATAAAATCAAAGTGTGGTTTCACTTATGGTTTAATATTTACCCCAAATGTTCTAGTCAAATAGCAGAAAATCTTATCGTTTCATTGACTAGTTATGGACGTAGAGTTTCTAAATGTTCTCAATATGCTATATTTTCGATACTGAAGCAAACAATAGCTCCTGAAAAAATAATATTGTGGTTAGATAAAGATAAATGGAATGATGAAAGTCTTCCATTTGTTTTAAGGCGTATCAAAAGATGGGGATTATTAGAAGTGAAATATTGTGAAGATGTACGTTCTTTTACAAAACTAATTCCAGCTTTAGAAAAGTATCCAGACAAAATAATTATAACAGTAGATGATGATATTTATTACTCTGCGAATTTAATTGAACAACTTTATTTGCAACACCAAAAGTTTCCTGAAAAAATTTGTGCAGTAAGTTACTGTGTTCCTGCATTTAATTTAAATCATAGTATTTGTACTTACTCGAAGTGGAATGAATATCGTCAAACAAATACAATGAGAGTCGATGAAAACTTATTAATGCCTCTAGGTTTTGCTGGAGTTCTTTATCCGGTTTCAGCTTTTGATACCGAAGTATTAAACAAAGAAGTTTTTTTAAAACAATCTCCACTGGCAGATGATATTTGGTTTTATGTTATGGCTATAAAAAATAATACTTTGAGAACTGGTATTCCTTATGCTAAAATTAAAACATATAATGTTGATTTATTTCGTCAATTGATGACAAAAGATCGATTACACGATAAGAATGTAAATGATAAACAAAATGATCTGCAATTAAAAAAACTCCTTCAATATTACAATATTACATTATCTAATAGTCATGAATAACCTGGAATCTACCATTTACAACCTCGTCCGTAAGAACCCAGCCTTAAAGCAATTTGTGCGGAATATGTATCAAAGCGTATTTGACCTGCTTCCCAAAAAGAAGGAATATTTCGCCTATCCCTATCAATACCGGGAAGGTTTCTTCTTTGGATTTCACGATGTCACACCTTTTTCTTATGATGAGACAAAGTTATTGGCGAACCAAAATAAGATTGATCTGCGTATGCCTTTATCTACAGACGGACTGAATGTCGGATACTTTGATTTGGAACTAGGTTCTATAAAAGATTTCCATCGGGTAGATACTTCTTACGCTTGGAATTATCATAAAGGATGCAGGTTACAATGGTTGGATAAAAACCGGATGATTTATAACATGGCAATGGAAAATCGGCTTGTGTCTAAGATACATGATTTGCCGACAGGGGAATTTCAAGTAATAGACTGCCCGATTGATGCTGTTTATCAAGACGGACAAAGATCTTTAGCCTCCTCTTTTAGTTATGAACGTTTGGAGCGTTGTATGCCCGGATATGGTTATCCTTATCGGGATGGAGGAAAATTGGATGATCCGGCACCCGAAGATAGCGGTTTGTTCCTGGTGGATTTAAAAGAGAATACTTCAGAGTTGCTTGTCTCTTTGTCTGAATTGGCACAGATGGAAAATGAATCTTACAGGCAGGGATATATGCATTTTGTTACGCATTCGGAATTCTCGAAAGACGGCCGGTATATTTCTTTCTTATACCGAAAAATACCCACCGCTGGGGATTATATGAGGCGGCATACCAAAATTATGGTTTATGATTTACAGGATCGGCAACTTATTGCCTTGCCAACCCAAGATTCTGGTTCTCATTATGTGTGGAATAATAAGAATCAATTGATTGCTTCTTGTATTATAAATGGTAACAGTTGCCACGTGTTGTATGATATGGAAGATGTAGCTATTTATCGGATAATAGCAGGGAATGTGCTGAATTCAGATGGTCATCAGTCCTTTATTTCGGATACGTGTTTTGTGACGGATACTTATCCGGATAAAAATAGGATGGCGAAAATATATAAGGTGGATATTAAAACTTCAGATGTGAAGTTATTGGTGAATGTATATTCTCCTAAAAAGTTTCAGACAAAAGATTTTAAATGTCATATAGCCTGTGATCTTCATCCTCGTGTATCTCCTTCCGGGAAATATGTGAGTTTTGATTCTCCTCGAACAGGAAAAAGGGCTTTGTATATTATGAATTTGTAATAATGAAATAGCATATGACGGATTACGGGCTTGTTTCTATTATCATCCCTTCCTATAATTCTTCCCGGTTTATCTCCCAAACCATCGAATCCGTACTATCCCAGACATATACGAATTGGGAGTTGTTGATTACGGATGATTGTTCTACTGATAATACGCGGGAAATTGTAGAAAGTTATCAACGAAAAGATCCGAGGATCCGATTGTTTCAATTAGAAGAGAATTCGGGTCCGGGCATTGCACGTAATTATTCTATTGAAAGGGCAAAAGGGAGGTTTATCGCTTTTTGTGACAGTGACGATTGGTGGTATCCTGAGAAATTAGAAAAACAGCTTGCTTTTATGCAAGAAAAGAATTGTGCGTTGTCTTATACCTCTTATATGGTTTGCAATGAAAGGCAAGCAACTACAAGTATTGTTTTTTCTCTTTCCAATATTACCTATACAGCTCTGAAAAGAGATAATGCGATAGGTTGTTCTACTGCTATTTATGATGTAGAAAAAGTGGGGAAAATGTATTTTCCGGATATAAGAAAACGTCAGGATTGGGGACTTTGGCTTCATATTTTGAAGAAAGTTAATGTTGCTTATGGCATGAAAGAACCATTGGCTGTTTATAGAATGCAAGAAACGTCATTATCCTCTAACAAGTTGTCGCTTATCAGATATAATATTGCTGTTTATAGGCAAGTTTTGAAGTATCCGTTACTTTTGGCTTATATGTCTTTTGGGATAATCAATATGCCTTGTTATTTTATGAAAAAAATACGATTGTATATTCTTAATTTGTAAGAAATGAAAATAGCAATCATAGGTGCTTCCGGTTTTATCGGCACTCATCTTATAAATCTATTGAAAAATTGTAGTTCTTTTGATATTGCAAATATCGACAAACGGCAAAGTCACTTCCACCCGGAAATTACAACAATAGCAAATGTATTAGATAAAGATAAATTGGTAAAACTCTTGGTTGGAACAGATTTAGTTGTCTTGCTTGCTGCTGAACACAGGGATGATGTGTCTCCGTTTTCACTTTATTATGATGTCAATGTCGGAGGTCTGCAAAATACATTAGAGGCGATGGAGGCTAATGGCGTCAAACGTATTGTCTTTACCAGTTCCGTTGCCATCTACGGTTTGAATAAAAAGAATCCGAATGAAGAACATCCGGTTGATCCATTCAACCATTACGGTAGGAGCAAATGGCAGGCGGAACAGGTTTTGCAAGAATGGTACAAGGCACATCCGGACCGGAATATAAATATCCTGCGTCCTACGGTTATATTCGGAGAACACAACCGGGGGAACGTCTATAATCTGCTGCGGCAACTTGCTTCCGGCAAGTTCATGATGGTAGGGAAAGGAGACAATAAAAAGTCGATGGCCTATGTGGGCAATGTTGTCGATTTTATTAAGTTCCTGATTGAGAATAAAACGGAAGGGTATAATGTATATAATTATATCGACAAGCCTGATTTTACAATGAATGGACTGGTTGATCATGTAAGTGAGGTTTTAAAGAAGCATATTCCTGCAACCCGTATTCCGCTTTGGTTGGGAATGCTGGGAGGATATTGCTTTGATGTACTGGCTTTCCTGACTCGGGAAAAATTAACTGTAAGTTCTATTCGTGTAAAAAAGTTTTGTGCCACAACACTGTTTGATGCAACCAAAGTACAGGAGTCTGGATTCAAAGCTCCTTATACGTTGAGAGAAGGGTTGGCACGGACGTTGGAGTTTGAATTTTTACAAAAAAATACAGCACGCAAATGACCGAATGACATCAGATCGTTTGCGTGCCGGAAAGTCTCAGCTAAATCCGCCGGTACTCCCACTCTGCATCAAAACAAGGACAAGCCTTTGGGGGATGCGGGTTGAGGCGGTTGTGCCCGGTAATGAGGGCTTGCGGGTAGAGGCGGCGAAGGATTGTGAGCAACTCTTTCAAGCGTTCGCACTGCCGGAGAGTACGGGTGTCGGCGGGATTCCCGTCGGGGTCGAGGCCACCCTCGTAACAGATACCGATCGAACAATGGTTCAAACCTTTTACGTGGGCACCCACCTCGCCAAGCAGGCGAGGATGAGTGGTAATCCCGTCAGTCCGGATGTAAAAATGGTAACCGGTCGTGCGAAAACCCCTGCTTCGGTGGTCGCGCTCCAGTTGTTCGGCCGTATAAGGGCGGTTGCAACGGGTCGCAGAACAGTGGATCACAATAAATCGGACACTTTCTGTGGCATGGCGCATGAATTCAACCTCGTCACGCAGGGCGGTTTCGCTGAAAGGTACCATGGCTACAGGCAAGACTGGAGTCCCAGGGCTCCTAAAAGGGTGGCTACGACGGTGGCGATCACTTTTAACACGATACCCCAGATTTTGTGTTTGGGATTTTCGGGCTGCGGATTGGCTTCAATGGTTTGTTGCATTTGTTTATGGATTTATATGTTAGTAAATAGATAGAACCAGGGAGTTGGCAGGAAGGCTTTATTCGATAACCGGTCTGTCGTCATCTCCTTCTCCTTCTTCGTCAGGAGTTTGCGTACCGTTGATGTTTACTTTCACCAGGTTCGTTTTTTCTCCCATAAGCGAATAGCGGCGGCTACCGTTGATGAGCGTAAACGAAGGGGTAAAACCGGGAATGATGCTCCGGATTTGTGAGGCTTTCGCCTCTTCAGGTTTTTCAACGCCTTTCCCCGTGATGAAACGGTTGTAGACGGTTCCGAACCCAAGCAATTCAACCTTATAACCTTTCTGAAGGTTGGTGATGACATACCGTTGGTAACGGTCGAGTACATTCAGCACATCCCCTTTGGTGAGCGACGACTCTTCGGCAATTTGCGTTGCGGCATCGGTAGTCGAAAGTGTTCCGTAATAAAAAGGGGCAGGTTTGAAAACTTCTTTCCGGGGTTCTTCACCCGGAATGAGATACTTGCGGACAAAAAAAGCTTGTGGCATAGGCTTTAAATTTTAATAGTTGAACAATGTTTACAATACAAATGTACGATAAGGGCCAGGCGACAGTGATGCCGAATGGTGCGGAAGGTGAGGCTCGATTGGCATTTTCTTATAATGCCTGTCGTAAGGTGTTTAGGATAGGCATTGTAAGGTTGTTATAATGCCTGTTATAAACCCCTTACGATGCCCGTTATAAGAAATTGTCAATTGCCAACTGCCCCGGTTCTCCCAGATAGTGCACGATCAGCCGGACCTGCCGGGGCGTGAAAACACGTTGGCTGGGAGAATAGCCGCATTGGAGCAATTCTTCATGCAGTTGTTTACAACGGACGATCCAACGGCGAAGGCGGTTACAGGCTTGATGGGGGGCCAACTCCGGAAAGTAGAGACGGGCGAATGCTGATTTTTGAAGTGGGTAAATCATATTGGTTGACGATTAAAAATGAATATTCGGTGAAGGATGTGAAGGAAGAAAGTGAAACTTTTATAGAATATCCTATAAAATCAGCGATGGTTTGTCGGTACAGCCGGGTGGGTCCTTCATGGTGCGGTCCTGTCAGTTCGCTGATAATGGTTTCCCATGAAACGGGAACCGGTGTCGTGGTTCGCAATGTGGCGAAACGGCTTGGCTGGAATGGGGAAGGTGCTTGATTCATGTTTACATAGTTTAGTTAAATTAAAAAATAGAAAGCCTGAGAAAATGGTAGGGGGTGTCAAAATTAAAACCTCCCGGTGCTTAAATATATAGCTCTTATTTTAGGGTGTGGTACATGGATGGGTGTACCAAATGTAAGATTTGATAGCATAAGTTAAGATTTCTTGTGTTTTTGGGGATGTTTCATGAGGAGATACCCTCTGTTGAAACTAGATGTCCCGACAACATAGCAGTGTAGGTTCGAACAAATGGATCCTGGTTGCCTCTGATGAAATCCGGCAAATACAAAAACGGTGGGGGTTGTTGTCATTCAGGCAACTGTCTGCCTGCTTGCATATCGACCGCCGCACGCTTTCGAAACTGGACCGCCATCATCCGGACGGCACGTTGACGCTCGAAACGCTCGACCGTATTTATGCTACACTCCTGTATCTCTGCCCGACCTATTTCACCCGGGAAGAGGCGGAGGAAGAACTGCATAAGCTGGTGGATTCGCGTATCCGCATTTTGATGTGTTCGGATATCAGCCCCAAAATACAGGAACAGGTTATAAATGAAAATCATAGATAAAATAACAAAAACAAAAAAACAATATGAAAATCTTAATCAGAAACGTATTCCTGGTTGGATTGCTGTTGTTGACAACGTCATTGGCGGCACAGATTCCCCAGGAGTTGATAGATAAGGCGAAGGCAGCCGGTATGTCGGAAACCCAGCTTCGCCAGGAGATTGCTAAACGAAAGAGGTTATTGGATACTGACCAGGAAACCCAGGTTGCATCCGATGCTGTTGTAACTGATCGTTCTGTTGCAGAAACAGATCTTTCTGTGGAAGAACAACGTTTGGAGCATCTGCCGGAAAACGATTTGAAAGAAACCGTTTTCGGACGGGAAATATTTTCCGGTCAAAACTTGTCCTTTGAACCGGATCTCAATATTCCGACTCCTAAGAACTATATTCTTTCAGCTGGAGACGAGCTGTTAATAAATGTGTGGGGAGACTCTGAACTTAATTTGAAGTTGAAGGTTTCTCCCGAAGGGACAATTCTCGTTCCTAGCCTCGGTCCTGTATCTGTTAGCGGATTGACTGTTGAAGTAGCCGAGAATCGTATCCGGCAAGAGCTGGGAAGGATTATGTCCACTTTATCCGGTGATAATGATGGGGCCAACACATTCGTATCGGTCAGCCTAGGCCAAATCCGCAGTATAAAAGTAAATATAGCAGGAGAGGTGATGGCACCGGGCACTTATACGTTGCCTTCGTTTGCAACCCTCTTCAATGCGCTGTATGCAGCAGGGGGGATAAACGATATCGGTTCGCTGCGCGACATCAAGGTGTATCGCAACAGCAAAGAGGTGGCACGGCTCGATGTGTACGATTATCTGTTGAATGGGAAGTATGAGGCTAATATCCGTTTGGAGGAAAACGATATGATCATCATTCCCCCTTACGACCAACTGGCTGTGGTACGTGGGAAAGTTAAACGTAACCGCATCTTTGAAATGAAAAAGGGGGAGACTTTGCTGCAATTATTGAATATGACGGGAGGATTTACCGGAGACGCTTATACGAAAGATGTTCGTGTCAAGCGAAAAGCCGGCAACCGGTATCGGATAGCTACTGTTGGCGAAGATGAATATTCGACCTTCGTTATGATGGATGCAGACTCTTTGCTGGTAGACTCGGTCATTCCTTTCTATGAAAACCGCCTGACCATTACGGGGGCTGTCTGGCGTCCGGGAGAATACGAATTAAGCCCGGCGGTAAATACGGTAAAGAAATTGGTCGGACAAGCTGCCGGCCTGAAAGGGGATGAATTTGCCGGACGCGCACAGATCACCCGTTTGAATGATGACTTCACGACATCCGTCATAGCGGTGGATATCCGGGGAATACTCGGTGGCGTATCTCCGGATGTGGAGCTTAAACCGGAGGATCATTTGTATATACCTTCTCTGTTCGATTTGCGTGAGCCTTACACCATTAGAGTTTGCGGGGCGGTAAATTTCACGGATACGGTTCTGCCTTATCGCAAGGGCATCACGGTTGAAGATGCCATTATGATGGCAGGAGGGTTGAAAGAGTCTGCTGCTACGATAAACGTGGAAGTGGCTCGCCGTATCAAGGATGCGGAAGCGAAACAGAACAATAACCGTATTGCGGAAGTTTTCAATTTCACTTTGAATGATGGTTTAGGTTTACTGCCAACCGATGGAAAAACATCCGGGACGGTTTTCACACTTGAACCTTTCGACGAAGTGTATGTCCGTTATTCTTCGGGGTATAAGAAACAGCAGGTGGTCCGGATAGGCGGTGAGATCACCTTTGCCGGAGATTATGTATTAGCCGTAAAAAATTCACGTTTGAGCGATATCATTGCCAAAGCCGGAGGAATAACGCCGGATGCGTATGTGAAAGGTGCCAGCCTGAAACGAAAATTGACGGAAGATGAAATGAGCCGTCTTGAAACGCTGTTGGATTTGAATGCCAATAAACAAAGCCGCGATTCGGTTGTATTGTCGTTGAATAACATAAAAGACTATTCTGTCGGTATCGATTTGGAAAAAGCATTGGCAAATCCGGGAACTGCTCATGATGTAGTGTTGCGTGATGGGGATAAACTGTATATCCCGGAATGGCAGAGCACGGTAAAAATAAGCGGTGCGGTGGCTTATCCGAACAGTATTACCTATACAACAGGCTTGTCGGTGAAAGAATGTTTGTCGCAAGCCGGTGGGTATAACGATATTGCCCGTCAATATCCTATCGTGATTTATATGAACGGAAAGGTCGCGACAACGAAGAAAAGATTCCTCTTCTTTAAACGTTATCCCAAAGTTGAACCGGGATGCGAAATTGTCGTACCGGCCAGGACACAACGCGACCGTAAAGCCAGCCTGGCAGAAATATTGAGCGTTGCCAGCTCGACTACCTCTATGGCGGCATTGATTACTTCCATTATTAGAAATATAAAATAGGAAATAAGCTATGGATATGAGTCAAAAGAGTTCTCCGGACAAGGACAACGCACAGGAAATAGATTTGATAGAACTGGTTCTGCGTTTATGGAGCGAGCGGAGATTCCTCTGCAAATGTTGTAGCGTGGCAATTGCGATAGGATTAGTGATTGCTTTCAGTATGCCCAAAGAATATAATACGACCGTAAAATTAGTTCCCGAAACTTCCGATTTGTCCAAAAAGATGGGAAATCTGGGAGGTTTGGCTGCGATGGCGGGGATAAGCCTGCCCACCTCTTCCGGGGCAGATGCTATTTCCCCCGTTTTGTATCCCGATGTGGTGCAAAGTGTCCCTTTTTTATTGGAATTGTTTCCGATAGAGGTGAATAGTGAGAGAGGGGATTATTCGGCTACGCTATATGATTATATGCTTGATCATCAACGAGAGGCTTGGTCGAATTATGTAGTATATGCACCGTTTTGGTTTTTAGGTTGGGTAAGGGAACTGTTTTCGGAAGAGGAACCATTGGCAGGCAACGAACTGACTTCCTTTCGTTTGACGGAAGAGCAGGCTGAGATAGTGGAAGGTTTGCAGGGGCGTATTTCTGCTTTTGTGGATAGGAAGACACACGTGATAACAGTCTCTGTCCGAATGCAAGACCCTTTGATTTCTGCTACCCTTGCCCGGGTTGTTGTGGAAAATCTGCAAGAATACATAACGGATTATCGTACACAGAAAGTACGGCAGGATCTGGAGTTTACGGAGAAGGTTTTTGGTGAAGCGCGGGAGTCTTATTATAAGGCTCAACGTGCATACGCAACTTTTGAAGATGCCAATAAAAATATTATTTCAGCCAGTTACCGGACGGAGCAGGAACGGTTAAAGAATGAAATGTCATTGGCATTTAATGTGTACAATACGCTTGCCCAGAAGTTGGAACAGGATAAACTTCGTGTTCAGGAACAAACGCCTGTTTATGCGGTTATCAGTCCTGCGACTGTACCGCTAAAACCGGTTTCACCCAAGAAATGGCTGATACTGGCAGCTTCTGTCTTCTTGGCTGTAGCGGGAGCAGTAGGCTATTTGTTTGTTAAAGACTTGTGGGAGGTTAAGAGGGAAGAGGGAACTATGTAAAATTCGTTTTGGGAAAAATCCAAACAGTTGTTGTGGAACTTCAGTTAAAAATTAAAAGTTAAAAAGAAATGAAGATACTTATTATTAATAATCGCTTTTATCCGATCAATATGATTGGGGCATTTCGGATAGAAGCTTTTGCCAAATATTTTCAACAAGCAGGGCATTCGGTTACAGTAGTAACAGATGGTGAAGCTGATGAAATGAAATTATGGTCTGGATGCAATGTTTATTATGTTAAAGACCCTTTGATTACACTTTCCTATCGAGAACGTTGTGTAAAGGAAGGCAAGAAATGGGTTCTGAGGCGAATAGCTAACGGCTTGTTGGTTCGCCTGACTGCCGATGGTAAATTTATTTGGCGTTGGAAAGCTTATAAAAAAGCCGCTTCGTTATGCGAGGCGAACTCTTTTGATGTGGTTTTGAGTTCATTTGATCCATTGGCTCCTCACATAATTGCGTATAAATTACGAAAAAACGGATACAAATTTTATTGGATTGCTGATATGCGTGACGAGATGTCCAAATCTATTTTTAAATCACGTTATCAGGTAAGGAGTCTGATTCCGTATGAGCGCAAAATCGTGAATTCATCGGATTTGGTCGTATCTGTTTCCGAACCTTTGCTGAAGAATTTCAAGCGTTTTTGCAAACATGATAATTTCTTGGAGATCAAGAATGGTTATGATTATGAAGAAATACATGATGTTTACTTCCAATCTCAATTTACCATGGCGTTTTTTGGTCATTTTCATAGGAAGTGGGTTAGTCCAGCCAATTGGTTTAAAGCTTTCTCTGAACTTATAAAGGAGGGAGAATTGCCTTCGGATTCTCAAATAAAGATTATAGGGAATCGGTTCAAACTAGATGTCCCTCAAGATATCGCTTCTAACGTTTTACTGATCCCCCCTGTTGTTCATTCCGAAGCGATTCGAATGTCTCTGGAGGCAGATACGCTTGTCGTGATTCATACTACGGGAAGAAAAGGAGTGTATACGGGAAAGCTGTTTGATTATCTTGCCACTAATAAACCGATATTGGCACTTTGCGATCCCGAAGATGTGATTGCCGGGTTACTGGAAGAGACCAAAGCCGGCTTTACAGTGGACAATGCCGATATTGCCGGTATAAAGAAAATGATACTTCGATGCTATTCTATATGGAAAAACAAGGAGGTGTTGCCACGTGACTGGGAAAAGATTCGCCAATATACACGAAAGAATCAATGTAAGATACTTCTTGACTATCTTGCTAATGTCCAAAAACTGACGTAGACCCCTGATAAAGTACTTGTATAAATGAAGAACCGATCACACCTGCTACGTTCGGCTCCATAGCGTGCATCTAAGTAGGGAGATTCAGAAAACAATATAAAATCAGCCAACTAAATCATACTTAAAGTATGATTTAGTTGGTTTTTTTGTGTCTTTAGATATTACTAAGATACGAAATATTACAATAAGAAGGCATATGAGATGATTATAGGCAGTCATCTTCATATGCCTTCTTATATTTTAAGGACATTTACTGAATATCCCTACATACGCCATGTAAACTGAGATATGGTCTCAATGATATTGTTGGTTATGTTTGTTCTTTCAATTAAAATTTCAAAGGATACAATAAAAAACAATTACCATAGTTCTGGTAGAACTATTTTCATTTTCGATGCAAATATATATATTATTTTTAAATAACTCATATTTTAACAATCAAAATATTTAATTATTTTAAACAACACCATAGGTATACTTAATATTTAACAAAGCGACTTTACTAATTGAATAAAATCTTACTATTCTATATTTGATCTAAATGAATTACGTAACAATCAGGCATAGATATTGAAAATAAAGTTATAAGTCCTACCAGAACTAATATAAAAACGAACATAAATATGATCTGTGTCAATGCACTAAATCTTTTGATTAACATAAGTTATTCCTTATAGTTAACCTAGTTTTAATAATTAAAAGTAATGCTATGCTAAAAAAAATGCAAACCGTTGGTGTTTTGCTGCTTTCGTTAGCCTTTTCTTATGGAGGACAGCTACATGCTCTGGAAGTGAATGCAGCAACAACTATTACTCAACAAACAGACAAACTTACAGGGACTATTGAAGATGAGTTCGGTCCTGTTACCGGTGCCTCTGTTGTCGTAAAAGGGACGACAAATGGAACTGTTACGGACATGAATGGAAACTTTGAACTATCTCATGTTAAAAAAGGAGACTTGATCCAAATCTCCTTCATCGGTTATATTACCCAGGAGGTAAAATACACAGGACAAAGCCCTATTAAAGTTGTACTTAAAGAAGATACACAAACACTTGATGAAGTGGTGGTTGTAGGTTTCGGTACACAGAAAAAGGTAAATTTAACTGGGTCGGTTAGTATGGTGGATGCAGAAGTGCTCGAATCGCGTCCGGTTCAGAATGTTTCGCAAGCTTTGCAAGGTGTAGTTCCCGGTTTGAACTTTTCAGTAAATTCAGGAGGTGGTACGCTTGATAATGAAATGAATTTCAATATTCGTGGTGCTGGTACTATTGGTGATGGTTCCGGTTCGAAACCATTAGTATTGATTGATGGTATTGAAGGTAATATGAACACTGTCAATCCGAATGATATCGAATCGGTTTCTGTTTTGAAAGACGCTGCAGCGTCTTCTATTTATGGTTCGCGTGCATCGTTTGGTGTGATTTTGATTAAGACAAAAGGTGGAAAAGCAGGTAAAACCAACGTAAGTTATTCTGGTAATGTTCGTTTCACAGATGCTTTGCAGATACCGGAAATGATGGATTCTTATCAGTTTGCACAATATTTTAATGCAGCAGCTGCCAATGCTGGTCAGAGTCCGGTATTTAGTGCTGATGTCATGCAGCGTATTCAGGATTATCAAGCTGGTAAAATAACAACCGTTTCTACTCCCAATTCTCAAAATAAGTGGGAAATGTATACAGGTGCTAATGCTAATACAGACTGGTTTGCTGAAGTATATCGTAACTGGGCGCCTTCACACGAACACAATTTAAGTGTAAGTGGCGGTACGGAAAAATTGACTTACCGTGTCAGCGGTAGTTTTCTGGACCAGAATGGTTTGATACGTCATGGATCGGATAATTTCCAGCGATATACATTGGATGCTAAAATATCAGCTCAATTGGCAAAATGGGTTACTTTAAATTATACAAGTAAATGGACACGTGAAGATTACGATCGTCCGACTTATATGACAGGATTGTTCTTCCATAATATTGCCCGCCGCTGGCCGACCTGTCCGGTATATGATGATAATGGACATTTGACTGAAGGTATGGAGTTGACCCAGATGGAAGAAGGTGGTGTACAGACACAGCAAAAGAATTATTACACTCAACAAATGGGTTTAAGATTCGAACCGATCAAAGATTGGACAATCAATATTGATGGGAATATGCGTACGCATACAAACAATCAGCACTGGGCAGTGTTGCCAGTTTATGCATACGATGCTAATAACCAACCTTATGCCATAAGCTGGGATGGCGGAGCTTCTTATTCACCGGGGGCTAGTCGCATTTCGGAAAGCAGGTATACAGAAGATTATTTTACAACAAATATTTATACGGATTACCAGAAAACAATCAATGATCACTTCTTCAAAGTGATGGTCGGATTTAATGCTGAATTAACGAGAACAGATAATCTTTATGGACAAGGAGATAAAATCATCTCTTCGGAAGTACCTACGATAAATCAAACTACATCTGAACAAAAAGTGGGTGGCGGTAAGGCCGAAAATTCAGTTGCCGGTTTCTTCGGACGTATCAACTACAATTATAAAGATCGTTATATGGTTGAGTTGAATGGACGTTATGACGGATCTTCCCGTTTTATCGGCGATCAGCGCTGGGGATTCTTCCCTTCTGTATCAGCCGGATGGAATATTGCCCGTGAAGAATTCTTTGGTGATCTGTCTGATATTTTCAGTACATTAAAAGTGAGAGGTTCTTGGGGACAGTTGGGTAATACGGATACAAATGATGCTTGGTATCCATTCTATCAGACCATGCCGGTCGGAACAGCCAATGGCCGTTGGTTGGTAAATGGTTTGAAACCGAATGTAGCCGGATTACCATCAATCGTAAGTTCATTGAAGACTTGGGAAACAGTAGAAACCTGGGACGTTGGTTTGGATTGGTCTTTACTGAATAACCGTTTGACCGGATCATTCGATTACTTTACACGTTATACGTATGACATGATCGGACCGGCTCCTGAATTACCAAGTGTTTTAGGGACAACTCCTCCGAAAATCAATAACTCAGATATGAAATCGTATGGTTTTGAATTGGAACTGTCATGGAGAGACCGTATCGGTGAAGTTAGTTATGGGGCTAAATTTGTATTGTCAGATGCAAGACAGAAAATCACCAGATACCCGAATGACTCAAGATCATTGGATATAGCTCATTACAGCGGTAAAATGTTGAATGAAATCTGGGGATATACTACTGTGGGTATTGCTCAAACTCAGGAACAGATGGATGCTCATTTGGCTAACAATAAACCGAGTTGGGGATCAAGCTGGAGCCCTGGTGATGTAATGTATAAGGATTTAAATGGTGATGGTGTTGTTAACACAGGTGCCAATACGGTAGATAATCCGGGCGACCGCTCAGTTATCGGTAATAGTACACCACGTTACAATTTCGGTTTAACTTTGGATGCAGCTTGGAAAGGTTTTGACTTCTCTGTGTTCTTCCAAGGTATCGGTAAACGTGATTATTGGTTAGATGGCCCGTATTTCTGGGGAGCAAACGGTGGTATGTGGCAATCTGCCGGTTTCAAAGAACACTGGGATTTCTGGCGTGGTGAAAATGATCCGTTGGGTGCTAATTTGAACGCTTATTATCCGCGTGCCAGCTTTGATGGAGGTAAGAATCAACAACGTCAAAGTGGATACTTACAGAATGCGGCTTATATCCGTATGAAAAATATACAGTTAGGTTATACATTGCCTCAACAGTGGATTTCTAAGGCCGGTATGTCTTCTGTCAGATTATATATTTCGGGAGATAACTTACTGACTATTTCTGATATTACCGGTGTATTTGACCCTGAAACATTAGGTGGAGATTGGGGAGACGGTAAATTGTATCCGCTGTGTAAAACGATTTCTGTAGGTTTGAATGTTAATTTCTAAATAATGAGGATTATGAAACTGAATTTAAAAAAAATATATATTTTTCCTATAGTGGCAGCTTGCGGTTTACTGACATCATCCTGTAACGATTTCTTGGATAGGGAACCGATCTCTAGCATTACGCCTGCACAATATTTTAATTCTGCTGAAGAGCTGGGTGCGTATGCCATTAATTATTACACATCTCTTATTGCAACAAATGATGCGGCGTATAGTGCCGGGCCTTTAAATGTTGACGGTAATACAGACAATATGGTAGTAGGAGAAGCCAGTACAGGCTATTTTGCTGCAGATCGCTGGTTGGTTCCTTCTTCGGGAGGCCCCGATTTCAGTCTGATTCGTGCTATGAACTACTTCTTTGAACAAGTATTGCCAAAGAAAGAAGCTGGTACTATATCCGGTGCAACGGAAGATATCAACCATTATATCGGTGAAATTTATTTTCTGCGTGCTACCGCCTACTTCGACCGCTTGTGCAGTTACGGAGACTTTCCGATAATAACAACGGTGCCGGAAGATAAAAACGAAGAGTTAGTGGAACTTAGTAAACGTGCCCCCCGTAATGAGGTCGCTCGTTTTATTTTGGAAGATTTGGATAAAGCCATTTCTATGTTGAAGCCGGGTACGGCATTCAACAAAGTACGTATCGGAAAAGAAATGGCACTTTTGATGAAATCGAGAGTTGCTTTGTACGAAGCGACATTTGAAAAATATCACAAAGGTACGCCACGTGTACCAGGTGAAGCCGGATGGCCGGGAGCAGACAAAGCTTACAATGCAGGTAAGACATTCAATATTGATGGAGAAATCGATTTCTTCCTGACTGAAGCAATGAGTGCAGCGAAAGAAGTTGCAGACAATCATAGTCTGGTACAAAATACAAAAGTATTGAATCCGGCAATCAACCAGATTTACGGATGGAATCCTTACTTCGAAATGTTCTCAATGCCTGATCCGAGTTCTTTGGATGAAGTATTGATGTGGCGTCAGTTTGATTCGGACTTAAGTATAACACACGGTTTCATGGCCTATATCATGGAAGGAGGAAACAACGGTATGACAAAAAGTTATGTAGACGCATTCCTGATGGAAAACGGTTTACCGATCTATGCTGCCAATTCCGGATATAAAGGTGACGTAACGATCGACCTGCAAAAAGAAGGACGCGACGGACGTTTACAATTGTTTGTGTTTGGTGAATCAACTGTTGTAGTCAATGAAGATTCTTTAAATCTTTTTGAAGCACCGACAGTTGTGGCATTGACCGAACACCGCGACCGTACCGGTTTCCGCCAGCGTAAACACTATTGTTATGATTTCTCGCAAATCCGTAATGGTGTGCGTGGTACTAATGGTATTGTAGTAGCTCGTGCCGCTGAAGCATATTTAAACTATCTGGAAGCATCTTATTTGAAAAACGGATCAATCGACGGGGCGGCAGCCTCTTATTGGAGACAGTTGCGTGAACGTGCCGGTATAGATCCTGATTTTAGTAAGACTATCGCAGCTACCGATCTTTCAAAAGAACCGGACTGGGCTGTTTATTCCGGCTCCGAAAAAGTAGATGCGACTATGTATAATATCCGCCGTGAACGTCGTTGTGAATTTATTGGCGAAGGAAGAAGATGGAGCGACTTGATCCGTTGGAGAGCATTTGATGCCTTATTCCCTGAAAATATGGGTAAATACATTCCTGAAGGTGTAAATTTCTGGACCCAAATGTATAAGGATGAAGCTTATCTGAAAGTCGATGAAAAAGGCAACGTGACTGACGAATCAGCCTTGATCGAACAGTCTGATGGTAAGGGAGATGCCAATATCTCGAACCGGAACGACAGCAAATACATCCGCCCATATCGTGTAATCAAAGAAAATAATGAAGTTTGGGATGGATACCAATGGAGAAAAGCTTATTATTTATCGCCATATTCTGTTCTTGAACTGACATTGGCTTCTCCAGATTCAAAATTGGAAACTTCTAATTTGTATCAGAATCCTTACTGGCCGACAAAGGCAAGTTCACCGGCTTTGGAATAGTATATTCAACATAATTTAAATAGACCTTAATTACCCTGCAAGTATTCGGGAGAACTCTTGCAGGGTTTTCTTTTAGAAAAACTCAGAAATCGTTTTTTTGTTTTCTGTAGAGCTTACTTTTCGGATGATTTTTAACTGATTTTGCGTGAGTACAATTAAAAACATGTCGTATCACAAACTTTTTTTGTACCCTTCTGTTCTTAAAAAAGAATGTTCTTATCTCTTTATTTTTTTCTAATATATGGTGTTTTAAGGGAAAGTGGGCTACCTGATTTATTTTGCAGATAAATTAAAAAAAATAGATGCTTTAAGATGTTATTTCCTCCTTTTTAATGTAATCCTTATTCTTATTATAATTAATAATTCACTAAAACAACTTTGAAGTATGGCACGAAAAAGACAAAAATCATCCTTGTTATTATTAGAATATGCTAATGCTCGTATCGAGTTGAAGAAAAAACTGGACAAGGCAAGTACAGCAGAACTTTATCTGGTCGCTGTCAATCATTTTTTGAAATTTACGGGAAATACAGGGTTTTGCATGGAAGATCTAAGCAGGACCCTGATTTTCGATTTTACCGCCTATTTACAATCTAAAGGGTTGGCAATGAACACGATCAATTCATACTTGAGTAGTTTGCGTGCCATCTACAACGCTGCCTGTTACGATGGCTTGCTGCGCCCTGCCGATCCTCCTTTCCAAGGCCTCAAACTTAAACGCGAACCCACTGTTAAGCGTGCCATATCCATTGCGCTTATCCAGGAGTTGGCAAGTTTTAAACCCACCGATTCTTCCAGGCAAGAACTGGCAGTCGACCTGTGCCTGTTCAGCTTTATGGCTTGTGGGATGCCGTTTGTTGATATGGCTTACCTGACGCCAGACAACATCCGGAATGGAGAGTTGGTGTATAACCGCCGAAAGACAGGGACTCAAATCCGTATGGAGATCACCACCGGGATGTGGCAGATCATTCATAAGTATGCTCCCGGGGATGAAAAGAGGGAGTTTCTTTTTCCCATCCTTCCGTCTGCTTTACCTACCCACTCGCAGTATAAGTACTGCCTTAGCTTACACAATAAGGAGTTGAAGGAGATTGGAGAAAAGCTTTGCATCCCCATTCATTTCACCTCGTATGTGATTCGGCACAGTTGGGCATCCGCCGCATTGCAGTTAGGGGTTTCTGTTGCTGTTATCGGCCAGGGATTAGGACATAGTTCGGAAAAAACAACACGTTATTACTTAAGCGAGTTGGATGTATCGGAATTGACTAAGGCCAATTTGATAATCTCAGGCTCCATTAACAGTTTGTTAGATAGGAGATAGACTGAAATTTATCCTTATTTATGAAATAAGGATATATAGCCTTTAACAAACTAGTTATCACAATATTGAGTATAAAACAACTTGAATTAAGGGAATATTCCTTATATCTCTTAGGCAAAATTAATACAAAAATACAAACCAAAGCACTTATTATGAAGGCTTTTTAACAAAAAAAAGTCTTCCAGCTTTCCTGTTATTTATTTTTCACAAAATTTATATGAATTAAGATGATTTCTCTATTTTGGAACACGTTTTCCTGATCTCCTACTCATATTTAATGTTCTGTAACAAATTATTGTTCTTTGGATATATCCCCAATGAGCTCTTTTTTGTAAAAACAGGACTTTTTTGAATAGGAAAAAACTTCCAAATAGCAGCTCTCCCAGCTTTTTTGCGGCTAATACGGATATAGATATCCTTATTTCATAAATAAGGATTGTTGCTAGCTCACCTTATTTCATAAATAAGGATCCCGGCAAAAGCAAATAAAATCTATAGTCGAAATGGATAAAGAGAAAAACATAAAGTCTCACTCTCCTGTTGAGATGTCTTATGGGAAATACGCTCAAGCAGTCATGCTTTATACCACGACAGATATGACCAGCAAGCAGATTGCTGAGCAGTGCGGTATCAGCCTGTCAGGTTTCAGGGTTTATTTGAGGCGGCATTGTCGCGAATGGGTGTTCAAGAGAAACGGCATCGAGATAGAAGAAGGTACTTCTGCAAAAACTGTCAGGTTGCGGGGAAAGCGGGGCCAAACTTCAGCTGCCTATAAAAAGTACAAGCAAGCTATCGAAGCCTGTGACGACCTTTCCTATATTGAATATAATGTCTCGCAAATTGCCCGCCGGTTCGGGCTTGACGGAACTGCTTTGAGGAACCAGTTGAGGTTGCACTATCCGGAAATACTTGAACGACGCGAGAAGGCAAGAGGGCGTCTTGGAATCAACGACAATTTCCTGCGTGGTGTCCGTCCTGAAAGTGTGAAAGAATATGCCGAAGCCGTTGAGCTGCTTCGTACCACCGATAGGAACTTGCCTTCTATTGCCGAAGAGTGTGGTGTTTCGCTCGCCGGGCTCAGCCAGTACCTGCGTTTTTATCATAAAGATTTGGTGGAGAGAAAGAACGAACAGCGCAAACAGGCAGTAGGCAACCGCAAGCCGGGTAGGATGGGGGGCAACAACCGCACCACCGAACCCGCCGTCGTGACTTGCGAAAAATACCGCGAGTCGTTGGAACTTTACCGTACCACCCACCTGACCGCCAAAGAGATTGTTGCCCGCACCGGCGTCACGCTCGAAGGGTTCCGTAGCCACCTGCGCAAGTGGCATCGCGAGTTGATGCTTGAACGGCGAGGTGGCACTCCTGAAGAAGACTGTAACGGATGCGAACTCGACTTGAGCCATACTAAACGTTTCCTTAAATCGACTGCCGCCAAATATGCGCCGGTTATCGAGAGCCTGAAGGCTCATCCGCGTCCCGTCACCCATGCAGCTGCCGAGTTCGGCGTCAATCCGGATACGTTTCGCTGTTATCTCCGCATGCACGAGCCGGAACTCGCCTCCTCGTTAGGCAAGAAAAAAAGAATCGAATAACAATAAAATAAAGAGTATGATGAGAAAGCTTATCTTCATGATGTTCCTGTTTGTGATCCCGCTGTCGTTTTATGCGCAGGACAGGCTGACCGGACAAAAAGGTTCGGTTGTTGGGATCAAGACCAATCTCCCATACTGGGGAGCAATGGCAACTTTCAATGCCGGAGCGGAGTTCCACCTGGCACGTCACTGGAGCTTGGACATAGAAACCGGCCTGAACCCGTTCGACGGGAAGAAGAGCGATGGCAGCTATGGCAAATCCCTCAAACATTGGCGGCTCCATCCGGAGATGCGCTACTGGTTTTGCGAAACATTTTACAAACATTTTATCGGTCTGCATGTCCCGTATATATTATATAATGTATCGGACATCAAGATACTGGGTACAGAAAACGAGCGCCATCAAGGTTGGGGAGCAGGTGTAGGTGTCAGCTATGGTTATTCATGGCTGTTATCCAAACATTGGAACCTGGAAGCTACTGTTGGTGTGGGCTACCTCTACCTCGAATCTGAAAAATTCCCTTGTACCAATTGCGGACGCCGCCAGGAATACGTCAAGAAACATTATTTCGGTCCTACGCAGGCTGCTATCAATTTGATATATCAATTTTAATTATTGCCGTCCTATGAAAATGAACAAGCATATACTAATAGTAACAGCTCTGCTGGCGGCAACCGCCTTGCAAGCACAGGTAATAAAAATCAAAGATAAGATTGTGGAGAAATCGGACAGTGCCTTGATTGTAGGTATGACGTTCGACTTCAGTGAAGTGAATGTCCCTTCCGACCGAAGTCTGGTATGTACGCCCGTAGTGGTTGCAGGTGACAGTATCCACCCTTTGACGCCGGTTATTCTTAATGGTCGCGACCGTCATATTCTATACGAACGTACGGGGCGTACCTACACGACTCATGCCGAATACGAACTGCGCCGCGAGAATGACAAGGAGCAGACCTTCGAATATACCACCCGTACACCGATATCTCCCTGGATGAAGAAATCGGAAATGGCTCTCGTTACCGATCTTTGCGGTTGTGGATGGGAAGCGTTGCAAAACGACCGTTCGCCGCTATTTCCGATTAACCTCTCTGAGCCGGTTATCCTGAAACCGGTGTTGGCCTACCGCACACCCGAGGCTGAAGTCGTCAAAGCACGTTCTATCGAAGGAAAAGCATTCCTCGACTTCCCGGTCAACAAAATCACTATTTATCCCGACTATCGCAATAATCCGCGCGAGCTGGCAGCCATTCGTGCAACGGTCGAGTCTGTGAAAGACGATCCCTATGCCACTATCACAGAGGTATGGATTAAAGGTTTTGCCTCTCCCGAAGGAACTTACGCCAATAACACTTATTTAGCTGAAAACCGTGCCAAAGCCTTGCGCGATTATGTAAAGAGCCTCTATCGTTTCGAACATGCCACTTTTACGGTCGACTTTGAGCCGGAAGACTGGGAAGGATTGGAAAAACGCCTCGAAAAGATGGACTTGCCGGACAAGACCGAATTACTTGCCATCATTCGCAATCCAGAACCGCGCGACCTCGATAAAAAGGAATGGAAACTGAAGACGCTGAACGGCGGCAATTCTTATAAAATACTGCTCAGGGATGTTTATCCAGCCTTACGTCATTCAGACTACGTAGTAAAGTACCATATCCGCAACTTTACGGCTGAAGAAGCCGCATCTCTTATTTATTCAGACCCGAAACAGTTGAGCCTCAATGAAATGTTCATGGTGGCACAAACCTGTGAGGCGGGAAGTGAGAAATATAACGAGGTGTTCGAAATAGCCGTTCGCATGTTCCCGGATGATCCGGTATCGAACCTGAATGCCGCCAACACAGCTATTCAAAGGGGGCAGTTGGATCAAGCTGAACGTTACCTTCGGAAAGCTGCCGAAGGAGATGAGAAACAGTTGGCATGTGCATCCATTCTGATGCTTCGTGGTGATCTGGACAGTGCGGAAAAGATATTGAATACTTTGCAGAACAGCCGGATTGTTGGCGAAGCAGTTCGTCTGAATCTCGAACAGATAAAAGCTAAGCGAGAAGAATAAAGAATCTTTAAAACAACCGATTATGGATACTGCATATAAATATTTATTATACGCATGTACGGTTATAGCCTGCCTTGTATGTACCGGTTGTTCGGATGAAATCCGTTCGGACCGTGATGGCGAAGGCGACAAACCGGTGGAAGAAAATTATCTCCGCCTGTCTCTTCGTTGCCCGGCAGCCAAAGTGCTCACCCGTTCGAATCCTACCGGGGGGGAGAATGGGGACGGCTATGAACCGGGGCAAGACTACGAGACGCGCATCGATGACCTGATGCTACTCTTTTATCAGGGTACACTGGGAGTGAATTCTCCTGCCGGGACTCCGATCGACAAGATAATGTATTTGGACCGTAACGCCCTGCAGGGCGATAACCGTACCGAACCGGTATTGGTAGGATTACCCGGTGGATGGTATGACTTGCTGGTTATTACCAACACCGGTAACATCCGCCCGCAGCTACAGGGACTGACGCTCGGTGGCGTGCGCGATTATTTGCAAAAACGTGCATGGACGGAAAACGATGGCAGATATTCACGTTTTGTGATGGCTTCGGACGGTCATCTGGATGAAAAAGTATACATCTGCGGCGAGAATACGATTGATAATCCTGCATCAGTAACCATAGAAGTGGAACGTCATGCAGCACGGATCGACTATCAGTTGTTACACGACTACTATGATGTGACAGACAAGACTGCCGGTGCGGCACAAGTCGCCATCACCGGAGCTTTGATCGTTAATAAATTGGATGCGGGTTCCTACATGCTTAAACGTGTGATTGACGCAATGCCCGACGGATCGTATGCTCCCGTCGGTATGCACGAGTACCTTGGTTTGGAACTTCCCGAATGGGGCGATCATCAAACAAACTACGTGCTCGACCCGTGGAGCCGCCTGAAGACGTTGGCGAACGTGAATCGTCGTCTGTTTAACCCCGATCGGCCTGCAAGTAGCGGACAGCCGATTTCTTCCTTATATGAAAATTATTTCACAAGTTATGGTACATCTGTTACCAACTGGAAATTCGCACCCGGTTTGGGCGAGCGCGTGGGCGACTGGTATCGCGTGGGATATACGAAGGAAAACGCAGTGGCGAAAATGGAACAATCGCCTTATATAAATACAGGTGTGGTATTCAAAGCTGCTTACGGGCCTAAAAAATCTTTTGCTTATGATCCCTCTACCGGAAAAGTGGTAGAACAGGTTGGCCTAGATGGTACGCCATTCACATTCTTTGCCTTTAACGGCGTGATCTATAGTTCTGTTGAAGCTGCAATGGCTGCCTTTACGGCAGGAGGAACCGATGTTATCGGTTACGATTTTGCCGGCAAGACGTGGGGAGATGTCAATGTATTGGCAGACAAATTTAAGGAAGGAGACCCGAGCGGATATCGCCTTTTTCTCATGCGGCAGGCACAAGGTAAAAATATAGATAATCTGCTGACGGATTCCGAAATTGCGGCTCTTGCCTGGAGCGGCTACATGAAGGAAACGTTCGGCTATTCGTTGAACGCCGACGGTACACCTTCGATCAATCAGAATAATAAGGATACGCGTCGTTTGCTGGCACGATATGGTTTACACACTTATGCCGATGGTACCTGCTATTATCCCTATTGGATACGCCATTCCAATAACAATGATCCCTCAAAAGGAATTATGGAATATGCCATTGTACGTAATAATGTTTATAAACTGCGTATCGGCAGTATTTATGGTTTGGGTAAAGATATTCCTTATGAACCGCCCTTCGATCCTGAACCTGACGACTCGGATGAACCGACACCACCCGGACCGGACGAGCCTGACAATCCGGATAATCCCCAGGAGCCCGAAGATCCGGATGATCCCGACGACAACAAACTGTTGCATATTGAAATTGTCGTGAATCCGTGGACAGGATTAGACGAAGTTATTGTCCCCATGTAATAAACACAAGAAAGATATAGATTATGAAAAAGAACGAAAACATACGAAATATATTTAAAGGTGGTTTTCTGCGGCTTGCCGCCTGTCTTGCTTTGCTTTTGGCTGCTGTTTCGTGCGACTATATTCACGATGAGCTGCCTCTTTGCCGGCACACGCTCCGTTTTGTGTACCGCCACAACATCAAACATGCCGATGCTTTCGCCTATGAGATGGTGAACCAATCGATGGAGAAGAATGTGCGTCTTTATATATACGACAGCAACGGCAAGTTCCTTTCTTCACGCTTGATTGAAGGGGCTGAGTTGGAGAAGAATGAAGTCGATTTGAGCGACCTGGCACCGGCTACTTACCGCTTGCTTGCCTGGGGCGGGCTGAACGATACGGATTATACGTGGACGGAACCGGTAGCAGGCGATTCACTCGATGATTTCCGCATGGCGGTAAAGGCTGCTGGCAGCCGTGTCGACCGTGAACTGTCCGGTCTCTTTCAAGGCGAACTGGTGTACACCATTCCGGCAGGAGGCACGACCGATACGGAGTTCCCGTTAGTGAAAAACACCAACAAAATCCGTTTCATTCTGGTCGATGCCAACCGTGGCACGGAACTGACAGCAGATGCATTCGATATTGTTGCCACCACTTTAAACAGTGATCTTGATGCACATAATGAACCTGTTTCCGCTGTACGCTTCACTTGGTTACCCTACTTGCAAAAGGTGGAAACGGTTAAGGCTGTGGGCAAATCGACCACTGTCTATGATGCCGTTTGTACCGAATTAAACACGCTACGCTTGATTGACAACGGCACGGGCACGCTTCGTGTACGTTATGCAAGTGAAGAGGAGCCTTTCTTCAACGTCAACCTGACGGAGCTCTTGAAACTAACACAGATCGAGTCGCACAAGTTGCCGGGCCAGGAATATTTAGACCGCCAGGACGAATATGTGATCACGGCATACGTAGACATTGCCGGTGGGCGTGCGCATTGCCTTTATGTGGTGGTAGACGACTGGATCGTTCGTCTGGAGGATATGGACCTGAATACGGAAATGTAATCTATATGGCGTATGAGAAACAAGAAAAAAATCGCTTCGTTGTCCGTATATGGAATATTTTGGGTATGTTCTCTGTTTTTTTGGGCGGGATGTACGAGCGAAGAATTTATTGGTGGGAGTAGCAAGGATGACGGTACGGCGATTGTCACTCTTGCCCTCTCGTCGGCTCCTATGATGAAAGGAGATAACGAGATAGAAACGAAAAACGCTACAGGTGAAGTTGCCCCTGAAGCTAACGAGTTAATGTATTCGGCAACGGTTTTCGTTTGCGACCTTACCGGAAAGATCGTAGCAAAGGTCTCGACCGGAAATTTGGCAAACAAGACGAAACATTCCTTCCCTGATGAAATCGATCTGAAGGCGGGTGATTACAAGCTTTACGGCTTTGCCAATTGCGAGAACTTGCCGGAGTTGGCAGATATACTCAAATCATCCGTAGGCAGTACCCTGCCGGCCGGTGTTACCGGCAATACCCTTGTGATAGACGACCCTGCCGGAAAGATCGATTTGAAGAACGGCAAGTATATCCCCATGACAGGAGCTAAACAGGTGACAGTGACTACCTCTACGACAACGCTTTCCGTAGAGGTGGACCGTTTGGTCAGCAAGGCGAAGTTCAAGATTTCGTATCCAGAGGATCAGGACGTTACAGACGATATCACCCTTGCTTCTCTTACTCTGGAAGGAAATAGAAAAAAAGTACCTCTTTTTTCGAAAGGGAATGAGCATGATCCGGGTGATTTTGGCGATAAAATAGATTTGCTCTCTTTGATTCCGGATGGGAAAACTATGTTTAAAGTGGGGGATGGGGTCGAATTGCCAAACCTGTATTTGAATGAAAGCCCGCTTCGTAACCCTTACAGGTTGAAAATGAAGGTGAAAGAAGATCAGGAGGTTGGGCAGGATGAGGTTTTCCGTTACGGCACATTCAATCGTCGTATGACACGCAACCATGTGCGTCCGATCACAATCGAGATACGTAATATCAAACTTGCCGTAGAAGGCAAATACTATAATAATCCGATCGGTGCCGTGCTGGAGGGTGTCGAGTTCGGTACCAACTACACACTGGAGATGCAGGAAGGAAGTACATTCGAATTGAAGTTGCACTTGAAATCGCGTGGAAAGGATGTCAATTGGATAGATGATATTACTTGGAGCCATACCCTTGAAGGAAAAGGCTGGCTGACTGAAGAAGCGGAAACAAAAGAAGTCGATCAAGTTTCGTATTATACTTTGAAAGGAGCAGTTCCGGCTAACGGAGTAGGTAGTGGAGAAGCCCGTATAAACATCACAGCTACTTATGCGGATCCTAATAGGCCGGGAGAAAATACTTATGACAAAGTATTGAACTTCACATTGTACTTAAAACGGACTGCATTAAGCCCAGACCGTAAACCATCTACCAAGAGCCTCCTTCGCGGATTCTCATGGGAAGACATCATTGAAATGTAATCAAACAATAACAATTCAATCAGAAGAGATATGAAAATACGTAATCACAAAATATATAAACCGATCCTGACTTTTGCCCTTTTTGTGACATGTGCGGTGTGCGCCTTGTTTGCTATGGATGGCGAGGAAACCGGTTTTGCCGAACTTCCGGTAAGCAGTCCGGAGGTGCCGGCTGTTTTAGAGACAGAGGCTTTAGGGGATAAGGAAGAGACGGGTGAAGAGAGTAAGTATCCGAATATAAAAATTGAAGACACGGAGGTTAAAGATAATTATGCATTGAAGCGTCGTCCCTTTGGGGTATTGGAAAAAAATAAAAATGACCCTTTTAAGGTTGGGCATCCTAAGTTAAATCATTACTACCAGAATATTTTCGGTACAGGTGAAAATATCGATGTCAATGCCATACAGCCTGCCCATACAATGGAGATAGCATTCTATGTGAACGATTTTGAAGAAAAATTATCAGAACAAAGTGAAGAGTTAAATCTTTTTCAAAATATATTCATGCAAAATAGAATATTTTATGCGCATGTGTATGATTCTACAAGAGAAAATGGGCTTGCTGATATTATTGATGTTAATGCTAAGTATCTTGAGGATTTTTTTGTTTTGAAATCAGATAATCATGGCGGAAAAGAAGAAGGGTATTTTTTTACTTCTAAAATACAAACCTTCAATGATGGTAGTAATGTAAATCCGGATGACGAAAAGAATTATCTTACTCAAAATTCCGTTTCATTAACGCTACATGAAAGCGTAGCTTTATGTAATAAACAAATTGTGTTGGATGTGTTCAGTATGAGAAGTAATAATAGTACAGAAACACAAACAGGAGATAATAAAATACAGGATACTCAGACAATGAGAAACGGAACCATCATTAAAAGTGATGGAACTGAGATTACTGAACCTGATGTTTATGTCCGGTATTTGTATAATATCAAAAGTGGAAAAGACTTTATGAATGGTCTACGTAGCGGGGATTATCCTAGACGTACTATCTATGCTCCCGACTCTATGTATTTCCAAATGCGACTAAAGCATCCGGCACAGGATTATTTGTTTAAAGACCGGGACAATAAAATGTGGCGTTTATCCAGAGAAAATTTCGTAACAAATTTAAAAACAGGAGAGTCTCCTCTGAGATTGGTAGTTACGAAAGATGGTGAAACTCTTCCCGATCATGGATTTTTTATAGAAAATAACTTCCTCCATTTTTATAATAAGGGGAAAAGTAAAGAAGGAACTTATACTGTTAAGTTATGGACGAATAAGAATTGTAAATGGGTAGGAGGAGAAGAGAAAGACTTTTGTCTTGCCGAATGGGAAATCACCTTCCTACCTCTCTCGGAAGCCGGCATGTTAAAACAGAAAGAACTTGACCATTTAGAGGAGGGGCGACGATATCTGGCACCCAAGGAATTGGATAGTTTGGTAAAGGAAGAAAAAGCAACCCTGATTGAACATATTTCATTCGGTATGGATCCTTTTGACCCGAATAACAACGCCGGTGGTTTGAATAGATGGAATATTTATTCGAGATTCTTTTTTGAAGAAGCTTGGTCTTGGGATGGTATTGAGGGTTTGGAGCAAACTGGTGACCCTTCTCGAGATACTCATATAAAAAACACTATGAAAAATGGCGACATAAAAAATGATGGTGTATACCCTTTTCCCATTTTGCCTTTTGAGCAATCTTCTTATGGGTGGATTCAACGACGTTGGGATCCGGATTATGATTACCAGTCTTATAAGATTGTACAGAATACCAACTCACTTTATTATAAAGATTATTTGTCCAATATTGTAGATAAGGAGGGGAGTGCAATAAAACTGCCAGCTTGTAAGGCTGGTTCTGTTTGTGTATACGACCATAATGCTTACAAGTATGTGTATAAGCCTGAACTTAATGAGAAAGGTTTAGCTGTATATGATTATGACCAAACGACGGTAAATAATAAGTATCCTAGTGGTATGATGTATATAAACGCAGCCGGAACTCCCGGACGAATGTTACAATTGGAAGGACAGGCAAAAGGTATATCCCAAGGTTCATATATTTATGTTTCGATGTGGGTTAATGAACTTTCAATGAAAAATACAACAGCCAATATAGGAATATCAATTAAGGCATATGGAGAAGGAGAGGACACCAATAAGGAAGAAAACGGAGTAGAATTAGCTAATTATTTGACAGGATTCGTACCGAAATGGGGAAGTAGGGATGCTGTAGAGAATTATCGAGTAAACACTTACCAACATCCAATTTATAATCCCGAAGCATATGGGGGATATAATGAAGAATTAGAGAACACGGAGCAATATTCGAAGCAATATTTCACTTCCCCATCATACGTCGAGCGCTGTCGTGGCGAATGGATGAATGTCTGCTTCTCGTTTGTACCGGATATAGAGAAGCTGAAAGACAAAGACAAAATCGTTGTAGCTTTAAGTAACAACTGTTTCAATTCAAACGGGGCCGACTTGTTGCTGGATGATGTACGCCTGTATGCCATAAAGCCGGAAATCAAAGCGGATGTAACGGAAACCTGTGTCAACACTACAGCTAAAGAAAGACTCGTAACTGCAAAGATCTCTATGGATTTCAATTCATTGGATGCCTTTTCTACTAAAAACTCCGGAGAGGTTACTTGTTATTACTCTTTTTGGGGGAAGAATGGAAAACAAGATGGTTCCGGAAACGATCTCTGGGAACCTATTGCTTGTCAATATGATGAATTGAGAACAGGAGAAACCAAATATGGTAGTTTCAAATTTAAAGCCAAATTAGAGGAAAATCGATTGAGTGATGGGGAGATGGAGAAGTTACCTTCTAATCAAATGCGTTGTGGCAAGGATGAAAACGATCTCTATTTTTTCACTTATCCAAGCGCAACCAAACTTCGCTCGGGAAAAGAATATATCGTTGAATTTTATTTTGAAAACAAGCCGGATAATAGTAAGTTACAGCCTAAAGCATTCAGCTCGGACAATACGGAAAGCACCTGGAGCAAGTTCTCGGTAAAAGGCGGCTTTCAAGTACGTATCGATGGAAAATCTGAAGAAACGGAGAGCACTTTCGATCTCTTGCAACAACCGGTCATTACGCCTAAAATGAATGCGTTGATTGACGGAAATGGAAAAGACAAGGTCACTTACGATGGCTATTTCGACTTTTTCAACGGATCATTAGATAAGTTTGAAGAAAAAAACATTGAAATTAACGGAGAAAAAATTAGTCTTAATGACATCCTGGTTCTTTTCCGTGCAGAGCATCAGAATGCTATTGATCCTGAGACTGTAACAATTAAAGAAAATGGGCAATTCACGAAAGAAATGCAGGAAAAATTAGTCTCTGAAAAGGATTATTTCAAATTTCATGAAAAGAGTTGTATGGCATGGCGGCCAAATGTAGGCGCAAACCATAAGCCAACTGATACCATCCAACAAAAACTGACTATCATTCCCATTGTAACACAACATGTACTTCCGGAAGGGAATACGCTGCTTTGCTGGGGACCCTATGAACATACACTTCGATACCTGGGTGACGGACCTACGTTAGACCCCGGTTTCCCGGATGTAAACTATCCGGAAGGAACCCGCGGCATACGTATCGGGCTGAATGACTTACGTGCGCTTACTTCCGGCAGCAAAACGCTGACAATCCCATTACAGAAACCGAAATGGAAGGGAGAAGGAGACCATCCCGAAGTAACCATTTCCTCTTACAAAAGGGAGGGAGATGATGAAGTCTATGCCTATCTGGTAACAGGCCCCTATTTAGATGATAGCAAACCGGAGGGTAGTAAAGAAGAAGAAGTCTTTCAAGAAAAATATCAAATCGCAATAGTGAAGGAACTTGCGTTTACAGAGGATGGTACAGGTAATAAACTCATTCTGGAAAGATTGAAAGAAGGCAATCTTTTAGATGATCCGAATTTCAAATTCCGTGAAGGAGAAATCCATCATATCCGTGTCCAATACCAGGTTACCCCCAAGGCGACAACTACAGCAGGCGAGGACGCAGACAATGCCAAACCGCTGGTAGGTGACTTCTCCGTCAATCTGAAAATCGTCCCCGAGTTTCAAACCTGGACACCCTTGAGTGGCGCAACAAGCAACTGGAACAATGATGCGAACTGGAGACGCTCGGACAAAAAAGCTTTGCATAAAGAAGATGCAGACCCTTATCCGGCAAATGGTGACGGTTCGGATTCTTATCCGCAAACCTCCAACGGCTTTGTCCCCATGTATTTCACAAAAGTGACGGAAGCAACAACCGATCCGCAGGCAGAGTTGTATGCAAGGAAAAAGAGTGGGAACTCGACAAATAGGTATACCCCAGTGGCAGGTGATACGGACGGTAATTACATCCTTGATTTGAAATTAGAAGGAACTAAAGTAGCACAAACCGCCACTCCCGGTATCGAATATGAACTGATGGCAGATGTAAAGACTGTTTCCGGTAACCGGGAAATCAGCTTGTCAACTAATTTTACCGACCTCTCCTGCCGCCCTTATTACACCAACACCTGCGCCCAAATTCATTTCCAACCGAATACGGAAATGCTTAATACGCAGTATCTGGTATACGACACAGCATGGGTAGACTACGAACTGACGCCGCATAGATGGTACACACTCGCCTCACCGCTGAAAGCAATATATGCAGGAGACTGGTATGCACCGACAAAGAGCTATCGACAAGAAACGGAGTATTTCAGGGATATTACTTTCAAAAATAAAGATGTCAATAGCCGTATAGACCCGGCCGTTTACCAACGCAGTTGGGAGAAAGGCAGGGTATTGCCGGATTTGAATACGCCTGCAACGAATTATGCCAACTGGAGTATTGTTTATAATGATGTGGATGTAGCTTATCAACCGGGAATCGGTTTCTCTGTAAATACAGTGATTCCGTCCGCTTCGTCTACAGATGTGCCGGCAGGTAACAAAGTTTTATTCCGGATGCCGAAGGAGGATACATCGTATTCAATCTATGATTATCCAAACGGAGGACATGAAAAAGAAACTAAAAATGTAGCTAAAGATAAAACGTCTGATGGTCATGGCAAGCTGAAAATTGAAGATGCAAACGGCAGTAATTCATTTGAAGTAACGATAAACCATGAAAGTGGAGACGAGTTTAATCATACTTATTTCCTGGTCGGAAACCCCTTCATGGCACATTTGGATATGACAAAGTTCTTTGACGTAAATAAGAACGAGGTATATGATAAATACTGGCTTGTTTCCGACGGCATGCAAAGTATCAATTTAAGCAAAGAACCGTCTGCTTCGACCGGTAAGAATGTAGCCGTCGCTCCCCTGCAATCTTTCTTTGTGAAGGCGAAGGAGGAAAATGCCAAATCATTGCGAGTAAGTTTTAATACGGATATGCAGAAGCTGGGCAGTCCTGTTTCGGCAGACGGCTCCTTGCTTCGTTCAATCGACGCCCCTCATATTCTCACCCTGACAGCCGGTGAGGAAGGCAAGCAAAGTACAGCCCGGATCGCCATGCGCAACGGTGCTGACGATGAGTTTGCCGACAACGAAGATGCCGAACTGCTGCTCGACTCCAACCTGGGAGACGTACCGGCCATTTACACCGTAGCCGGTACGCAAACAGCTTCGATCAACGTACGAAGCAACTTTGTTCATATTCCGATCGGGGTTTATAGTCCGAATAAAGGCGATGTGCCGGTAACAGTTTCCGTCGGTGCCGATTTTGCCGACCTGTCACTTTACGATGCGGAAAATAAAACGACCCGTCCGCTGGTGGGTGACGAGTCATCCTTTACGCTCGAGGGCAACTGCCACGGCCGTTACTTCCTGTGTGGCACCTATACGGCGACTGCCAACGAGGAACTGTCGGCAGCCGATGTCATCTCGATTTACTCTCCGAAACGCGGTGAAGTGATCGTGACAGCCTCTGCCCCCTTGCAATCCATCCGTGTCTATACCCTTGACGGCAAGCTCTATACCGCCCGGGGCGATGTAAACATGGATGTTGTCCGCCTCACCCTTCCTGCCGGCATATATGCCGTACAAGCAATGACGCAGGATGCGAATAAAACGGACAAGGTTATCGTTAGATAAGTTTTCCATTGATATGATTTAATTTAGAGATAACCCTCTTCTGAAAGAGGGTTATTTTTTTGTCGCTATGTGAATGTGGGATAATAAACAGGCTTTGTAAAAAAATCTTAGAACACGAATTAAGAACTTACCTGAGGAAACAAAATAAAAAATACGCTTGTTATAAAATTATACATCAAATCTTTATTGCAGTAACAGATTGGTTTTAGGTTATTAATTTATTAAAGAAGGAGGTGACGGCGAATTAATTATTTCTTTGTAAATCCAGGTCGATTTAGCCTGGTTTCTATTTTTATAAAAGTTAAAAAATATAGATGTATAGAATATAAAGATAGAATTTTCACTATGTATTAATAAATATTTAATTGAGAATAAACAAAATGAAAAAGATTCTTTTTATAGCATTTTTGCTGATAACATCCATTGGTGTATTTGCCCAAAAAGGAGAATTTTCACTGTTGGGAAATTTTGGTTATCAGACAGATTTTAAGCGTGTAATGTTAGGTGCCCAAGGGCGGTATAATTTGACGGATCATGTGCGTTTAGCGCCGGATTTGATGTTCTTTTTCCCAAAAGATAAAACAACAGGATTGGATATAGATCTCAATGCTCATTATGTGTTCAATCTGAACGAGGAACACTTGTCGCTTTATCCGTTGGCAGGGTTCAATTTGCAAAACAATTTTCAGGGTAAACGAACTGTAAAAGGCGAAGATGGAGGAGAAGTTACTTTAGATTCGCACAGTTCTACTAATTTCGGTTTTAACGTGGGAGGCGGATTGACCTATAATCTTAATCCACGTAACTTTCTTAACGTCGAATATAAATATGTCTTTGGTAAAGACAATTCTTCTGTAATTGCATTCGGTTGGGGATATCGTTTCTGATCCCGGCTTTTTAAATCACAAAAATAATCCAATCATGAAGAAGTATTTGTTTATTATGATGCTTTTTAGCATCATACAGGCCTCTTTTGCCCAAACGAAAGAGGGCCGGAGTTTAGAGCCTGCCCGTAAGGCGACTTTTATCAATAATGGTTTCTGGGATCATTGGTTTATCGGAGCGGGGGCAGGTGCCAATATATATTTCGGTGACAGGAACAGTGATGCCGACTTTTTCCATCGCTTCACTGTGGCGCCCGAAATTCAGTTCGGTAAATGGATCAATCCCTATCTGGGAACACGTATCAAGGGCGCAGGTTTGACAAACCTGCATACATTCAATGACAATGCGACCATCATGTCACGTAACAGGTTTGCAACCGTGCAGGCGGATTTGATGTGGAGTATGACTGATTATTTCATGAAATATAGCTCCAACCGGGTGTATAGCCTTGTGCCCTATGTCGGTTTCGGATGGGCTTTTGGATGGGACTATACGAATCAGCCGACTTATGCAGGCGGACATACCCGTATGAACGGTATGACACTTAATGCCGGTATTATCAACAATTTTAAACTGTCGGACCGGGTGACTCTTTCTATCGAATTTGCAGCAACGGCTGTGAGAAGTGAGTTCAATCAGGTTAAAAGCAGCGGCAATTACGATATCCTGGGAACCGCTTCGGCAGGCCTGATTTTCAATGTAGGTAAGTCGGCCGCTTTTTCGGAAGCCGAGTTGAGGAATCCGCAGGAGATCGATGCGTTGAACAGCCGGATTAATGAGTTGTATGCCCAGAATCAGGAATTGGCACAGCGTCCGGTAGATTGTCCGGATTGTCCGGAACCTGAGATGATAACCGAGAAAGTTGTTGAGTTTGAAGAAAATCCGTTAATTAATAATGTGGTTCTCTTTAAAATCAACCAAACAAAGGTAGATCCTTATCAGGGAGTCAATATTTACAATATTGCACAATATCTGAAGGAAAATCCTCAGTTTAAGGTACGTGTGATCGGTTATACAGACCGTAAAACGGGAACAAGCCAGATCAACGAAAAGCTTTCTGCGGAAAGAGCACAGAATGTAGCCCGTATTTTAATAAACGACTATAATATCAGTCGTGACAGGGTTGTTGTGGAATGGGTTGGCGACAAGGAACCTCCTTTCGATAAACCGGAATGGAACCGTGCTGTGATTCTTTATGTAGAGCAATAACAGAAAGTAAGAGAGGCCATCTCAGGTTATACCATAGATGGTCTCTCTATTTATAAACACATGATTTGTAAATGATTAAAATTAATGTATTATGACACGTTTAAATAATTTGATGGAATTGAAAAAAAGAGTTTCCTGGGGGAGTGTATTTGGTGGTGTAGTGACAGTGCTGGCTGTTTCTATCTTGTTGTCGGTATTAGGCTCCAGCATTGGTCTGTTTATGTTTGATCCTTTTGCCGATAATCCGGTATCGGGTATTGGGACTACGGTCGGTATCGGTACGGCTGTCTCTTTGATTGTCAGTATGATTGCCGGTGGCTTTGTTGCCGGAAAACTGGCAGGAGTGGATGGTTTGATACACGGTTTTCTGGTTTGGGGTACGACACTTATTGTCGGGGCGTTTTTCTGTGTTTTACTTACTGTCGGAGCTGCAAAACTTACAATGAATGCATTAGGAGCGGCGTCGTCGGTAGCTGGAGGCGTAATTTCCGGAACCGGCTCGGTTGTCGGTAGTGGGGTTTCCGCACTCTCGGATCAAGCGAAAGAATTGTTTGGCGGAATCGATTTTAAAGTGGATTTGAAAGACGGAGAGTTGCCGAAGGATATTCGTGCGGTGTTAGTAAAAAGTAAAGTAAAAGAGTTGCAACCTGATTATTTGCAGAATCAGCTTGAAGGCGTGAAGGCTGATTTTAGTAAATCGGTGAAGAAAGCGGTTGCTTCTCCTGAAGATGCAGATGAGATTTTTAAAGATTTTCTGGCTCGTTTGAAAGACCAAACGAATAATTGGGCTAAAAGCATAGACCGTAACGACTTGGCCAAAGCTTTGGCAAATAATACCGATATGTCGAAAGCAGAAGCTGATAAAGCGATCAAACAGTATACGGAAATAATGCGTAAGGCGACAGCCGAAGCGGACAAACAAATCCGGAATCTGGAACAAAGTCTGGATAAAGCTATTCAAGAATGGCAGGAGGTGAAGCAAAATGCTTTGGAAGCGGCTGATAAAGCGGCTGATGCTGCGGCTCGCTCGGCTCTCATATCTTTCTTTGCTATCCTGATAGGGGCTGTTTTGTGTAGCCTGGCGGGTGCTTACGGTAGTCGGAAAACACAGGAAAGAATAGATATGTGATAAATAGGGAAATGCTTGTATAGCAGTGTTTTTTATTAGTCTGACGGGGATACGCCTTCATTGGTGTATCCCCGTTTATTATGTATTTTGTTTATGGAAATAAAAGAATCCCGGCGAGGAAAAAATATCTTCGCCGGGAATAAAGGTTAATTACTTACAAGTGATGTTGCGGTTACTTTTTAGCCGATTTCTTGTCGGAAGTTGAACACTTGCATTCTTTTGCCTGGGTTTCTTTTTTTGTACCCTTTGTTTCTACCTGTTTTTTTTCATTCTTCTTGTTCATAATACGTTAAATTTTTAAGTGAATATATATACCTGGCAACAGTTTATTTTCTGTCACCTTTTTTATCTTCGTAACTGCACCAGCTCATGATTCCATCGGGTAGGGATGAAAGAACTTCTTTGCTGCGCTCTTTTGCCAGTTCATAGTCTATTTTCCGTACCTTTTCCTCTGTGCGGTGCGTGCCTTCCGGTTTACGGTCGACAAGTCCGTTTGTGCTTCTTACTTCTTGCAAGGAGTCGTCGATGTATTGCCATTTTTCTTTCAAGCGTGTGCTTTCTCCTTCGTTCCACGGCCCGCGGGCATCTTTACCTTTGGACAGGTTGAAATACAGATTACTGTATTTGGGGGAGGTTTGAAATACTCCGGGAGGAAAGTTGGGCTGGATGGTCTCCAATGCTGCTTCGAATTGTTGAAAATGGGTTACCTCTCGTGTCATAAGAAACGTAAGTGTTTCTTTCACGTAGGGATCGTCTGTCAGCGGAATGAGATTTTCGTATCCGATTTTTGCCCGGCATTCTCCTGCCATATTTGAACGGAGATCTACGGTAAGATCCGCATTAGCGGATACATAGGTGGCACACCACGGGTTGCCGTTACTGTCTGTCAGTGTGGGACTACCGGGAGAGGTTACCAGGAATTGCGGATTAGTGAATGCCTGGTGGATGAAATCTTCTTTGGCTGTTTTGCCGTTCATCATTTTGTTGATTTCCATGTTTTCCACCACATCTTTCATTTCACCGTTTACTGGTCCGAGGAGCATTTGGATGGTTGCTCCGACGATTTCCAGATGTCCCAGTTCTTCTGTTGCAATATCCATCAACATATCATATTTGTCAGGATGAGGATTATGGCAACTGAAAGCTTGTACGAAGTATTGTAAAGCTGATTTTAGCTCTCCGTTGGCACCGCCGAAAGCCTCAAGGAGGACACGTGCGAAACGTGAATCCGGAGCGGAAACGCGAGCGTTGTATTGCAAATCTTTTACATGATAAAACATGACTCAAAAGTTTTAATTATACATATAAATATTTGAAGATGCGCATCTGATAAAAAAACAGGAAATGATTTGTTTTAGTTGATATGTTTTTTTGAAAATAGGAGAATTTAACTAAGAATATGTGTAAGTATAAATCAATATTAATAAGGGTTATTCTGTGTGTTTTAAGATAGTAATTTTGTTCTTAATAAATAAAAAATAGGACGGTTGAAATTAATTCAAATCGTCCTCTTTAATCTAGGTAATTAATTGCTTACTTTTTTGCGTTATCGGCAAAATTGTGTGCTTTATTTTTAATGTCATCGGCTTTTTCTGCGATGTTGAAAGTTTCGTGAGCAACCTTGTCTGTTACCTTCGTTCCGGTATCTATTATTTTATCTTTGGCAGAATTAATCACATCTTCTGCTTTACCCCCTATCTGATGAAGGGCATGGCATGCTTTTTCTTTTAATATTTTACCTTTTGAAGAACAGCTAAAACGGTAAGCGATTGCACCGATGATTGAGCCTAACCCCAGGCCCAGCCAAAATTTTGAACAATTAGTTTCCATAAATTCAATAGTTTAAAAAGATGAATGAATAATTGATTAAATATCTGTTTTATGTGGATTATTAAATAATGAAACGATCCACAATAACAAAATAGCTCCGGCAACGGAAGTGATCAGGCTACCCATAATACCGGCAGTCGCGATGCCTAACAGGCCGAAAACCCAGCCACCCAGCAGGCCGCCTATAATACCGACCAACAAATTGATGATGATACCAAAACCACCACCACGCATAATCTTACCGGCAATAAAACCGGATAAGATTCCGATAAGAATATACCATATAAAACTCATATTAATAAAATTGTTAAGATACAAAATATCTGATGTGAAATATTAGTGTTGGTACCATACCTTATTCACATATTAAAAACAGTATTAAAGAAAAAATAGTTCGTGGTAAAATGAGTAAATTAACAACTATTTTGAACGAAAATGTAACAATATAGATGTATTGAATAGAAAAAATAAGTATACTGTTTGTTTTGAGAACTATTTCCGTTTTTGTGTTGTTTAATTTAAAAATGTAATCTTGTAAATACAACTATTTTTATGGTTATTTTTTCAATATGGTTCATCGGTTTGGTTCTGGCACTGAAAGCTGCATTTAGAATCTGGAGTCTTGATGCTCCTAAAAGAAAAAAGCTGATAGCAGGTGTATTGATTGTTCTTGCCAGCTGGATAGGTCGATTTTTTTATGATTTCTACGGTAGGAAAAGATTTCCGGTATGGTTAAATCAATAATTGAGAAAAAGTTACCTTTACTGATCTTTTTATATTATGTCAGAAGGAACAGGAATAGTTCCTGTTCCTTTTTTTGTAACGAATTTTCTTCACAACGCTTAGAGTATTCGTTCGAAACCGAATACATTTTTTCGTTCATCTTCTTTCCCTTGTAAAATGTTGCGTATGATTTGTGCTCCGATCATGCTGAACGTGATCCCGTTACCTCCATAGCCCAGATCAAAGAATATGCGCTTTATTCCAGGCCATGTTCCGATGAATGGAAGTCCGTCTTTTGTCGTACTGAAGGTTCCGCACCAGGCCATTTCTGTCTTGAAAGGGACGGAGGGCAATAATTTATGGAATTTTTTTTCAAGCTTTTTGGTTTTTTCCCGAAGTAGTTCGTCCCTTACTTCGGGATCGTTGAAATCTTCGTCTTCCCCTCCTATGATAATACGGTTACCACTGGTCCTTACATATATGTAAGGTTCTTCCGTTTCCCAGATGAGGCAGCGTTCTTTCCAGAAATCTTTACTGTCGATAGGATGCGAGATAAGTGCGTAGGTCGAGGTTAGCTTCATTACTTTCTTAGGTAGAAATCGTCCGGCTTCAAACCCAGTGGCGACAATTATATATTTGCATTGAATGATCTGGCCATCTTTTGTCTCGAGTCGGCAGCCTTGGGAGATTTCTTCACAAGATGTCACTTCCGTGTGGGTGAATATTCGTAAATTATCTTTTTCTATATGATACCGGAAGAGTTCGGTTGCAGCCTTGTAGGCATCGAGCTGTGCGGATCGGCGGTTCAATAATGCTCCCGCGTATGTTTCCAATTTGTACCGCTTATGAAGTTCTTCCTTTGTTAATAGTTCTACCGGAAGTTCATGGCGTTTACGTATTTCATATTCACGTTCGATGAGTTTGGCTCCTTTATCATCACTGGCATAGAATATACTTGGTATTTGCTCAAAGTCGGCATTGATTCTTGCTTCTTTTAAGACTGTTTCGATATCCGAAATTGATTGTAGGCAGGAGCGGTAAGCTGTTACTGCATTTTTTTCACCTATTTGTTCAGCCATCTGACAAAGAGGAACATCAATTTCATATTGTAAGAGTGCTGTGCTGGCAGCGGAACTGCCCGTGGCGATACTTCGTTTATCTACAACACAACATTCCAGTCCAGCTTGGCATAGTTCGTGGGCCATAAGGGCACCTGTTATGCCGGAACCGATAATTACTATATCCGTATCCAGATTTTTTTTCAAGGGATTGTAATAATCAAACAGAGGATTTTTGATTATCCAGTAAGGTAGTCCTGAATGTAAGTCCATAGTTGTATTTTTTTATTGTTTGTTTTAAGAAAACCGAAGAAAATTTTAGAGCTTATCTTATGAAAAGATAAAAAAGCAAATAATACTTTCCCTGTGAATCTGTGAGTTAGGAAAGTGATTGCCTATATTTATGTATATTGAAAATCTTTCAGTTTATTTTGTAATTCTTTGCGTGCGAAAAAAATTCTACTTTTTATCGTTCCTAAAGGAATATTGAGCTTTTCTGCAATTTCATGATATTTATAACCGTTTAAAAATAAGGAAAACGGAATTTTTACATCATCGCTCAATTCTGCAATTGCTTTTGTGATCTCTTGAATTTGATAGATTTTGTCTGGTGAACCAGAAATATTATCATTGATAATATTCAGATTATATAAATCTGCATCTTGATCAATCCTGGTCTGTATACGTACAACCTTATGGTAGTTATTAATAAAAAGATTGCGCATTATAGTCATAACCCAGCCCGTAAAATTGACATTATCTACAAATTTCTCTTGATTGTCCAATACTTTTAGCGTAGTATCTTGTAACAGATCTAGAGCATCATCCCTGTTAGCTGTCAGTTTGATAGCGAAATTCATCATGTGACCTTGTAGTCCGAGTAATTTTTGTTGAATTTGTACTCTGTTCATAATACTTGTTTTTATTAATATTCTTTTTATCTGTCGCAAATCTATTTCTTAAGTTAATTATACTATGTTCGATTTTGTGCGAAAAGATTCCAATATTGTTTTTTTGTTCCGCTATGGCTTATATATCGGATGATTTTGAACATTTTCAAAACAATGAGTTTTAATGATAATGTGAAAGTAACTTACTAGACTCTCCTTGGTTAAACTAAATCTTTAGAATCATGTACAAAAGTCACTTGTTTTTTCTGTTATCATTAACCATGATTAGTTTTGCCTCGTGTAGTAAAGATGAAGATGTAGACTGTTCGCAAGTTGTATGAGATTCAATTTATGTGGGAGAATAAATATGATGAATATAAGCCATGTTCTGTCAGCGAGCATTCTTCTATACGGCCTCTGACGACCAATCTTCGATTCGCAGAACACGGAGCTATACTTTTTTGTGGAGTTGGAAACCCAGAAAGCAAACGGCTTGACTGTACTCTTTTGGCTTTAGCCACATTTCCTTTTAATAGAGAGAGATTTAAAAATGGGACTAAAGTCCAAAGAGATAGACCATCTACTGATCCGTCAGCAGAAGCAGACGGCAAATAAACCTGTAATATAGCCAAGTCACTTTGATATGGGATAGTTCATATCTACCAAATTCTGAATCAATATATAATTATCTATTTATTTGCTGGCCTTCAATCCTCTGATGACGGAAGAGGTGAAACCGGACAGTTCCATTTCATTCAACCCCTTGATGGTAATACCGCCGGGAGTGGTAACCTTGTCGATTTCCATTTCCGGATTGCTTTTGTTTTCCAGTAACAGGTCGGTAGCCCCTTTTACGGTATGGACAACGATCTCCTGTGCCTGCTTCGGATAGAAACCCAATTCGACACCGCCTTCAATAGCAGCACGGATATAACGGAGGGCGAAAGCGATGCCGCTGGAAGCCAGTGCAGTACCGGCACCCATCAGGCGTTCTTCTACCAACATCGCATTACCAAGCTCATTGAATATATTTATTATCAGTTCGGATTGCTCCGGTGTCGCGTTATGGGCGGAGACGAAAGTCATACTGCTCAATACCTCGATAGCGGTGTTGGGCATAATACGGAAAAGAGCCGGAGTAACCCAGTCTTCGTAACTGGTGTTTTTGGTGAGATACGAATTCAGCGTATCGAAGGTGATGCCGGCAGCCACCGAAACGATGATCTGTTTGTCGTAATCGAGTACTCCTTTTACCTGGTCGATGATCTCTTCCACCCGCCAGGGTTTTACTGCAATGACGATAATGTCTGCTCCTTTTACTGCTTCTATGTTGTTGAGCGACAACACAAAGTCAGGATTGGCCGCTTTCATTTTGTCCAACGTGGCTTGTGACTGTGCCGTACAGGTGATGTCCGATGCTTTAAACATATTTCCTTTTGCCAGTCCCTTGGCAATGGCACCGCCGATACTTCCGGCTCCGATAATCGTAATTTTCATGTCTCCGTTAATTTTTTATTGTAAAATCGTAAGGTGCAAAAGTATGGAAAAAAGGAATAAAACCCGTACATTTGTCACAAAATGTATAATTGCTAATAAAATCGAAAACAAAAGATGAAGAAACTTATTGTTGCCAGTTTGATGCTGGCTTGTGCGTTCTCAGCAACAAATGTCGGAGCACAAGAAAAAGAGGGAGAAAAAGAAGAAGGTTTCGTTTTCACGACCGTAAAGGAAAACCCTATCACATCTATCAAGAATCAGAACCGGGCAGGTACTTGCTGGTGCTACTCTACCATGGCTTTTCTGGAATCTGAATTGCTTCGTATGGGAAAGGGAGAATATGATCTTTCGGAGATGTTTACCGTTTACCACACTTATCAGGATCGTGCCGATATGGCTGTCCGTACTCATGGCGATGCTTCGTTCTCGCAGGGTGGGTCTTTCTATGATGTGATTTACGGAATGGAAGCTTTCGGTTTGGTGCCGGAAGAAGAAATGCGCCCCGGGGTGATGTATAGCGATACATTGAGTAACCACGGAGAGTTGTCTGCCCTCACAGATGCTATGGTAGGTGCCATGGCTGGCGGTAAAGTAAAGAAATTCCAGTCTGACGAGGATAATAACCTGTTGTGGAAAAAGGCTGTAGCTGCCGTACATGAAATCTATCTGGGAAAAGCTCCGGAAAAGTTCACTTATAAAGGAAAAGAATACACTCCGAAGTCATTCTATGAATCTACAGGATTAAAACCGTCGGATTATGTATCGTTGACTTCTTATACGCATCATCCGTTCTATACACAGTTCCCACTGGAAATCCAGGATAACTGGCGTCACGCATTGTCTTACAACCTGCCGATCGACGAGTTCATGGAAGTGTTCGACAATGCGATCAATACAGGCTATACAATTGCCTGGGGATCCGACGTGAGTGAATCCGGCTTTACCCGTGACGGTGTAGCTGTTATGCCTGACAACGAAAAGGTACAGGAACTGAGCGGATCTGACATGGCTCATTGGTTGAAGATGAAACCGGAAGAAAAGAAATTGAATACGAAACCGCAACCGCAGAAATGGTGTACGCAGGCAGAACGCCAGTTGGCTTATGATAACTGGGAAACTACCGACGATCACGGTATGCAGATCTACGGTATTGCCAAAGACCAGGAAGGAAACGAATATTACATGGTGAAAAACTCTTGGGGTACAGCCAACAAATATAACGGTATTTGGTATGCATCAAAAGCATTCGTGCGTTACAAAACAATGAACATTCTCGTTCACAAAGATGCACTGCCTAAAGCTATTAAAGCTAAGTTAGGTATTAAATAATTCAATATATCCGAAGATAAACGAAAAGAGGCGTTCCCCGGTAGGAGTTGGGGCGCCTCTTTTCTATTTATACAAAGATGTGCTGCTTTATGGAACCAGTATCAGGGTGTAATTAAGATCTGATGCTGCTTTCTGTAAATCCTGGTTCAGCAGGGTCAGGCTGTCGCCTTCTGCCTGGAAATAAAATTCCATGCTGCCGTCACTTGGGATTAATTCGTAAACAACTGCTTCCGCGTCGACCGGAGTACCTTTTTTCACTTTGCGTTTACCGGTAGAGGAGAAAGTCTTATCCTGTCCGTTCTCAGCTTCCAGGTAGGTGGCATCCATTTCATAAACGCCGTCGTCGCTGTCCTGCTGATAGAATAAAGTCAGGTCATAAACAATGCCTGGGCCGTCTGCTGCCGGGAATGTGCCTTTATATTTTTTTTGAATGACAGAACCCTTTTTAGGATCGACCTTCAGTGAGTCGCGCATATTCACAGGCTTGCTTGTTTTCCCCGTTACTTCGGGTAAAGCCGGTGCATCGGGCACTGCTTCTGCTACTGCGACACTTTCTTCTTCTATTAAAGCGGGTTCGGCTGTTTTCTTCCCGCTACATGCAGCTAGTAAAGCCAGAGCTGCTACTGCGATAAAATACTTTTTCATTATTCTGCATTTTTATTTATTAGTGACTTTGCCGATATAACAAAAGTCCCCCTGCATTTTGTTTTGCAGGAGGACTTTTTTAACTATATAACAGGCTGTTTCTTACTTTTTATCCGGCTCGTCCGGCTTTTGCAGATATTCGGAAGGGATGGTGGTCGCACTTCCGTCGCGTCCGGCAAAATAATGAGGCGACATGATCTCTATACCGGCCTCGTTGAATGTATCCTGTATGTTCTGGTGCAGGTCTGAATAGATCTGCGACAACTGGTCGGCCTCTTTTATATATGCGTTGATCTGGTAGCAGGGATAATAATCCTGTAGTTCCGTTTCCAGCACGAAAGGCTTCGGATGCGGCAAAACGCCTGGCGTTGAACGGGCTGCATCGATCAGCAGTTGATGAACCTGCCGCCAGGGGATATCGTAACCGATACTGACTGTCGAGTGGATGATCAGGCCGAACTGCCGCGCGGAAGCACTGTAGTTGACCGTATGTGACGACATGATGAAAGAGTTCGGGATCGTAACCACTTCATTCTTGGGTGTGCGGATACGGGTCACGAACGGCGTTTTCTCGATCACGTTACCGGTTGTCTCGTTCAATTTGATGCGGTCACCCAGTTTGAACGGGCGCATATAGGTAATGACCAGCCCTGCAATGATATTGCCGATCACCGTACTCGATCCCAGTGATACGATCAGTCCGACAAAGACCGATATCCCCTGGAATACACCGGAGTCGGAGCCCGGCAGATAAGGATAGATCATTGCGATCATAAAAGCATACAGCAGGAAACGTATGATATTGAAGGAAGGTTGCGCCCAGTCCGGATAGAACCCGGTGATCTTCAACTTCTCACTCTCTATTTCGTTCGCTATGTATTGGATACCTTTGATGATATATTTTACACAGTAGTAAATGACAATGATGATGAACAGATTTGGAATATATTCAATGACCGATTTAAGAACCATTTTGATCGGTTCAATAATATAAGTGAACAACTTCATTGCCAGGTTCTCCGTCTGAGGGAATATGGCAAACAGCATCGGGACACTGAACATCAGTTGTATCAGCAGTACGATATAACGCAGGATATTATTCAGGAATATAAGTATCCTACCTTGCCGGTGGGTATTCAGAAACTCATAATCGCGTATGGTGATGGAATGGAGCTTGTTCTGTTTCAGCCAGATAATCTTTCGGCGTAGCTTTTTGAACAGATAGTTCGTCAGCTTGAAGAACAGATACTGGACAACCAGTACCAGCACGAATAACGCCACCCGCTTGACAACCTGAAGCAAGCCGTGTTCTTTTTTCAGCGATACGATCTTATCGTTGACAGCGGACTGGTATTTTTTTGCAAGTTCTTCCCTTTCCGTATTTAACCAAAGCGCGTCCTGATCCGTAACACTCAGTATCACTTTTTCCCCATACATGATATCGGTCTGGTATTCACTGTTGAATATATGTACGGAGTCTGTTTTCAGGCTGAGGTCTTTACCTATCTTCAGAATCATGTTAACCGCATTCTCTGCCCGGTCGTAGGCCGATACGCCGCCTCTTTTAGCATAAAAGGTGAGAAGGGTATCGTCGTCGATGATAAGCGGTACGCCGGGAGTCAGCGTCCGTAGCGAGTCGATGCTGCGGCGTTGTTCTTCCCTCTTAAGCGAGTCGGTAGTGATGTGCCTGTTCAGCGCATCGTTCAGTTCGGTTCGGAGTACTATCTCGTTCAGCTTCATTTCCTGCAACTGAAGTTCGAGCTCCTGCATCCTGATGGAATCCTGCCGCCGTTTTTCTTCGACAGCCGCCGACGAGTCGACGACTGCTTCGTCCGTTTTGTTCTCTGTAATAACAGCATTCAGTAACCCTTCCGCCTTTTCCCGTATCTGTGACGTAGCCCGGGACGGCATAAGGAATATCGCCGACAATACGGCAATGCATAACATCAAACGTTTCATTGTGTTTTTACTCTAAGCTTTAATTATATGTATTTATTTGCCGCCGGCCGGTAAATGTTTCAACCAGTAGTCGGCCATGCTCTTCCGCAGATGCAATGTCGTTCCTTCGCGTTCGTAGATACCGTGGCTGCGCATCGGGTAACTGATCTGGCTGAAAATCTTTCCGTGTTTCACCAGTTCGTTTACCAGCATTTCACAGTTCTGGTAATGTACGTTGTCGTCTCCGGTTCCATGTATCAGCAATAAGTTTCCTTTCAATCCTTCGGTATAGGAAATAGGAGAGCCCTTGCGGTAACCTTCCGGATTGTTTTGAGGGGTATTCATGTAACGTTCCTGATAGATCGTATCGTATAAGCGTTGGTCGGCAACGAATGCGATGGCGATACCCGTATGGAATATTTCCGGATACCGGAACATGCAGTTCAATGTCTGGCTACCGCCGCCGCTCCATCCGGTGATGCCGATACGGGTCGGGTCGATGAATGAAAATTGCTTGGCCAGATCCTGTATGCCCCGTGCCTGGTCTTCGGAAGCAAATGTCCCGACCTCTCCGTAGATGCATTTGCGCCATTCGCGTCCGCGCGGTGCATTGGCTCCCCGGTTTTCGATGCTGACGTAGATATATCCCTGGTTGACCATATACTGTGTCCACAGGTCGCCGCCGCCCCATACATCCTGTACGGTCGATCCGGCCGGTTCACCGTAAACCTCGATGATTACCGGATATTTCTTTGACGGGTCGAAGCCGACCGGCTTGATCATGCAAACGTCGAGTTCCAGATCGCCGGATTTCGCTTTGACGAACTCTTTCGGGTTCAGACCCAGCGCGTTGTATTGTTCTTTGGCTTTCGCATTGTCTTCTATCATGCGTACGGATTGGTTCTTCGGGAATGATACCATGTCGATGACAGGTGGTGTTACCGAGTTGCTATACGTATGTACGGCCCATTTGCCTGTCGGAGACATATTATAACGGTGCTGTCCGGGTTGGCTTTCCGGGCTGAGGCGTTTTACTTCCCCTTTCCCGAACAGGTTGGCACTGTACAGGTAACGTTGTGTGTAATTGTCGGGCGAAGCGATGAAATAAACCAATCCTTTCTGAAGATCGCTGCCTACCGGTTCGATATAATCGAAGTCTCCTTGGGTAACAGGTACGATCTCCTTACCGTCACGGCTGATGCGGTACAGATGGCGCCATCCGCTGCGTTCGCTTTCCCAGGTGAAATACCGGTTGTTTTTCAGCCACAGGATATTGTCGTTCGTGTCGAGCCAGGCGGCATCCTTATCCGTAAAGATATTTTCGGGTGTGGCACTGCCTATCCGGGCAATCCATACCTTGTTGGTATTTTGTTCCCGGTTCAGTTGCTGGATGAACAGTTCGTTGCTTTCCGGGATAAACTCCATACGTGGAATATAGTTGTTACGAGCATCTCCCGGAATATTGATCCAAGTGGTTGTCCCTCCTTCGGCCGGAACGTAGCCTACTTTTACGGCCGAGTTGCTGGTACCTGCCTTGGGGTAGGGGAAATGCAGGATGGATGCATAGATCGAGTCGACATTGTTGATGATGTCGAATACGCCGGTTCCTTCCGTGTCGCTTTGCCAGTAGGCGATATATTTACCGTCCGGGCTCCAGCGGAAACCGTCGCGGCAACTGAATTCTTCTTCGTATACCCAGTCGAACGTCCCGTTTACGATCGTTTGGCTTCCATCATCCGTCAGCCGGGTTATTTTGCCGGTGTTTATATCTTCCACATAAATGTTATTGTTGGAGACATAAGCAACCCTTGTTCCGTCAGGCGAGAACTTGGCAAACATCATGGATGATTCGGGCAGGCCTTTTCCCAATTGGCGCAGGTTGCCGTCATGCAGGGAAAGCACCCAGTAATCGCCACGGGTATCGTAACGCCATACGCGTTTTGTGTTATTGAAGATCAATACTTTATCATTGTCATTACTCCACGATAATCTTCCCATGGCAATTTTCTTGCCAGTCGATTTATCTGTAAACATACTAGAGGGGATAATCACTTCCCGGGCATTGTCTTTGGCGCGGTAGGCTACGACATCCATTCCACCTTCTTCTTTGTTTTGTTCCAGACGGCTGTAGCGTTCTCCGTCTTTCAACCAGTTCATGGCGCCTACGCCTTTGGTCTGAATAAGTTTTCCACTAAGTACATCTTCCAGCTCAAGTGATTTTTGAGCGGTACACAAATTGCTGCAACAAATAGTAATAGCGGCAACAACAAATAGTTTATTTAGTTTCATTTGTATTTATTGTGTTTGTTTCTGTATTTGCAAATTACGTAAAGTTCTTTGAGATAACAAAGCGGAACTCTTTATTATTATCTTTGTGGCTTCAAAAGAATTTAATAATAAAATAAAATCGAAGAATGAGATCAATTTATGCAGTCGCATGTTCTGCGATGGTGATGTTGAGTGCGTTTACCGCTTGTAGTAATGACGATAACAACAGTTTTGAATTAACTCCGGAGCAAATAGCTCATTATGAAAAGAACCGTGAGTATATTCGTGAGAAGAAACAGGAGAAAGACGCTGATGGAAAATTGGTTTATGAACAACTGGTGAAGTATGGAGATACGACCCTGTATCGGGTCATTGACAGAAAAGCTGAAACACCTAAGTATCCAACCTCTAGCAGTAATTTAAATTTTGCTTTGGAAGGACATTATATTGATGGAACTACATTCCAGAATAAAATAACTGAAAATTTTGTTGTAGGCGGACTGTTAATAGGCTTGCAAGGAGTTATTCTTGATACTTCAGTCGGTGATTCTATTGAAGCAATTATACCTTCTTCTTTAGCTTATGATAATCAGCTAGGTATGGGAGCAATTCCTTTCGGATCTACCCTGATATTTAACTATAGAGTGGAAGAAGCCAAGTAATTCCATACCTGCGACAACCGGTAAGATATAATAAGCAAGAATGCCGCCTTCGGAAACTCCGTTGGCGGCATTCTTTTATAATAAAGAACTAATTAAGCATTAAGTACTTTTTTGAAACGGGTAAGGAATTCTTTGGCCTCGTCCATTGTTAGGCACAGCGGGGGAAGCAGACGGATCGTGTTCGTTCCGGCAACACCTGTAAATACCTTTTCTTCAAACAGCAGTTTACCACGTACTTCCTTGATTGATTCTTCAAATTCGATACCGATCATCAGGCCACGGCCACGGATCTCTTTGATACCCGGCAATTTGTGTAATTCTTCGATCAGGAATTCGCCAACCTTAGCGGCATTCTCGATCAGATTCTCATTCTCCATAATGTCTAATACGGCGATAGCTGCCGCACAAGCCAGATGGTTACCACCGAAAGTAGTACCCAGCATGCCATAAACAGGCTTGAACATCGGGCTGATCAACAAACCGCTCATCGGGAAACCGTTACCGATACCTTTGGCAACAGTGATCAGATCCGGTTTGATATCCGCATACTGGTGGGCGAAGAATTTACCGCTACGTCCGTAACCGGATTGGATTTCATCCAGGATCAGGCAAGCCTCGTATTGGCTACACAGGTCGCGCAGTTCCTTCATGAAGTTATCTGTCGGAAGCTGGATACCGCCAACACCCTGGATACCTTCAATGATAACAGAAGAAACATCCCCTTTTTGCAGTTCCGCTTCAACAGCTGCCGTATCGTTCAATGGAAGATAAGTAACAGCCAGGTCTTCATTTACCGGAGCAATGATCTTCGGATTATCCGTTACGCGAACCGCAGCGGAAGTACGTCCGTGGAAAGCATGCTTGAAAGCGATCACTCGCTTTTTACCGTTATGGAATGAGGCCAGCTTCAAGGCATTTTCATTCGCTTCTGCTCCTGAGTTGATCAGGAAAAGGGAATAATCGTCATAACCGGAAGCTTTTCCCAGTTTGTCGGCCAGCTTTTGTTGCAGGCTGTTGATTACCGAATTGGAATAGAATCCCAGCTTGTTAACCTGGTCGGTGATAGCGGCTACATAAGTAGGATGGCTATGGCCGACGGAAATAACGGCATGTCCGCCGTACAGGTCGAGGTATTCAGTCCCTTCGGCATCCCATACATGGCATCCTTTTCCTTTTACGATCTCTATATTAAATAAAGGATATACGTCGAATAGTTTCATAATCTTGTTGTTTAAAAAGCTGACGGTTTGAGATGTAATCCAACAGTCTCTTCCAGACCGAACAGCAGGTTCATATTATGCACAGCCTGACCGCTGGCTCCTTTCAACAAGTTGTCGATCATGGATACGACCAGCAATTTGTTATCATATTTCTGTAGATACAGGAGACACTTGTTCGTGTTTACCACCTGTTTCAGATCCGGATTCTTGTCTGTAATGAAGGTGAAAGAATGATCGTCGTAATACTCTTCGTAGATACGTTTGATCTCTTCCAGGCTTACTTTACAGTCTACATACGTCGTGGCAAAAATACCACGGGAGAAATTGCCCCTTACCGGTATGAAGTTGATATTGCTTTCGAAGCTATTCTGCAACTGGCGCAGACTTTGTCCGATCTCTGTCAGATGCTGGTGTGTGAACGGTTTATAGATCGAAATGTTATCGTTTCGCCAGCTGAAATGAGAAGTCGACGAAGGCTTAACACCGGCTCCTGTCGATCCGGTGATCGCATTTACGTGCAACTCTGAATTCAGCATCAGGTGTTTAGCCAGCGGCAAAACGGCTAACTGGATACAAGTGGCAAAACAACCGGGGTTTGCAATGTGTCGGGAGTTGCAGATACGTCGTCGGTTCAGTTCGGGCAAGCCGTAAACGAAATCGTGTTCGTCGCTTTCGATACGGTAATCCATGCTGAGGTCGATGATCCTGACGTTTTCCGGAATGGTATGGCTCTCCATGAATTTCTTTGTGTCGCCGTGGGCGGTACAGAAGAAAAGGAGGTCGATGCTTTCCAGAGGAAGCTGGTCGGTAAAACGCATGTCGGTTTCACCAAACAGGCCACCATGAACGTCAGTGATCCGGTTTCCGGCGTTACTGGTACTATTCACAAATGTAATCTCGGCGTCCGGGTGATTAAGCAGCAGACGGATCAATTCGCCTGCCGTATATCCCGCACCACCTATAATTCCAATCTTAATCATATTTCTTCGTCCTTATGGTTGTTATAATACACACGCAGCGGTGTGGAAGTTACTTTGATAAAGCCTTTTGCATCTTCTGCCGTCCAGCCTTTCTGCATTTCACCGTATTCACCGAATTTAGTCTTCACCAGGTCGTCTTTAGATTCAACACCGACGGTGGAGAAAGAAAGCGGGCGAAGTTCGAGGATAGCTGTTCCGTTCACGTTACGCTGTGATTCCTGCAACATGGCTTCGATATCGCGCATAACCGGTTCCAGATACTGGCTTTCGTGCAGGAACATGCCGTACCAGTTGGCTACCTGGTCTTTCCAGTATTGCTGCCATTTGCTCAATGTATATTTTTCAAGGAAACGGTGTGCACCGATAATCAGCATGGGAGCAGCAGCTTCAAAACCTACACGTCCCTTAATTCCGATGATCGTATCGCCTACGTGCATGTCGCGGCCGATACCGTAAGCAGCACCTATCTCTTCCACTTTCTGGATCGCTGCGATCTTGTCTTCGAATACTTCACCGTTTACGGCGTGGATTTCACCCTTCTTGAATTCGATGCGCAGTTCTTCGCTACCGGTCTTTTCCACCTGTTTCAGGTAAGCGCTTTCAGGTAAGCCTTGTGCAGAGTCGAGGATTTCGCCACCACAGATGGAAGTTCCCCAAAGACCTACGTTGTACGAATATTTCAGTTTGGTAAAGTCAGCAACGAAACCGTTTTCTTTCAGGTAATTGATTTCGTAGTCGCGTGTTAATGCCATGTCACGTGTCAGGGTGATGATCTCTACGTTCGGAGCCAGCACCATGAATGTCATGTCGAAACGGATCTGGTCGTTACCGGCACCTGTCGAGCCGTGAGCGATTGCGTCTGCACCGATCTCGTTGGCATAACGGGCGATAGCCAAAGCCTGGAAAATACGTTCCGAACTAACGGAGATAGGGTACGTACCGTTACGCAGCACATTACCGAATACCATATATTTCAGACTCTTTTCGTAATATTCTTCTGTTACGTCGATAGTAACATATTTAGTTGCGCCCAGTTTATAGGCGTTTTCTTCGTTCTGTTTAAGCTGTTCTTCGCTGAAACCGCCTGTATTGGCACAAGCTGCATATACTTCGTAGCCCTTTTCTTTGGCAAGGTACATTACGGTAAAAGAGGTATCCAAACCTCCACTGAATGCTACTACAACTTTCTTTTTCATTGTCTGTCTGTTTTTGTGAGTTCCGTATGGAGTTTCGCGAAACGTCCTTACAAGGTCTCCTTTATTATTTATTATTTTTATTTCTCTCTTCTGCTTCCCGTTTGGCACGATGTGGATCGGCCGGGTCGAACAACATGGCTGTACAGATGCAATATTTGCGGCCTGTACGTTCCAGGATGTCATGGTTTACACAACCGTTACAACCGCGCCAGAAGGATTCATCGTCTGTCAGGTCGGAAAATGTGACGGGTACATATCCCAGTTCCGTATTCATTTTCATTACAGCCGCCCCGGATGTCAGACTGAATATTTTAGCTTTCGGCCAACGCATGCGAGCCAGCTGGAAAGTCATATCCTTAATACGTTTGGCAATGCCCAGCCCCCTGAAATCCGGGTGAACGATTAATCCGGAAGTCGTTACATACTGTTTATTTCCCCACGATTCTATATAACTGAAACCTGCAAACTTATCCCCTGCCAACGCAATGACTGCTTTCCCTTCAATCATTTTCTGGGCCACATATTCATGCGTACGCTTTGCGATACCGGTTCCGCGTACTTTGGCAGCGGCCTCAATAGTATCAAGAATTGTGTCGACATATACCTCATGAGAGGCATCAGCGATCATTACATCGATTTCTGTTTCTTGTTCCATTTCTCTTAAGCTTGTTCTTAGTCTTCTTTTGTTTATAAACGGAAGATCCGTAGTCTCCCTTATCGCCCTTATATAAAATGTGATAATGCTTTTACTATTCTGTCACGGCTGATCCCTTCGCGCGGGATGATCAGGATTGTGTCGTCTCCGGCTATCGTCCCCAGTATTTCATGCGGAGCATGGGTGTCGATATCCGAAGCAATGCCCATCGCATATCCCGGTCTTGTCTTTACAACAGCCAGATTGCCGGAAAATTCGATGTTGGGATGATGCTGTGTCTGTGTCTTTTTCGGTTGTATCAACGCTGAATAATCAGGCAGACAATATACATAATCTCCGTTCGCATCATGTACTTTGGCTACTTTCAGCTGCTTGATGTCGCGCGACAAAGTAGCTTGTGTAACCTGAAATCCGCTAGCTTCCAATTCTTTAAGCAGCTCTTCCTGATTACATATCGTCTTCGTCTGTATGATGCGACAAATAGCATCCAATCGTTCCTTTTTTGTACTCATGTTTGTATATTTATGCAAAACGGTTGCAAATATAAAGCGAATAATTGAATAAATATACATTCGGTTCCGGTTTTTTTGCATAATTATTTATCCTATATACTTCTTGAGCAAAAATGCCTTTATAATTGTTCTATTCTTGTAAAGAAATGATAATTTTGTATCGGTAAAAACTAAATGAGAGAGATGAAGAAGATAACAGGTTTATTAATGGCGGTATTCTTACTGCTAAGTAGTTGTGGTAGTGTGCCTTTGACGGGAAGAAAACAGGTGTTGCTTGTTTCGGATCAGGAAGTGTTGTCATCTAGCCTGACACAATATGGCGATTATATGAAATCGGCAACGAAATCTACCGATAAGGCTAAGAGTGAAATGGTTACCCGGGTAGGGAAGAAGATTGCAGCGGCCACCGAAGCTTACCTGAAGGCGAATGGAATGGAAAGCGAGATCAAAAACTTCCAGTGGGAGTTTAACCTGGTGAAAGACAATCAGGTGAATGCTTTCTGTATGCCCGGTGGAAAGATCGTAGTTTACGAAGGATTATTGCCTTTGGTGTCGTCGGACGACGAACTGGCTGTCGTGGTAGGACACGAAGTGGCACATGCCGTTGCCAAGCATAGTAACGAACGCATGAGCCAGCAGTTGATGACCCAATACGGCGCAGCTATCCTGGGACAGGCAGTAAGTAATAAAAGTGCAGCTGTACAGACTGTGGCCAATACGGTCTATGGGGTAGGAGCACAATATGGCGTTATGTTGCCTTTCTCACGCAAACATGAATCGGAAGCCGATTATATGGGACTGGTATTTATGGCTATGGCCGGTTATAACCCGGAAGTGGCGGTGAACTTCTGGCAGAAGATGTCTGCCGGAAAGAATGGTTCGACTCCCGAGTTTATGAGTACGCACCCAAGCGATGCGACCCGTATAAACGATATTAAGAGATATCTTCCGGAGATTGAAAAATACCGGACAAAGAAATAAGACAATAGAATGGGGATTACACAGTGATCCCCATTTTTTTCATCAGGAAGCAGGCATTCATATTCTCTGCAATGCCTTCACGAAGCTGATAGGAGAAAGTCAGCTCCTCGTTCGTGATATCTGCTTCAAAGCGGTAATTCTTTATCTGGTTCGGGAATTCCTTTTCCAGTTCGCCCAGCGCCAGGTCGTGTGTGGCGATAATTCCGCAGGTCTGGTAAGACACCAACTGTTTCATCAGGGCTAGCGAACCTTTCTGTTTATCGATGGAATTGGTTCCTTTCAATATTTCATCCAGGATAATAAATAACTTTTCTCCCTGGTGCAAACGGTCGATAATCATTTTCAGGCGTTTCAGTTCGGCAAAGAAATAAGACTCGTTGCTCACCAATGAATCGGATGTACGCAGGCTGGTCACCATCTTGGCCGGATATACAGTCAGCGAGTCGGCATAGACCGGAGTCCCGATGCAAGCCAGCAGATAATTGACTCCGACAGTACGCAGATAGGTACTTTTACCGGCCATATTCGCCCCTGTAATGATCAGGAACCACGGACTTTTCTCGATGGATATGTCATTCCGTACACAAACGTCGCGGCGAAGCAACGGATGTCCCAACGCTTTACCGCTCATTTTGAAATAAGCGTCTGCTATTTCCGGATAAATATATCCCGGATGGTTGAAGGCAAATCCTCCCAGCGAACTGTAAGCATCGAAACGTCCCAAGGCATCGAACCAACGGGGAATGTCTTCCGCATGCTGTTGTATCCAACTTTCCAACCTCATGGCTGTCCGGGTATCGCGTAAGATAAAGATGTTGAGGATAATACCTATGAAGCTGACGCGTTGGTCGAGGGCACCGATACATTTCGATAACTTCTTCAACGCTTTCGAGGCTGTCCCGTCTACTCCGGTAAACAGTTTGCTTATTTCCGACAATTCAGCCGATTTGAAAGCATCGCCTTCTATGCTTTTGATCAACAGGGAATAGGTGGAAAGTATCTTTTCCATCTTATCCACGGAGTTGTGAAGGTTAGTGATTTGCTTTGCCCGGATATTCGCAATAAGAAGTGCAATGGCAAAGAATATTCCGAAGGCAGATAAACCGATCACCTCCAGTGCCAAACCTATAAATATTGCGACCCAGATGGCGGGAATAATCCAGATCAGGCATTTCCAAAGTGTCTTTGTGATAAAGTGGGGAGTATGCCGGGTCAATGAAGCTAAAGCACTTACGTCTCCTTTCTCTTTCGGGTACAGCCTTCCGGTGACAAAGAAATGTTGCCTCAGTTGGGTGAGTGTGCTTAGTTCCAGGATGGCTTCCTGGCGTTTGCCTATTTCCTGCTTGTCGGTCAGCGGATTGACGAACCAGTCGATAAGCGTTTCTTTCCCTACCGCTGTCACTGTCCGGTTGATCGACTGGAAGATCGAACGGTTGCCGAACAGGTCGAGATCCAGGCTGAACGAATGGTCGGCCGAACTCTTTTCCGGTGCTCCGTCGAAAGCGCTGAAATCATAATCCAGTCCCTTCAATTCGTCATTGCATAATTTCACTAAGGTGTCTGCATATTCCTTTAAATAAGACAGATGTGTATGATAAGCCATTAATGCAATGAATGGGATAATGAACAATACGACTGTTCCGGCCAGCACTTGCCAGCCTTCTGCTTTCAGCAACCATATAGCTGCCACGAGGCCGGCTACCAGTAACAGGCGGATCGTTCCGCATAAATGCATTTTCTTTCTCAGACTATCCGAACGGCGTGTATAAACTGTAATCGTTTCCTTATAATATTGGTATACTTTTTCCATGCGGACAAAGATATAAAAAATGAACATACCAGTAGAGATATGGTTATTAATAAAGACTGGTTATTAAATTGACTATAATTCAGATGATTTGGGAGAATCGTCTGTTTGCGGTAATAGTAACTTTGTTCTGTTTTGTAAAGTTTATATGATAACGTTTATGAAAAAGATAGCTTTGTTTCTGTTGGTATTGTTCATCCAGGGGTTTGCGAAAGTGACAGCCCAGGTACTTGTGAAAGATCCTAAGATGGAATATAATGCAGATAGTGTGCGTGCCGTATTGGATAAGGCTCCTTATTTTTCGCTGTTCAAGGATAACTATTTTATCGGTGGTACGACGATCGGCCATAAGCCGACCGCTGCCAATTCGGATGTGAAGTTCCAGTTGAGTATCGCCCAACGGTTAACCAAGAGTAAGTTACCTTTCGATACCTATCTTTTCATTCAATATACACAGAAAGCCTTTTGGAATGTCTTCCAGAAATCTCTCCCTATGCGCGACCTTAACTTCAACCCGGGAATAGGCTTGGGGCATCTGATCATTCATCACAATAAATATATAGGTAAAGGCTATCTGATGCTGGAACACGAATCGAACGGGAAAGACAGTACGGCTTCGCGCAGCTGGAATAAGGTTACATTTGCTACAGCCGTCGTTCTCAATAAAAACTGGGAAGCCCAGTTTAAAACATGGATACCGATCGTGGATGGTAAGTATAATAAGGATTTGTTGAAATATAACGGTATATTCCAGGTGGCAACCAATTTCCGGACAGACAATAAGCGGTTTAACTGCGGAGTGATCCTGACGAAACGTAAAACCTGGCTCAGCTTTAATACACAGGTAGAGTTAAGTTATAAGTTCAACAATAACGAGAACCAATATTTTTTCCTTCAATATTATAACGGATACGGAGAAAACCTGCTGGAATACAATCAGTTTAAAAGTATGCTACGGATCGGGTTTGTGATAAAACCGCAGGATTTCAGTATCTATTGAGAATCTGTTTCATAGAGTGATTGATGTTCTTCTTTCATTAATCTGCAAGCGTTACATGAAATAATTGCTTGTAAAATATCATAACGCTTTGCGCAAGAAAGGGTGGGTGGATAAGTATAACAGGTGCTATTTGTTTGGGTATCTGTGAAGGTGGCAGGCGTTCTGTCTTGTCTTTTTTCCCCACAATTTTTATTTACGTGGGGAATTATTCCCACTACTATGGGGAATACTGCCCACTTGTGTGGGGAATATTACCCATTTAAGTGGGGATTATAAGTAATAAAGGCCTAAAAGTATACAATTTCTTACCAATCGTATTGCTCTACATATTGGTCGAAAAGCGGATCGGTATGGATACCTTGTCGCATAAAGATCAGCCGAATGATCTTTTGTTCGTCAGGGGTAATTAATCGTTCTTTCTTCTGGATGCGATAAAGGGTTCCTTTACTAAAATTTGCATTCATTGCCCGTTTGATGGCAACAGCTTTGTTATGAGGCAGATCGTCCAGTAAATGAGTAATTCCCAAAGCGTACCTGTCCTTTTGATCTGCTTTGAAAAAGGGACAGCTATCTGCTTGTGGCGTCGTGCAATCGGGGTTTACGATCGAAAAAACAGTCCGTTCCGGTGTGAGTTGTTTCGAAACGAGATAACGCAGGCATTTCGTAGAGTGTTTGCATTGCTCATTTAGGCAGTAAGCAAAACTATAAGGGACGGATTCGTATTTTGATTCAGGTTTCATGTGCGTTATATTTAGTTGAGGTAAACTTACGGTTTATTTTTGGAATATGGAGAGTGTGAGGTAAAGAAAAAGTATTCAGAGGTTGTTTTTTATGGTTGACCAATCAAACTATATCCCGAAAAAACACTATTTTTATAGCAACATAAAAAATATATAAATTGGTTGAATTACGTCCATATCAAACAAATGGCATACGAGATATATTCGATGCGTGGAATCCTCTTACGCAAAATCTGATGAATGTCTTATTTCAAATGCCAACCGGAACAGGGAAGACTACCGTTTTTTCAGAGATAGTGCGTCGTGCTCGTTTGAAAGAAAAAAAAGTGTTGATAGTCGTTCATCGGAAAGAATTAGTAGAGCAAATAGTTGAACGTCTATTCTGCTTTGATGTAGATGCGGGTATTATATCTGGAGCTATACCACCTGATGTGACAAAAGAAGTACAGGTTGCAACTATTCAGAGTTTGTCAAAAAGAGAATATCCTGTTGCTGACATAGTTATTATAGATGAATGTCATCATGCTAAAGCCAGTACTTATAAAAAGCTGTGGGATATTTATCCGAAAGCTCGTTTTTTAGGTGTAACAGCTACTCCTATCCGAATGAGTGGAGAAGGTTTTTCTGATTTATTTGATACTCTTATTAATAGTGGACAATTGAGTTATTTTGTTGAGCATGGCTATTTGGTAAAGGTAAAACATTTTGTAGGTGTTACTCCTGATTTATCTTCTATAAAAGTGAAGATGAATGATTATGCCCAGGATGAATTAGGAGAATTAATGCAAGATAAAGAATTGATGGCTGATTTGGTTGAGGGTTATCATAAAAGAGCGGAAGGTAAAAAGATGATTGTTTTTGCGGTAAACATAGAGCATAGTCAACAAATAGTAGAAGAGTATTGTCGGGAGGGAATTGCTGCTGAACATATTGATGCTAATACGCCCAAAAAGGAACGTGAACAAATACTAAAGCGATTTAGAAAAGGAGAAACATTGGTTTTGAGTAATGTTGATATTGTTTCGGAAGGATTTGATGTTCCTGATTGTGAGGCAGTACAGTTAGCCCGTCCTACAAAATCATTGGCATTATTTTTACAACAAGTCGGTCGTTGTATGCGTCCGTCTCCAGGAAAAGAGGAAGGTCTTGTTTTAGATAATGCAGGGCTTTGGCTAGAACATGGATTTTGTCAACAAGACAGAATATGGACACTTGAAGGAAAGAAAAAACGTAAACGTCGTGAATCTCTAGAACCAGTGTTTGTCGCGATGGATCAGGATGGAATAATTCGGGAAGCTCATATTCCCCAACAGGTTGAAGGAATGGAATTAATAGAACTGACTCAGGAAACTGAAGATTTGTTGGTGTTTGAGTCTTTTCTGGTATGGGCTTTGGATAAAGGGCATAAACCAATATCGGCTTATTATAAATTTGATGAATACTTAGTTAATGTAAATCGGGAGTTAAATTTAATTCATTTGAGATATATTCAAAACCGTTTGACCAAGTTGCCTGATTCTCCAAAAGAGGGAATGTGGTATCATATAAAAAAAGATAGAGGGTTGATTTGATAAATTGATATGTGATTTTTCTTGAGGGGTAATCTAATAGTAGATTGGTAGTTCGGTTTAAGTTTACGATACGATCTGTAAAAATTTGTTACTGATATTTTTGAATTCTGTGTGAAGTTTTGAAAATCGATTGCTGTATAGGGTGGATATTTTGATTTTTTTTAGTATGTTATCCGAAAAAAAGATATGGTATACGGATACATTAGAGTTAGTAGTGACAAACAAACAGTAGAAAATCAGCGATTTGAAATTAATAATTTCTGTAAGCGTGAGCAATTAAGTGTCGATGGCTGGATAGAAGAAACAATAAGTGGAACAAAAGCTTATAATAAACGAGAGCTTGGAGATTTGTTGAAACGTGTTCAAAAGGATGACTTGATTATATGTGCGGAATTATCTCGTTTGGGACGTAATTTGTTTATGATCATGGAAATATTAAATGTTTGTATGGGAAAAGAATGTCGAGTGTGGACTATTAAAGATAATTATCGATTGGGAGAGGATATTCAAAGTAAGGTTTTAGCATTTGCTTTTGGATTATCGGCAGAAATAGAACGCAATCTTATTAGTCAGAGAACAAAAGAAGCTTTGGCTCGAAAAAAATCGGAAGGTCTAATCTTAGGTCGACCCAAGGGACGACGAAGTGATCCTGATAAATATAAATTATCAGAAAAGAAAATATTAATAAAAGAATTACTAGCAGTAGGAGTTTCTCAACGAAAAATAGCGAAAATATGTCAGGTAGATAGAAATACTCTTGCTCGATTTTTGAAGAATGTTTTGGTTGAATATAAATGAGCGTTTTTGTGCAGCAATGCGGGTCGTTATGCGAGTTCAGTAGTTCTGATTCGTGGGTTATATTATCGCCAATAGAGCAAAGCATTAAACGAAAAATAGAAGCTGTCGGCACTCCTCTCAAGGATTGGGATATTCAAATAAACTATGGGATTAAGACTGGTTTCAACGATGCATTTATCATAAACACGGAAAAGCGTGATGAGATATTGGCGAATTGTCATACGGACGAGGAACGTTCCAGAACGGCTGAACTTATACGACCGATTCTTCGAGGCCGGGATATAAAGAGATATGGCTATGAGTGGGCTAAACTATGGTTAATTAACACACACAATGGCGTTAAGGGGAAATTTGAACGGATTCATATTGAAGATTTTCCAGCGGTTAAAGCTCATTTAGACCAATATTGGGATAAAATTTCAAAACGTGCAGACAAAGGAGATACCCCTTATAATTTACGTAACTGCGCTTATATGGAGGATTTTTTGCAGCCAAAAATTGTATGGAAGAGAGTTGGTTCAATATTACGTTTTTCTTACAATGAAAATGGAGCAATGGCATTGGATAGTACTTGTTTTGCAACGGGAAAAGACATTAAATTTCTAGTGGGTATTCTTAATTCAAAAATGGGACATTATTTACTAAAGGATGCACCTAAAACAGGTACTGGAGATTTGCTTATAAGTGTTCAGGCTGTGGAACCATTAAAGATTCCAATCCTTAATAAAGGTATAAAGGAGGAACTAGAAGTCCTATTAAATAAACAATTATATTCTGTATCAAAAGAGCGAGATAAAGAAATAAACCGTATAGTGTTCAAGCTATACGGTTTACTTGATGAAGAAATTATATTTATTGAAAATTCTCTATAAAACTAATTTCTTCATCATTTAATCCATAGATATTATACATTAAATTATTGCTATAATATTTAAACTCCCGAATAGTTATCTTGTTGTTTTTTAGTTTGTTGAAAACTACAAGATGTTCATTTAGCTGTTCAATAGTTGGTTTAGCAACAATAAGTTGTTCTATAGTATATTTTTTCCATCTTATAGTACCTACTCCTGTTGTTGTTCCGACTTTTGAAAATAGCCATTCAGCTACTGAAGAGTTTAAAGCAGTCAAAAGGAACTCTATGTATTCTCCTCTCATATAGAAAGCTGTTGCCTCTGGCATGTATTTCCCCAAAAAATCAAAGGCAAACTTTGATTTGTCAGAAATTTCGCCCCATACAATTTTTGGCTGCAAAAAATCCTCCCAATATTTAGAACCCCATCTTTGTAATGCATACCATTCGTAACGAATTCCTGTTTCTGCTTTGTTACGTTTTGATAAAGGCCCTTTATATTCAAACAGATGATTATACACAGCAGAGTATTGTTTTTCAAACTCCACCTCTGCTTTTTTTGAAGCACCTTCAATTGTACTATCTAAGTGCAATGGAAAATGCCAAGGAATCCAGATTAACCACAAATTTGCCCACTCATAGCCATATCTCTTTATATCCCGGCCTCGAAGAATCGGTCGTATAAGTTCAGCCGTTCTGGAACGTTCCTCGTCCGTATGACAATTCGCCAATATCTCATCACGCTTTTCCGTGTTTATGATAAATGCATCGTTGAAACCAGTCTTAATCCCATAGTTTATTTGAATATCCCAATCCTTGAGAGGAGTGCCGACAGCTTCTATTTTTCGTTTAATGCTTTGCTCTATTGGCGATAATATAACCCACGAATCAGAACTACTGAACTCGCATAACGACCCGCATTGCTGCACAAAAACGCTCATTTTATTTAATCCATTAGCATTGGGAAATGTACAGGCTAATGTACTATATCTATTACCCTCTTTATTGATTAAAAGAATATTTGTTTCTACTGTTGCTGAATCAAATATTTTAACACCTGCAAAATCGACTAATAAAATCGGATTTGTTTTCGTCGCAAAATAATTACGTAGATTTTCACCATAACTAGCCCTCATCCATTTATTTGAGGTAATGTAGCATAAACAACCTTCTTCTTTTAAAACGTTCATCCCTTGTTCATAGAATAAACAATAAATGTCTCCAGTGCGAGCATATGTTTCGTATTCCATCTGTTCTAGTATATCCGCGTCATTTCCCATAGATTGTAACTGGATATATGGAGGATTTCCAATAATACAATCGAAACCTATAAAATTCCCCTCTTCATCTAATACTTCTGGAAATTCAATACGCCATTCAAAGGCACCTAAATACATTTTGTTAGAACGAACTTCTTTGAAATATTCTTCTAATTTTTTTATTTCTTTATTTAAAACTTCAATTTGCTTTTGTCTTTCCTTTTGCTCTTTCTTTGTAAATTCAAATAACTGAGGGGCTTGCAAATCTATTAACTCAGCACGGTACTTATTTAATTTTATCCGTTTAGGTTCTTTTTGTCCTATTTCTGTTTTTAGCTTTGATTTAATTGTTGATATCAAGGATTCCAATTCTCTCTTTTCACCCTTGTCTTGAGCATTCTTATATTTAGTGACTGCATTTTTATACTGCTCAATATTAATCCCCGTTTCTTTTAAAATGGACTTAATGCTGTCTTGAAGATTAAAACGATGTAATAAAGAGTTTCCTTGTTTTATATTTATGTCAATATTAGGTAAAGTTTCCAAATGGCGAAAATTACTCTCAGCTGTGTAATAGGCATTCTTAAGTAATTCAATCCATAGGCGAAGGCGACATATTTTTACAGAATTAGGATTAATATCGACACCAAACAGACAATTCTCTATAATCTGCTTTTTTTCGTGAAACAATGTTTCTTGCATACGATAGCTTTCTTTATTTAAAGGATTATATGCAAAAAGGTTATTGTCGGCATCTGTTATAATAAGTTCGTCATTCTCAATGGATAGTGTATAATCTGATCCTTTTATGCGCTTACCATTGGCATCAACTAATATCCCCAATTCATATTTCAAAAGTATTAACTCGTTCAGTGCAGAAACAAGAAAATGTCCTGAACCGACAGCAGGATCGCAAATCTTAATGCTATTAATCAATTCATTCGCTTTGGCTATATCGTCTATTTTATTATACAATTCAGTGGTTGAAGAACAATTCCAACCATAAAAGCGATTGAACTTTTGCAATACTGTTTTCAGGATTGATTCACGACACATGTACATCGTGATGAAACCAGGAGTAAATACTGCCCCCTCTTTATGGCCGTTGATTTTTTCAAAGATAAGCCCAAGAACCGAAGCGTTAATTAACGTTTTGGCTTCTTCCTGGATCTCTTCGCTTCCCTCGCTTGCAAAATTATATGCATCCAAAAAAGCAAACAAATATTCTAATGTAGGCAAACTGTTGACACGAAGATCATTTTTCTTGTTTCTTAAAATACTATTTGATAACAATGGTAGCTCTTCACGCTGGGATAGACTATTGATTTTAATAGTATCACTCTCAAGGTCGGTCACCTCAAAAAGAGAACTGTTCAAATAAGGAACATGTTCAAAGTCTTTTAATATGGATGATGTTCTATGATTGAAATCACGAGCTAATACTTGGAAGAAAAGTGTGTTTAAATCGTCAAAATCACGTATCTTTTTATTAGTGAGAAATTTATAGCAAAGTTTTCCATTGTGATACTTTAATAATTGTGCTTCTAAAAGTTTCAAAAACAGAATCCTATTGATCCATGTGATACACAATTCCATTGCTACATTGAAAAGTCGTTCGTCATATGTACTCCCATATATTGTAGTGTTAGGAACTTTACGCAAACACTCTTCAGCATCAAGTTGGTTAATTGTGTTTTCCAATAATGAAGCTTCATTTCTTTTTTCTGTAGTTTTACGCACTATAACAGTTTTGCTTCCCTCTTTCTGTTCCTCTATACCTATAATGTGTAGTAATTCAGAATAAAAGCCTTTGTTCAAAGAATTACTGTCGTTTTGAAAGGAGAGTTTTAACAAGTGGGTATCACTGAATACTTTATATAGTTCTATTAGTTTTTTGGAGGTGGCATTCTTGTTGTCAAGAAATTTGCGATAGTCATATATATCGAAATAGGTATATTCGAGACTTCCCTGTATTTCCTCAATGAAAGGAGAGGCAATCTCTGCATAGAAAAAGTCAGTTTTGCTACTTGTCTTTCTTCCATCCTGAAAGTCCTGGAATTCTTTGCGTAACTTCTTGTTTTGATAGAACTTTTGCTCAAATTCCTGTGCATCAAAAATGAAAAATTCGTGCATATTGGTGGTAATCAGGTATTTGATGTCTGTGTTTTTCTTTGTTATTCTTTCTTTTAAGTAATAGAGTAAAAGTTCTTGGAGTGCCTTTTTATTTAAATTGTCGACAGAAATCATTTCGCTTTTATTTGTTGTACTTTTGACTTCTATCAATAATCCAATATTTGATTTTGTAGTCTTATCTAATCTGACAGCTAAATCAATATCTTCCTCTGGAGCTATATAATAGGATTTATAAAATGTTTCACTAAGAAAATTTCTTAAATGTTCTTTTTGAGTTTCTTCTCTTTGTCCATCTGAAACATTTTCTAATAGTATTTGTAAGGCATCCTTAAAATGGTTGAACTCCGTTGTTTCTACAGCAACTTGTCTATATGCTTTATTTAGTACTTGATTTGGTTTTAATTGTCCCATAATTATATTTTAAATCTGTAGTTAGTAGTGTGAATATTATAAAAGTTAACTGATTGCAATCTATAAAGAATATGTGTTGGTTAGAAAACATCAGTATACAGTGACGAAATTAACATTAAAATCTGATAGCATAACTTTTTTTAGATGAATATTTATGTAATGGGGCAGTTTTTTCTAACATTGAACTTCAGTAAAGAATTCTGCAGCTTTTAGGGAATAGTTGGTTTTTACAAAATAGACTGTTACGTATTATTAGCTACCCTCCACCAATTTTTTGTATCTTTGCCCCTCAAAGTAAAGCATAAAAGGCAATATGATCAGTTATTTACAGATAGACGGACTGACCAAGAGCTTCGGCGATTTGGTTCTTTTTGAGGATATTACATTTGGAATTGCACAAGGACAGAAAGTGGGCCTTATCGCAAAGAACGGTACAGGTAAAACAACATTACTGAATATCATTGCCGGGAAGGAGGATTATGATAGCGGGGCGGTTGTGTTCCGTAACGACCTGCGTGTCGGTTATCTGGAGCAGACACCGGTTTATCCCGAAGGACTGACTGTTCTTCAGGCCTGTTTCTATTCTCCGAATGAGACGGTTCGACTGATCGCTGAGTATGAAGAAGCTATGGCCAGTGACGATCATTCCAACCTGCAGGATATCCTGATGCGTATGGATAACCTGAAAGCCTGGGATTATGAACAGCGTGCCAAACAAATCCTTTCACAATTGAAGATCACAAACTTCGACCAGAAAGTGGAACATCTGTCCGGCGGACAGTTAAAGCGTGTGGCGCTTGCCAACGTTCTGATCACTGATCCCGAACTGATCATCCTCGATGAGCCGACCAACCACCTCGACCTGGAAATGACTGAATGGCTGGAAGGATACCTGAGCCGTGCCAATATCAGTATCCTGATGGTGACGCACGATCGTTATTTCCTGGATCGCGTATGTAGTGAGATCATTGAAATTGATCGTCAGCAGATATTCCAATATAAAGGAAACTACAGCTATTACCTGGAGAAGCGCCAGGAACGTATGGAGACAATGAATACGGAGGTAGAGCGAGCCAATAACCTGTTGCGTAAGGAGCTGGAATGGATGCGCCGTCAGCCGCAAGCACGTGGAACGAAAGCCAAATATCGTATCGATGCTTTTTATGAACTGGAAAAGAAAGCCAAGCAGCAACGGGATAACGGAAATGTGAACCTGGATGTGAAAGTTTCCTATATCGGATCGAAGATATTTGAAGCGGAGCATGTGACGAAAAGCTTTGGTAATATTAAAATCGTAGAAGATTTCAATTATATTTTTGCCCGTTTCGAGAAGATGGGTATTGTCGGTAACAATGGTACCGGGAAATCTACCTTCATTAAAATGCTGATGGGGGAAGTGGAACCGGACAGCGGACGCTTCGATGTGGGCGAAACTGTTCGTTTCGGCTATTACAGTCAGGATGGCTTGAAGTTTGACGAACAAATGAAGGTGATCGATGTCGTACAGGATATTGCCGAATATGTAGACCTGGGCGACGGAAAGAAACTGGGTGTTTCTCAGTTCCTTAATTATTTCCTGTTTACTCCCGAAAAACAACATAGCTATGTTTATAAACTGAGTGGGGGAGAGAAGCGCCGTCTTTATCTGTGTACAGTCCTGATGCGTAACCCGAACTTCCTTGTATTGGATGAGCCGACCAACGACCTCGATATCGTAACGCTGAATGTGCTGGAAGAATATCTGCGTAACTTTAAAGGTTGTGTGATCGTTGTTTCGCACGACCGCTACTTTATGGATAAGGTTGTCGATCATCTGCTGGTATTCCGTGGTAATGCCGACCTGAAAGATTTCCCCGGTAACTACACTCAATACCGCGACTGGAAAGAGGTACAGGATCAGTTGGAGAAGGAAGCCGAAGCTGCCCGCCAGCCCAAACAAGCTCCTGTCCCCGAAAAGAATAACCGTCCGCAAACGGAACAGAAAAAGAAACTTACTTTCAAGGAACGGAAGGAGTTTGAAGCATTAGAATCCGAAATACCTGCTCTTGAGGCTGAAAAGGCAGAACTGGAAACAGCTATGAGCAGCGGAACCCTTAGCAATGACGAACTGATGGCGAAATCGGAACGCATAGCCAAAGTGATTGACGAAATAGATGAAAAGACAATGCGTTGGCTCGAACTGAGTGAATTAGCCTGATGAACGAAACGAAACCGATACTCTGGAACCGGAATTTCATTCAGTGTTGTATCTCTTATTTCCTGATGAACTTCTCCTTCTACATGCTGATGCCGACTATGCCGGTTTATCTGGTGGAAGTGCTGAAGATCGATCCGTCGGAGGTGGGAGTGGCTCTTTCCAGTTACTCGATAGGTCTGTTATGTGTCCGTCCCTTCTCGGGGTATCTGGTGGATTGTTTTTCCCGCAAACCGTTGTATCTGTTTGCTTTTATGGTCTTTGCCTGTATGTTCGCCGGTTATCTGTTTGCAACGACGGTGCTGACTATTATGGCTGTCCGCTTTATACAAGGTGGGTTTATGGGAATGACGTCCGTTGCCGGGAATACCATTGCGATCGATGTGATTCCGTCCAAAAGGCGAGGGGAAGGAATGGGCTTCTATGGGTTGACAATCAATCTGGCGATGTCTTTATCTCCGCTGGTTGCCGTGGCTGTTTACGATAGATATGGATTTCATCCTTTAGTGTTTGCCGGAATGGCGATAGCATTGGTCGGCGTCGGTTCTGTCAGCCTGATCCGTTATCCGAAGCGGGAGAAGCTGCCGAGGCCACCTTTTTCGCTCGACCGTTTTATACTTGTGAAAGCTTTACCGACTGCATTGGCTTATCTGTTAAGCGCCATACCTTATGGAATGGTTGTTTCTTTTGTGGTGCTGTACGGTAAAGAGATCAATGTGTCCAATCCCGGTTACTTCTTCATTTTTATGGCGATTGGGGTTGGAACGGCTCGTCTTATATCCGGCCGTCTGGTCGATCATGGAAAGATACACATGGTTTCGATCAGTGCACTGGTCTTTCTGACGCTCTCGTTCGCAGTCTTTGCCTTGTTCCATAATGAAATAGTCTTTTTTGCCTCGGCATTGGCAATCGGTATCGGTTTTGGTATTTGTGTCCCGGCTATCCAGTGTCTATTTGTAAATGTTGCTCCGCATCACATGCGTGGAACGGCAACTTCTACTTATCTGACTTCTTTTGACTTCGGTGTTGGGATCGGAATGCTTGCCGCCGGCTTTATCGCTTCGTTCGCTAATCTGGCAACCGCTTATCTGGTCGGATCGGGTTGCTGCCTGGTGTCTCTTGGTGTTTATCTGCGTTGGGTGAGACCGTCGTATGAGAAGCACAAACTTACAGAGTGAAATCTTATGGAGGTAGATCGCAAAGATTTAGTTGAGCACTACGGTACAATGGTTGCTACCATTGCACACCGAATGATCCAGAATAGGGATATTGCTAAGGAGGCGGCTCAGGAAGTCTGGTATGAAGTCTTTAAAAGTCTGTCTTCTTTTAATGGAGATTCTGAATTGTCTACCTGGATTTATACGGTTGCGAAACGGACTATTTCACGGTATGCCCAAAATGAAAAAGTGGCGACATTGGTGAATCTGGAACAATTCAGGGCCTTGCAGGAAATCGAATATTCCGGTTCTGATGAAGAACGGAAGGAATGGGTAAAAGAGAGATGCGACTGGTGTTTGACGGCATTGAATCATTGCCTGAATAATGATGCCCGGCTGATCTTTATTTTTAAAGAGAATGTAGGGCTTTCTCATAAAGAGATCGGGGAGATCATGGAAATGTCGGTAGAGAATGTCCGTAAGATATATTCCCGTTCCATTGATAAGATCAGCCATTTTCTGACCGATACCTGTCCGCTCTATAATCCTGCGGGAACCTGTAAATGCAGGATTTGTAAACAGGTCTTTTTCATTGACCTGGATAAAGAATATACCACAGTTGCCAAAATGATACGGCTGGCCGACCTGTATCAGAAGTTTGAGAAAGATTTGCCCCGGAAAAATTATTGGGAAAAATTTCTGGACTGAGTTGTCACAATCTCTACACTGTTACTCACTAATTATAATGTATAACTTAAAAAGTAACATTATGATGAGTAAAATTGAATTTTTGAGAGAGCAAATCATTGAAGCACGGAATTTTGTGAACCGTCTGATTTCAGAAATGCCGGAAGAGCTATGGTACACGATTCCGGAAGGTACGGATTCAAACTTTGCCTGGCAGGTCGGACACCTGTTGGTTTCACAGAATTTTCATGCTATTACAACGATAACCGGAGTAGATGGAAGCAATTAAAAGGGCTCTAGGCTATCCTATCATCTGGATGAAATAATAAAACCTGTTCGTGAACAATGTTATAAAACATATTGTTATATACATGAAAACAATAATATAAAAAGATTGAAAGGAGGCAGCGGCCTCCGGGTTTAGGTTTATTAATTTAATGTTTAGGTATTATGAGACGTTTAGGTATGGCTGTAGCAGCCATTTTATTATGTGCAACAGTAGGTTTTGCACGCGAGAACCGAAACAATGTGAGTAAAGAACCGTTTGCTATTAACTTTGAGAAGCTGAGTTATTATTTACAATTAACTCCCTCACAAACGAGTGAAGTGGCAAACATAAATGAATATTTCCTTGATATGCAACGTGAAAGCCTTCGTTCAAGCGAAAGCAAACAGCAGAAGAAAATGCATCAGGCTGTATATGGAAATCTGAAATTGATGAAAAAGGTTCTAACCCCGGAACAGTATCGCAAATATGTGACATTGTTGAATGTAACGAACAATAATAACCGTGCTTTGAGCCTTTAATAACGAAAGGATCCGGGGGATCCCCGTAAACGGTTATTGTATTAGATAAATGGAGACTACGCAAATTGTTAGCGTAGTCTCCTTTTGGTAGAATGAGGTTATTTCTTCATTACCCATTCCCAAAAAGGAAGTGCTTCCTGTTTCAGGTTTACGTCATTTAATTCATAACATACTTGAAAGCCGTAAGCAGCACCGTCTTTGTAAGCTATAAAATCACATTCAGTCTTGCTGTTGTCGAATGAGATATTTATAAATCCTTGTTTTTAAGTTCGAACATTTTTACAGGTTATCTATTGCGAAGATAGATATAAATTCTCGATATGTTGAAGTATACTTATTTGATGATGTTTATTGCTATATCAATCAAATCGTGTTCCAGGATGTAATGTCGCAGGAGAATACCAGATTATGTCGTACTGTGTTTTCAGAATATCTTCTTTATATTTCCACTTAGAATAACACCCTCCAGATCCAAGCATACATAAACTCTTTCCTTGGGATATTCTTTGGGATTGTAATTTAGATGCTTTAGAATCTGCTTTGGCTACCAATAAACTACCAAAGAGACTACATTCTATTAGATTCATATAGCGATAGTCTTTTTTGATTCCACCGATACAGAATATTTTTGAACAAGTGGGGCAGTAGGCATATATTTTTGAATATCTATACTTCCTGCCTATTCTTTTTGATACAGGGACAATTACAATCTGTTCAGTCCGAAAGAATGTAAGTTGGTTATATTGGCTTGTATTTATAGACTTTTCTAAATCATCTTTCAGGTGTTCAGTATGAGAACAACAGTCGGTTTCAATAGCAGACTTATTTGAATTTATTTCATACCATTGAGAAAGAATAAAATCCCAATTACATTTTCTCACTTTTCTACATGGGCTGAAAAATATATTTATAGCTATTTTTGTACCAAATAACCACCATCTTTTCTTTTGAACATCCAGAAAAGATGAAGCCGGTAGTTCTGTGGAATAAGAGGAGCGTATGTACTTGGCTGATTTATCTACTAAAGAATTATCAGTCTGTATTAAATTTTCCATGTAATGGGCTAAGTCATCCATGTTGTTTCTTTTATATTGGATATAAATTTAGTTTATCTTTGCCAATTAATTCTGATCCTTGTTGTTTTTGTTACTAAACATTTCTTTTGCTACTAGAAATATTAAGATATTGACAATAGCTCCAATGATAACATTTTCTATTGGTACCGGCTCTGTTTCCCAGTAATTGGCATCTCTGAATAAAAGCATTAATTCTATCATGTTCGATTCTTTTTAGTTGTTTTAGGTATGAGTGTATTACTTTGTGTTTATTTTATTTGTATAAATTCGCCATATTTTAGAGCTTTAACATTCTTGATAGGCTCTATTTTTTATTTTTAATTACCAATATATGAATAAAATAACAAATAAGGGTGTAAACTACAAATTCTGACAGATCGTATCCATTCAATGGATATATAGCTCTAATATATTCGTCTCCGAATGTAGTATATGAGCCAGCGTCTGCATGACCTAAAAATATCATTTTATTACTTATATCAACAATTCCCTTATTGAAAGGCCATATTGTTTCAATAGAGTAAGGAGATATGCAATAATATTTATTGAGATTTAATTCATCAGAAACAGATAAAAGTAAAAGAATATAATTGATTAAAAAACATATAATAAAAAAACGAGCTTTATTATAATGGGAATATGCTATAATTAAAGTAGGAATAATTGATATTAATAAAAAATAAAATATTAAACTATTGTAAATACTTTTCCACTCATATATAGCTTCGTATCTTGATGCCGTTCCACAAAAAATATCAACTTTAAAATATTCATTACCATAATTTTGATGACCTATAAAAGTTGTGTCTACTGTAAAAGTTAATGTATAATATTTTTGATCACGAGATAGTTCTTCTATTAAGTCTTCATTATATTCTTTAGCATCTTTTTGATCAAATTCTTTCTTGTAATATTCCCAGGCAGATTGATATATCTCATGAGGAGAATAGTCTTCTTTTTTTACTATCTTTTCTTTATACCCACTTCCTTCCAGATGAGGAATTCCATATTGGTCATGTTTGATTTCTCCAATATCATAATAGCGTTCTGTCTCAAATTGACTTTTTAGATATGTGATTTTCCCTACATCGTAAATTTTCCTAATTATTTGATATGGTTCAAATCCTGAAAACTCATAAACATACATCCAAAAACCATTGCCTTTATATTCTCCAATCCCAGCAGTGAAATATCTTTGTATTTGATCTACCCCTGCGTAAAAATTTTTTTTGTTTTTGCACATAGTGTAGAGGGTTCTAGTTTGTTCAAAATTTTCTTTTATACGATTTGATAATCTTTCTTTTTCAAAAGAAACTTTCCAGCAAACAAATATAATACAAAATACAAAAATTAAAATTAATGATAATAAGTACTTGCCTAAAGTTATTTGTTTTATCATAACTATTAAAAATAAGATCCACTCTATCCCCTATGAGTGATATTATAAAAAGGAGCGTGGGAACCATCGTCTATTATTGCATTGAGGCTCTGGACTGCCCATCGGTCAATAATAGAACAATGATCCCACGCTTTATGTAAGTATATAGTCTACCTATAAACAGATAGATATATAACAACATAAGCGTAGGAACATTTTGTCTATTATCTTGACCGATCGAAATTGTCCAGATTCCAATGCAAGATAATATCGAAACGCTTCTACGTTATTTTCAATACGTTGCAAATGTATTATTTATAAGTTAGAAAACAAAGGATGTTATGGTTGTTTTTATGAAAATTCATTGATGTATAAATTTTGTGCAAAAAAGAAGTAATCATATTCTTCCGGAAATATCATTATATTTTTACATGGATATAACGATATTTTACGGAGAACATGGTTACTATCATCACCTTAGTATGAAACTAAAGCAAGGGAGAGGACAAAGAGACAAAAGGACATTTAGTGTTTTCTCTTTCCTCTCTTTTCTTTACTTTAAGCATTCTCTGTACATTCTAAGCATTCCTTTTTAGTATAATGTTCTCCTCTCTTTTTGACTAAATCCTTGTTTTTCCAAAACTTGAGGGTTCTTTGAGCTGTTTTTGCTGATACTCCAAGCTCATCTTCAAAAATTCTTTTAGCATCTCCAAATGTGAAATCACAAGGTAATTTTTTATATGCTGCAGCATACTTTATTTCATTGCTACTTTCACTTTGGGGTAATTCGGGTAGAATATTAAACATTCTAATTTTTTCTTCTATCCAAAAATCATTCCAACTGATTACTAACTTCATAGTTTCGCTAGAGATGTAATATATTCCTTCCGGAGCGTTGTCCTTATATAATTTACATCCTTCCAGAATCATAGCTATACGTATAGTTATATCGCGCAGGCGTCTTATAAAACCATTTAATGCATTACTGGCGAATTGTGCGAAACGGGATGGTGCTGCTCCGAAGTATTCATTTATCATTTTATTGGCAGCAGGAGTAAGTTTAAAAACAAACTTTTTATCACTGAAATAATTACCGAACGATTCTATCTGCTCAAACACAGTTTTTTCAAAGGCTTCAAAATTGTAAAGATCAAGGTCTTCATCTTCTGGTAAGCCAATATATGGGGTCTCCGGTAGAAATATATCCAGGTAACGGGCAACTAAGCCATCCTCTTTGTTGTTAAAGAATCGGGCTTGCTGTGAGGGAGTCCCAGCGCTGAGAGTAGCCACTTTAGGAGCCTCTACTTTGTGATCTCCATTTTGGTGTGTATGGGAGGAAACTTCTTCTCCTTTAAATGCAGATCTAAAAGTAGATGAAATGGGATTGTCTTTCTGTAGCATAGTAGCATCCAGTTCGGAAGTATATATCAGTGTAGAATAAGCAGCATTAGCTTCCAGTTGTTTGATCAATTTACTCTTAGATATATTGTGAGTAAGAGCCAGTCGTATTGGTTCAATCTTTGTAGGTTCCTCTCCACAGTTACAATCTGTATCACTACTCTTTTTGATACAGTTTTCCCATAATCGGATCTTTTTATCTTGTTCTTTTGCTTCTGCAGCAGATTTTAATTCAATCTTTTTGCTATAAGCTTTGGCTAGCTTATAAGCGGCGTCTATACAGCTTTTACCAGAAGAAGCCTCACCAACAACATTAATATATAGTAGTGTTTTTATTATTTCTTTTCTCTTAGGCATGCATCTTATATCTTTTTCCATGAAGCCTAAGATGGTAATTAAAGAGATTAATGCCGTAAATTTAATTTCTTCACTGCTTTCCGGATCAATGCAATAGTCTAGTAATAAACGAGGTATATAGTCGTATGCGGGTGAAATAGATGGAAAATGCATCTTCAAAAAGTCCTCATCATCAAGAGGTTCTTCCTCTGTTACTTTTGAAGTGTCTTTATGTCCTTTTGTCCCTTTGACCTTATTAGGCTGTTGAGACTCCCGGTTTGTACCGTGATCGGATGAATATCTATGGTAGACATCCCGGATGGTACTTTCGATTTCTTCGACATCGAAACCCGATTGTACATATCTTGAAGTGCACTCTGATACAGCGTCATCTAAATCGAAGCCGGCTTTGTTTAGTGTACTTGCTAATGATACTATTGTAGAGTGTCGATTTCCGTCACTCCAGCTTAAATTTGTTTTTGCTGCATCTAAATAGGCAGCTAATTTTTCTTTTTCTGTCATTTCTTGAAATTTTAAGTCATTAATATCAATCTTTTCCAGCAACACGGCAGTGTTTATGTCTAACGGAGTTGCTTCCGGGTTATAGTATGCCTGCTCGTCGTGGTTCAAAAGCATGCCTCGGCTGATGGTACCTACAGCTTTATCTGCCTCTATGTTTAAATCGCATTCGACAAGGCGTGTTGTGGCATTAAATACGTTTTTTAGATTTTCATCGTTTACACCTCCTTCTACCTCCACACAGTTTAGGATATGGATTCCTTCTCCCCTGATGCTTCTACAGGCGAATACAACAAACGGAAGTTTTTTGATTTTTGGCATAAGCTCATTTATCTGTTCTTCGGATATATGGTCTATATCTGTCAGAATAAGATTGTTGAAGGTATGCGGGTCTAAATCTTTACGACGTCCTTTGTCAAAGTAAGCATAAACAGTGATCATTTTTGCCCCTCCTTTTTTTATGTCGGTATCTTTTTTCCGCTTCTTAGCCTCCTCCCGGGCAGCAGCGATCTCTTTCGGATCGCTGTCATTCCTGTTTTCTAAATCCTTCAGTCTGGCTTCAGCCAATTTTTGTTTGGCATAACACTCCCGAACCTCTTTAGTTGCTTTTTTGAGTTCTGGGGATATTCTCGTTTTCTCATGCAACTTAAGTATAGGTATTTCCCATTCCCTTTCCAGGCCATATATACCGTCAAAGACTGAGAATACAATATCATCAAATGTTTTAAATTTTTCTTTAGTGCTCATAATGTTTTAAATTTTTCATTATAAATATCGCATTCATCCGGTTCTCCTACATGATTAATAATGCAGTCGAACTGTTTGGGTGTAAGTACCTTTTGATAAGGTTTCCACCCCAGAAGCTCCAACTTGCGCCGGAGAGGTTCAATACGTAGCCACTTTGCAAATTTTTGCTGGGCTGTCTTTGGCTTATCGCCAGGGAAGTAGGCTAATGCCAGTTCCCTTAAATTTTTAATGTTCATAATTTTAAAATTTATTATACTGCAATGTTAGTGATAATTTTATAGAGTGGCTTTGTTATTAAACTTCATGGTAAAACTACTCATAGATCAAGTCATCTCTTTTCAACTTTTCTAAATTCTTAGTGTGTTTTTGGGACTTATTCAATATTTTCGTAACTTTAGCACCTTTTATTTTTTTAACAAAAAAATCTTCCTGTTTGATTGAGAACATCCACATAGTTCCATCCCATGTTATACCTATTGCGTACCTTTATAGTGTAATCAGAAAGAGAAAGGGCCCTGTTCTGGTTATGTAGTGTTAATTAAAAGTTTTTTTAGGTTATGGCATTAAAGTATAGGTTAGTCCAACGGAGGGACATGGGAAAAGATGCGGCAGAGGGTGATAAGAAGTATTATGGCAGTGTATCGGCGACTGGTACGCTGGAATTTGATCAGATTTGTTCAAGCATTTCAGCTTATAGTACGGCTTCTCCCGGGGATGTGAAGCTGGTGTTAGACGGATTGGTGTTTGTGGCTTCCGAAGCCTTGCTGCGTGGGGAAGTTGTTCAGTTTGGTGAGTTAGGTAATTTCCAGTTGAAAATTGGTAGTAGAGGGGTACAGGATGTAAAGGATTATGATGCGTCGATGTTTAAGAGTCCGCATATAGTGTTCCGTCCGAGCTTACGGATGAAGAGGGAAATATCAAAAGTCAGCGTAGAAAAATGGCCGGTAGTGACAGTTCCCGGCTCTGGTTCCGGCTCAGGTTCGGAAGATGACCGTCCGGTTATCGAGTAGAAAGTGAGTTTTAGTAGAAAATGAATTTGAAGAGATTGCGCCATTTGTTGGTGCAGTCTCTTCTTTTTTTATATATCTTTGCGACACTTAAAAAAACAAATAATGAAATAACGTTTAATCTTTGTTATGAAACAACTGAGTCTTCCTTCTAATGCTACTTTGAAAAGTGCTGTTGTCGACTACTCTTTTATTGTGGTCGGGGCTTTTCTTCAGGCACTGAGTTATGTGCTGTTCCTTGCTCCCTTTAAGATTGTTCCGGGAGGGTGTTACGGTATTTCCATTGTGATACATTATGTAACGAAAGGGGTTTTCTCTATTTTTCCGGATGGTTTGCCGATGGGTGCTACCGCCTTGTGCTTTAATATCCCGTTGATGATCCTGGCAATGAAAAAGATCGGTCTGTCGTCCGGTCCTAAAACGATTGTGACATTCCTTCTGATCTCCATCTTTACGGATACCCTGTCGTATTTCTGTGGAAATGAACCGTTGGTGGAAAATGATACGTTTATAGCCTGTTTCTACGGAGGTGCTATCTTGGGAATTGGTGTAGCATGTATTTTTAAAGCACAAAGTACAAGTGCCGGAACGGATGTGCTGGCTCGTGTAATTGCTAATAACTCCAATTTGAAAGTAAGCAATATGATCATTCTGCTGGATTCGGCTGTCGTTCTGTTGGGTTTGATCGTTTTCAAGGATTGGGCTGTTCCTTTGTATTCCTGGTTCACCATTTTTGTGTATGGAAAGGTGGTTGAAATGTTCCAGACGGAGAACCCGAACCGTGCCGTATTTATCGTATCGAAAAAGACACAAGAGATAAAGGATCTTATTGTCGGTAAGATGGGTATGCGTGGCACTTTCCTGCATGGACGGGGTATGTATGAAGGAAAAGAGAAAGAGATTATCTTTACGATTGCCGAACGTAAAGACATGCCGCGCCTGAAAGACGAGATCAAAGAGATCGATCCGAATGCCTTTATTTCTACGATGCACGCTAGTAAAGATTCGCCTCGTCCCGGGATATAATCCTGTGATTATATTTGCATGGTATCACAACTTACGTTACTTTTGTAGCATTTTACAATTGAACAGAAAGATATATTTACAAATTATTAGTACATAATGCCTAATATCTCACAACGGGGAGTAGACATGCCGGCTTCTCCCATCAGAAAACTCGTTCCGCTAGCCAACAAGGCTAAAGCAAAGGGTACTAAGGTGTACCATCTGAATATCGGTCAACCGGATTTACCTACTCCTGAGGTCGCGATGGAGGCCATGCGCCGTATCGATCGTAAGGTTCTGGAGTATTCTCCCAGTGAGGGAATACGTAGTTTCCGTGAGAAATTGGTGAAGTATTATGCGAAGTTCAATATCCATGTAGATGTTGAGGATATTATTATCACTACCGGTGGTTCGGAAGCCGTATTCTTTTCTTTTATGGCTTGCCTGGATCCGGGGGATGAGATCATAGTTCCTGAACCGGCTTATGCCAATTATATGGCATTTGCCATTTCCAGCGGAGCGGTTATTAAGACGGTACCTTCTTCTATCGATGAGGGGTTTGCCCTTCCTTCAGTGGAGCGGTTTGAGGAACTGATCACACCGCGTACGAAAGCGATCCTGATCTGTAACCCGAATAACCCGACCGGTTATCTCTACACACAGAAGGAAATGGATCAGATTCGTGATATCGTAAAGAAATACGATCTGTTCCTGTTCTCGGATGAGGTGTATCGTGAGTTCTGTTATACAGGTGCTCCTTATATCTCGGCTTTCCATTTGAAAGGGATAGAGAATAATGTGGTGCTGGTCGATTCTGTTTCGAAACGTTACAGCGAGTGCGGTATCCGTATCGGTGCGCTGATCACGAAGAACCAGATGGTGAAGGAAAATGTTATGAAATGGTGTCAGGCGCGTTTGAGCCCTCCTCTGGTCGGACAGATCATTGCCGAGGCTTCACTGGATACGCCTGAAGACTATATGCTGGATGTTTACAACGAATATGTGGAACGTCGTAAATTTCTGATCGACGGATTGAACCGTATTCCGGGCTGTTATTCTCCGATTCCGATGGGTGCATTCTATACCGTAGCCAAACTGCCGGTCGATGATGCCGACAAGTTCTGTGCCTGGTGTCTGGACGAATTTGAATATGAAGGACAGACAGTTATGATGGCTCCGGCTTCCGGTTTTTATACGACGCCCGGACTGGGAAAGAACGAGGTGCGTATTGCTTACGTCCTGAAAAAGGAAGACCTGGCTAATGCACTGGTTGTTTTGGCAAAGGCACTGGAGGCATATCCGGGAAGAGTTTTATAAAAAGGGATAGATGAATTGAACTTAGAACTATTTATAGCACGAAGAATTCATTTCAGCAAGGAGGGTGATCGTCAGGTCACACCTCCTGCTGTGCGTATTGCCATGATCGGTATTGCGCTCGGTTTGGCGGTGATGATCCTTTCTGTGGCTATTGTCATTGGTTTTAAGAAGGAAGTTCGCAATAAAGTGATCGGTTTCGGATCCCATATCCAGATCACAAACTTTGACAATAACAGTTCTTTCGAGTCGACTCCGATAGCGGTAAGCGACTCTTTGCTCGAGGCACTTCATGCGTTTCCCGGAGTTCATCATGTAGAAGCTTATGCTACGAAGATGGGCATAATGAAGACCGATAGTGATTTTCAGGGGGTTGTCCTGAAAGGTATCGATACGGATTATGACTGGTCGTTTTTCCGTAATAACCTGAAAGAAGGGGAGATACTTTCGATTAATCCGGATAAGAATTCTACCGATATTATTATTTCCAGATACTTGTCTGATCTACTTGGGCTCAAAATGGGGGACTCTGTCCTGACTTATTTTGTGCAGGAAGATGTCCGTGCCCGTAAATTCACCGTTACGGGAATTTATGAAACCGGCTTTCTGGATTATGACAAGCTGTTTGTCCTGGCTGATATCAAGCAGGTTCGCCGATTGAACGGTTGGGAAAAAGATCAGGTCAGCGGTTTGGAATTGCTGGTCGATAATTATGATGATCTGGATCAGGTGGCTGAAGACCTGTATTTCGATCTGGTAGAAAAGCAGGATCGTAACGGGAATACTTATTTTGTCCGTTCGATAAAAGAGATGAATCCCATGATCTTTAACTGGCTGGATGTGCTGGATGTGAATGTGGTGGTGATACTTGTCCTGATCTTTGCTGTCGCCGGATTTACCATGATCTCCGGTTTGCTGATCATTATATTGGAGCGGACTAATATGATCGGAATCTTAAAGGCTTTGGGGGAAAACAATACCAGTATCCGTAAAATCTTTCTTTATATCTCCTTTTTCCTTATCGGCAAAGGGATGCTTTGGGGGAATGTGATCGGTATTGCTATCTGCTTGATACAGTCTCATTTCCATCTTATAACCCTCGATCCCTCTACTTATTACCTGGATGCAGTACCCATCGATCTGAATATCCTGTCGTTGGTTCTGCTGAATATCGGCACATTATGCGCTTCCATGCTGATGATGCTCGGCCCATCTTACCTGATCACAAAGATCGATCCGGCTAAGAGTATCCGTTTTGAATAATCCTTATTTGTTTCCCAACCGGAATGTGTAGTCGTTTTTCCCACGGAATGCGCGGTAAATTCTTACATACAAATTGAATAAAGGTAGAATAAGTTCGAGGAAAAACAGCCAGCCTGTTACCGGTTTTTGTTGTAGCAAAAGAGCCGATTTATGAAGAACAGTCGCTTTTACGGCAAATCTGGAAATATATAATAAGCCAGCCAGTACGGATAGCAACCAATTGCCGAAAATACCTGTGACGATAGCAGCAATGACAGCCAGGAAAAAGAGGAAGTAACTAAAACTTTCCATCCTGTAGAAAGTCAGCGTCCCTCCTTTGTAATGCCGGTGGGTGGCGGCGCGTGACACTTTCATCTCTTTCCACATACTGAAGCGTTCTATTTTAGCCATTTCCGTAATACTTTCGGCAGAATATTCCACCCGTGTATTTTTACTGTTTGCCGATTCGTTGATGAACAGGTCATCGTCTCCGGCATGAAGGCTCAGCGATTTATAATATCCTTTATGAGCGAAGAATAAGTCTTTTTTGTAGGAAAGATTACGCCCGTTGCCTACATAAGGGTGGCGGGTGAGGGCAGCCGATATATATTGCAGGCCACTCATCAGGTTATCATAAGCAACCAGTTTATGGAAGAACCCTTTATGATTGCCATAGGCACAGAAGCCCAGTACGATGCTGGTTTCTTTATTGTAATTGCGTGCCATCGTGGAGATCCAGTTTTTACTGATCGGTTCGCAGTTGGCTTCCGTGAAAAGAAGAATGTCATGATGAGCCGCCTTGATACCGACAGTCAGGGCCAGCTTCTTCCGGCTCAGGTATTTTACATCTTCCGGAATATAGGTGTGATACAGGTGCTGGTTATCATTCTTCAGCTTTTTCAATACTTCGTCGCTTTCATCCGTAGAACCGTCGTTCACGACGATCACTTCATACTCGGGATACTCCTGGGCTAATAAAGACGGGAGATGTTTTCTTAAGTTTTCGGATTCATTTTTTGCATAGACGATAACGGAAACAGCTGGTTGGGCCTCTTTTTTATCCGTATCGTTTCTTTTGGATTCTTTCAGCGGACGACTGTAAGTCACGAGGTAATACAAAAGTTGAATGATAAATAAACCTGCGATCGTGCCTGCAAGTATCAGTTCTATATTATTGAATATAAGTAAGTCTCTCATTATTGAAGCAGTGTATTTAAAAAAACGTACAAATGTACATGTTTCCTGCTTAATTACCATATTATCCCAGTAAATGTGCAATTATTGTAAAAGCCCACCGGGAAGAAGGGCGTACTTTTGCCGCGGTAATTTTAACTGGAATAATTTTATGAACAGAAAAATGGGAGTAGTGGTTTTGGTGCTTTCTGTATTAGCAGCATTGGAACCTTTGAGTATAGACCTTTATTTGCCGGCCTTTTCGGATATAGCTGAAAGTATGCAGGTGTCTATGGGTGAAGTACAGATATCTCTGTCTATCTTTTTGGCAGGTTTTGCCATCGGGCAATTGTTTTGGGGATCGCTTTCCGATTATTACGGAAGAAAGAACCCGATCTTATGGGCTACTGCTTTATTTACAGTGAGTTCGTTTGCTTCTATTTATGCAACATCGATCGAGCAATTATGGGTGATCCGTTTTTTACAGGCGTTCGGGGGTTGTGCCGGTGTAGTGGTGGGACGTGCTGCCGTTAATGATTTCTTTGTGAATAAACAGCGTACAAAAGTCTTTTCTTTGTTGGCAATCATTTCAGGACTTGCTCCGATCATAGCTCCGACAATGGGTAATCTGCTGTTGAAACAATGGCATTGGCATGGTATTTTCAATGCGATGGGAATATTGGGAGTGTGCACGGTCTTATTGGTTTGGGCTTTTCTGCCTAAGAGTCAACCGGTACAGGTTAAAGGGGGAGAGAAGAACAGGATGCCTTCGGTTATGGAAATGGCAAAAGGGTATATCCGGGTGACGAAGAACTGGCCTTACATGGTTTATACCATTATCGGAAGTATGGCATACGGCGGTCTGATGATCTATGTTTCCAATGCTCCTTTCCTGATCATGGAAAAAGGTGGATTCTCCGGGAATATATTCAGTATGATCTTTGCAATAAACGCGCTTGCATTATTGTTTGGTAGTTATATTGTGGACATTCTTCAGAAGTATATGACATTGAAGAAGCTGGTACGGTTAACTATTGCCTCTCAGCTGCTGATCAATGTCTTATTACTGACAAGTGCTTTTTATTCGACCTCAGTTATCCCGATGCTCGTGCTGATTTTCCTGAACCTGATTCCGATCGGTGTTTTATTGCCGGCAACGACATCTTTGGGTTTGTCTTACTTTAAAGAAGATAGTGGAGCTGCTTCCGCTTTTATGGGATTCTTGCAATTATTGTTTACCGGGATCTTGTCGGCGATAATCAGTTTCCTGCAAAACAATTCCGTAGTGCCGATGATGAGCGGGCTGTTTGTCTGCGCTCTGGTTCCGTTCGTTCTTCTGTTTGTGGAGAAGAGACGGCGTTTGAGCATGATAAAAGTCCGGTCATAACAAGTCATTTTTGAGCGATAACCTGAATTGTTCGGGAGTGGAACCGCTTTGTTCTTTAAAGAAACGGGTGAAATAGGAGGCATCGCTGAAACCGAGTAGGAAAGCGATCTCTTTAAAGCTCTGGCTGCCGTAGCTGATCATTCGTTTGGCTTCCAGTAATAGCCGTTGGTCAATCAGTTGTTTAACTGTGTGGCCGACGGCATTTTTTGTCAGATCGTTCAGTCGCTTTTTACTGAGCATGATCCGGCCGGCATAAAACTCTGTTGAACGTTCATGGATAAAGTGTTCGTCGATCAGCGAAAGGACTTTGTTTACACGCATATCCTGTTCGTTCGGACGATCCGTACAAAGTAACATCAGGTGTGTGATGAAAGCGTGCATGTAGGAATTCAGCAAGCTTTTCCGGTGCAGGTTCTCATGTTCGTTGTAGATCAGATTGGCCAGTTGGCGGATGGCAGGCGCTTCTTTTTCCGGAAGGGAAAGCTGATCCGGAAATGTATAGTCGGCGTAGTTTTCGATATGCAGGCTGAGTCTTTCAAAATACTCGGGACTGATTGCAAATAGAAATCCCTTTTGTCCTCTCAGTTTCATTGTATGCACTTGTCCCTTCCGAAGCAGATAGATCTGGTTGGGGCATAGTGGATATTCTATGAAATCGATACTTTGGCTGTCGCCGGGTTCGACATCAGTGAAGAATAACAGTTCGTAGAAATTGTGGCAATGTGATCCGCTAAAGTTCAACATGTCGCAGTTTTCGATTGGTTCGACCACATAGAAATCGCTTTCTTCGAGGCTATGTACGGGGATATTATCTAAATACATTTTATCAGATTTTACCACAAAGATAGTTCTAAATTCCTTACTTTTGTCTGGCAAATCCCGGTAAAAATATGGATGAAAGTGTTCTCGAAAAACTGAAAATATTAGCAGAATCGGCTAAATATGATGTATCCTGCGCTTCAAGCGGTACTTCCCGTTCCAAGAAAAACGGAATGATCGGGAGTGCGGCCGGGTGGGGGATTTGCCACAGTTTTGCGGAAGACGGACGATGTATCTCTTTGCTGAAGATCATGCTGACCAACTCCTGCATGTACGATTGTGCTTATTGCATCAACCGGCGGAGCAACGATTTGCCGCGGGCTACACTTTCTGTTACGGAGCTGGTCAATCTCACGATCGAGTTCTACCGCCGCAATTATATCGAGGGACTATTCCTTAGCTCGGGCGTTGTCCGTAGTCCGGATTATACGATGGAACGTCTGGTACGCGTCATCAAAGACCTGCGCCTGGTGCATCGTTTCAATGGGTATATTCATATGAAAAGTATTCCGGGAGCCAGTCAGGAACTGGTGAACGAAGCCGGGCTGTATGCCGACAGGTTGAGTGTGAATATAGAGATCCCGAACGAACAAAGTTTGCAGGTGCTTGCTCCCGAAAAAGATTTCAAAAGCGTTTTCACTCCGATGCGTTATATCCAGCAGGGGGTTCTGCAAAGTGCGGAAGAGCGTAAGCGGTTCCGTCATGCTCCGCGTTTTGCCCCGGCCGGACAAAGTACGCAGATGATCGTAGGCGCAACGGCCGACACGGATAAAGACATCCTTCGTCTCTCGTCGGCCCTTTATCAGCGGCCAACCATGAAGCGGGTCTATTATTCCGGCTTTATCCCGGTGAATGATTACGATACACGTCTCCCGATGTTGAAGCAGCCGCCGTTGGTGCGCGAAAACCGTTTGTATCAGGCCGACTGGTTGCTGCGTTTCTATCAGTTTCGGGTGGATGAGATCGTGAATGATGCTTATCCGGATCTGGATCTGGAGATCGATCCGAAACTGTCCTGGGCATTGCGTAACCCGCAGGCATTCCCGGTGGATATCAATAAGGCCGATTTTGAAATGCTTCTCCGGGTACCCGGGATAGGAGTGAAGTCGGCCAAGCTGATTGTCGTATCCCGCCGTTACGGTCGTCTGGGTGCCGACCAATTGAAAAAGATCGGAATAGTAATGAAGAAAGCCCAGTATTTCATCACCTGCAATGAACTGCCGATGCGGACAGTGAACGAACTGAGCCCTGAGAATGTCCGCCATATTCTATTGCAAAAAGGAAAGAAGAAAACAGACGACCGGCAATTAACCTTGCAATTCCCCGAATAACAACATGACAGTTTTCATCTACGATAAAACATTTGAAGGATTGCTTACGGCTGTCTTTGATGCCTATGTCCGCAAATCATTCCCGGATGCGCTGGCGATGGAGGGGGAGCCGTTGCCTTTATTCTGCGAGGAGACGGTAACGATTTATTCGGACAGTGAAAAAGCAGACAGGGTCTGGAAAGGTCTTCAGAAGAAATTATCGCCCACCTCGCTTTCGATGCTGACAGTTACCTGGCTGTCGGAGTTGCCCGAAGTCGATATACTCCTGTTTCGCTATATCCGTAAGGCCATCGATCATCCTCGTTCTATTGAATTGAATTTCGGGGATCCCGATGTGATGGAGTTGGCTAAGATCTGGAAGAAGGTAAGCAACGAACGGCTTCGCAACTTGCAGTTCTTCCGTTTCCAGAAAGCGGCCGACGGGACATTCTTTGCAGCCGTAGAACCTCTGTATAATGTATTGCCCCTGATTATTCCCCATCTGAAAGATCGTTTTGGCGATCAGAAATGGCTGGTGTATGATCTGAAACGTGAGTACGGTTTTTATTATGATCTGACGGAAGCTGTCGAAGTGCGTTTCGAACATAAAGAAGCTCATCTGCTTTCCGGTTTTCTGAGTGAAAGCATCATGGATAAAGATGAAAAGCTTTTTCAGAAAATGTGGAAGGCTTATTTTAAATCGATCGCCATCAAGGAACGATTGAACCCGAAGCTGCATCGCCAGAATATGCCTGTTCGTTTCTGGAAATATTTGACGGAAAAACAGTGAGAAAGCTCCAAAAAGTTTCAGGGAAGGATTCTCACTGTGAGAAAGTCTCAAAAAATCTCTGGGAAAGATTCTCACCGTGAGAAAGCTCCAAAAGGAAAAAAGAAAGGATTCTCACCGTGAGAAAGTGCCGAAAAGTGTCAGGGAAAGATTCTCACTGTGAGAAAGTGCCCAAAAGATGAATTTGGAAGTTTCTCACGGTGAGAAGGTTTCCAGAGACAAAAAAGAAGCTTTCTCACTGTGAGAAAGCCTCCATGTTTAATTTTTTCTTACTTCTGCCAGATTTCCCAGGCAGCGAAAGCCTGAAGAAGCAACATTTCGAGTCCGTTCTTGACGACGGCTCCTTTTTCTTTCCCCTTTTTCATGAAAAGAGTTTCATCCGGATTATACAACAAATCGTATAACAGATGATCGGGCGTGAGCAGGTCGTAAGGAATATCCGGACAGTTATTGATATTCGGGAACATTCCCAGCGGGGTCGTATTGACGATCACCGTGTATTGTTCCATTGTCTTCGGAGTGATTTCATCGTATGTGATGCAGAACTCTTTCGGCTTGCGTGAAACCAGTGTCGCACCGACTCCCAGTTGCTTTAGTCCCTGGAACACCGCTTTTGAAGCTCCTCCGGTACCGAGAATTAACGCTTTCCGATGAGTCTCGTTCAATAACGGTTCGATCGATTGTTTAAATCCGATGATATCGGAATTGTATCCCTTCAATTTTTTACCGAAAAGGCCTTTCGTGAACTTGATCACATTTACCGCACCGATCAGGCGGGCATCTTCGTCGAGTTCATCCAGATAAGGTATAACTTGCTCCTTGTAAGGGATCGTTACATTCAAACCGTTCAAATCCGGATTCTCTTTCAGTACATTTTTGATGTCTTTGATATTCGGGATTTCAAAATTCACATATTGTGCATCGATCTTTTCCGCCTCAAACTTCTGGTTGAAATAAGTTTTGGAAAACGAGTGCCCGAGTGGATATCCCAATAAACCATATTTCTGCATAACCTTTTCTAGTATTTGTTTATTCTTTAGTTCCTGTGTATAACGAGCAAATTCCAAAGGTGAAGGTACGAACCCGTGCCTCGGAAAATCCCAGGCGGGTGAGTAGTCCGGTCATAACCTTTCCTTGCGGAACCACCTTGATAGAAGCCGGCAGGTAACTGTAAGCTGTTTTTTCTTTCGATAGCAGCCGGCCGATAAATGGAATAACTGTCTTTGAATAGATGGAGTAGAGTTGTTTCATCGGGAAACGTTCCGGTGTGGAGAACTCCAGGATCATTACATGTCCGCCGGGTTTCAGCACCCTGTACATCTCGGCGATACCCTGTTCTATATTTTCAAAATTACGTACTCCGAATGCAGCAGTTACGGCGTCGAACGAATTGTCGGGGTAGGTGAGCGCCGTACAGTCTTGTTGTTCGAATGATATATATTCCGAGTAACCGGCCCGGGCCACCTTTTCGCGTCCCACCTGCATCATGCCTTCGGAGATATCGGCTCCGATGATCTGCCGGGCTTTCAGCTTGCGGTGCATGGAAATGGCGAGGTCGCCTGTTCCGGTGGCAATATCCAGTATGGATTGCGGAGAAAAAGGACGCAGGGAAGCAATTGCCTTCCTGCGCCATATTTTATCAATTCCGAACGAGAGCGTATGGTTCAGCAGATCATACGTGCCTGCAATCGAGTCGAACATACGTCTGACTTGTGTGCTCTTCTGTTCTTCTCCGTTGTAAGGTAATATCTGTTCTGAACCGTATTTCATCTTCTTTTATTTATTTTTCAAATATTCTGTTACGTTCTTTTCGATGCGGGCCAACAGGTTGTCTGTATCGCCTTTCACGAATTTCTCACCGGTGATGTGCTCGAACAGTTCGATGTAACGTTCGCTGATACCTTCCACGATAGCCGGAGTCATTTCCGGAACCACCTGTCCTGCTTTACCCTGGAAACCGTTTTCCATCAACCATTCGCGAACGAATTCTTTTGAAAGTTGTTTCTGCGGTTCACCTTTGGCGAAACGTTCTTCGTAACCTTCAGAATAGAAATAACGGGAAGAGTCGGGGGTATGGATTTCGTCGATCAGGTAGATCTTACCGTCACGGTGTCCGAATTCGTATTTGGTGTCGACCAGGATCAGGCCGCGTTTTGCTGCGATTTCAGTTCCGCGCATGAACAGATCCATTGTATATTTTTCCAGAACGGCGTAGTCTGCTTCAGAAACGAGTCCTTGTTTCAGGATTTCTTCTTTAGAGATGTCTTCGTCGTGTGCACCGATGGCCGCTTTTGTTGTCGGAGTGATGATAGGTTCCGGGAAACGCTGGTTTTCGCGCATACCTTCCGGCAGTTTCACGCCGCAGATTTCACGAACACCGCTCTTATAAGCACGCCATGCGCTACCGCAAAGGTAACCGCGTACGATCATTTCAACAGGGAAACCTTCGCATTGTACACCAACGGTAACCATTGGGTCGGGTGAAGCCATTTTCCAGTTCGGGCAGATATCGGTGGTTGCGTCAAGGAATTTGGCGGCAATCTGGTTCAACATCTGGCCTTTGTAAGGAATACCTTCCGGCAGAACAACGTCGAAAGCAGAGATACGGTCGGTTGCAACCATAACCAATACTTCGTCGTTGATATTATACACGTCGCGTACTTTTCCATGATAGACACTTTTCTGTCCCGGGAAATTGAAATCTGTTCTAACTAACGCCTTCTTCATGACCAATTTATTTTTAATTGTTTTCTGATAGTTTATTGTTCTTTTCTATTGTTTTAGGCGAGTGGGCCTTAGTCTCACTGCGTCGTTTTTCGTCGAATTTGTCATACGCTTCAACGATGCGCTGCACCAGTTTGTGGCGGACAATATCTTTCTTATCGAATTCGATCTTACCGATTCCTTTCACTCCTTTCAAGATCTGCATCGCCTGTACCAGTCCGGAGGTGGCAGTAGGAGGAAGGTCGATCTGGGTAACGTCACCTGTGATGATCATCTTGGCGTTCATGCCTAGACGGGTCAGGAACATTTTGATCTGGTGGGTCGTTGTATTCTGTGCTTCGTCGAGGATAATAACGGCATCGTTCAATGTACGGCCGCGCATAAAGGCGAGCGGTGCGATCTGGATCACGTTATTTTCCATATATTCTTTGAGTTTCGCTCCCGGTATCATATCCTGCAAGGCATCGTATAATGGTTGCAGATACGGGTCGAGCTTGTCTTTCATCTCTCCCGGCAGGAATCCCAGCTTTTCTCCGGCTTCAACGGCGGGACGACTCAGGATGATCTTTCTGATCTCTTTGTTCTTCAGAGCCTTGACGGCAAGGGCGATGGCGACGAATGTCTTACCTGTTCCGGCAGGGCCGGTGGCAAAAACAAGATCGTTTTCCTCGAACGCCTTTACAAGTAATTGCTGGTTTTCGGTGCGGGCAACGATCGCTTTGCCGTTCATACCGTGAATGATCAGGTTTTCCTGTTTAACGACCGTCGGGGTTTTACCTTTGATAATATCGAGGATCACATCTTCTGTCAGGGAATTGAACTCCTCGCAGTATTTTTCAACTTCCCGGATCTTTTTCAGGAATAGTTCGGATTCATCCTCGTCTCCGATTACTTTCATCACATTTCCGCGGGCCACAATGCGAAGTTTCGGGAACAACGTTTTAATCAGTTGCATATTCGCATTATTCACACCGTAAAAAATAACCGGGTCTACACTTTCAAGAATATATATTCGTTCTATCATCCGTTCTTTTCCTTTTTTCCTTATAGTTTTTATGTTTTATCCTACCTTTTTATTCAGGTACGCAAAATTAGTAATATTCTTTATCCGTTGGTACGTACTTACGTTTTTTATTTACTATTGTAGGAATACATTTGAATAATTGTCCTATTTTTGTATTCATAATATAGTAAAAGATGATGAAAAAAATACTTGGTTTAGCGTTGATCTTGTTTGCAGCCCTATCAGTAACAGCGCTTCCTTCCTGTAAAGAAAAACGTGGTGAGTTGAAAACCATTTGGTACAACGGTAGTTATAATCGCGATTTTAATGATCTGAACGATGTGCAGTTGGCGGTTGCGCAAAAAATAGGTATCGAACCGATCAGTAACCGGGAAGAAGCGGAACACGCATCTAAAAAGATGGAAGAGATCAAGACCTGCGACTACTATGAGGTAGAAGAGTTAAAACATTCCATCCCGTACCTTATCCCTGAAGCAGCTACTTTGCTGGAAGATATCGGACGCAACTTCCAGGATTCTTTATATAATCTGAATGCTTCACTTTATAAACTAAAAGTAACAAGCGTTACCCGCACCGTGGATGATGTAAAGAAACTGGGGAAACGTAATTATAATGCCTCCATGAACTCGGCCCACCGCTATGGGACTACTTTCGATATTTCATGGGTACGTTATACGAAGATCGATGAAAAAGATACGCTGAATATCGATAACGACCGTCTGAAAATGGTACTTGCGTCGGTGCTTCGTGATCAGAGAAAGGCTGACCGTTGTTATATAAAGCACGAACGCAAGCAGGGATGTTTTCACATTACTGTACGGAAATAAGGTTGTCGATCACCTTTTTAAGCTCATGTTTGGGAAGAGTACCTAGCATGAGTTCTTTTGTTCCGTCCGGTTTACATAGAAGAAGCGTCGGGATCGTACGTATGTTGAATGCCGTTTCCAGTTCTTCTTCGTTATCCACATTTACTTTGTAGATGTATAACTGTCCTTCGTAAGTTTGTGCAAACTCTTCCAGTATTGGGTCGAGCCGCTTGCAGTAACCGCACCAGGGAGCTTGGAAATCTATGATACAAGGTTTGTCTCCTATATATTTCCAGTCTTTCGGATCCGCTTCAAAGTTACCTACTTTCTGAATGAAATCTGCTTTTGTCAATTCAATGGTTTTCATATACTCCTTGTTTTAATTTGATGATGCAAAGTTACATCAGACAGGCGAGTAATGAGATAGCAATATCACTTATATTATTGTCTATTTTCCCCGAGTAATTCTTGTTGCATTATTTTGTCGTTCATGGCCGCTTCCGACAGGAAAGACAATACCGTTTGTTTATGTGGGCCATCCAGCAATATATAGATCAGTTCGGCAAACTTAATCGGTATCATTTCATCCTTCACCTCTTTTTTCAGTTTGTGATATATTTGGATGGAATCGAAAAAGTTGTGGAAGATCTTTTCTTTAGGAATGATATGTATTTCCCTACAGGAGGTAAGCTTGCATTGCTCGTTTAGAATATCGGTTATCCCCGGCAATCTGAGAATGCACTGTGCCGTCCACTGGTTAAAAAAGAGGGCGAACATGGAATACTTATTGTTGCAGGTCAACTCTGAAGAGAAATAGACTCCGGGGGAGAAGAGGCATAATTCACCTTCCCTTATGAGTAACTCGGAGTCATTATCCATCAGATAAATCGAGCCTGATGCTACGTATACAATAGAATGATGTGTCAGGAAAGTACGGATGTTTTCCTGATCAGATGCCGTTGAGTGTTGTAATACTTTAAAATTTTCTACTTCTCCGTTGAAAATACGCATGTCTTGATTATACTAAATAAATAGTCAGAAAACGGATATTCATAATCAATAAAATCCTGTTAGAACAGGAGTAAAGATAATTCTTTTCCTTCTAAAACGATAATAATGTGAGTGTTAGAATCTCTCTTTTTTTGATTATTAAGTATGTTTATTACAATTAGAATAGCTGGATCAGAAGTAAACCAAGCATTACAGAAACGCCGGTTGCGATCAGTCCGGGGATCATAAATGAGTGATTTAATATATATTTTCCGATATGTGTAGTTCCCGTACGGTCAAAATTGATTGCGGCAACTACGGTCGGATAGTTCGGTATGAAAAAGTAACCGTTCACGGCCGGGAAAAGGGCAATCAGCATATAAGGAGATATCCCCAGCGCTAAGCCTAAAGGCAACAAGGCGCGTACGGTTGCGGCCTGACTGAACAGCAGGATAGACATCAGGAACAGGGCGATACCGAACAACCAGGGCATAGCCGTCACGATCTGTTCGATGGAACCTTTCAGTTCCGCCATATTTCCTCCGATAAAAGTATCACCCATCCAGGCAATACCGAAGATCGCCACGACAGCCTGCATGCCAGCAGAGAAAACGGAACCCTGTACAGCCTTGATACCGTCGGTTCTGGTAGCCAGCAGAATAATTGCGGCAGCCGACAACATCAATATTTCGATAATATAGGCCATCGACAAAGAGGTACCGTTGAATACCGGACGAATGCTTTCGATAGAACCGAACAGGATAATACCGATCGTTGCCAATATAAAGATAGCCACCGACCAACCGGCCGCCTTCTGGTTCTTTACGTCTTTCAGTACATATTTCTGGGTAGTAAATTCGCCTTCCGCAATACGTCTTTTAAATTCGGGATCATCTTCCAGTTCTTTTCCGACACGCAACGAGTAGAAAGCCCCGGCTAAAACACCGGCTAACGTGCAGGGTACAGAAATCATCAGGATATCGAATAAGGAGATATTGAACCCCTGTCCGGTCAGCATACTGAGTAATGCTACCGTGGCAGCAGAGATCGGGCTGGCGGTGATAGCCTGCTGTGAAGCGATCACGGCAATACCCAGCGGACGTTCGGGACGTATTTTTGTTTCGGTCGCCACTTCCGCGATAACAGGTAATACGGAATAAGCCACGTGTCCTGTCCCCGCAATGAATGTAAAAATATAGGTGACCAGCGGGCTTAATATTGTAATTTTCGAAGGATTCTTCCGGAGGAGTTTCTCTGCCCATTTAACCATCAGATCCAGCCCCCCTGCAGCTTGCATACAGCTTGCGGCCGCGATGACAGCAACGATCATCAGCATCACGTCGATAGGAGGGGAAGTCGGCTCGAGCCCGAAAACGAAAGTCAGCACAGCTAACCCAAGGCCTCCCAGTACGCCGAGACCGATACCGCCCAAACGGGCACCAATAATAATAGCAATTAATACGAATGCAAGTTGAATCAACATACTCTATGACTTCTTAATGTAGATTTAGTTTGTAAAGGCCACAAATTTAGTTATTTTTGCTGCGCTAAGAACTACAAATACATTTAAAATGCGCATGAAAAGATTCAATTCCCTTATTTTAGTCGCGTTATTTGGACTGGTAACTAACTTATCCGCCCAGGTTCGCAGTGAATTCCTGTTAGAGAAAAACTGGAAGTTTACCCGCGAAGATAACCCCGACTTTATCAAACCCGCTTTCGACGACAGTAAGTGGCAATCGGTGACGGTTCCGCACGACTGGGCTATCTACGGCCCGTTCAGCTCCCAGAACGACAAACAGGAAGTGGCTATTTCGCAAGACGGTCAGAAAGAGGCGTTGGAACATGCCGGTCGTACAGGCGGTCTGCCTTTTGTCGGCGTGGGATGGTACCGTACTCAGTTTGAAGTACCTCAGTTTGCTGAGGGAAAGAAGGCTACTATCCTGTTCGACGGGGCTATGAGCCATGCTAAAGTGTATATCAACGGACAGGAAGTTGGTTATTGGCCGTATGGATATAACTCTTTCCATTTCGATATTACAAAGTACCTGAAACCGGGACAGAAGAATACACTGGCTGTCCGTCTGGAAAACTTGCCCGAGTCTTCCCGTTGGTATCCTGGTGCCGGTTTGTACCGTAACGTACATGTGATTGTAACGGAAGATGCCCATATCCCGGTTTGGGGAACATTCGTGACAACTCCTACTGTCAGCAAGGAGTTTGCCAAGGTGAACGTAAATACGAAGGTCGATCTGCCGGCCGGTGCCGATCCCAAGCAATACGCTGTCAAGACCAGCCTGGTGAACCCGAACGGGGAAAAGCTGGTCGAGTCTACAATGCCGTTGACGGATATCAAGTATAATAACGGTACGGTCGACCAGGAATTTATCGTTCATACACCGACACTCTGGTCGCCGGATATGCCCGCCCTTTATGTGGCTGAAAGCCGTCTGTATAAGAACGGGACAGAGCTGAAAGATACCTATTCGACTCCGTTCGGTATCCGTTCGATCGAGATCATTCCGGGTAAAGGTTTCTTCCTGAATGGTGAAAAGACCGTGTTCAAAGGCGTATGCAACCACCACGACCTGGGGCCGTTGGGCGCAGCTGTCAATGATGCAGCTATCCGCCGTCAGATCCGTATCCTGAAAGAGATGGGATGTAATGCGATCCGTACGTCGCACAACATGCCGGCTCCCGACCTGGTGAAAGCCTGCGACGAAATGGGTATGATGTTGATGGCCGAAAGCTTCGACGAATGGAACGTGGCCAAATGTAAGAACGGTTACAACCTGCTTTTCGACGAATGGGCTGAAAAAGATATGGTCAACCTGCTCCATAACTTCCGCAACAATCCGAGTATCGTAATGTGGTGTATCGGTAACGAAGTGCCGAACCAGTGGATTGAAGGCGATGCCAAGATCGCCCGCTTCCTGCAGGACATCTGCCATCGTGAAGACCCGACCCGTCCGGTGACCCAGGGTATGGATGCTCCGGATGCAGTGGTAAACAACAACTTTGCCGCCGTGATGGAAGTGGCCGGATTCAACTACCGTCCGTTCAAATACCAGGTGAATTATAAGAAACTGCCGCAGGAGATCATCCTGGGAAGCGAAACGGCTTCGACGGTAAGTTCTCGCGGCGTATATAAGTTCCCCGTTGAACGCAAGGCGATGGCCGTGTACGACGATCACCAGAGTTCTTCCTACGACGTGGAACATTGCGGTTGGTCAAACCTGCCGGAAGACGATTTCATCCAGCATGAAGACCTGCCTTACTGTATCGGCGAATTTGTATGGACAGGTTTCGACTATCTGGGCGAACCGACTCCGTATTACACCAACTGGCCGAGCCATAGCTCCCTGTTCGGTATCATCGACCTGGCCGGTATACCTAAGGATCGTTACTACCTGTACCGCAGCCATTGGAACAAGGCGGAAAAGACCTTGCATGTCCTGCCGCATTGGACATGGCCGGGACGTGAAGGCGAAGTCACTCCGGTATTCGTTTACACCAACTATCCTTCTGCCGAGCTTTTTATCAACGGAAAGAGCCAGGGCAAACGTACGAAAGACCTGAGTATCGGTATCGACAGCAGCTATACCGAAGCCGCCCAGAAGAGCTTCGAGCGCCAGAAACGCTATCGCTTGATGTGGATGGATACCAAATACGAACCGGGTACCCTGAAAGTCGTAGCTTACGATAAAGACGGCAACGCCGTGGCCGAAACAGAAGTGCATACAGCCGGTAAACCTCATCATATCGAACTGAGTGCCGACCGTACCAACCTGACAGCCGACGGCAAAGACCTTTCATTCATCAACGTACGGGTGGTGGATAAGAACGGCAATCTTTGTCCGGATGCCACCAACCAGATCAAGTTCAACGTGCGTGGAGCCGGAACATACAAGGCGGCAGCCAATGGTAATCCTGCCAGCCTCGAGTCTTTCCAGGCACCCCAGATGAAACTTTTCAGCGGACAGCTGACAGCGATCGTCCAGACCGAAGAAACTCCGGGAACGATTTATTTTGAAGCATCTTCTCCGGGTGTTAAGAGTGCACGGATCGAGTTGATAAGCAGATAAGCATTGTTGATTGATAAGAATAGGAATCCCTCTGGCATGTTTGATGTGCCAGAGGGATTTTGTTATTTATTCATTGTACGATATTCCCGATCGCATCGAACGTAACATCCGTACTTTGGCCGTTATGATCGACGGTGAAGGTGTAGAAAGTACCGGCGGCTTCGATCTTTACGGTGATCGACTGGATCGTATCGTTGGCATAGCCGGTAGACTGGAAGCTATTCATTATGATAGCCGGTACATCCTGCTCTGCAATCTGGTACGACGTGCTTTGCCATCTGTAATCCTTATTCAACTGCGCGATCTTATACACTTTCCCATCCAGCATATTCAGGACATACCCATCCGTATTCGCCTGTATATCCAGCAGGTCGCAGGTCGCGAAGGTCAGGTTCATCAACGTGTGTACGGCATCGGGAATGACGATCGGGGCATCTTCGTTGCCTTTGTCGGGAACCGCTTTGATCAGGTTGCCGTACCCGGAATAATACAGATCCATATCACTGTCCGCTTTCTCGGCTTCTATCTTATAGACTACCGCCATGCTGTCGCGGTGGATAGTATACGTATCGTCTACTTTCCAACCGGCGTAAAGACCATTGTCGAAAGCCGTCGTCACGTCCTGGGGCAGCTGGTTGAAAGGCGTATCGGCCTTGTCCATCATCCATTTACCCTGGTCGGTGAGCCATGCTTCAGTGGAGACGCCGTTGTTGGTGAATTCGGCTACGTAATAGTTGCCCTCGATGGTGAAGAGGGTGTTTGTAGCATCCGGGTATTTGTCGTTGAAGGCCTGCAGAACAGGCTCGGTCGGTTCGATGGCGTTCTTGTGGTCGTTGTCTGTCTTGTCACAGCCGGTCATTAACAAGGCGACTCCCGCAATCAGGGAGAATAAGATTGATCTTGTGTTCATACGTTTATTATTTAGCGATTAATACTGTCTGTCGATGTTGCATAATAACAACACTACCCTGTGGAATGTTCTGCGTAAAACCGAACACACTGTCCGATATTGAACACTGTTTCCGTAGTGATAAATGCACATATTCAATTGATTAGCTTTTTGGCACGGAGTTTGCCCCTACCGGGACAGAACATAAAAACAATACTAAATATGGACAGAGAGATATCGAAAGCGGAACAAAGGAAAGAACAACGCAAGCAATTTATAAAGATCGGTGCCGGTGTGGGAATAGGCATCGCCCTGATCGCCGTTGTCATCTCCTTTCTGCAAACCAGCCTGAACCGTAAGGACTTGACTATATCGACCGTAGATAAGGGCGTGATAGAAGTATCCGTCAGCGCTTCCGGCAAGGTGATCCCGGCCTTTGAGGAAATCATCAACTCGCCGATCAATTCCCGCATCGTCGAGATATATAAAAAAGGTGGCGACTCCGTCGATATAGGAACGCCTATCCTCAAACTCGACCTGCAAAGCGCGGAGACAGACTACAAGAAGCTCCTTGACGAAGAACAAATGAAACGCCTCGAACTCGAAAAGCTGCGTGTCACCAACCACAGCAAACTCTCCGAAATGGAGATGAAACTGAAAGTCTCCCGCATGGAACTCGACCGTAAAGCCGTGGAACTCCGCAACGAACGCTACCTCGACAGCCTCGGCGCCGGTACCACCGACAAAGTCCGCCAGGTGGAACTCGACTACAACGTCAGCCAGCTCAAATTGAAAGAGGACGAACAGAAATACATCAACGAACAAGCTCTCACTGATGCCGACCTGAAGGTAAAGGAGCTCGAACTCAATATCTTCCGCAAAGGCCTGGCCGAAACCAAGCGTACCCTCGACGATGCGCAGATCCGTTCTCCCCGTAAGGCCATCCTTACCTATGTGAACAACGAGATCGGCTCGCAGGTAGGGCAGGGCACGAAGGTAGCCATTGTCTCCGACCTCTCGCATTTCAAGATCGAGGGCGAGATAGCCGACACCTATGGCGACCGTATCGCGGCAGGCAGCAAAGCCGTTGTCAAGATCGGCAGCGATAAACTGGACGGAACCGTGAGCGACGTCACCCCGCTGTCGAAGAACGGTGTTATCTCCTTCACCGTGCAACTGGAGGAGGACAGCCACCGCCGTCTCCGCTCCGGCCTGAAGACGGATGTCTACGTGATGAATGCCGTAAAAGACGACGTCATGCGCATCGCCAACGCTTCCTATTATATAGGCAAGGGCGAATACGAACTCTTCGTCGTCAACGGCGACCAACTGCTGAAACGCAAAGTGCAGCTCGGCGACAGCAACTACGAATACGTGGAAGTGATAAGCGGCCTCGAACCCGGCGACCAGGTAGTCGTCTCCGACATGGCCAGCTACAAAGACAAGAACAAACTCAAAATAAAATAACGTCCCGTAGGGGCGGTTCGCGAACTGCCCCTACACAAGCAACAACACTATGCTTAAACAATACTTCAAACAAGCCCTGAACATGCTGCGTGAGAACCCGCTCATCAGTGTGATCTCCATACTCGGTACGGCGCTGTCCATTGCCATGATCATGATCGTTATCCTGGTCTTCCAGGTGCAGCTGACCAGCTTTGTGCCCGAGGTGAACCGCGACCGGATGCTCTATGTGGAGCAAGGAACCGAGGTAAAGACCAATAACAGCTGGAGCAGGGGTAACATGTCCGTCGAAGCTGTCCGCGAATGCTTCTATTCGTTAAAGACGCCCGAAGCCGTGTCCGCCTGGTTCACGATGTCATACCCATTGTCGTTACCCGGCAAGCAGATGTTTAAGACATACCGGATCTTCTACACCGACCCGGGATTCTGGAAGGTCTACGCCTTCTCTTTTCTGGAAGGCAAGCCGTTTACGGAAGCCGACTTCACTTCCGGCATTCCCCAGGCCGTTGTCTGTGAGAGTGTAGCAAGGGGACTGTATGGCACGACCCAGGTAGTTGGAAAGCCAGTCATCATCGACCGCCAGCCCTTTACGATCTGCGGGGTGGTGAAAGACGTCAGCCGCGCCGCCGACTCATCCTATGGACAAGTCTGGACACCTTATGCCACCAATCCGATGGTACTCAATATGGCCTATCTCGAGAATATGTCGGGTGCCTTCAACACCTGCCTACTGGCTCGCGACGCTGCCGACTTCGATGCCATCCGCCAGGAACTGAAAGGGCAGATCGCCCGCTATAACGCAACTAAACAAGAAGCGGAGATCCATTTCTTCCACAACCCGATTACCCGTTTCGACAAGGCGATCGGTACAATAGGACAGGTCAAAGTCGAGCTGAAGGACTACCTAGCGGAGATGGGCGGCCTGCTGCTTTTCCTGCTGCTCGTCCCGGCGCTCAACCTGATGGGCGTGACGCAATCCGCCGTGCAGAAACGCCGTGGAGAGATGGGTGTCCGTAAGGCATTCGGAGCAACTTCCGGTGTACTCGTCCGCCAGGTTCTTTATGAAAACAGCGTGACAACCTTGTTGGGCGGTGCGATCGGTTTGATCCTCTCGTTCCTGCTTTTGCCGGTCTGCCGCGACTTCCTGCTGGCCAATGCTGATACGACGTTGCAAGGCGATATGCTGTTCAAGCCCGTTGTTTTCCTTGCCGCCCTGTTGTTTTGCCTGTTGCTCAACCTGCTTTCCGCCGGGATACCCGCCCTGCGTATCGCCCGTGAACAGATTGCCGGATCGTTGAAAGGAGAGGGTTCGGCAGATAATTAACCCTATAAAAGACGAAACGAAGATGATAAAGCATATACTGAAGATAATCTGGAACCAGCGACGCAACAACGGCTGGATCTTTGCCGAGCTCCTGGTCGTTGTCGGCATCCTATGGGTCATGATGGACTCGTTGCTGGTGGATAAGTACACTTACTACCAACCGCTGGGTTTCAACATCGATAACGTTTACAAGGTGCAGTTGGGAGTCATTATGCCGGGTACTCCGGGGCATGTGGAAGACTCGTTGCTCACCACCCGGCAAGGGGAGGACGTACTACGGCTGGTCGGCAACATCCGTCAGGAAGAGAAGGTGGAAGAAGCCTCCCTGTCCCTCGTCGGCTGTGTCTATACGGAGAGTCGCGCCTGGTCGACACTCTACCGCGCCGATGCCGATACGTTCATCAAGGCCGGGTTCCGGCAGTCTACCGTCACTCCGGAGTATTTTACCGTACTGCGGATGAGGGACAAAGAAGGGAAGGAACTTGCCCCACTCGTCGGGCAACAAGCCGGGTGTGTCATTTCCGAAGATATGGAGCGTGAGTTCTACGGGGAGAAGGGTTCGGCTCGTGGGCAGGCAATCAAATTCCATCCCGAGAATACGGATGAGATGCCCGTCTTGGCGGTGTCCGGTTCCGTCCGCGAGTCGGAGTATAAGGAGAGGTTGCCTTTCTTTTACTTGATACCCACGCGGGACGAACTGTTCAGGGAGATTGAAGAGAACCAGCCGCAGTCTGTCGATTGCCTGGTACGCATGAAACCCGGTTTCCGGGCGGAAGACATGGAAGCCTTCCTGCAAGGGATGGGCGACCGGCTGAGGGTGAACAACGTCTACGTCTCGAGCGTCGTCCCTCTCAGTGAGATGCGAAGCCAGATACTGAAGAGCCGTGAGGACAATATGAAGAAGAAGACCGCCCTTGTCGGCTTCATGCTTATCAACGTCTTCTTCGGTATCATCGGAACCTTCTGGTTGCGTACGCAAGCACGGCAGGGGGAGATGGGATTGCGCATCGCCCTGGGATCGAACCGCAGCCAATTAAGCCGGCTGATGAACCTGGAAGGACTGGTCTTGCTCGGCCTCACCATCCCGTTCCTGCTGGTCTTCATCCTCAATATGCTTTACTTCGAACTGCCTGATACCGTACGCCTGCCGTATACCTGGTGGCGTTTCGCTGTCACTTTCGGAGGAGCCTACCTGCTGATGGGCGGCATGATCTGTCTCGGTATCTGGTTCCCGATCCGCAAGACACGCCAGATGGAACCGGCCGAAGCGTTGCATTATGAATAGAGTAATAATTAATTGATACGGTAATATGCTAATAATAGAAAGAGTCTTGAAGCTAGAAAGAATAGAGTCATATAGCGACGGTGTAGCCCTGTAAGGGCGTAACAAATCAGCCCAGGGTTTTAACCCTGGGGATAAGTAAGTTAGTGAGGTGTTTTTAAGCCCTGTAAGGGCGCAACAAGCAAGTCGATATATCTTGTTACGTCCTTACAGGACTTAAGAAAAGAGGATAGACTATCAGGAACTCAGGGTTAAAACCCTGGGCTGATTTAGAGGTCAGGCTTACAGCCTTCAAGACAACGACACTACACTTGCATATGTCAAAAACTGAAACATTCGTCTCTATCAAGATACGATACATCAATAACAATTAAACGAATTAACAACAATAACAACAATAACAACAATTAAATATCAAACATCATGATTAAATTAACAAACCTCGAAAAGATCTATCGCACGAAGGAGATCGAAACAGTTGCCTTGGAGAACGTGAATCTGGAAGTACAGAAAGGAGAGTTCCTGAGCATCATGGGCCCTTCCGGTTGTGGAAAATCCACCCTGTTGAACATCATGGGACTGCTCGACGCCCCGACATCGGGCGACATCGAAATAGACGGTACCGACACCATCCGTATGAACGACAAACAACTGGCTGCCTTCCGTAACCAGAAACTCGGTTTCGTATTCCAGTCCTTCCACCTGATCAACTCTCTGAATGTATTGGATAACGTAGAACTCCCGTTGCTCTACCGCAAGGTATCCGCTTCGGAACGTCGCAAGGCAGCCGAAGCCGTTCTCGAGAAGGTAGGCCTGAGCCACCGTATGCGTCACTTCCCGACCCAGTTGTCAGGCGGTCAGTGCCAGCGTGTAGCCATCGCCCGCGCCATCGTGGGTAACCCCGACATCATCCTGGCGGATGAGCCGACCGGTAACCTGGATTCGAAGATGGGTATCGAGGTCATGGAGATCCTGCATAAACTGAACAAGGAAGACGGCCGCACCATCGTCATGGTAACCCACAACGAGGCACAGGCGCAGCAAACCTCTCGCACGATACGGTTCTTCGACGGACGGCAGGTTCAGTAGTTACTTTTCTCTTGAAAGAAAAGTAACCAAAAGTTCAAGGCTGCACCGGCTTCGCTACTCCGGTGAAAGACTACGCTGTCGCCTGCGAACTCGCTTCGCTCAAACAGCGCATGCTCCGGCCGCTCCGTCTTTCACCTCCGCTTAACGCTCACCCGCCGAAGGCCTTTCGTAGAACGCAAGGCGTTCTGTGGGGATGGCCGATACCGTCCGTTTCAGCGATGGGAGTAACCTTTCCCCTCTCGAGAGGGGGCAGGGGGGGGGCACAGGCAGGGCAGGCAGAGGCTGTGAACCTACCCGCTCCCCGTTTGCCGGGGGGACAGGGTGCCTAAGGCTAGACAGTACCGTACCCGGATGCAGTAGACTGCCGCATCCTGATGCGGTGAAGAGCCGCACCCCGATGCAGTTAGTCGCCGCATCCCGATGCGGCAGCATCGAGTACGGTAAGGCTGACCATCCCTACCCGGGGCTTTTGATAGAGGCGGTAGCTGGGGTTATACTGGCTATGCACCTCCACCACCCACCTTCCCGGTGTCAGTACCTCGGGAAGCATGAAGGCCAGGCGGGTGGATTCGTTGATGAAGACCCGGTTGGGTTCGATGAAATAACGTTTGTCGTCCCCCTCTTC